>Ga0153916_10002160_pt1 | contig 14457 bp, 15 predicted proteins | sample Opewatmetagenome_FD_109642 | JGI IMG/M metagenome (GOLD analysis project Ga0153916, IMG submission 109642) | Freshwater wetland microbial communities from Ohio, USA - Open water 3 Core 3 Depth 4 metaG | ecosystem: Environmental > Aquatic > Freshwater > Wetlands | place: USA: Ohio, Lake Erie...
CGCGCCGAAATTCTCCATTGAAGTGGATGTCCCCACCCAAACCCTGACGCTCAAGGATGCGCAAGGCAAGGTGCGCATGCACACAAAAATAGCGACGGCCCGCAACGGGGTCGGTGAGCTGTTTGGCAGTGAAAAAACTCCGCGCGGGGCGCATTACATTCGCGCCAAGATCGGCGCCGGCCAGCCGGCCAACGCGGTGTTTGTCTCGCGGCGCCCGACAGGTGAGATTTACTCGCGCGAATTGCGCGCGGCCTATCCCAACCGTGACTGGATCCTGACGCGCATCCTCTGGCTGTGCGGCCGGGAACCAGGGAAAAATCGTCTCGGCAAGGTGGACACCATGCGCCGCTACATTTATATCCATGGCTGCCCCGACGAGGACCCGATGGGCGTACCCGGCTCACGCGGTTGTATCAAGATGCGCAATCACGAACTGATTCAGCTTTTTGACCTGGTGGAACCGGGTACCCCGGTTCACGTGCGGGACTGACATGTCGCTTGGTCCGGTCATGCTCGACATCCAGGGCACGGAACTCACCGCCGAGGACCGCGAACGCCTGCGCCACCCATTGGTCGGGGGTGTCATCCTGTTTTCCCGCAACTACCAGTCGCCGGAACAAATCGAGACGCTGGTGCGGGCGATTCACGATTTACGCCACCCGCAACTGCTGGTGGCCGTGGATCATGAGGGCGGCCGGGTGCAGCGTTTTCGCGAGGGATTCACCGAGCTGCCGCCGGTGCGGCATCTGGGCGAACTCTACGACCAAAACCCCAAGCGCGCCAAGCGGCTGGCGGAAACGAGCGGCTGGTTGATGGCTACGGAGCTGCGGGCAGTGGGCGTGGATTTCAGCTTCGCGCCGGTGCTGGACCTGGACCGCGGCGTCAGCCAGATTATCGGCAACCGCGCGTTTCATTCAGACCCCGAAGCCGTGGCCGATCTGGCCCATGCCTACATGACCGGCATGCACCGTGCCGGAATGGCCGCGACCGGCAAGCATTTCCCGGGACACGGCGGGTGCGCCGCCGACTCGCATCTGGCCCTGCCGGTGGATGAACGGAAACTGGCCGACCTTTTATTAGAGGATATCGTGCCATTTGAGCGCATGATTCATTTCGGGCTGGCCGCCATCATGCCGGCGCACGTGCTGTTTCCGCGGGTGGATTCGCGGCCGGCGGGTTTTTCCCGCATTTGGTTGCGCGAGATTTTGCGCGGGAAGCTGGGTTTTCAGGGGGTCATCTTCAGCGACGATCTCTCCATGGAAGGGGCGAAGTCCGCATTCGCGCCATCCCTCGGCTCGTGCTCCCCGCTTCGCCCTACCTCCTCCATCCCTGGAGTCGTGGCGCGCGGCCCTCGCCTCGATCCGATCGGCGAAGAGGTGGGGGACGTGGTGGCCCGCGGCAAAGCCGCCATGGCAGCGGGTTGCGACATGGTGCTCGTGTGCAACGACACGGCCGCCGCCGACAAGCTGCTTTCCGGCCTGGACGCACACGATGACCCGGTGTCGCATCTGCGGCTGGTGCGCATGCACGGGCGCGAGGAGGTCACGCGCACGCTGTTGGCGCAGGACCGCGGGTATCATGACGCCGTGCGTGCAGTATTGGGCCTCGCTTAGCTGAAAACCCCCTCTCCCCTCGATGGGAGAGGGCGGGGGTGATACTTCCGTGGTCAAGGTACACGCCACGATTCGTCGACTTGCTTTTAGTTTCCCCTCACCCTGTTTTTCACGCCGGGGTGCAAGAAAATCACTTGCACCCGTTCGGCGGCGTGAATGTCCACTGGACATCCACGACAACCCCGCCTCACCTCCCGCAAGGGGGGAGGGAACCTTGTCAGAGAATTTTTCAGCAATCCGTTAGGAAAAATTATTGATTCGCGCCCAAGATGACCGATAATAAGCAGTAAGCAACACTGTCATTGGCCTGCCGAGGGTAAAAGAATTGGATCTGTTTCGTGCATTAAAAAAGCTGAAGCTGGAAAGTTTCAACAACCTGACCAAAACGCTCAGTTTCAATATCTATGATATCTGTTACGCCCCCAGCGAGCAGGCGCAAAAGGAATACCTGGCCTACATTGACGAGGCGTACAACGCCGAGCGTCTGACCGCCATTCTGACCGAAGTGGCGAGCATCATTGGCGCCAATGTGCTCAACATTGCACACCAGGACTATGACCCCCAGGGCGCGAGCGTCACCATGCTGATTTCGGAATTTCCGATCAGCGAGGAACCGCAGAACCCGGAAGCACCGGGACCGCTGCCCGAGACCTCCAAAAACCGCAACCGCATCGTGCAAACGAGTCTCGCCCTCGACAGCGACAAGCCGACCAAGGAATCCGTGGTGGCCCATCTCGACAAGAGCCACATCACGGTGCACACCTACCCGGAATCGCATCCGGATAACGGCATCGCGACGTTCCGTGCCGATATCGACGTATCCACCTGCGGCAAGATTTCACCGCTGCGCGCCTTGAACTACCTGATTCACAGTTTCGAGTCGGATATCGTGATCATCGACTTCCGCGTGCGCGGTTTCACGCGCGACGTGAAGGGCACCAAGCACTACATCGACCACAAGATCAACTCGATTCAGAATTTCGTCGACAAGAACACACTTTCCCGCTACCAGGCCATGGACGTGAACGTGTATCAGGAAAACATCTTTCACACGAAGATGATGCTGAAGGACTCCAAGCTCGATAACTATCTCTTTGGTGTGAAGGAAGCCGAGCTGTCGCCACAGGACAACAAGATCGTCACGCAGCGGTTGACGCACGAGATGGCGGAGATTTTCTACGGCACCAACATGGTGCGCATGAGCTGATCCATTCGCTTGACGACGCCTTTCGGGCGTTCTCTTAATATAAAAGTATAAAGAATGAGTTCGAGTAGGGTGCTGCTGAGCGGTAGCGAAGCGCACCGCAAGAACTGCAACTGCAGCGAAATGGTGCGCAACACTGCGCTTTTGCACACCCTACAAAAAACTACATAAGCGCCTGTTGTTATCTTCTGCTGAAGTCCGCTAGGATGTCAGCCCTGTCGTTCACTGGTTTACCCCATGCCCGAATTCAACCGTGACTGCCTGGCCTGCCCGCGCCTGGCCAGCCATCTGGCCCGCGTCCGCGATATGCATCCGCGCTATTACGCGCGGCCGGTGCCGCCGTTTGGCGACCCCAAGGCCCGTCTGCTGATCGTGGGGCTCGCTCCCGGCATGCACGGCGCAAATCGCACCGGACGACCCTTCACCGGCGACCACGCCGGTATTCTGCTTTATGAAACGCTGCACAAATACGGCTTCGCCAGCAGTCCGCAATCGGTGCATGTCAGAGACGGGCTCGTGCTCAAGAATTGCCGCATCACCAACGCCGTCAAGTGCCTGCCGCCGGGCAACAAGCCAGTACCGAAAGAGATTGTGACCTGCAATGCCTATCTGCGGGCGGAGCTGACAACACTGCCGCCCAAGAGCGTGCTGCTCGCGCTCGGCACCGTGGCGCATGACGCGGTGTTGCGCGCGTTTCAATTGAAGCGCACGGCTTACAAGTTTGCGCATGGCAGTCACCATTCCCTTCCCGGTGGAATTCATCTCGTCGACTCGTATCATTGCAGTCGCTACAACACCCAGACCAAACGTCTGACGACCGATATGTTTGAGGGTGTGGTACGCAAGGCGAAGGCACTGCTCCCGGACTGAGCCATGGCTGTTCAGGATCCCAAGCGCCTGCTCAAAAACCTTCCGGCCAAGCCCGGCATCTACCGGATGCTGAGTGAGAAAGACGAAGTACTCTACGTCGGCAAGGCACGCGACCTGAAAAAACGGGTGCAGAGCTATTTCCGCGGCGCCGCGCTGGCGCCGCGCATCGCTTCCCTGATGAGCCAGGTGGTGGATGTCGACATCACCGTTACGCACACGGAAAACGAAGCGCTGCTGCTTGAGAACAACCTCATCAAGACGCTGCATCCGCGCTACAACATCCTGTTGCGCGATGACAAGAGTTACCCTTACATCTTCGTTTCGGACACTCAGGAATTTCCCCGCATCGGTTTTCACCGTGGCACCAAGCGGGAGAAGGGGCGTTACTTCGGCCCGTATCCTTCCACCACGGCGGTGCGCGACAGCCTCAGCCTGATGCAGAGGATCTTCCAGGTGCGTCAGTGCCGCGACAGTTTCTTTCGCCATCGTTCGCGGCCCTGCCTGCAATACCAGATCAAGCGCTGTTCGGGGCCGTGCGTGGGTCTGATAGACCGTGAACGCTACCAGCAGGACGTGCGCCATGCGCTGATGTTCCTGGAGGGACGAAGCCAGTCGGTGCTGGGGGAAATTGTCAAACAGATGGAGCGGGCTTCCGCGAATCAGGAGTACGAAGCGGCAGCGGTCTACCGCGACCGGATCGTCTCGCTCAAGAGCATTCAGGAGAAACAATACATCAGCGGGGGTGTGGGCGATGCTGATGTTCTGGCGGTGGCCACGGAAGCGGACCACGCCTGCATCGTGGTGACCTATATCCGCGGCGGGCACAACCTCGGTAATAAAGCGTTCTTCCCCAATATCGGGGCGGCGGGCAGCCCCGAGGAGATCCTGGCGGCGTTTCTGCCACAATATTATCTGCCGTCCGGCCCCGCCGCGGGCAAACCGATTCCCGCGCGCATCTATGTCAGCCACGCGATCGACGACCGACTCTTGCTGGAGCAGGCCTTTTCGCAGCAGGCCGGATCAAAAGTCGCGCTCAGCGTCGCCACCCGCGGGGCCCCCACGCGCTGGGTCGGCATGGCCAGGATCAATGCCGCCGAAGCCCTGCGCCGCTGGCTCTCCGGCAAGGTCGATATGCGCGGCCGGTTCGAGGCCTTGCGCGAGGCGCTCATACTCGATGCCGTGCCGGAGCGCATGGAATGTTTCGATATCAGCCATACCATGGGCGAGGCGACGGTCGCGTCGTGCGTGGTGTTTGATCTGAATGGACCGGTGTCCTCGGATTACCGGCGATTCAACATCGACGATGTCGCGCCGGGCGACGATTATGGCGCGCTGACGCAGGCGCTGACCCGGCGCTATCGGCGCGTGAAGGAGGGGGAAGGGAAGTTGCCCGATCTCCTGTTGATCGATGGCGGCAAGGGCCAACTGTCGGTGGCCGAGGCCGTGTTGCAGGAATTGCAGATAGAAGGCATGCGTCTCATGGCCGTGGCCAAGGGGCGCGAGCGCAAGCCGGGAAAGGAGCAGCTTTTCTTGTCCGGCCATTCCGGGGCCACTATACTGCCAGCTGATTCACCCGCCCTGCATCTGATCCAGCAGATACGCGATGAGGCCCACCGCTTTGCCATTACCGGCCACCGCCAGCGGCGGGGGCGGGCGCGCACGGCTTCCTCGCTGGAGCAGATTCCCGGCGTCGGCGGCAAGCGACGCCAGGCACTGCTGAAAAATCTGGGAGGGTTGCGCGAGGTGGCCAAGGCCGGAGTGGAAGATCTGGCGCGTGTGCCGGGCATCAGCCGTGAGCTGGCGCAGCGCATCTATGACAATTTTCACGGAGAGATATCCTAGAATTCATGTTATTAAACACGCCTAACATACTGACGTTACTTCGGATTATTTTGATTCCGTTGTTTATCGGCGCCTACTACCTGAATCACCCGATGGCCCATGTCTTCACCACCGTGATCTTCGTGGTGGCGGCACTGACCGACTGGCTGGACGGGTATCTCGCCCGGCGCTGGGAGCAAACTTCTCCTTTCGGGGCGTTTCTGGATCCGGTAGCGGATAAACTGATGGTGGCGGCGGCACTGGTCATGTTGCTGGCCGATCCGCGGGTCCATGACCATGTCTTCGATACACGGCTTTTTTCCATTGTCGTGCTCACCATCATCGGCCGTGAAATCGCGGTATCGGCCCTCCGGGAATGGATGGCCGAAGTCGGCAAGCGCTCCCACATGGCCGTATCGCTGATCGGCAAGACCAAGACCATGGCCCAGATGCTCGCCATTCCGTTTCTCCTTTGGCGTGATCCGCTCTGGGGCCTGCCGATATTCCAAATCGGGGAAGTGCTGCTTTTTCTGGCGGCAGGGCTCACCCTATGGTCCATGTTGAGCTATTTAAAGATTGCTTGGCCGAACCTGATCCACCCTGAGAAAAACCGGTAATTTGGTTCCACCATGGCCTGTATAACAGGCTAGAATACAGGCAAATACGGGTGGTTATCTTGACAGGCAGTTGCCAGTCCTTACAATGCCTCCCCTATTGCGGGAATAGCTCAGTTGGTAGAGCGCAACCTTGCCAAGGTTGAGGTCGGGAGTTCGAGCCTCCTTTCCCGCTCCAAATCTCAGGAGGGTCCCTTTTAGCTGGTTCCTCCTTTTTTTATGCTCCGATCATGGCTGGGTAGCAGAGTGGTTATGCAGCGGCCTGCAAAGCCGTGTACGCCGGTTCGAATCCGACCCCAGCCTCCATTTCTTCCGCCCGGCGGGCCAATCCTTTACACTCCGACAGTCGTTAATTCCCAGGCCCGAGTGGCGGAATTGGTAGACGCAACGGACTTAAAATCCGTTGGAGGGCAACCTCCGTGCCGGTTCGATTCCGGCCTTGGGCACCAATCAAGAACAAACAGCCGCTTTTTTGCGGCTAGAATGTGGATGTGAGGATGAAGAAAGCCATTCTGCGACTTGTTTCACTCATTTCCCTTGGCGGGGTGGTGGGCGTTACGCCGGTGTTGGCGGGCACCTACACCTTCCTCGACAACGCGGGCGTCATGCACTTCACCAACGTCCCGGCCGACACGCGCTACACCCAGATGCAGCCCGTGCGCTACGTCCCCCCGGCATCCCCGGCCAGATGGCCCGTGAACCCAGTCGACATGGCCGCCGCCCAGAAACGCTTTGACCCGATCATCAAGGACGCCGCGCGGCGCAGTCAGGTCGATGCCGCCCTGGTGCGCGCGGTGGTCGCCGTGGAATCCGGCTACGATCCCTCCGCCGTTTCGTCCAGGGGGGCGGTAGGGCTGATGCAGCTCATGCCCGAAACCGGCCGGCGCTACGGGGTTACCAATCTTTACGACCCGATACAAAATGTTCGTGCCGGATCAATGTATTTACGCGATCTGCTAAAGAAGTTTAACAACGATTTGCATCTCTCACTCGCCGCCTACAATGCCGGCGAGGAGGCCGTCGTCCGCTTCGGCAACCGCATTCCTCCGTACAGTGAAACCCAGCAATACCTGCCCAAGGTTCTGGAGCTGTACCGCCAGTCTCGCTTCGCCGCCCGGTAACCCCCGCATACGATTGCCGTCATCCCCATCTCGAGTGCTTTGTTGAGGCCGGGATGAAATCCCCGCTTTCGCGGGGGTATGAGTTATTAAATTAAATGGTGAGGGCAGCTCACGCCGTGGTGTAGGTGCGATAAATCTGTAGTGCCAGCCCGCCGAGGCCAAGCAGCAGCATCCCGAAGATCACCAGGCCGCCGAGCCCCGGCACCAAGCCGAGCACGCCGACGACGATAAGCGTGATCACGAGCGCGGCCACGCGCCAGCCGTGGGTAATTTCCGCGTGCCGGCGCATCCGTTTGAGCCCGGCCTCGCCGGCGCAGAGCGCGCCGACCAGAAACCCGCAGAGCAGGGCAATCAGGTACGAGGCGAGCAGGAGGAACCCGAGCCACACGCCGGCGAGGCTCGCAAACAACAGAATGATCACGAGTGGCGTCGCCGTCAGTACCGCCAGCCCGAGACCGAGCGACTTCCACGGCGCCAGCGCGATCTGGTTCGTGACCGCCGTGGCCGCGCGCGGGAACAGCCACAGCAGCACGATACCGGTGACCGTCAGGGTCACGAGGAAGCCCAGGTGCGCACCGGCGCGTGCGCTGCCGCGCTCGTGTCGCGGGGAGGGCAGGTGGGTGATGTTGCCGTCGATCTTCGCGGCCTTGTCGATGATCGCTTCCTTCGGACTCGCGTAGCGCAGGTTGCCGTGAATCACGGCCTCGGGCCGGATCTCGATGTCCTCGCCCGCGAGCGTGGCGTCGCCCGTCACTTCGCCCGTGATCACGATATGCCCACCCGCGGCCTTGAGTTCCTTGCCGATGTGTCCGCCGATCTCGAGATTGCCGCCGGCGAGCCAGGCGCGCCCACCCACGCGGCTCGTTGCCATGAGCACCACATTGCCGCCGGCGAGCAGCGCGTCGTCGCCGACATCGGCATCGAGCGTGACCGAGCCGCCCGCGGCGCGCACGTCATCGTGCATTTTGCCGCGAATCGTGATGGTGCCGCCGGCGAGCATGGCATCGCCCGTGACCTCGTTGCCGATCGCCAGGATGCCGCCCGCGGCCAGCACGTCGCCATGGACGACGGCGTCGACACTGACCGTTCGGCCGGCGAGGTAGATGTCTTCGTTCACCGTACCGCGGCGCGTGACCGATTCGCCGGCCTCCTGTGCCTCCAGGGCGGTGGTCGGCAGCAGCAACAGCAGCGTGAACAGCAGGATCTTCCAGACAACCTGCCACAGGTGCAGGCCGGGATTCCGGGCGTGGTGGCGCGCAGGCAAGCCGGACGCCGATGCCGGGAGAAAGGCGGGAGCAATGACGCCACGCATGAAGTGTATGAGCATATGATCCCCACGGTGTTAGCGCGAGAATATACACAGAGAGGCAAATCTTATCTTGAGCTGTGTCAAACTGCGTGCGCAGGCACCGCTTCGCGCCCTATCGGGGCGCGCAATCTGCGCCGCCTGCGCGCGGCCGTCAGACTACATACCGACCAGCTCGGCGTGAATTCCCTGCCGCGTGACTCTGGAGAGTAAGTCCGTGGCCGAGGTGCAGTCGGGGTTGTAGGCCACCAGCATCATGTGCTCCCTGCCGGCGGGAACGCTCGCGCTGATCACGCACTCGTCTTCGCGCACCGTGTTCTCGAGCTTCGTCAACTCATCCCGGGACAGGGTTTCATCGATATGAATAACGACATCACTGATGGGGATATCCATGGTTGTCACCTCCTGCGGTCCAGCTACATGATCACGCTAATTCATTCGGCGCGCGTGAACAAATAGAATGTATTTATTTCCCGCCCGGACTGGATTATTCCGGGGCTTCGGCGGGACCCAACAGGAATAAACAAATTCGCCGTCATGCCTGCGCAGGCGGGGTAAGGCGGGGTCTTCGCGAACATGCTTAGAGCCCCTAACAAAATGAATTTTGGTAGGGTGTGCTGAGCGCTAGCGAAGCGCACCGATGTTAGTCGAATGGTGCGCAATGCTTCGCATTCGCACACCCTACAAAACTGGATTATTCCGGGGCTTCGGCGGGACCCAACAGGAATGAACAAATTTGCCGTCATGCCCGCGTAGGCGTGCATCCGGGCCTTGCATGGCATCTCCGCTTTAGCGGCGATTCAACGCCGGGGATTCGATCTAAGTCTTAATCTCCTCTGGCACCACTTCCAGCACCATCCTTTTCGTCCGCCGCAGCAGTTCGAGTCGCACGGGCTCGCCGAACGGCGACTCGGCCAGCTCCCGGTGCAGGTCATCGACGTACAGCACCGCCCGGCCGTTGATCGCCAGGACCAAATCCCCGGTGCGCACGCCGGCGCGGTAGGCCGGGCCGTTGGGCTCCGCCGTCATGACCTCCACCGCGCGCTCCGCCGGCAGATCGAGCGCGCGCACCAGCCGCCGTTCGATCGGCCGGTCGCGCCCGCCGATGCCGAGATAGCCGCGGCGCACGCGCCCGTGCGCGAGAATCTGCGACAGCACCCACTGCGCAGTGCGCGAGGGGATGGCGAAGCCGATGCCCTGGGCGCGGGCGATGATCGCGGTGTTGATGCCCACGACCGCGCCGCGCGAGTCGAGCAGCGGCCCGCCCGAGTTGCCCGGGTTGAGCGGCGCGGTGTGCTGGATGATGTTCTCGATCAGCCGGCCCGATTGGCTGCGCAGGCTGCGTCCGAGCGCGCTCACCACGCCGGTGGATACGCTCGACTCGAAGCCGAGCGGATTGCCCATCGCAATCACGAGCTGGCCGACGCGCAGCCGTGCCGAATCGCCGATCTCGGCATAGGGCAGGCCCGAACTCTGCGCACGCAGCACCGCGAGATCGGTCGGCGCATCGCTGCCCACGACCTCGGCCGCCACCGCCGCGCCGTCGGTGAACGTGACGGACAGGTGCGCTGCATGCTGCACCACGTGATGATTGGTGAGGAGATAGCCATCCGGCGTGATCACCACGCCCGAGCCCGCGCCGTGCGGCACACCATTATTACTCCCTCTCCCTTGAGGGAGAGGGTGAGTGCTTGTGGAATGCTCCACGCGAATATTCACCACCGCCGGCCCCACGCGTTCGACCACGTGGATCACCGCACGCGAATAGGCATCGAGCAGCTCCGCGTCCGCGGGCGCCAGCGCATCGGCCTCGTGCCCGCCGCGGCCCAAGTCCTCGCCGCCCGTCGGCTCGACCTGCCGGTCCATGACAGTTTTCTTATCCATAGCCCCAATCCAATGGGGGCCGGGGAGGGGCGTTTCAATTGACGTCCGAGCGCCGCATTTCAGAGCAACGCAGGAAACCCGCACTGCCTTCGTGGCAGATATTGCCAGAAAAGGTGCGCGAACCGTCCGGCGCCGCGTCTGGCGAGCACAGGGCTTGATGCAACCATACCGGCCTTTTTCGGTCACGCCGTATCATCGCCCTTCAGGGTCGGGATAGAATCGGAAAAATCCCGGTCAGACCGGATACTGCTGGATAACTAATCGCATGCTGCAAAATTTCAAACAATTCTTCGATACGCACATCCTCACGACCGGCAGCGAACAGGGCACAGGCACGGAGCGCTCCTTGCAGGTCGCCACCGCCGCGCTGCTGTTCGAGGCCATGCGCGCCGACGGCGAGCTCAAGGAGGCCGAGCACCGCGCGGTGACCGCCGTGATCCAGAAGCAATTTCATCTCACGACCGATGAAACGGCGTTGCTGCTGCGCCTGGCGCAGGCCGCGGCCGAGAAAGCCACCGATTACTACCGGTTCACCGCGCTGATCAACGAGCACTTCACCGCGGCGCAGAAGGAGCAGGTGGTGGAATACCTGTGGCAGGTCGCCGCCGCCGACCACAAGATCGACGTCCTCGAACGCACCCTGGTGCACAAGATCGCGGACCTGATGTACGTCCCGCGCATCGCGCAGATCGCGGCACGCGAGCGCGCCCTGCGCGCCGCTCTTGAGGGCAGGGCCTAGCCGGCATGCAGCGCAGGGTGTGCTGTGCATTAGCGAAGCGCACCGGCAAACTGCATCCAGGGTTGTGGGCCGGGGCCGGAATCCAGAAAGGGTTTTCGATGGACAAGCAATTCTGCGTCTATATTCTCGCCAGCGGAAAGAATGGCACACTCTACATCGGTGTAACCTCGGAACTTGCGCAACGCGTCTGGCAGCATAAGAACAAGCAGGTGGATGGTTTTACCAGGCAGTACGAAGTGGACCGGCTGGTTTATTGGGAAGTGCACGAATCCGCCGAATCAGCCATCCGGCGCGAAAAACAGATTAAGAAATGGAACCGCCGCTGGAAATTACGCATTATCGAGGAGGCGAATCCAACATGGCGTGATTTGTATGCAGATATTGTTTGAGGGACTGGATGCCGGCCTCCGCCGGTATGGCAATTTTAAGACTGCGTGTTAGCGGCATCCCCGCTGACGCGGGGATGATATTCAAACCCTGGATTCCCGCCTTCGCGGGAATGACAACCAAAAAAACATGTCACCCCCGCGGAATCTGCCCCAGCCTGCTTCAGGCCGGGGCGGGGGTCCAGGATGTACAAACCATCCCCGCACTAGCAGAGAGCCGTCATTCCCGCGGCGGAACCTGCACCAGCATGCTTTAGGCCGGGGGCGGGGTCCAGGATGTACAAACCATCTCCGCACTAGCAGGCAGAGAGCCGTCATTCCCGCGAAGGCGGGAATCCAGGGTTTGAATAGCATCCCTGCACTAGCGGGGATTCATCACCTAGCTTTATATTTCAACTCACACCATGCACCCCACCACCCGAATCAATCTCGCGCTATGCTTAACCATAGCGATCCTGCTCGCGGGCGTGACCGGAGTCACCGCCCGGGCGGCCACCACTAAACCCATGACCATGCGCCCCGGCGACCACAAATTTGAACTGCCACACCAGGGCCACACGCGCCATTACATCGTGCACGTGCCGCCGGGCTACGACGGCAACACCCCGGCGCCCGTCGTCATCATGTTTCACGGCGGGGGCGGCAAGGCGCGCGGCGCGATGGAAGAAACCGGCTGGTCCGCCAAGGCGGACAAAGAGAACTTCCTCGCGGTGTATCCGGAAGGTCTGGCGCGCGATCCCGCGCGGCACTCCAGCTTCGTGGGCAACCCGCAGAGCTGGAACGACGGCTCGCAGCGCGCCATCCTCGCCGCGGCGCAAAAGAACATCGACGATGTCGGTTTCATCAGCGCCATGCTCGACGAGCTTGGCACGAAATTCCGCATCGACCCGCGCCGCCTGTACGCCACCGGTTTTTCCAATGGCGCCTCGATGACGTTTCGTGCCGGGCGCGCGCTGTCGGCGCGGCTCGCGGCCATTGCGCCCGTTGCCGGCAGCGACTGGCTCGCTGTGCCCGTGCCCGCGCAGCCGCTCTCGCTGCTGTATCTCACCGGCACCGCCGATCCGTTGAACCCGCTTGCAGGTGGCGACATCACGCTCGGCGACAAACCGGCCGGCAAGAAACCACCGGTGCGGGAATTCATCCACCAGTGGGCGCAGCGGCTCGGCTGCGCGCCCGCGCCGAAAACGCTCCGCGACCGCGACGGCGTCAAGGGTGTTGCCTACACCGGCTGCCAGAGCCATGCGGAAGTGGTTTTCTATACCGTCGACGGCATGGGCCATTTCTGGCCGGGCGGGATGAGCCACCTGCCGGAACGCGTGATCGGCAAACCTTCCAACGCGATCAGCGCCACCGATGTGATCTGGGAATTTTTCCGCGCCCACCCAAAGCCGTGAGCTGTTGTCATTTCCACGGTGGTTAAAACAAAACGGCGTTATATCGCAATAAAGACCTTGGTTGACATACCATATTAGGTATAGCCATAATATGATATGTGGCGTATAGAAGAGCACCGCCGGGTTGATAAACAGGCTGCGTCAGCCCCCAAGGATATTCTCAAGCGATATGAGAAATGGAAGGACATCGCGGCGATATCCGGCCCGCCCGGGCTCCGTCTGATCAAGGGCTTTCATGATGAAGCCCTATCGGGGGAGTGGCGGGGTTACCGGTCTTGCCGACTCGGGCTTCAGTGGCGTGTAATTTATCGCGTTGTTGCCGAAAAGCAGCTTTTCCAAGTCGCATCCATAACCGCGCATGACTATCGGAGGCCGTAAATGAAAGAGTATCGCCCTGCCAAGAAGCGCATTACCGTCTCGGTCGGTGAGTCGGTGCGCATTCTTCGTGAACTCCAGGAGTTGAGTCAGAGCCAGCTCGCCCGCCTTACTGGCATTCCCCAGACCACCATTTCGGCCATCGAGAACGATCGCGTCCGTCTGGGTGTCGAGCGGGCTAAAGTTCTCGCCCGGGCGCTCAAGTGTCATCCCGGAGTACTGGTATTCCCCGGCTGGCAGCTGCCCAACAAAGCGGCGGCATAACAGCGTTCAAGGATTGTTATTCCCGCGCGACCGCCACTCAGCGACCACGTTTGGAGCTGTGGACATCACAGCTGTTGGCCCTCGACGACAGCAAATGATTCGACCGATCAATCGCTTGGTTGTTGGCGCCGGAGATGTTGTCGTCACATGACGACGATTGCCTTTCACCGCTTCATCGTAGTTGGTTGATTTCAAAGCTTCCTTATCGTTGGCACAGTTGATGCCTGACCATAGGGCGTCAACGCTTGAAAGTGTATTCCTGTTCGAAAGCGTGGAATATCGTTGCTGGACAGTGATTCGCACCAGCACCGGCATTCCGACACCCCTGTAGCAGTCCGCAGATTTCTCAACTGCTTGAGAAGGAGGTGAAGCGATGAAAGCAAAACGGAACATTGCGATCGGTATGATGTTACTTGCCCTGGCCGGCTGTGCCACCATGACGCCCGAGGAGAAATGCACCGCGGGCGGCGCCGCTATCGGCGGACTCGCGGGATCGGTGCTGAGCGATCAGAGTGGCATTGGAACGGTTGGTGGTGCCGCCGTTGGAGGTGTAATAGGGCACGACGTTGGCAAGCGCGGAGGCTGCCGATAATTTGTGTCGTTTGAATCCCCGCTGACGCGGGGATGGCTTGTAAAGCTCTGGATGCCCGCCGCCGCGGGCATGACAGTCAAAACTTGTGTCATTCCTGCGCGACCGCCATGGATGGCGGAAGTACTGGAAACGCAGGAGCACGACTACATGGATGTAGGAGGTAGAGTTCTGTCTGCAACAAGAACCGAGTTTCCAGTGAAGGCGGGGGTCCAGGATGTGCAAGACATCCCCGCGTAGCGGGGATACCACCAAGGAGGAAGGGGAAACAATCCGC
>Ga0153916_10002162_pt1 | contig 14454 bp, 12 predicted proteins | sample Opewatmetagenome_FD_109642 | JGI IMG/M metagenome (GOLD analysis project Ga0153916, IMG submission 109642) | Freshwater wetland microbial communities from Ohio, USA - Open water 3 Core 3 Depth 4 metaG | ecosystem: Environmental > Aquatic > Freshwater > Wetlands | place: USA: Ohio, Lake Erie...
CACACCGCTGGCACTGCAGCGCTGGATGCCTCCGGTCGCCACTGGGGACCAACTCTTTGACCTGATGAATGTGAAGTACAAAACTGTCTCTGTCGGCGATCGGGGAGTCAATTTTGTTCGGCACGCAACCTACTTACCCCGTGCGTTCTTTCTCTATCGAACGTACGTGGCAAAGAACGAGAGCGATCTCAAGGCCTACATTGGAAACCCTGCCTTCGACCACCGAACGGTTGCGGTACTCGAGAAGGAATTGGCTAGCCCCATCGCGGCGTCCGACAGCATCCCAGCCTGGAAGGCAATCATCACATCATATCAGAATAATGCAATCACGATAGATGCTGAGACAAGTAACGATGGAATTTTAGTGCTCAGTGAGGTGTATTATCCGGGATGGAACGCCACTGTCGACGGCGTATCGACTGAAGTGTACAGGGTCGACTACAATCTCCGCGGAATTGCCGTGACACATGGTCATCACTTCATCGAATTCCGTTTTGAGCCTGCATCTTTTTCCCGGGGCCTGCTCATCACAATAATTACGCTGGTTGTCTGTGTGCTAGGTATTGTTGTTTCGCTGCGACGACAACGTGTTGGACCGCAATCCTCAGGAGCATGAAGCCCATGTACTCTATAATCATTCCGGTCTACAACGAAGAGAAGACTCTCCCCGAGCTTCACCGCCGTTTGGGGGCAGCTCTTCAACCCCTTGGGCGCGATATTGAAATCATCTTAGTCGACGATGGGAGCCGAGATCGGTCCTTCGAACTAATGAAGGAAGCACGCAATCATGATTCTCGGATCAAAATTGTTAGCCTTTCGAGAAATTTCGGGCATCAGGTTGCCATCTCCGCTGGCATCGATCTTGCCCGTGGGGACGCCGTGATCCTGATGGATGGCGACCTCCAGGACCCGCCCGAACTGATCGGAACGATGATCCAACGATGGAGAGAAGGGTACCAGGTAGTGTATACGATCAAGCGGACTAGGCGTGAAAACCGCCTCAAGCGTTTTGCATTTCACTCCTTTTACCGGCTTCTCCACGCTGTCTCTACTATTGAAATACCCATGGAAGCGGGCAACTTTTCGTTGCTTGACAGGAAGGTTGTAGAGGTTCTTCGAGCAATGCCTGAGCGGAATCGCTATATCAGCGGGCTGCGAGCATGGGCGGGCTTCAAGCAAATCGGTCTTGAATACGACCGCGGCGCCCGCTTTGCGGGCAGGCCACAGATGTCGTTTCGCCGCCTAACGGAACTCGCACTTGACGGCATCTTTTCATTTTCGAAAGCACCGCTCCGTGCGGCAATTTACGTCGGTGTGTTTTCCGCCCTCATCGCATTTTTCGGCGGACTATATGTGCTCTCCGAAAAACTCTTCACCGACAAAGCCATTCTGGGGTGGGCCTCGACGATCGTGTCTGTAACTTTTCTTGGTGGGCTTGTTTTGATGACCCTTGGCATCATCGGAGAGTACATCGGTCGCATTTATGACGAAGTGAAACATCGACCACTGTACGTTATTCGGGAATCGCTCGGGTTCACTGAGGCGGGCCGTTCCACTCGGCGAGGGAAGCAGACTTCCTCTCCGCGCCGGCGGCGTTCATGAAGATCATTATTGTCGGCCCTGCATATCCCCTGCGCGGGGGAATTGCTCACCATACAAATTTGCTCAGCCGCGCGTTGGCAGGGCGTCATTCGGTACACGTCATAACATTCAGGCGTCAGTATCCTTCTCTCCTGTTTCCAGGGACTACACAGAAGGAGGTCGCTGGTGAGTTAGTTCGCATCGACACCGAGGCGCGGCTGGACTCGATGAATCCGTTCACCTGGATCTCCGTAGCCCGCCAGATCCGTCACGAAAATCCTGATCTTGTTATATTCCCGTATTCTCTTCCGTTCTTCGCCCCATGTTATGCGACCATCGCCGGACTGATACGCCGCGGTAGGGCAACACGGACTCTCTTCCTCTGTCATAATATCCTTCCTCATGAAAGGCATTTTGGAGACAAGTTCTTTGCTCGGCGCATGTTCGCCTTCGCAGACTTCTATATAGTTCAGTCGAATGAAGTCAGGCGGGAGCTGCTCGCACTAGTGCCAAACGCCAAACACGCTCTAGTGCACCATCCGATATATGACATGTTTGGCAAAGCAATTCCAAAGGACTATGCTCGCAGGCAGCTCGGTATTCAGGCATCGCACGTCATTCTCTATTTCGGGTACATCCGAAAGTACAAAGGCCTGGGGAGTCTGCTCAAGGCCACTCACAAGGTAATCACAGGTGGAGAGAGGGATCTTCTGCTTCTGGTCGTCGGCGAATTCTATGAGGATGAATCGCACTACCGCGCACAGGCCGCAGGCTTGGGAATCAGCCGTGACGTACAATTCATTCCACAGTATGTTCCACAGAACGAAGTAGCGACATATTTCAGCGCGGCCGATGTGGTTGTTCTTCCATATCTTTCTGCCTCACAGAGTGGAATAGTTCAGGTAGCATATAATTTCGATAAGCCTGTCATAGCTACGAGCGTGGGCGGACTGGCCGAAGTGGTTCTGGATGGCACCACCGGCTTCATCGTGCCGCCGGACGATGCCGACGCTCTCGCCACTGCAATTCAGCGCTTTTACCTTGAACAAAAGGAAGATGAGTTCACGCGTAACATCCAGAGGGAGAAACAGAAATATTCATGGGAAACCATGGTTACAGCAATTGAGTCTTTGTGCCAATGACTGAGATTCCAGAACAGGCCAGAAAGTACTGGCGCTACGAGTATGATGTGAGCACGCGTTACATGATCCCCCTCCTGAAGGAGTGGGGTATACTGCTGCCGGGGAAGAGTGTTCTGGACGTCGGCTGCGGCGAAGGAGGTGGTGTCTGTAGTTTACACGATGCTGGTGCTCATTGTGTCGGTTTCGATATCGAACGGGGACGCATCGAAGTTGCCATAGGACTGCGAGGAGAACGCCAAATCCTGTTCGCCGTCGGCGATTTGTATGGAGAGCAGCTTCCGTTCCAGGGACAGACCTACGATATCGTAGTCCTCCATGATGTGTTCGAGCATCTTGAAGAGAAGGAGCGCATGATCCAGATATTGCAGCATTTCATGCAGCCTCACGGCAGCATGCTGATCACATTCCCCCCATATTTTTCCGCCTTCGGTGCTCACCAGCAACTATGCTCGACGCCGATTGTCCGGCTCCCGTTTTTCCATTTCATTCCCTTTGGCATTTCGCATCTCTTGCCCGCACTGAAGAACGAGCTTCCGGTGACTGTTGCTGAAGTACAGAAACTTTCACGCTGGAAGATGGGGATGCGGAAGTTTGAACGGGTCGTGCAGGAGGGCGGATTACAGATTGTCCGAAAACGTGCCTATCTGATTGGCCCCAACCATGTCAGGTTTGGCCTTCGACCAGTACCCGCTGGGATACTGGCGAGGATTCCGCTCCTTGGCGAAGTTGTATGCAATGGAGTTGTTTATCTGCTCACACGTGCATGATGCTAATGTCTACTGAGCCACTCGTCTGGATCATCTTGGTAAACTGGAATGGCAAAGCGGTCACGCTCGACTGCCTCTCCTCCCTTCGATCGGTAACCTATCTACGTAGAAAGATTTTGGTAGTAGACAACGCTTCAGAGGACGGGTCAGTTGAGGCCATCCATAACCTGTACCCCGACGTCCATCTGCTCACGCTCGCGGAGAACCGACGCTTCGCAGGAGGAAACAACGCGGGTATATCCTACGCGCTCGAACATGGAGCGCAGATGCTTATGCTCTTGAATAATGATACAACGGTTGACGCTGGCTTCCTCCTCCCGATGGTCGAGCGGCTCCGCCTCGAACCTGACATCGGAATAGTCTCGCCGAAGATCTATTACCACGGTCGCACCAACCAATTGTGGTTTGCAGGCGGCAGACTATCGTTCTGGACGGGAACCATGCGGCATATCGGGATTCGTGAGGTGGATCGTGGCCAGTACGACACAGCCACAGATATTGACTACGGAACCGGTTGCTGCATTCTTACCCGGAAGGATGTAGTGGAAAAGGCAGGTCTGCTTGATGAGTCATACCATCTCTATGCCGAGGACGCCGATTGGTCTGTTCGCGTACGAAAATCAGGGTACAGAATCCTTTATGAGCCGCGCGCAAAAGTGTGGCACAAGCTCTCCGTCAGTTCTGGCGGACACCTCTCCTGGAACAAAATGAGGAATAAATTCCTCGGGAACTTCCGGTTTTTCACCAAGTACGCCAAGTGGTACCAGTGGCCAGTTTTTCCCTGGCTGAGTCTTCTCGTTAACACTTTGGCGGGGGTGCGCTACCTCATCACATCACGGCACTGAAAGTGGAACTCGGAAAACATCTCGGCAAAGGAATGTGGGGACTGGCAGACAAGGTCTTACCAGTTGTTTACGGATTTGGATATGTCTTTCTCGTAATCCGTGTTCTTCCCGAAGAAGAGTTCGGCAATTTCGTCCTCCTACAAGAAGTTTTCCTGATTATCTCCGGTCTCGCCACCGCATTCGCTTTGCAACCGCTCCTAAAATACGCATCCGAGGATAGGACCGACGTCGCAAGTGTCGTGACCACTGCACTCTGGATGAATCTTGCCTTCGTCATTGTCTCATCTGCTGCTGTCATTGCGCTAAGCGGCCCGGCAGGCGTCATGCTCCACTCGCCATCCCTGACCCCCCTCCTCGTCTATGTGCCGGCTATGCTTGCAGCATCGTTCATAAGGAACTTCACTCTAGTCTTACTGCAGACACGGTTCTACATCCGAGAGGTATTCTGGGTAGATACAGTGCATTTTCTCGGGACACCATTGCTCGTATGGATCTATTCAAGAATGCACCTGTTTGACTCAGCACTGGATCTCGTGTTGATCAACATTGTCTCTCTCTCAGCTTCATCTCTCACCGGTCTGGCTCTCTCACGTTCTATGATCCGCCTCACTGTATATCCTCAGGCGGAAGACCGGCGGAAGATGTGGCACTATGGAACGTATTCTCTTGGCGGAATTGTAAGCTACCTCGTCTACACAAAGGCGGACACCTTCATTCTCTCAGCATTCACTGGTCCAATTCAGGTGGCGGTGTACAATTCAGCAAAGGTGTTCACCCGACTGTATGATATGGTTACGCAAATTGTGCAGATGTTTGTTCTGCCTGCTGTCTCGCGGCTCTCTTCACAGGGTGAGTATCAACGACTCAAGGTCTTAGTGGAAAAGGCAATCTTATTCTCAACGGTTGGCATGATCCCGGTCTTCCTCTTGTTGCTGCTTGGACCATCCCTGCTTATCCAGATTCTTTACAGCGGTCGCTACACGAGTGCGATACCTCTTCTTCAGGTGCTTTCACTTCTTTCCCTTGTGGTTCCCTTGTTGGCTGTTGGATCCAATACCTTGTTAGGCTTGGGACATGCCAAGTTGAATTTTTTGATCAGCCTACAAATGCTGGCAATTTCGATCGCTGCATACTTTGTCTTTGTCCCTCGCCTAGGTCCCATGGGTGCGGCCATCGGATTTGTCGTGGCAACCTTTGTCGTAACATGGATCACAACATTGAAACTCCATCAGTTTCAGCCTCTTTCCCCGAGGGCCATCCTGTCCCGAGTCAACGACATCACCCAATTCCTCAAGTCACGTTTGAGGTAGCATGAGGATTGTATGGACACGGTTTCTCCCGGGCTTTCTTAGAGAGGGTCTGGAAGGTCGAGAAGACGTACAGAACATCCTCTCCAACACTGGATGGTTGTTGGCGGACAAGATTATTCGCCTAGGGATGGGACTTGTCGTCGGCGTGTGGGTAGCACGCTATCTTGGGCCGGCACAATTCGGGCAACTTTCATATGCCGTAGCGTATGTTGCCCTCTTCTCCGCTTTTGCGACGTTGGGTCTCGACGGGATTGCTGTGCGTGAGCTTGTCCAGCACTCCGAACATGAGGATAGGATCCTAGGAACTGTCTTCCTCATGAAGTTTATCGGTGCCGTCGTAACATTCATCATCGCCTTTGGGACCATTTCGTGGGTCCAGCAGGGTGATCCTCTCATGCCATGGCTGGTGGCAATTACGGCTGCTGGCACACTGTTCCAAGCCTTTGATGCCATCGATTTTTGGTTCCAGTCGCGGGTCCTTTCGAAGTTCTCTGTTCTTGCAAAGAACACGGCATTCCTAATTGCATCCCTGGTCAAAGTTGGCCTAATCCTTGGAAAGGCCCAACTACTGTTCTTTGCTGCTACTGGTCTCCTGGAGATCGCCCTGGGTTCATTCGGTCTTTTTCTCGCTTTCCGGAGACAGGGACGCACGGTTAGCCGGTGGACACCAAATATCAGGATGGCCAAAAAAATTCTCGCGGATAGTTGGCCTTTGATTCTCAGTGGTATTTCCATTATGGTCTACATGCGAATCGGGCAGATTATGCTCGGCAACATTGCAGGAAATCAGGCTGTTGGGATTTACACCGCTGCTACCAGAATTTCGGAGGTCTGGTATTTCATACCTACGGCGATCGTCTCCTCTGTCTATCCCTCCATCATTCGGGCCAAGAGAATTGACGAGGGATTGTACTACCGCAGACTGCAGCGATTGTTCAGCATCATGACGCTCCTTTCTCTTTCCATAGCTATCCCGATGACGTTCCTTTCGGGAACCATTATCGGCCTTTTCTTTGGGAAGGAGTTTCTCGCAGCCGGGCCTGCGTTGGCAATTCATATCTGGGCTGCCCTTTTTGTTTTTCTCGGCGTTGCACAGGGACCGTGGGATTTGACCGAGAATCTCACAAAGTTGTCGCTGTTCAGGACGGCATCTGGCGCGGTGTTGAGCATCGTACTCAATCTGCTCCTGATCCCTCTCTACGGACCCGTTGGAACCGCGCTTGCGGCAGTCGTTTCCCAGATGTTCTCTGCTTACCTGTTGAATATCGTTACAAAGCGTACCCGACGCATTTTTCTCTGCCAAACAAGTTCTTTCTTGTTTTACAGGCATCTCAGGTTCATCTAAGTATGAAACCGAAGGCTGATCATCGTGACTCTCGGACAAACCTACAATGGTTTCTGAACGAAGAAAGACTTAAGTCCATCGGGAATATGATTTTGATCGCACCTTTCAAGGACCACTCATGAGGAAAGATTTGTCCACCCCGGTGCTCTTTCTCATTTTCAACCGGCCGGACACAACGCAACAAGTCTTCAATGCGATCAGAAATGCGCGGCCCCCAAGGCTCTACATCGCTGCCGATGGGCCCCGTGACCAAAGGCCCGAGGACCGGGAACTTTGCACATCTGCACGCTCAGTGACAAATCAGGTTGATTGGCCTTGTGATGTCCAGACACTTCTGCGAGAACAAAACCTTGGGTGCAGGATCGCCATAAGCTCTGCTCTTGATTGGTTCTTCCAACGTGAGGAAGAGGGCGTCATCCTTGAAGACGACTGCTTTCCTGATCCATCCTTTTTCTTGTTCTGCCAGGAGCTTCTGTCACATTACCGGGACGACCACCGGATCATGCACATCAGTGGCGACAATTTTCAACAAGGTCGTGTCAGGGGAACCGGCAGTTATTACTTTTCGCGGTACAGCCACGTGTGGGGCTGGGCATCTTGGAGAAGAGCCTGGAAGTTCTATGATGTTACCATGAGTTCGTTCCCACGGTTTGCTCAGGAAGGGGGAATGAGATCTATTTTCCGCTCCTCTCAGGAGCGGAGATACTGGCAAAGAAAGTTCTCATTGGCACGCCGTGGAACAATTGATACCTGGGACTACCAGTGGGCTTATGCGATCTGGACACACCATGGGTTGAGCATCATCCCAAATGTAAACCTGGTCGCAAATATCGGAGTTGGGGCTGGTGCTACACATACTGCGGGAGCACACAGAGGAACCCTAGCGAGCGGAGTCGGGTCCATTGGGAACCTCACTCATCCGCTGTTTCTCCTCCCAGATGAAGTCGCCGACCGGTTTACCTTTCACCGACATTTTCTAGGCCCACTCTCAGCAAGAATTCGTCGAACAATCATGAAAGTACTCCGTTGAATTGCAGGATCTGTGGCTCGGTCAGCAAAAGGGTTTTTTCAGCGACAATTCTCCAGAAGTACAATATCCAATATTTCCATTGCGACACCTGTGGATTTCTCCAGACAGAGGATCCACATTGGCTTTCAGAGGCATATCAACACCCAATCAATGCATCTGATTGCGGATTGCTCGCACGGAATATCCGGTTCGCGAGGTTGACCGCTCCGCTGCTATATTTCGCGTTCGACCGACATGGTCACTACCTTGATTATGCTGGAGGGTACGGCGTATTCACAAGACTAATGCGCGACATCGGCTTTGATTACTACTGGCAGGATCCGCACACAAAGAACGTTTTTGCGGAAGGATTTGAATTCAACAACCATGTCGGCCGGATCGAACTGGTCACGGCGTTCGAGGCATTCGAGCATTTTACAGATCCCGCTGCAGAACTGGATAAAATGTTCGCAATCTCCAAGAATCTTCTCTTCTCAACCCTATTGTTACCCGAGCCAGTACCGAAACCGGATGATTGGTGGTATTACGGGACCGACCATGGGCAGCACATCGCACTATATTCGTCAAAAACACTTCGTTACCTTGCGCAGCAACACGGCACGTATCTGCTTTCAAACGGCGTGGACATTCATCTTTTCACTACAAGACAGATTTCTCCATTCTTTTTTCGGTACCTACATCAGTTTTCAAAATATGGGCTCCTCGCCTTCGTGCATCGCAGGATGGTAAGCCTCACCGTACGGGACCGGGACACAATAGCTGCCAAGCTCAACGTTCGCAGCCCGAATGCAGGTGGAATTAATGTGGCATAGGCACTGGCCCCGTTGCTGCTATCACGAGAACTCCGGAGATGCTCGTCAAGAGCGGAAGGTACAATGGGAGAGTGATCCGTCAGCGGACACGGCTGAGGTGATCCAATGAAGGCGTTCCGGACAACTATTGAGCAGGCGATTGACTTCGTCCTGTTCATACTCGCAAGAATCTTGAAGCCTGTGGTCAACGGTGCCCACCCTGCCGCACCGGGTGTATTGCTCTGCACAATTGGCGGAATCGGTGATTACATACTGCTTACAGCTTCCCTACGCGGCTACAGAGAGCTCTTCCCCAATAGACAAATTGTCCTGCTCGTGCGCAGCGGGATTGAGGATTTGGCCAAACACAGTCCTCATGTTGACCGCGTCATCGCCATAGATCTTGCACGCGTCCATAATACTCTCAACGAAAAGCTCCGTCTTTGGATCGCCCTCCTATTAACCCCGTTCGACATCGCTATCAATATTGACTACTCAACACACGCCGAATTGTTATCGGAAACAATTGTGCGTTGGTCACAGGCCAAGAGACGGGTAGCCTTCCGCTGCCTCGACAGCGATGCGCACCGAGACTATTCTGCGTACACTGACGTCGCTCCGCAGAACGCGGAGTGGCTCTTCGAAATCCAACGGAACAATACTCTGTTGAATTTCCTTGGGCTCCGAGATTACAGTGACTCTGTGACCTATGTGTGGGGTCTTGAACCTCACATATTTCCTCCGGCACTCTCTGCACTCATGCCACAGCATGAATACTATGTTCTATTTCCAGGAGCTGGGGTAGCAGGAAGGTGCTGGCCACCTGAAAACTTCGGGCAACTGATAGAACACTTGAAGGTTCTTCAGCACACACCTGTCATCTGCGGGGGCGAGCAAGAGGCCTCACTCGTAGCCAAACTCCACCAGAACACTTCAGTCGAAGTAATTGACCTGACAGGGCAGACAAGTCTGATGGATCTTGCAGCAGTCATCAAGAATGCACAATTCGTGATATCGAATGAAACCTCTGCCGTCCACATTGCGGCTGCTGTGCAGACCCCTGTCTTCGTCATAGCTGGCGGGGGGCATTATGGCAGGTTCGTTCCCTATCCAGGGACAGTAAATATTATCCCAATTATCAACGATGACTTCCGCGTCTGTTTTCAATGCAACTGGCATTGCATCTACGATCATTTCAGGTGCATCGCCGAAATCTCCGTCGCCTCCGTTGCCTCGGTGATTCTAGCCCACATCCGCAAATCGTGATTTCACTCTCTTCTCAGCGCTCCCCTCACTGTGTCAAGCAAGGGCCGCGATGGGATCGGAAACGCTCCAGATTGACTCACTGGAATCTATGCCTACAGTGTAGCGTCGGTGTGTATTGTCTGGTTGCTGGAGCCACTCCCTGTCCTCCTCTCACCAGTTCCTCATTCCAAGCCCTGCCCTCTGGTGTATTGCAGGGGCTGAGTAGATTGCCTATATTTTGCAGGCACGAAGCTCTCGGTATAGCTGAAACAGGGGTTCCATGTATGAGCAGTATCACGTACATCAAACAGTGGATCATTCGGCTCGCACGACGTCGGGGCTATGATATTGTCCGATATTCACTGCAGTCCCATTCTGACACCAGATTCATAAAATTGTTGTCAGATCATTCAGTGAATGTTACACTCGATATAGGTGCAAATAGGGGGCAATACGGCGATTTCCTCAGATCACTGGGATATAGAGGAAAGATCATATCATTCGAACCGCTGGGCACGGCCTTCGCTGACCTGCGTGAAAAGGCGCAGCGGGATCGCAACTGGCTTTGTGAACACGTTGCCATCGGAGCGACTTCAGGCAGGACCCTCCTGCATGTCGCAGCCAACTCTCAGAGCAGCTCAATCCTAGAGATGCTTCCACAACACTCCGAATCCGCACCCTCGTCCCGCTACATTGCAGACGAAGAGATTGAGCTCAAGACGGTGGATACTGTTGTGCAACAGTATTGCCGAGATACTGATCGAATATTCCTGAAAATCGATACTCAGGGGTACGAACGTTGGATCCTCGAGGGTTCACGCAACTCATTCCCCCACATTGAGGGCCTCGAGCTTGAGATGTCGATGGTGCCACTGTACAAGGGAGAAACATTATTTCACGAGATGGTTTCATATGTTCGCACGCACGGGTTCACACTCATGTCTCTCGAACCCGTGTTCTTCCACCCTCGCACCGGGCAGCTTTTGCAGGTTAACGGCATCTTTTTCCGCACCGATATGGTAGCAGGAACGGAAAAACCAATTCAGCCGGATCCCTCACTTCGGTAAAACAGCATAACATGAACCTACAGGAATCAGGCCGGAAAGAACACGCTGATCCGCGTATCGCTGTTGTTGTTCCCGTCTATAACAGGCGAGACTTGACTGTTTCGTTCCTTCAGAGCTTTGAACGCGTAACATACAGAAACTTCGAGATTATCATTGTCGATGACGGTTCAACTGACGGAACTGCGGAGACTATCGCCCGCGAATTTCCTCGTGTGCGGTTGCTCCGGGAATCCGGAGACCTCTGGTGGGCCAAGGCAACAAATATCGGTATCCGAGATGCTCTTTCCCGAGGCGCCGAGTTTATCTTGACCATCAACGATGATGTAAGTGTAGATCCTCATTTGCTCGATGCACTGGTTCAAACTGCTCAGGCACATCCAAAGACTCTTGTGGGATCATTCGTCTATGAGTTCAAGAACCCACAAAAACTGTGGTTTGCTGGGGGAAAAGTTCATTGGCTACGCGGGAACCTCGTCCACCGGTCCACACCTCGCGACGGCACGCTTGCCTGGCTGACCGGAATGGGAACACTTATTCCGGCAGCCACTTTCCAAGATATCGGGTTCTACGATGAAGAACATTTCCCCCAGTACACAGCGGACGCCGATTTTTCTCTCAGGGCAAAGAAGCATGGCTGGTCACTGGCACTAGCACCAGCAACTGCCATATGGAACAGGACCGAGGAGTCCTCCCAGCTCATAATCCGAAAGAGAGTGACGCTGAAGACCTTTTTCCTTCCCCTCGTTTCTCTCAAATCGGACGCCCAGCTCCGTCTGCGGATTGCACTCTACCGACGCCACTGGCCACTACTCCTTCGGCCAATTGCCTTCAGCTTTTATTACGCTCGATTCATGGCCAAGCAGACACTCCGCCTTCTTCGATTACGCTAAACCCGCCGAACGCATTCCGTGTACCTTGCAGGCTTTGGTGAAAGTTGATATCTTAGGGCAGTCGAGCAACGGCTGGCCATGAGGTGTTTGCTCCGGCTGACCGAGAAGCTGTTACCCGCGTACGCACCACGTGTTGCCACAACATCAATCAGGAAAATCCTTGTTACCCATCTGGGAACCGATGGATTGCTGCTTGTGTCTTTACAATTTCGCGGACCGGAGCACAATAGGGAAGTGAGAAAGATTCCATCAATCTTGGGCTTTTTGCAGAGTCGAATTCTAGAGTGAGGATGGCATTCCCCAGTGTGCCGCAGATACTAAACTATCAACAAGATCCCGCAGGAAGGGATTCTGGTCATGGAACCATCCAGCGTTCTCCAGAAAAATTCTGAAGAATCTGCCTGGTTCATCCAGCATGGAATTGTGGCCAGGAAGTCTCTATTCAGCCCCTATTTTCACCGGGTGGTCAGCACACTTTTTGAAGATGAAGGTCGCACTGTATCAACGACAGTGGCCATTCCGTCTCCTTCCGATTGCGCTCACCACGTTCATTCTCCCGCTCGTCCGTAAACAAACGATGAAACTCTTGAAAATCCGATGATGGATGTTAGCATCTACAATCCCACTTGGGATACACTTGGCGGAGGAGAGAAGTACATCTGCACACTGGCCGAAGTTCTTTCAACGACCGCCGGCTACGCAGTCACACTTCTCGTCGACAAGCCAAGTGTAACTAAGGCTGAACTCCAGCGGTTCTTCAATGTGCAGCTGGAAAGGGTGAATTGCCGTCAAATCACTTCACGTGAACTTCCTCGTCTTTTGGAAGACACCGAGTTGGGTATTATTGTTACAAATTTCAGGCCCTTTGGGAATCGGGCACAACGGAATATTTACATTCTGCAAATCCCGTATACGCTAATCACCGGGCCCTCGATCCTTCGAAAGGCATTCCGCGGAGATCTGAAGGAGGCCGCCAAGGACATAATGCGGCTGCGGCTTCTTCGTGAGGCTCATCATGCGGACTTGGTCCTGGTCTACTCCCGATTTGTTCAGGACACCCTTGAGCACCACTATAAGCTCAAGACCCAGGTGCTCTATCCAGCGATCGATAGCTTCCCGAGCACGGCAAAGGAATGTGCAGTTCTGAGCGTTGGGCGGTTCTTCACGGGACGCTACAACGATAAGCGATATGATATCCTGATCGATGCCTTCAAACAGCTGTACCGGCACCTACCAGGTTCCACTTGGCAATATTGGATCGCGGGAAGTTGCGGCACCGACAAAGCGTCACAACGCTATCTTACCTCACTGAAGGATTCTGCCCGCGGCTACCCAATTGTCTTTCACGTCAACTGTTCATATGACGACCTGCGCCGTCTCTATGGCACAGCAACCCTTTTCTGGCACGCGACCGGTTATAGAATCGACGAGCAACGCGAGCCCGATCGCATGGAACATTTCGGAATGACGACAGTTGAAGCGATGTCCGCATCATGTGTCCCTCTTGTGATCAACAAGGGGGGACAGCGAGAGATTGTATCTCACGGGGAATCCGGCTACCTTTGGCAAAGCGTGGACGAGCTTATTGCCCGGTCATTGGATCTCATCCGGGACCCAGATATGGTTCATCGTATGCGGAACAAGGCAGCTGAGCGCGCAAGAGATTTTGATAAGAGCCACTTCACTGAGCGCCTCTTGTTCCTCTTTCAACAATTAGAGCACTCCCATCATGGCCAAACATAAGAAGACGGTACCGACGAAGACCAAAGACTCCTCCTCGATGCTTTCGTCGCTTTCTCCGACCAAGCAGGATCTCCTATGCGTTCTTCTTCTGTACCTGATCACGCTTTTGTTCTTCCGAGAGATTGTTTTCAATAATGCAGCATTTGCCACAGAAGGCGACACCGCTGCCGCCCACAGCTACTTTCGAGTCGGTAATACGATTCAACAGACGGAAGGTATTGATCCCCTCTGGATGCCTTTCTTCTTCAGCGGAATGCCAACGTTCGGTAACCTTGCCTATGTCCCTCATGACGTGAGTTACATTCAGACTGCTACTGTTTCGGTGCTCAATTTCCTCTTCCTTAAGGGAGCTTGGACCTGGCTCGTCGTTCATTACTTCTTTGGCGGGGTCTTCATGTTCCTGCTCATGCGAGTACTAAACTTTTCCAGGCTCGTATCGCTGTTCGCCGCCTTCACTTTCATGCTGACGCCCTACGCCATCGGGTTAGCAGGCGAAGGACACGGATCAAAACTCATGGCGCTGAACTACCTTCCGCTGGCGTTTTTGCTGACCCACCTTGTCATAGAACGTCGGGATTTGCTCAGTTTCGGTCTGCTGTCGGCATCGATCGGCACCCTGCTGCTCACTCGACATGTTCAAATTGCCTATTATGTCTTCATCCTTATCGGTCTATACGTCGTATTTCAAATCGCTGTAA
>Ga0153916_10002163_pt1 | contig 14453 bp, 14 predicted proteins | sample Opewatmetagenome_FD_109642 | JGI IMG/M metagenome (GOLD analysis project Ga0153916, IMG submission 109642) | Freshwater wetland microbial communities from Ohio, USA - Open water 3 Core 3 Depth 4 metaG | ecosystem: Environmental > Aquatic > Freshwater > Wetlands | place: USA: Ohio, Lake Erie...
ATCCGGATCTACAAGACACCCTTGGATAAAATCAAGGTGGTTTCGCCTTCGTCGAGCACTTGGATAGGCGACGTCTTGAGAGTTTACGCTTTGGCGACTGGAGGTGCACAGAAACCATGACTTCCCCCCTAAGCGTCATGTTTCTCACGTGGGAGTTCCCACCGAGGGTAATCGGCGGCATTTCTCCCCATGTGTTCTACTTGTCGAAGAGTTTGGCTAGGAATGGCGTAAAAGTGCACGTGGTAACTTGCGATTTCCCTGGTGCACCTGCTCATGAGACAATTGAAGGGGTGGAGGTTTACCGTGTGGATTCGTATAGGAACCCTTCTCCCGACTTCGCCACATGGGTTTACCTTATGAACCTAAATATGCAAAAAGAAGCCGCAGCCATTGCCTCCCGGCTGTCCGAGAAGATTGACGTTTTTCACGCTCACGACTGGCTTGTGGCAACAGCGGGCATCGGACTGAAGCATGTCTTCAGAAAGCCTCTTCTGGTTACAATGCACTCAACCGAAATCGGACGAAGAGATGGCTTACACACGAGCACCGAGAAGATGATCGCCGAGACCGAAGCATGGCTCACGTACGAAGCGTGGAAAGTCATCTGTTGTAGCCAATACATGGTCTCACATGTCAAATGGGCTTTCGGGTTGCCGGATGACAAGTTGGTGATGGTGCCGAACGGCGTGGATTTGCATGTATACGACAAAATCTGTCGCCAAGACCTGAAGGGGTTCAGAATGGCGTTTGCTTTGCCCGAGGAGAAGCTCATTCTCTTCGTTGGCAGGCTAGTCTATGAGAAGGGTGCTCACGTTTTGATCAATGCTATTCCCAAGATTCTAGAGAAGGTCAACGCGAAGTTCGTCATTGTGGGCAGTGGCTACATGAAGGAACAGCTAAGCGTCATCGTGAAAAGCATGAGGCTGGAAAGCAAAGTGCTTTTCACGGGATTTTTGGACGAGGATTCGCTGCTTAAACTCCAGTGCAGCGCTGACGTGTCCGTCGTGCCCTCGCTGTTTGAACCCTTCGGGATTGTGGCTCTGGAGGCGATGGCGGCGAAAAGCCCTGTTGTCGTGTCGGACACGGGTGGGCTCGGGGAAATCGTAGAGCATGACGTGACAGGCGTGAAAGTCTACCCTAACAATGTCGAATCTCTTGCTTGGGGAGTGGCGAAAGTCTTGTCGGACGAAAGGTACCGGGACAGTCTCAGGGAGCGGGCCTTGAAACGTATTCAGGAAAGATACGATTGGGACAAAATAGCACAGAAAACAGAGCGAATTTATGAGGGCGTGCTGAGCGAATACTCGAAAAGCTTCTGGGCGTGAACTTGATGCAGTGCAACTATGTCTCTTTTCCATTGCCTAAACGATAGGCATTGGTGAAAAAGTGCGTCGCTCAACGATGGAGTTTCTTTGTTATCCTCGTCACGCCGGCTTTAAGTATATGTGGTATTGGGGCCACGGCATTTATTGCTGACGAGAAGACGCTTTCATGCTGTTTGATCTGTTTTAGAGTGACTCCGTCAAACTCTATGTAGGCTTCTTTCCCTATTTTGATGCAATTGTATTTGAGTCTGAATCGTGGCGTGTATATTAGCGAACGCTGATCAATTTCGAGCTCCTCGTTCACTACTCTCTTTATGTCAACTGGGCGTTGCACAAGTCTTTGGCGTGCGGTTTCCAAATCTACGTCTGGAACTACTTCCGGCATATTGAATGACTTGATTAGTTTTAGGGGATTGTCTTCGGATGGTGCCGACGGAAACTCGCTGAGTTTTGAGTCTTCACCGTACCTATTCAATACAAGAAAGACGCGGTTTTCTTTTACGATTCGCTCCTCGCCTTCAAGTCTAATGTTGTTTTCATTCAGGGGTGAATACGAAGCTTGCGCTGGTGTGAATCTGTGACCGAAAAGGATGACCTCCTTTGCATCTTTGTCTACGCTGACAAAGTATGCGCACTTACGATAGTAGTCGATTAAATGCTTGCCGCTAACCACAATGTAAGGTTCATAGTACTTCTCAATCGAGACAAATTCGATTTCATCGGGGGTGTTTAGCTTGAACATGAATCTGTTGAAGAGTCGGCTCTTGAGTTTTTCTCCTTCAATCCGTGCTGTAGCGGGGTCCATAAGTGTTTGGTAAACAATAGTCCTCCTCGTGGCAACGTTTTCTTTAAGAGATGTAATCGCGCTTGAAGAAACAACTTCGGCAAACTCTAATTCAGTCAAGTCTAAACCTCATTTCTATGTCGTGTTTTAGATGTTGGCTCCATATACACGATAAGTATTGTATCTCATGAAACGAGATATTAATAAACCGCGCTGTTTACCTGACGAACAAGACTACAACAGACACTTGATGTCTCCGGAATCTCACGTGTTCAAAGCAATACAAAACCTACAAGAAAAAGAAGGGTTGGGATTTAGATCTTCTTCGCTTTTACCGCGTTTTCTAGAGCAGTTACACCTGGGAGCTTCTTGCCCATGAGGAACTCGATAAGTGCTCCGCCCGCGGTGCTTATGTAACCGATTCTCTTCGTCAAACCGTATTCTTCGATAGCTGCGATCGTATTTCCACCACCTGCAAGGCTAAATGCTTGCGAATTAGCGATGGCTTCGAGAACCTTTTTCGTGCCGAAGTTAAACTCCTTGTTTTCATAAACACCCATCGGTCCGCTGACGACGATTGATTTTGCTTTGGCAATGAGTTTGACGTAGCTACCAACGGTTTTGGCGCCAATGTCAAAGATGGGGTAATTTGTGGGTAGTTCACTAATTGGAATCTCTTTGCGCTTGCCATTAGAGTCTAAGGCGACGTCGACAGGAACCTGCACTTTATCTCCGTACTTCTTCATGAGTTCCTTAATTCCAGGGACAAGACCCATCAGTTCCTTTTTTTCAAGGAAAGACATGTTGCCTTTGCCGAGGTCCACGCCTTTTGCTGCGAGGAAAAGCTGACTTGTCACACCGCCCACGAGAACGTAGTCTGCGATGCTGTTCCCTAACACGTATCTGCTTATTTCGAGGCTGTCGTCAGCTTTTGCGCCTCCCATTACGTATACACAGGGTTTCTCAGGCTTCTCCAACGCATGGCTTAGCGACTCCAACTCGCGCTGCATGATGCGCCCAGCAGCTGATGGCAACACAGCGGTGAAACCCACCATGCTAACATGCCCGCGATGCGCCGCCGCAAACGCGTCATTGACAAATAGGTCAGCTAAGGGAGCAAGGTTCTGTACCAGCTCTGTCTTCGCAGCGGCATCGGGTGTTGCGCTCTTGGTTTCACCGTCCCAGCTGCGCACATTTTCCAGGACCAGGATTTCTCCGCCCTGAAGCACCTTAATTGCAGCTTTAGCTTTGTCTCCAAAGGTGTCGTCAACGTACTTCACCGGGCACTTTAGGATTTTGCCGAGAATTTCAGCGTGCTGTTTCAACGTGGTGAAATCTGGGTCACCCTTTCTGCCTTGGTGTGCGAGAACCACGGTTTTTGCGCCTTTTTCGGCAAGCTCTTTCAAGGTTGATTCGGCATGTGCCTTAATGCGTACATCACTGGTGACTTTCTTCGTGTCTGGGTCAATTTCACTGTTGAAGTCAACACGTACGAGGACTACTTTGTTTTTTACGCTAAAATCATCAAGCGTTTTGTACTTGGCCATTCTTTTCAACTCTCACTTATATTACTCTTGAAAGTTCCAAAAAAGGAAAGAGGGGATTTGTTTTTATGGCTGTGCCGGTTTAGAGACCTGCTTTCTTGCCCACCATTTCGATGAGCTCGACCATGCGGCAGCTGAAGCCCCATTCGTTGTCGTACCACGAGAAGACTTTGACGAAGTTGCTCTTGTCGCCGAGGACCATGGTTAAGCCTGCATCGAACACTGATGAATAGGTGCTGTGCAACACGTCAGTGCTGACAATAGGGTCTTCGGTGTATTGCAGTATGCCTTTGAGTGGTCCGTCTGCGGCTTTCTTCATTGCAGCGTTTATGTCTTCTTTCGTGACATCTTTGCTGAGAACGCAGGTCAAGTCTACGAGGGAAACGTCTGGCGTGGGTACACGGAGTGCGACGCCGTTCATCTTCCCGCTGCAGGTCGGCAGAACCAACCCTATAGCTTTTGCTGCGCCGGTGCTGGTTGGGATAATGTTGACGGCGGCTGCGCGTGCCCTGCGAAGGTCCTTGTGGACGATATCTTGGACTTTCTGGTCATTGGTGTAGCTGTGGACGGTGGTCATGAAGGCCTTTTCCAGGCCGAATGCATCGTTGAGGACTTTGCTGACTGGGGCTAAGCCGTTGGTTGTGCATGATGCGTTGCTGAGGATATTGTGCTTCTCCGGGTCGTAGGTTTTGTCGTTTACGCCGAGGACAATTGTCACATCGGGGTTCTCTGCGGGTGCCGATATGAGCACTTTCTTTGCGCCTGCGGACAGGTGTTTGCTTGCTCCTTCACGATTTGTGAACAAGCCCGTGGATTCTACCGCTAGGTAAACACCCATGTCCTTCCAAGGTAGCATTGTGGGGTCTTTTTGACTGAGGCATTTGAGTAGTTTTCCGTTTACAACCATGTCTGTGCCTTTGACTTCAACCGTTCCTGGGAATCTTCCGTGGACTGAGTCGTATTTCAGGAGGTGCGCGTTCTGTTTTGCGTCTGCGAGGTCGTTGATAGCGACGAAGTCGATTTTGGCGTTACGTTCCAGTGCTGCTCGATAAAGCAAGCGTCCGATTCTTCCGAAACCGTTAATGCCTACTTTTATCACCATTCAATTTCACCTTTTTAATCCGAGGGTTACATCAGGTTTAGCCTAATTAATTTTCCGACGATAACACAAATTCTTCAGGGGCACGACAACGACTTTTTATGCATAACCGAGTTTGTTCAAAATCTCTTTGACCGAGGCGACAGCTCTATTGTTTGAAGGCAAATCTAGAAGCGATTTCCCCTCGAGAACAAACTCATCCAGTTGCTCATCTTGAGCGATTTTGCCTAAATATTTAAACTTCAACTCAGTTTCCGCGTGTACTCCGAGCTCTGCGGGAAAGCGATATCCACCTACGAGGTAAAAGTTGTCAAACTGCATGTCAACCTCTTTTGCTATACGATTTGCTCTTAGCACGTGATCCATCGACTTCTTAGAATGATCAAGAATGTCGAAGATGTCGTTAACTTTTGAGGTGATGCGTCTGTTGAGGTTCTCCAGTCCAGCAGGCGAGTCAACGAGCACGTACTTGTAGTTTTTCGTCATTGACTCCAATGCCGCCTTCAAAGCGGTGTTGGGCATGCAGTAGCAGCCTTCAACCCATTTTGTCCCGACTGCTACAAAATCGAAATGGTCGCTTTCGTATAACCCGTTGGACCAGATCTTGCTCTCGATTCGCTCGCTCGGCGGAACGCCCACCGTAGTACCGCCCTGCTCGATGAACGTGCTAACCAGCAAGTCAGCTATAGTAGATTTTCCAACCTCTGTCAAATCAACGCCCAGCATTTCAGCTAGGTTCTGGTCTGGGTCAGCATCCACCAGCAACAGCGGACCTTGGCCGCTCTCGATGAAGCATTTCGTCATCAACGCCGTAAAGCTAGATTTGCCCGTTCCTCCTCTCCCAATAGTCACGAGAGTTTTCATGCAAAACGCCTCAGACGCGCTTCTTAAGCAAAACCTCGCATATATTGTCTATGGCTTGAACGGCAACAAGGTCTTTGTGCTTGAGCGGGGTTTCGCCTATCATGTCTGCCTCCGTGACTTTCGGGTCAAACGGAATGATCATGAGAATGGACAACCCGTTCTTGTCGGCAAAAGTCTTCACCGCTTCCTCTTGAGCATGGTTCATTACTCGATTCCCGATCAAATAGAGGTTCTTCATGCCTGCCTTCGCGGCTAGATCATGGATGTGTTTCGCAATCTCCAACGACTTTAGGTTCGAGTCAGCAACAATTAGCAGCGCGTCAACACTTTTCGCAGTCCCCCTGCCGATGTGTTCCACGCCAGCTTCCAAATCCAGAACGACTGCCTCATCTCGTTCCACAATAAGGTGCCGAAGCATGGCCCGGATGACAGCGTTCGGAGCGCACATGCAACCTGATTCCATTGCTTTAACCGTTCCCATCACAACCAAATTCACGTTGAATGGGGTGCTCACAGCATAGTCACGAACGATGTCTTCCACGGTGAATGATAATCGGTAAACGCCCGAATAACCCGTGCCCGTCTTCGACTCCACAAGCTCCTTGTTCTCCGAAACAGGCAAGATTTTCCGCGCCTCTTCCGCAGACAAACCTAACGTCAACGCGAGATTTGGCGAAGAATCAGCATCAATGGCGATTGTCTTCAAACCTCGCGCGGCAAAACCCGACGCCAACCCGCCTGCAATTAACGTTTTGCCAACACCACCTTTGCCCGCAACAGCAACTTTCATACAAACACAACACTGAGACTACTCTCAATTCAAGATTAATTTACGTTTCCTTGAGCTGGCTCCTCAAAAGTAACACATGAAAGGCAAATCTCAATAGTGAAAAATGACTACCCACTGGCATCCTCAAAAGCCTATTAGTTCATGGAGTGATTCTCCACAATCAAACAGCCCCAACCCTTCTTCCAAAATACTTTTCGATAGTCGGTTAGTTAAACAAAAGTTGCTTCTCTCGTGAGTGAATAGCTTTGTGGTAGTGGTCTTACACTCACATAGTTTTAAGTTGTGAGCGGGGTTAAATTGTCGGGTGAAGTTAGATTTTGGGAGGTGAGAATCGTTGATTTTCGTTAGTCTTGGCAAAATGAGGAAGAAACCTGACAAGGCTATGGCTGGGGAAGCTACCGAAAAGGTGGCTGAGTTCAAGAAGAAGGGAATAAACATCCTGAACTGGTACTGGACTCTAGGGCGTTATGACACAGTCGTTGTGTTTGAAGCAGCAAACGAAAAAGAAGCGCTTAAATTCGCCTTAGGCGTGGCTGAGTTCGTAGCCTCAGAGACGCTGGTAGCCATCCCAAGGCAAGAAGCAATAAATCTCCTCTAATTCCTAACTAAACTTGGAAATGGAATCAAAAATTGAAGGAGGGAAGAAACATATGTCGAAAAAAATGCTATCGCCAGAGGAACACCATGGAATGGTGGTGAAAGGTCTTTACGAGCAGATGAAGCCGGTCTTTGACTCGTCTGAGCAGCCGATTTTTCTTTATTTGGACGATAACCACAAAGCTTGCAACATCAAATTCGCCAAGATGCTGGGCTTCAAGTCGCCACCGGAATGGGCTGAAACTCCAAGCGTCCTGGGTGTGTCTGTTGCAGAGAAAAGTCGAGAAACAGTGACGACGGCATATTGGGACGCGATGAAGAAGAAGACTGCGTCAACCATTCAGGTTACGTGGATGAAGAAGGGCGGGGGCACGTTCGATTCAACGGTTGTTCTCGTGCCTATGTTCTTTGACGGGCACTTTTTCTCCTTGCATTTCGTGACAAACGTGGTTTCGTAGGCAAACTGTCCCTTTACAGGTCCGAGCTTCGGTTGTGCTGCTTGATCTGGATTCTGGTTAGCCTTCTAATCTCTTTTTCAGAATCGGTTAGTTAAGTAAAACGTTAGCTAAATTATGATGGATAAAACCAATTGGCAGTCTTGCAGCAACCATAAAAAGGCCCAAAACATAGTCGCAGCAAAAAAAATATGAAAAAGGTATGAAAAAAGACAATGCGTAGCCTCGCAGCGAGCTCAATGCTCACATTCGATTGTGGCTGTGCCTAACCAACCACATAACTAGTTATACCTAAACGATATACCCTCGTTCAAGGCACATGATTGCCTGACGAATTTTGGAGAGTAGAAAAAATTTGCTCACTCGAGGCAAAGGCACAACGATAATCGCTTTGGTTCTATTAGCGTCGATCTTGGCGTCCATAAGCCCATATGTGGCATTTGTGAAAGCACAGAGTCAAGCAACCGTTAACGTTTCAGAAACAACAGGAGGATCTGTAGATCCTCTACCAGGAACCTACAATTACAACGACGGAAGTGCTGTTACTCTGACAGCGACTCCCGATACCACAAACGGTTTCTTATTCGCGAATTGGGTAATTTCTACAGATGCCAGCAATGACACTGAATCTAGTAATCCATTCACATTGGATGTCACAGGAGGCGTCACATATACCGTCGCTGCAGTATTCTTTCAACCCATTAACGAACCGATCGTTCCGTCATCAAATCTAACATATGTTCAAGCAGATGCCGTTGTCGTAATCTTGCACGGAGTAGGGGGAGGTACGAGTCCTCCTGAAGGAACATACTATTTACCCCAAGCCGCGCGCGCACTTCAGCTACTAGCGATTCCACTCCCTGGATGGGAGTTCTCCCACTGGGCTATTTCAGGAAATCCGCTGACTGGGCATGGAGGATCTCCATTGACGCTAACGCCCGCAGATAACCCCCTCAGCGTTGATCATGGTTTCGGATACACATTCGCTTACCAACCAGTGTTCTTCCCAGTCGGCGGCGAAAACAAACTTCCTCCGACAACAGGCGGCTTGTCAACGGAAACCATCATAATCATAGCGGCAGTTGTAGTAATTGTAATCGCAGTCGCAGCGATCGGTGCATACTCCTATTCGAGGCGAAGGAAAAACTAAAACCCCTTCTTCTTTTTCTTATTTTCGCAGCATCAGAATTGGTTATATTGTCATCTGGTCTTGGTCGTGCCGATTCTTGGCAGTTGCTCTTTCCCTTTTGTTTCTCATATGAATAGACACAATGAACCATCTTCGCTTGTCAGTAGAGTTTGTTCCAGTCCGTGTAAAAAATCCATTTATGTCATCCGAAAGAAGGGAGCAGCGTATCCGAAATGACAAAGTCAAGTAAAATGTTAGCTAATTTATGCCATCAACCATCTAGTTGACCCTGGAGAAAAACTCCCGCATCAGATTATGTTCCAGCTTCTAGGAAAAGCCTTTTTAATCCAAACCCATCCACTCTTAAACCCGAGATGATATCACAATGAAAATATTAAACGAATTTGTGCCAACACGAAAATTCCTGAAGCTAGCTGAAGAAATCAAAGACCTCGTTGACGGATGGAACGTTACCGACAGCGCAGCCGGCTTCCCAGCTCCAAGCGGCACCGCGGTAAGCTGCGTGCTAAAATCCAAGTATCCAGAGAAAGAAATCATACCCATTTTCATACTCCATTACAAAGGACCAGTGGAGGTCGGAGGACTAGCTTTAGCCGCAGACGTCATGGGTGTCGACGGTTTGGCCATCACAATGGGTGACGTGCCGAAGTTCGGCGAGCCCATAAAGATGCTAAAATCCTCTGAGGAAGCACGAGACTGGCTCCGCGCGAACGTTAAGTTGAAGACCATAAAACTCGGATGTCTCCTCACCGCACGAAGATCCGTGGAGGAAACAATCGAGCGAGCTAAAGGAGCATGGGATTTCATTTGCTTCATGAGGCTTGAAGATAAATCCTTCCCGATTCTTGAGCAAGTGGCGAAGGAGTGCAAGAAGATGAACAAACCCATTTACGCGTATTTCCTTGTCGCTACGCCGAGGAACGTCGAGACAATGAAGATGATAGGCTGGCCAGCTGCCGCAACTATGGACACGGTCGTGGAGAAGGCTGCAAAGCTGGATGGTCTCGTTGATGGCATAATCGCAACCTGCGCTGGCGACGCCGAAGGCGACAAAGAGATGCTGCAGAAATTACAGCAATTCAGAAAGAAATAGAGTAAGTCGCGACTAGGAAATGGTGAGAGACGCTTTAACAGTCTCTTCATCCAGTTTTTCTATCTTGAACCCTTTCTTCTCGCTCAGTCTAATCATTCTGTAGTTGTCTGGAAGAATACTCGCGGATATTTCCTTGAGTCGCATGTCCTTAGCCGCATCAACAATGTAGTCCATTAATTTCGAGCCCAGTCCCAGACGTTGCCATTTGTCGGCTACTATGACTGCGAACTCGCCATTTTTTCCGTTAGGTTCTGCAATGACTCTGCCAGCTCCTATGATCTGTTTGTTGTCTTGGAGTTCCGCAATAATGGCGACTTGTCTGTCGTAGTCAAGGTTACAGTACTGAGCCAGTCTCTCGTGAGGCATCTCTTTCACTATGCTGAAAAACCTGAAACGTCTGGATTCTGCTGACAGCGACATAATCAGTTCATTAAACCTGTCTTCGTCCTCAGCTTTTATCGGACGAAGCAAGACTTCCACCCCGTTTTTCAACGTTCGGCGCGCCACATACTTCTCGGGATAGGCAGCTATCAGAGAGTTGTCGCGATGTTGCGCTACTTCACGCATAAGTCTGTCGCAGTCTATGACTATGCGTGCATCGGTAGCAACGACATTTCTTTGGCTAGCCATCAGGGGATTTATGTCGATTGCCGCTACTTCGGGAAAGTCTAAGATGAGGTTAGAGAATTTCACCAATATTTCCTCCAACGCTTTAGCGACGAAACCTTCATTGGTGGCTGGCATGCGTTTGAAGATGGCTGTTTCCTCGATTAATCGTCTGGCAAGAATTTGGTTTAGCGGTGGAAACCCTGCGTTCACTTCGCTTAGAGATTCTGTTTCGGTTCCGCCCGTGCCGAGGAGAATGACAGGACCAAACTGGATATCGGTTTTTGCACCTAGAAGCAACTCTACGCTTTTCTCACGAACTAGGGGCTGGATGGCCACGCCCTGAAACTCTGTGGCTTCACCGGATTTTCTGACTTTGACTGCCAGATCATCGAAACATGCCTTAGTCTCAAATGGGGAACAGATGTTTAGTATGACACCATCGATTCTTGACTTGTGAGTGATCTGTGGCGACAGCGCCTTCATAACAACCGGATAGCCGACCTCGGAAGCTAGAGTTGCTGCTTCATCAGCGGTGTGGGCAACAACGGTTTTGACCGTTGGAATCTGGTACTCTTCTAAGAATTTCATTGACTCGGACAAGGTCAAGACCTTGCGCCCTTCGCAGAAAGCGCGTCTGAGTAATCCTTTTAACACTGTAACGTGAGCCTCGCTTGCCGGCATTTCCTTGGGAGTCTCGTACAGCAACCCAAGATTCTGCGTGTAGCGGGACATGTTTAGGAAGGTCGAAACAGCATCCTCTGGTGACGCAAATGATGGAACACCTGCGCGATGAAGCAGCCTTCGCGCCTCACGACAATCGTCATCTTGGCTCATCAAACACACGAGAATCGGTTTCCGATTTTGTTTTGCAAGCTCAATAATCGTTTGCGCTAAAGAAAGCGGGTCTGTTGCACCTTGAGGCGTATACAACACGAGGAAGCCGTCGGTGTTAGAATCCCTCAGGCAAACGTCCAAAACGGTTCGGAATCTGTCAGCTGGTGCTTCTTCGTAAACGTCAACGGGGTTCGATATGGCGCAGTACGCGGGCAGGACAGCTTTCAGCGCTCCGATGGTCTCTTTAGTCAATGGAGTCAATTTTCCCCCGTGTGCGATCAAACTGTCTGCGGCTATGATTGCAGGGGCACCCGCGTTTGTCACAACAGTTAGGTTTATGCCTGCGGGGTTGGGTTGCATCGTTAAAGCTGCAGTGCAGCAAAAAAGCTCGTTTGTTCCCTCAACACGAACAATTCCTGCCCGTTTGAAAGCAGAATCGTAGACGATATCTTCTCCCGCCAAAGCACCGCTATGTGAGAGAGCAGCTTCCTTGCTTTCCCTGAAACGGCCCGCCTTCACAACAACTATTGGCTTGTTTCGAGCTAGCGTTCGAGCGGCACTCATGAATTTTCGGGGGTTCTTGAGTGACTCAACGTACAGCATTATGCTCCTAGTCTGCGGGTCGAGCCCGAAGTAGTCCAAAAAATCTGCAATGTCCACATCAAGCATCGAACCAGTGGAAACAATCGCGCTGAAGCCGACTCCTGCGTCCCAACCCCAGTCCAAGGCGGAAGCGCACAAAGCAGCGCTTTGAGAGATGAAGGCGATTTTGCCAGGAGCTGCTCGTTTGTTGGCGAAAGTAGCGAACAAATCAATCTTGGGTCTTATGATCCCGAAGCTTCTGGGACCGATGATTCGCAATCCATATTTGCTCTGGTGTTCACGTATCTTACGTTCGAGGTCGATGCCATGTTGGCCAGTTTCTTTGAAACCTGCAGAGACGATGACCACGCCAGAGACACCTGTAACTCCGCACTCTTCAACTATGGAAGGCACGCTGTCGGCTGGAGTAGCGATTATGGCGAGGTCAACTCGTTCAGGAAGCAGACTAATTCGAGGATAAGCCGTTAACCCTTGAATGACCTGTCTATTAGGGTTTACAGGAAAAACTCTTCCAGCAAACCCTAAGGTCATCAGGTTTCGCAGAATCTTGCTGCCGATGGAGCCTTCCCTTTCGCTTGCCCCCACAACCGCAACGTGTTGTGGATTAAAAATTCGGTCGAGTTTCTCGATTCCCAATTTCCGGGTATCTCTCCACACTGAGGAAACAAGCGATTTGCGATATATCTAGTATACAAGTTGTCAGGTTTTAAGGCTTCTCGATGCATAGAAAAATTCTCTACCTGAATTTCTTAGGAAGAGTAGTCGGTTTTGGGGGGGCCCCATCAGGTTGAGTTTCAGTTCAATTGTAAACCTTTAAAATCGACTTCAACAGTACCCATACAACCATTCGTGAGAGCGCAAAAATGAACGCAATCCAAATTATTCCCATAGAGAAAATGCCACTCATATCTGAGGGTGACAAACTAGGAAAACTCCTCATCGACGCTGCGGAGAGGCAAAGAACGCCTTTGATTGAGAGAGACATAATCGTAGTCACGCACAAGATTGTCTCCAAAGCCGAGGGCCAAACAATGAATCTCGACGCAATCTCTCCGTCGAAGCAAGCCAGGGAAATAGCCGCGAAAACAGGCAAAGACCCGGCGTTGGTTGAAGCGGTGCTCAATGAAACCAAAGAAATCGTCCGCATCGGTTCCAACAGCATAATCACGGAGAACAAGAACGGCACCATCTGTGCGAACGCTGGAATTGACAAGTCCAATGTAGCGGGAAAACGAAACGTTGTCTTGCTGCCTAGAGATCCTGACAAATCGGCGCGAGAAATCAGAGATGACATAAAAAGATTGACAAATCATGAGGTTGCGGTGATTGTTTCCGACACAAACGGGAGGCCCCTCCGAATGGGCGAGATAAACGTTGCAATTGGAGTAGCTGGAATCAAGGCGACCAGAGATAGGCGTGGCGAAAAAGACCTGTTCGGCTACGTCCTGCGGATTAAGCAAACAGCTATAGCAGATGAGTTGGCCTCTGCCGCTGAACTGGTTATCGGTCAAGCAGATGAGGGAATTCCGGCCGCTATCATACGTGGATATCCGTACCGCACAATCGAGATGGCTTCAGCCAGAGATCTTGCGAGACCAAAAGAGACCGACCTTTTCCGTTAAAGCGAAAACCTCAAAAACTAGATGGCAACAAAACACGAAAGTCAAAATGAGAGTATGATGATGGAAGCTAGAACGCCTAAACAATTCTTCGACGAAATCTTGCCGCTGAGGTTCAAACCAGAAAAAGCGAAAGGACTCAATGTAACCGTTCAAGTTAACATCACGGGACCATTAGGTGGAGACTGGACAACAGAGATCAACGAGCAAAAACTGAAAGTCACGAAAGGCACCTATCCCTCGCCTAAACTGACAGTCGTAGTTGCGGACGATGATTTCTTAGACATAGTCAACGACAAGTTGAGCGCCCAGAAAGCGTTTTTCACGGGGAAAATCAAGTTCAAAGGCGACATCGCTCTCGCGTTGAAATTGAGAGACGCAGGGTTCTTGTAACAACGTTTACTCGAAACTGAATTTAGTTAAGACACTTTTTGGCAGGAAGTCTTCCCCTATTTTAAAAGTCTGAGGTTCATCTCTTGCCAGAATCGTTTCCAAAGCTTCAGGATCAAGCCCACAGATTAGTCGCATTATCTCTTCCTTGGCGAACGCGAGGTGATCAGCAAGTTTCTTCGGATCATTTAAGAGCTTTCCGGCGAAGGGGCAGAGTTCACGAGTTTTTAGGAACCACTCCACTTTCCTAGTGGCTCGGTTTATGTCGAAGGTTATTGGTCCAGCGCGGCAAGTTTCAGGTTTGGCCTTGTGCACTTGGCAGACTTTCGTCGTTTTATCGTAAAAAACGCAGAACTCATCAGAATCAACTGATGGAAAGGAATAGCCGGACCGGGCAAAAACGTTGCTTGCTGCCTTCTCATGATCTCTCAGATATTCCGTAATGATCGTCATTCTTTCTTTCGTTAATGGTGGCTTCGCATCTTGACAGCAACTGTGTTTGCAGTTTTGGCAAACGCCGAAATTGCAGGTGATACTCGCGCAGTTGGCAGTCATGTTCTCGCTTTTTCTTGTTTTTTTCAAGGGAAAGGTTGATTATCAGCAAGGCAGTTAATAAGCATTGAATAAACATCTCGAATGGCTTCCATGTAATCTGTTTTCTGAGCTCGCCGAGAGACTTTTTCGCGAATCACTTCTG
>Ga0153916_10002164_pt1 | contig 14448 bp, 14 predicted proteins | sample Opewatmetagenome_FD_109642 | JGI IMG/M metagenome (GOLD analysis project Ga0153916, IMG submission 109642) | Freshwater wetland microbial communities from Ohio, USA - Open water 3 Core 3 Depth 4 metaG | ecosystem: Environmental > Aquatic > Freshwater > Wetlands | place: USA: Ohio, Lake Erie...
AGGGATTATCTCTTTTAAGATAGAGGATTGTTTCAAAATGAGCATGTTTTTATCCTCTTCTGTATAGTCTCTGCCTTTATCTACAAGCATTTTTAAAAAGGGGTCTTTTTTTCTGAACAGTGGATCTACCCAGCAGAGATTGAATAGAACCTGTAGGTCAAGGAAATCATTATCATTGAAATATCTTGTTGTTCGAATAAGTTCACTTTTCAGGAGATGGAGTCCCCTCTTTATGAGTAGTTCATAATATCTCGGGAATGGTTTTATCATGTTGTCCCAGTTTGCGAGGAAAAAATTCTCAAGTATAAACACCTTCTCTTCCGTATCCAGCTCAGAAGCCCTCTTAAGAGTAAGTTCAAGATATGTGTCCTTTGCATTGTTTTCTGTATAGTCTATGATCTGCTCGAGGAGAGAAGGTGTAACATTAAATGTCTGTTTTATGTCAGAAAATTCTTCGAGGATTTTTACCATATCGAGGTAGTCCTTTGTGCCATGAAGCCTCACCCATGGAAGTCTGTAAATCCCTGTCATGGGGTCTCTGTAAAATGGCTGGTGCATATGCCACAGGAAGGCGATGTACAGTGGCTTATCTGTCATACTGGAAGATATATTCGTCAGGCTTTGCTAATCCAAGATTTTCTCTTGCATGTTTCTCTGTATAATAAGGATCTTCCTTGAGTGACTTTATCTCTGACCTGATTTGCTTGTTCTCCTTATCTATCTCTCTTATCTGTGTCTCTAAAAGTGTTTTTGTCTTATTCAGTTCTCTATGCCTTAAGAGACCCATATTTCCGAAGATCACGCTTATGATAAGATACATAAAACTTAAGAGGATGACGGTGATGAATATCAGCCTTCTCTTTTTAAGCTCAGATCTTACCTGTTTTCCTAAGAGGTTAACCGGACTTTCCATTATCTTAAATTATAAAACGCTTCTCTTCCTTTGTATAGAGCTGAGTCTGATAACTCCTCCTCGATCCTGAGAAGTCTGTTGTATTTTGCTATACGTTCACTCCTTGCAAGTGAGCCTGTCTTTATAAAACCTGTATTACATGCGACTGATAAATCTGCAATTGTTATATCTTCAGTCTCGCCTGATCTGTGTGAGATTATGGCAGTATATCTTGCCCTTTTTGCCATCTCTATTGCATCGAGTGTCTCTGTCAAGGTTCCTATCTGGTTAAGTTTTATGAGTACTGAATTTGCAATTCCTTCTTCAATCCCTCTTTTTATTATCTTGGTGTTTGTGACAAAGATATCATCCCCCACAAGCTGTACCTTTTTGCTGAGCTTATCGGTAAGCGTCTTCCACCCAGTCCAGTCATTTTCTGAGAGCCCATCCTCTATCGAAAGGAAAGGATATTTAGATATCATCTCTTCGTAGCGCGAAATCATATCATCTGATGAAAAAGTTCTGCCTTCGAAATGATATGATCCATCTTTGTAAAATTCTGATGCTGCTACATCGAGTGCAAGGAAGATGTCTTTCCCAGGTATATAATTAGAAGCTTCTATCGCCTGCAGCATAAGTGAGATAGCTTCCTCGTGACTCGATAGATTGGGTGCAAAACCTCCCTCATCGCCTACAGCAGTATTAAGACCCTTCTTCTTGAGTATTCCCTTTAAGGTATGAAAGACCTCTGAACCAGCCCTGAGTGCATCAGCAAAAGTATGTAATCCTGCTGGTACTATCATGAATTCCTGTATATCAAGATTATTATCAGCATGAGCTCCGCCATTGAGTATATTCATCATTGGTACTGGAAGTTCTTTTGCATTGCATCCTCCGATGTATCTATACAGGGGTATCCCCAACTCTATAGACGTTGCCTTACATACAGCCATTGAGACACCAAGTATCGCATTTGCCCCAAGCCTGCTTTTATTTTCTGTGCCGTCAAGTTGAATTAAAAGGTTATCTATATAGACCTGATTTTCTGATTCGAGGCCTCTCAACCGCGGTGTTATTTCCTCATGGACATTTCTGACTGCAGTTTTTACACCTTTGCCATGAAAGCGACTTCCTCCATCCCTGAGCTCAAGTGCCTCTCGTGTACCTGTAGACGCACCTGATGGAATTGAAGCCTTTGCTCGACTTCCCCCCTTAAGAAATAGCTCAACCTCGATTGTTGGATTTCCCCTTGAATCAAGAATCTCCCTTGCGAGTATATCCACAATTTCTCCCATCAGAACCCTCCATATTATAAATACGCTTTGCTAATGTTTTGTTTCATAAATAATATTATCATGTCCCTATAATATCAAGGACTGGATTCCGCATCATCCGCCTGAGGCGGAGCGGAATGACGATATGAAAAGTATACAGAACTGTTACAGACAGCATAATAGTTCCTTTGTTTTCTTCAAATCTTACTTCTTCGGAGCATGGATTGCTTCGCCATAGACATCTTCTGCAGCTTCCTTCAAAACCTCTGATAGAGTAGGGTGGGTATGCATTGTTTCTGTGATGTCCTTTATTGTTAGGCCAGTTCTTATAGCAAGGGCTGCTTCATGGATAAGGTCAGAGGCATGCGGTCCTATAATATGGGCACCTAATATCCTATCTGATGTCTCATCAGATACTATCTTTATCATGCCTTCAATCTCTCCAATCACATGTGCCTTCGCAAGTGCTCTAAACTGAAAGTGGCCTGTCCTGACCTTTATACCTTTTTCCGTTGCCTGTTGTTCTTTGAGTCCCACAGACGCAATTTCTGGTGACGTAAATATTGCGGCCGGGACAACACTATAATCTATTTTTTCATCTCCACCCATTATATTCTTTACAGCGGTTATTCCTTCTTTTGAAGCGACATGGGCAAGCAGCAAGCCACCTATAACATCGCCTATTGCATATACACCAGGAACATTTGTTTCCATCTTCTCATTTACAATAATCTCACCACGACTACCTTTCTGAATGCCAATTTTTTCAACCCCAATTCCATTACTATTAAACGCCCTTCCTGCAGATATAAGTGCCTTCCCAGCAACAATTTCTTTCTCGTTTGGCAAAAAGGCATGCACTACGTCGTCTCTTACAACCAACGTTTCAAGCTTAACATTTGTATAAAGCTTTATTTTTTTCTTTTTGAGTTCTCTTTCAAGGAGTTCGGATATCTCTATGTCTTCTGTGGCCACCGCCCGTGAAAGCATCTCAATTATTGTTACATCAGAGCCGAGTTCTCTGAAGATACATGCAAATTCGCAGCCAATGACCCCGGCACCTATAATGAGAAGGCTTTTTGGTATTTCTTTCAATTTGAATACATCGTCACTTGAGATTATCCTTTTCCCATCAAATGGAAACGCTGGTATCTGAAAGGGTCTTGAGCCTGTTGCTATGATTATCTTATCTGCTGTTACAATTTCCTTAGAGCCATCCTTTAATGTTACTTCTACGTCCTCCGGCGAGATAAGTATTCCTCGACCTTCTTTCAATGTTATACCCCAGCTTTTGAAAAGGCTTCTGATACCCTTCACCTGTGTATTAACTATCTTATTTTTTCTTTCAATGATCTTAGAAAAATTGGGTACTATTTTGCCTTTGAGCTCGATGCCAAAGACCTCTAACTCTTTGGTCTTAGCTAACAGCTCAGATGAGGCAACAAGGGCCTTTGTGGGGATGCAGCCCCAATTAAGACATGTTCCACCAACTTCTGAATCCTCAATGATTGTTACCTGTGCACCTAACTGAGCAGCTTTAATTGCAGCAACGTAGCCACCTGGACCTGAACCAATGATGGCTATTTTCATTTTACTTCTTCTTCAACATATTTTGTATATTCAGATGCATCCATCAGGTCGTCAAGTTCAGATGCGTCATCAATTTCGAGAATGGCTATCCACCCTTTGCCATAAGGGTCTTCATTTATTATTTCAGGAGATTCAGAAAGGTTTTCGTTTGCCTCTATAACCCTTCCGCTCACAGGGGAGATTATGGATGAAGTTGCTTTTGTTGACTCAATCTCTCCGATTTCACTGTTTGCTTCTACATCCGTGTCGACTTCTGGTAGGTCAATATATAGAATGTCACCAAGTGCATCCTGTGCATAATCAGTAATGCCGATTGTAACCTTCTTCCCTGATAACTTAACCCACGTGTGTTCCTTATGGTATTGGAGATTATCTGGATTCATTATTTCCTCCTTCTGAGATTATTAAGCACTGATTTCTTATCATAGGCTTTTCTTCTTTGTCAAGGAGTAACTTTTTGTGGCTGTTTTGGAGTAAATGTCTGACAGCAGTGGATATAACAGGAGAAAAGGCAGATCAAGGTTTAAAGAAATCCGTAGTACCTTTATGGTAAAATTATACATTGAGAGTAAACAACATGCGATTTAAAACAATCATAAGAAATATAAACGTACTCAATATATTACTGGTATCAGTAATAATCATATCCATAAGTTATAGCCTTCTTCCACTGCTTGATATAAAAGTTAAATATATACTGCCTGCTGCAAAAAAAATTGGAGAGCAGAAAGAAGAAAAGGCTATACAAACTCAATCACCATCCACTGTGGAATATACGATGATAGCAGAGGAGAACCTTTTTCATCCAGAAAGGAAGATCCCTGTGGAGAAGAAAGAAGAAAAACCTCTCCCAAAGCCAGATTTTGTACTCTATGGTACTTTGATAACAGATGACATAAGCCTGGCGTATCTTGAAGACCTGAAAGCCCCGCAAAGTACCCCGGGAAGGGGGAAAAGACAGACAGCCCTCAGAAAAGGTGATACTATGAGCGGTTATACCTTAAAAGAGGTAGAGGCTGAGAAGATAGTCATGGTTCGGGGAGAGGATAAGATGATTGTCGCTCTGAACGACCCATCACGTTCGAAAGATAGGAAAGAATCTGCTGTTACAACGGCATCTTTGCAGTCTCAAGAGAAAGCACCCGCATCACAGCCAGCAGGCGTTGCATCTGCTCGAATTGTATCTCCTTCATCAGATAATAAAACCCGCAGGGGAAAACATGAAAGATCAGTTTCTTCAACTACCTCATCTACTTCATCCCGACAACATGGTACAGGGACTCTTGGTCGAAGTTTGCTGATTGGAAAATAAAATCCTTTTATAGATAATGCGTCTCACTTAAGGCTGGTCTTAATCTTGCCAGAAATCTTGTCATACGCTCCCCGCAGGATGGAGTCCTCAGGGAGAAGCCTATCTCTAATTCTGTAAAACCTTGTAGCTATCTTCCATGTCAAGCTACTCGTTATCTCATCAAGGCTTGCCTGCAATACATCAAAATTTTTTTCTCTGCTTTCTATAACAATCTGTAGTTTCCGTATTTCAGCCTCTCTTGATTGTAATAATTCATTACATTTTTTGAATTCAAAAAGAAGTTCATCCATAGCCTTTATTTTTGAGAGGAAGACCACTGCGGGATCCTCCTTCATGCCATAGGTAAGCCATGTAAGTGTTTCAGCCTTTCCTAAAGGTTCTGAGACTATATAGAAAGCTTCATAATATCTCTTATCCCTTGTATATAATGCCCTGAACATATTCAGTCCTCGTATAGCATAAGCAAATACATCGGGACGTTGAAACAGGCTGTAATGATAAGTAAGGATCGCTTTTTCCTTGACATGCATAACATCGGATATATCAACAAGGGCATTAAATCTGACTGTTTCATAAACCTCATAGAACGCAATTTTAATTCCCTGAATCTTCTGTAAAAGCCCTAATGCCAATTCTGAAACTGCTATATGGTCGTTATGATAGTCTACAGGAGATGGAGCAAAGATAATATCCGGATTGAATCCCTTCACGATATCATCAATTCTTTCTTTCATCTCATTCTGATGTGACCCCAATTATCCATCAGGGAAATTTAGAAAATGTGTCCGGTGTATCCCGAGTACTTTTGAAGCATCGACTGCCTCTTTTTTTCTCAGCGCAACAATATCAACATCCTTACCTGAGAACTCATGGGAAATCCCTTTCCCATCCGAGATTACTACGAGATGCACTTCTACACCTTTCGATGTATATAAAGAGATAGTGCCCCCGCAACCCAGTGTCTCGTCATCGGGGTGAGGTGCAAGGATTAGAACTCGTTTCGCATCAGGCGGCAGATGATTACTCATACTTCCAAAAGGCCCAGCGCCCCTGACATTGTGTTTTTCCAGGAAGAAAGCGAGTAATCCTCTTCTATTATTCTCCGCCCTTCTCTTGACACCTCAGTAATTAATCCCCTATTATTTTTCAAGAAATCTATCTTCTGCATACAGGAATGGATAAGCTCTTCTTTACCATATGAAGCATCAGGCAATAAGAACACGTCAAAAGGTTCTTTCTTTAAAATCGTCTTTGCAATTCCAACATTCGTTGTAATAACAGGCAGTTCGCATGCCATTGCCTCCACGATCACATACCCAAAACCTTCATACCTTGATAAAAAAAGCATGAAATCAGCTGCCGAATATATCTCATTCATTTTTTCATGCTCTATTTGTTCGATGACTTTTACATTCTCTCTCACAGGCACTGCATCTTTATCGCTCCCTGTACCCAGGATCACAATCCAGTAGAGATCAGGCTTCATATATATGATCTCCTCAAGAATATCGCATCCTTTCAGGATGTCCCACCTTCCCACATATAAACCAACACATGTTTCTTCAGGGATGCCCCATTTCCTCCTACAAATGACTTTATCAGACTTCACAAATATGTTTGTATCTATCCCGTGAGGAACAACTTTCGCATCAGAAAATCCGTAGTATTTACTTAATTCATCTTTTATGCTCTCGCTTACCGCGATCTTTATCCTGTCATAACTACTCACAGATTCAGAGAGTTCTCCCCAGAGGAACTTCCATTCAAGGTATTGGGATGGTGGAACTACGTCCTTGATCTTCTCGGCAAAACCCATATGGGTCAAGTGGAAAATATTACAGGTTTTCACCCGTGGCGGAAAGTAGCCCAGACCGTAAAAGGCATTTGCAATGACTAAATCATAATCTTTGTCATTCTCTAAAAGCATCCTTCCAGTCAGATAGAGTCTACCTAAATAATCATTATGAAAATCGTGTTTTTTATTCACCAGACCTGTGTGATAGATACTGGTATTGACATGGTGGTTCTCTAACAAATCTACAAGTTGAATGGTATATGTTTCGATACCGCCTTTAAAGGTAAATGGGTCAAATGCGGTTATAATCGCAGCCTTTGCTATCATCGTTCCTTACTCTGGAACTCTTAGATGATGCATTATCTCTAAAGGGAAAAAATACGTGTGGGTATATGGAAGAGAGATAGTACTATCACATGCCCTAATAAAAGAGGTAACATCATTTTCTAAAAGATACCGATAGCAACCCTGACAAAAAGGTGCACGGTTCTCAATCAACCCCTTCTTAATCTCTTTTGCCTTATTTGAAAACCATATATCAGAAAATCGTGAATTAAAGACATTCCCTAAAACAAATCTCCTGTCTATCTTCTCATAATCTGTATTATCTTCGTGATGGTGGCAGCATACGAAAATATCACCCAAAGGATCAATCAAACAGTGATAGAAAGGGACCACACACAGTGGCGGTAGTGGACGATCGTTCAAGTTATAAAAAGAGAGATTATCATAACTGTGTACAACAGAGGGTAAAAAGGGTATATTTTCTTTTTCGCAAAATTCCATTATATCGGGGACATGAAAGACATTGGCCTTCTGAATGACTGTCGTAATCGTCACATCGCAGCCTGCCTCTTTTGCTTTTCGAATATTTTTCTTTACAGTTTCTACATTGCCAGGACCCCGAATAATGCGATATATCCTGGGATCAAGAGCATCAACAGAGAACTGTACCCGTTTCAAATTTCTCATTTTATCAAAAGATAATGGGACTGTACCGCTTGTAAATGCCAGTGTTGGCATATCTTTGACCATATCTAATATCTCATCAAAATCACGATGGAGAAAAGGCTCTCCCCCGCTGAGTATGAGCAAATCAAATCCCATCTTTTGCATATCCTCCACAATCTCCCGGAACGTTATTATGGGCATATCTTCTTGAGGCCATTTATATTTTCTACACATATAACACCTGTTCACACATCTATTGGTTATATTGAGTTGCACTTGAGACGGAGGTGATGACTCATTAACTGTGCCGTAAAAGTCCCATATTGCTTGATCTACATTCATCTGAAGGGGATAAGAGCTAAACGGTTGCAATAAGTCCTGTTTTAAGATTTCACTCAAAATTAAATCTTCTATTATGTCGAGCTTATGTTGAATAAGATAACCAAGACTGATAGGGAACTTAAAAAAACGCAGGAATTGATTGTTTCTATCTGAATGGCCACAATATGAAGGATTGATTATATATAGTTGATTAGGGTCATAGCCATACTGTTTAACTAACTTAAATGCCTTTACTAATTTTCTCCTACTCGAATTTTGTGAAAGATTATCTTTTAACTTGTGCAATATTGAAAAATTAAATGCATGCATGATAAATTATAACAAAATTTTAACGAAAGATGTTTCTATTTTGAATTGACAAAAAATCATAAAAAACAATATCTTTGGGGCAGTTATTCTTTTCTCTAATCTCTTACTGCTGTCCGTTAATTAAAACCTCGCCCTAAGAGAGATCGAAGAAAAAGATAAACAAGATAAATTGATGCTATAGTGAACTTGTATGAAAGTTTTAAAAAACTTATTAAGTATTTTCCGATATAAGAAAGATTGTAATGTTAGCCATTATCCTGTGAATGTGCTGATAGAGGTCACAAACGCCTGTAACCTCAGGTGCAGGATGTGTTTTATCTGGGGGGAAGGGGTGAGCAGGCGTAGAGATATAGGCTTTGTCAGAGAAGAAGTCTGGAAAGCAGCAATTGATGAGATCGCTACATGGCCAATAAATGTCACTCTGGATTTACACGGAGCAGGTGAACCTTTATTACACCCTGATTTTTTTACTATTACCGCGTATGCCAAAAGTAAGAAAAACATATCGGTAGGATTCCTTTCCAATGCCACTCTTTTAGACGATGAAAAAGCAAGGGCAGTAATAGAAACCGGAATCGACTGGGCAGCTTTTTCAGTAGATGGAGCACAGAAGGAGATATTTGAGTATTACAGAAGAGGTGCAAGCTTTGAAAAGGTAGAGGCTAATATCGAAAGACTTTTGTCATTAAGAAAAAATAACAAACCTACTGTAATCTTTAATATGGTCTCACATAATGAAGCTGATCCTGGAATTTTTATCAATCGATGGAAAGGTAAAGTAGATGTTCTGATCTTGTCTAAGAAGAGACCTGCAAACAGGGAAGAAGGTACCCCAATTGTCTTAAGCAAACCCTGCCCGTTCCTCTATCAACAACTTGTTATGGGTTGGAATGGAATGACAGGTTTATGCTGTGAGGATTTCTGGATTGATTATGTAATGGGCAGGTTCCCGGATAAGAGTTTATATGAAATCTGGCACGGGAAAGCCTTAAACAAAGCAAGAATGCTTCACGAAAGAGGTGCTTACCACAAAATAGCTCTTTGTCAACATTGCGATGCAGGTGAACTTCATGGGTATGAAGAGGAGAGAATAGAAAATACCCTTATTAGAAGAGAACTTCCTTAAAACCGCTGATAAAAAATGCAGATAACAGTGAGGTCATACGAAAGAGGAGATGAATATGAAATTATAAAGCTTTTTAAAGAGGTCTTTGGCAGGGAGATGACGATTGATGAGTGGAAATGGAAATATAAGGGACAAGGAGATGAAAAAGTCAGTTCAACCGTTATAGTCAATAAGGATGGTGGCATAGTAGGGCACTATGGGGGCATCCCTCTCAGGATGATACATTGTGGCAAGGAAGTAAAAGGGATAGCCATAACTGATGTGATGATTAGTCAGAAGTTCAGGGGCTTTTTTCAGCTGAAAAGGGTGCATTATTTTTTTATAGAAGGATTGATGAGGGATTCTGTAATTATGGTTTATGGATTTCCTACAGAGAAAACCCTCATGCTTCCAGCAGAAAAGATTGGTATCTATGAGAGGGTCGAATCTGTCCATGAAGCGATTAAAAATATACGGTTCAATAATAATCCTTCAAGATTTTTGTATAAGCTTTTTCCAATGAATTATGACGATGAGAGGATAGACGAACTATGGGATGATGTAAAACACCAATTTGCCTTAGCAATAATAAGAGACAAAACCTACCTCAAGTGGAGATATGGAGAAAACCCTCTTTTTACATATGAGCTACGGGGGCTGAGGAAAAGATGGTCAAGAAAATTGGCGGCTTTTATCGTTCTAAAGAAAGAGCAATCAGAAAAACTATATATAGTGGACATGATTTTCAGAAAAAATATTCTATCAAATTTACTTTCAAAGGTTGAAAATCTGGCGTATTCGATAGGCAAAAAGAAACTTTCCCTGTGGGTCCCACATCAATTTCATGACCGTTTCAAGGAAAAAGGATTTTCTCTTGTACCAACAGGAACGACACTGGCGAGGACAACTAATCCCCTCACTTTACAAAAAAGCGAAATGCTGGCGACATTTTTCTACACTATGGGAGATACGGATTATTTATAGGATTAAAGAGATTTAAATAGATACAATGTTGATAATTCCCTTATATCTTGTTCAATGGTCATGACTTATAGAAGTCCGCACTACTTTTATGCTAATTTAGAACTGGATGAAAATGCGATTTAAAACAATCATAAGAAATATAAACGTACTCAATATATTACTGATATCAGTAATAATCATGTCCATCAGTTATAGCCTTCTTCCACTACTTGATATGAAAGTTAAATATACACTGCCTGCCGCGAAAAAGACCGTAGAGGATACAAAAGAAAAGGCTGCACAGACGCAGACATTTTCATTTGCAGAATATACGATGATAGCAGATGAGAACCTATTTCATCCGGAAAGGAAGATCCCTGTAGAGAAGAAAGAAGAAAAACCTCTCCCAAAGCCAGATATTGTACTCTATGGAACTTTGATAACGGATGATATAAGCCTTGCATATCTTGAAGACCTGAAAGCACCTTACAGCACACCGGGTAGGGGCAAAAGACAGACAGCCCTCAGAAAAGGTGATTCCATGAGCGGTTTTACCCTGAAAGAGATTGAGACTGATAAAATAGTAATGGTAAGGGGGGAAGAGAGGATGGTTGTTTATCTTAACGAACAATCATGCCCAAAGGTGAGAAAAGAACCCGAACCACCTGCTCCTCAGCAAGCTCAGGCGAAGCCCGCAGCACCAGCATCACCCAAAGCACAATCTGTCTCTGTCAAGCCTGAAATCGCTGAACAGACTTCTTCAGTACATGTGGATGTTAAAAAACAGCAACCAACTCCTTCTTCAGGTAAAAATTTATCAAGGATGCGGCGCAGGTAGTACCTCAAGGGTGCTATTTTAGCGACTGAAATAAATTCAGTCGGAGCTGATCTCTAAAGATTTAGAAATAAAAAAAAGGGAAGGATGATTTCATCCTTCCCTTTTTTAACTATGTTAGTTAGCTGCTACTGTATTGCATCTAATACGGTACTTCTGCTCCTCTGTAGTGGAAGTGTCCTGCGCTTAATGAATGGGCTCCCACTGTAAATACTGCACCCGTGTAACCAGGCACATAAGTATCGAGAGCTTCTTCACCACATCTAACATCATCATCACTGTCAGCATATGTAGGAATATCATCACAGGTTGAATTTGTGGCAATTGGTGAGAAGCTTACCCATCCCTCTTCAAATGAAGGAGTAAATGCGAATATTTCTGCTTCCCCACCCGGTGTGGTTGGAGTCGGAAGACCCGGCGAGATGAACTTGTCGGTCGGGATGTCTATTGTATTTTCCTCGGTATCGTAGACTACGGCGGTTATAGAATCAGCCTCATTGATAAAGTGCTGGAACGGGAATATGAAGGCGAACTTTGAGGCAACATCAAAACCAGATGGAAGTGCCCAGAAGTGAGAATCAGCATTTTCTTTCCGAATGAGGTCACCGTCACCAGCCAACATATCATCATTTGCCCACATCATAGATAAATTTTCTGACAAATTATCTAAATTGTTAGCTGTTTCCGATAAGGATCCGTCCCTTCTATTATAAAGGTCAGCGAGTGTCGGTCCGAAAGAAGCTGCTGCGCCGAATCTATTAACTACTTGCGCTGTTCCGCCGCCTGATGAAACTGTAAGGGTATAGAAGCAGATGTTCAGATCGTCTGCACCGTTTGTTGGAGCAGGACTCGCCTTTGCATCAACATAGGCAAAGCAACCACCGTCAGTTGCGCATCTTGCCTGCTCAGCTGTATAAGTGTCAGCATGAAGGATGATATCTCTGCCGTCACCCCAGTCTGGAAGATAATTGTCTATTGCCTCTGCGTTAAGGAATGCAACATTGTTCAGAGTAAGAGCGGAATAATCTATGTCCGCATAATAAACCTTACCTTCAAGAACGCTAACCATGTCGACTATATCGTCACTCACACACTTGTTAGTAGATGAGGTGATATTGTAAAGTGTCTTGCCCGGTATATTCTTCTTTGAGTAGTCAGGATCGCTTGATAGTAAGCCTTCCCAACTCTTACATTTATTTTTATTTGTAGAAGCTGGTTCTATCTCACCCTCACCTATAACTTCGACATAGCCTTGTAAGGTCTTTTGCAGTGCCTCTGCTGTGGTGACACCCTCACACTTCATTATAAGACCGATGTAACCGCTGGCCTCCAGATTGATGCATCCAGAAGCATCAACGGTAAAACCGGAATCCGTAAGGGTTTTAGTGTCGCAAGAACTGAGCGCCACGCTGTCACCAGACTTATAAAGGTCGAATGTAAAGATGTCCTTTGGTGAAAGAAGGACTTCAAAGTCTAAAAGCTCGACAGACTTGGCACCAGTCCTAAGCCTCACGTGGGCCTGAACCCAACTAGCTGAGGTATTAGTAACGGCAAACCAGTTGTCGGTTGTCCCTACATTTCTCACATCATAGTATGTGAAAAGTAAGGCAGAAGCTGCTGGGTCCTGTGCGGCGGATACATTACTTAAAAGGTAACCGCACAAGATAATGGCTACTAAAGCAAATATCTTAGCAACCATCTTCAATCTTCTTGTCTTCATAAAATCTCCCTCCTTTTTTTAATAATTTTGTGACGTTATATTTACTTTATACTTTCCTTTTGGAAAGCCCTTAAGTTCCAGCTTGCCTCACCTCCTTCTCTTTGTTTTAAAAACAGCAATAAAAAATAACTGTTTCTATATATATTACAAGAAAACTATACAGTTTCCACGCCTTTTTGTCAAGCTTTTTTTGCGGCAGCCTCAATTTTTTACATCCTTACTTTTTTCTTTAATATGCACCAGGATGCTATCTTCCCTGACCCACTTATCATCGAAAGTCCTGATGGTGTCAATGCGGTCTGTAGCGAGAATTAACGCATACCTCATTAATCCTCTAACTATCACCTCCTTTTCACTAAGATGCGTTACCTTAATAGGTTGAACATGTTTTATAATGAATGCATTTTTAAAGCGCTCTACATATAAATCATAGCTTACTTTTTTCCTGAAATCTACGCTTTCCATGCTGTAAGTCTTCTTATAATCTTTTTCTGAAATTGCTTTCCAGTACTCGTTATAGACTTTTACGATATCCTTGTTTTTTTCAAGGTTTTCTTTATCAGGTTCAACAGGCTTAGCCTTCTTAACGTCAACCCAGGTTTTGTCTTCTTTAACTGCTGGTTTATCAATCTTACCTTGAGGCTCTCCTACTTGAGGAGATGGCCCCCCTGCTGCTGTGATTATCGGAAATGTCAATAACGCTGTAAGTAATAATAACACTAAAGATACCCTCAATTTCTATTCTCCTTTCAACTATTCATATCATATAATAATTACGCAAAAATTTTATAGAATGAAACACAGATTGTCAAGTCTTTTTAAAAGGTAATTACATATTTTAATATCTTACTACCTTTTTGAAGGAAAGTTAAGCAAATCATATGCCAGACCTAACTGGCCGTCCTTCAGGAAAATAATGGTCATATTGTGTATTTTAATGACAGTAGTGTTGAATTTTTTCAAAGAAACGCAAAGTTCTCAATTAATCGAGCTTGGTGCCGGCAAGCTTCATGATATTTTCCTTTGAGGCTTTCTCTATCAACATGGTTCCATTTACAAACGCCACAGGATGATTGGGTAATTTCAAAGTGGCAGCAAGTTTTAAATCCTTTAAAATTAGTTCATTATTGCATGTACTGAGATCGCCTGTTTTTTTAAAAGCTTCAAGATCTTCTTTGCTGCCCCATGAAGGACTTGCATTATATACGACCTTCAGGGCATTTACCAGTGCAGCACCCTTGAAACACGTCAGGGCATTCATCTTTTCCATATCAGGCTGGCTTCTTGGATAAAACTTTATGTATAAGGCAACTTTATCCTTGTTACGATTATAAAGATCATAAAAAGTCTGGAATAGCTC
>Ga0153916_10002166_pt1 | contig 14444 bp, 15 predicted proteins | sample Opewatmetagenome_FD_109642 | JGI IMG/M metagenome (GOLD analysis project Ga0153916, IMG submission 109642) | Freshwater wetland microbial communities from Ohio, USA - Open water 3 Core 3 Depth 4 metaG | ecosystem: Environmental > Aquatic > Freshwater > Wetlands | place: USA: Ohio, Lake Erie...
CTGGAAGTGCCCGTCGCCGACGCTCCCGATGGAGAACAGTGTGACCTTGCCGGGCCGGTAGCTGTAGTTGAAGGAAGCGCCGAATCCGTTCACCCCCTTGTAGTAGATCGTGGGCACGATCCGTACACCGTGCTGGGGATCGGCGAGGCCGGGGTTGCCGTGGCCGTCGTGGGAGTTGAACAGGAGGTTTCGCTTGTAGTCCAGGATGTAGTGCTCCAGGAACGTGGAGTGCCCGGCGAGCTCCTCCAGCACCAGCATGGAAAGGGCTCGCATGACGTCCCCCTCGCAGGCGAAGGGCACGTGCTTCTCCACCATCAGGGAGGAGCCGAAGAAGGGGATCACCCCCACCTTCTGTTCCGGCAGCCAGACCTGGTCGAACTCGGCCACGGCGTCGTAGCCGCCGGCCCGGGACACCGCCTCCAGCGCCAGGGCCAGGCGCGCGGAGCGGTCCATCATCGCATCGTCGACCTCGATCCGTCTTCCTTTCGACCTCTGCTCCTCGATGAGCGCCTTGACGTCAGCCCCCTTCACCTGGCCGAACGCGTCCGTGACCTCGTCGGGCTGGATGGGCCAGCAGGTCGCCCCGAAGGTTTCCATCACGGCGAGGTTGTCCTGCATCATGTCCGTCATGCCCTCGTAGGAGGTACCGATCAGCCCCACCTTCGCGTTGCCGAGCCGGGCCGCGGCACGCGCGGCGCGGATGGCGCCGCCCAGTCGTTCCGACGCCCGCGGATCGTCGATGCTGCCGGTGACGAGAAAGAAATCCCGGTCGGCGCGGATGAGGGCGGAGGTCAGCTCGGGCAGCCCGCACATCCCGGAGTTCACCATGATGAGGTCGAAGTCCGCCCCCTCGGGGAAGTCATTGACCAGCTGGGAGTTCCAGACGATGAGGGGCACGTCCAGCTCGCGCAGGGCGCGCATCGGGATGAGGCCCTTCTGGTAGGCGATCTCCACGAGCACGACGCACTGCACGTCCTCCGCCTTGAGCGCGCGCGCCGCCCGGAGCGCCCCCGCCTCGTCCTCGAAGAACCCGGGGCTCACCACCGCCCCGAACGGCGCAAGCTTCGCCGCGTAGCGGCCCGCGATGGCCTTCGCCTGCTCGCGGATGTGCCCCGTCTTGTTGTAGCGGTCCTCCAGCAGGGCCGTGACCAGGAGCCCGATCTTGAACTCGCGCGCGACAATCGGCATGGGGATTCCTCCTTGGGGAAGCGGATCATACCCCGGTTGTCCCACGCGGGGCAACGTGCCGGCGTGTCTGTTTACTCCATGGCCGGGGGAAGGTCCGGGGAATCGAACAGGCTCCCGCGGGAGAAGGTGAGCACCTCGGTGTAGTCGCGGAACACGGCCACGGTGTGCTCGAACTGGGCGGAGAGGCTGCCGTCCCGTGTGACCAGGGTCCAGCCGTCGCTGGAGACGTGCACGTCACCCGAGCCCAGGGTGAGCATGGGCTCCACGGTGAACACCATGCCGGGCGCGATGCGAAGCCCGGTGTCCGGCGTGCCGAAGTTGGGGATCATGGGGTCCTCGTGCATGGCGCGGCCGATGCCGTGGCCGACGTAGTCCTCGATCACCGAGCACCCCTGCCGGCGCGCGGCTTCCTGGATGGCGTGCCCCACGTCCCCCATCCGGCGGCCGGCCACGGCGGCCTTGATGCCCGCCAGGCTTGCCTGCCATGCCGCCCGGACCAGGCGCCGCCCGTCCGCCGCGGCTTCGCCCACCAGGAACGTCCACGCCGCGTCCCCGTGCCACCCGTTTACCCGGGCGGTGATGTCCAGGGAGAGCACATCGCCCTTCTCCAGCTGGCGGTTGGACGGGATCCCGTGGGCTGCCACGTTGTTCACGGAAGCGCAGATGGTGCCGGGGAATCCGCGGTATCCCCGCAGGGCTGCCTCGGCCCCGTTCTCCCGGAGGAAGCCCGCCGCCAGCAGGTCGAGCTCCGCGGTGGTGATTCCCGGCCGCACGCACGGGGCAAGGTTCCTCAGGCACTTCTCCGCCACGCGGCAGGCGCGCCGGATGCGGGCCACGTCGACAGAGGTCTTGAAGCTTATTTCCGCGTCCATGGGCCTTCCGCGGCGAGGGATTCGTACACGGGAAGCCAGGAATCCGCCAGCACCCGGTCCCACGTGTGCAGGGAGAAGATCTCCTGGAACGCCGTCCTGCGGATCCGGTCCAGGGCGGCGGGCTCGTAGGCAAACAGGCGGGTTGTCCTCTCGATGGCGGCGGCCAGCTCGCGCGCGTCCTGCGCCCCGTAGCTGAAGCCGGTCTCACCGTCGCGGACTTTCACGAGGCCGCCCACGTGGTGCACGACGGGAATGCTTCCCATGATCTGGGCAATGAAATCGGTGAGCCCGCAGGGCTCGTAGGCCGAGGGAACAAGGAAGAAATCGCTGGCCGCATAGATCAGGGAAGCCAGCGCCCGGTCGAACCGCGGCAGGTACGTCAGCCGGCCGTCGCCGGCGGGCTCGGCCGCGAGCCAGGCGAGCATCGCCTCCATTTCCTTCTGCCCCGTGCCGAGAACCACGAACCAGCGGCGGGATCCGGGGGGGAGCAGGCGCTTCAGCGCCTGGAAGAGAACGTCGACTCCTTTTTGACCGGTGAGCCGGCCCACGAATGCATACAGCGGCACCCCGGCAGGTACCCCCGTCACGCCGAGCTGCCGCGCAAGCTCCTGCCGGCATTTCCTCTTTCCTTCCAGGTCGCCGGACTGCGGGTCGAATCCAGCCGGAATCCCGGATCGCTGCGGCGTGCGCGGGTCCCACGGCTCGGGATCGATCCCGTTGGTGATCCCCGAGAGGCCGATCCCCCTGCCCCGAAGCGCTCCGCCCAGGCCGCCGCTCAGCTCCTCCCCGCTGCCGGCAAGCAGCTCCACGGCATACTGCTCGGACACGGTGACCAGCCGGGCGTAGGAACCCGCCAGCAGGAGCGGATCCGCGGCGCCGTTCAGTATCCCCCGGCCGATCACATCGGGCGGAAGTCCCGTGAGCAGGGAGGCGAACGCGGGGTCCCACACCTCCTGGTGGTAGCCCCTGCCCGCGTTGTGGATCGTCACGACTGCGGCGGTCTCCTGGAACCGGCGAGCGTGCCGCGGATCTTCCCGCATGATGGCGGGCAGGAACGCGGTGTGACCGTCGTGGCAGTGCACCACGCCGGGAGACTCGTCCAGGGCGTGCGCGGTCTCCAGCGCCGCCAGCTGGAGGATGAGGTTGAGCTGGTGGGAATCCCAGTGGCCGGTGCCCTTCTTGCGCCAGTGGTTCTCACCCTCGTCTTCCGCCGTGTAGGTGTACACGTCGCGCAGCGCCGCGTACCGGGGAGAGTCCACCAGGAGCAGCCGCACCCCAAGGAGGTGCGTCTCGCGCACCTGCACGGGCTCGTCGAAGAACGCGCTGCCGCGGTCGTGGTCGGGAACGGAAAGCGTGAAGGAGGCCACCGGGGCGCCGGACCGCTGCTCACGGGAGAGAAACCCGTACGCGGGGAGCACGACCGTTGCCGGCAGGCCGGCGCGCGCGGAAGCCTCCGCGAGGCCGCGCACTACGTCCTTGACGCCGCCGGCTTCCGCGACGCCCGCGTACTCGCGGGAGACGTGCCAGACCGACCGGGGCCGACTCACCCCGCTGACCCTTGGGGCGGATTGGCCGATCCCCCCGGCGGGTTGCCGGCAAGGTCCGGGCGAAGCCCTTCCGCGCCGTCCAGGTAGACCGGCACCGCGGGCCCGCCACGGGGAGAATCGTAGGTGACGAGCGCTCGGATGATGCGGGGCAGCGCCCCGTCGATCCTCGGCTCCTGCGTGCAGAACAGCGGCGTGACAGAGAACCCCGTGCGTCGAAGCCCGGTGGCCGGGTTGGCCGCGGTGAGGTCTTCCGTCACCGAGAACAGGATGCTCACGATGTGATTCTCGGCAATCCGGTTGACCCGCAGGATTTCCGCCATCAATCTCGCCGCGGCCTCCTCGATGGCCGAGGCGGAGTTCTCGCCCACCTGGATCGCACCGCGCACTGCTTTCGTCATTCGGGGTCTCCCGCCATCTTCCTCACCGCCGATCTGCCGATTCTCTACAGCACCCGGAGGAGAATCTGTTTTCTCTCTTCAATCGAGAGCTCCCGGGGATTCCCCCGCATGCTGGAGCCCGAGGACTTCTCGGCGAGCTCACCGGCTTTCTCAGGCGGAATGGAGAACCGCCGTAGATCCGTCGGCAGCCCGTACGCCCCGAGAAACCGCTGCGCTCCGGCGGCAAGCCAGCCCACGGGATCCGCGGCGTCCTTCGCTCCGAGGAAGCTCCCAACGAGCTCGGCCACGTCTGCCTGGATCACTTCCCGGTTGGCCTCCAGCACGTGCGGCAGGAACACTGCGCAGGCCAGCCCATGGGGCACGTCGTATGCTCCCCCCACGGCCGCGGCAAAGCCATGGGCCGCGCCCAGCCCGGCGTTCGCCAGCGCCACGCCGCTCACGAAGGAGCCGTAGCTCGCCTTTTCCCGCAAGGCGATGTCACCCGGAGACCGGCAGAGCCCTTCCAGGGCCTCCCACATCCCCGCAAATGCCCCGCGGACGAGGCTTCGCACCGGGGGCGTGGTGGATCGGCTGACGTAGGCCTCGACGAGCTGGGTGAATGCGTCCAGGCCGGAGGTGCCGGTCACCTCCGCCGGCAGAGACAGGGTGAGCTCGGGATCCACCAGCACGGTGTGCGCGAGCAGGTGGCGCGAGCGCATGCTGCGCTTCACCCCCGCCGCCTCTGACTTGATGACCGCGTTCTTGGTGGCCTCCGCGCCGGTGCCCGACGTCGTGGGCACCCCGATCCACGGCAGGCACGGCCCCGGCACGGGCTGCGACCCGGGGAAGCCTTCCAGGAAGCGCTCCGCCGAGCCCTGGTGGCGGACCAGGGCGGAGACTGCCTTGGCGGTGTCCAGGACGGAGCCTCCGCCGATCGCGACGAGCACATCCGGCCGGAAGGCGGAGGCGGCTGCGGCGGCCTCGTCCACCGACCGTACGCTGGGCTCCCCGGGGGCGCAGCGGAGGACCTCTACCGTGCAGCCGGACATCGCGCCGCGAAGGGCCGCCTCCCGCGGCGAGCCTTGGAGCCAGCGGCTTCCCGTGAGGATCATCACGCGCGAGCCGAGCTCCCGCGCGGTTTCCGGGAGCTTTCGCAGCACTCCCGTTCCGAAATGGACCGCGCGGGGCATCTCGAGGCTGAAGGGGATCATCGTTTCGGAGTATAGCGACTTTTCACGCGTGCAGCCATTGCTGCACGAAGCGCAGGGCGGCAAGGAGCACGGCCGAGGCGCAGAAGGAAAGACCGAGCAGCACCCACCGCACGATGAAGGGACGGTGCTCCCGGGCCGCACGGTACACGAGGAATCCGGCAAGCCAGACGCTCGTGACCAGCTGCAGGCTGAGGCTGACGCGGAGGCACGCGAGCAGGAACAGCTGGGTAGAGTCAAGGAAGTCCTGGTAGTTGCCCAGGACGTAGAAGAACAGCGAGATCAGGGCGACGATGAAGAAGAACACCACGGCGCGGCCGGTAAAACTGGACACGTGGTGGAGAAAGGGATATCCTTTCATGCGCCGTCGAGTATAGGACGGCCCGGGACGGACTGGGAAGAGTGGGAGACGGCGGCTACTTCTTCAACTTCGAGAAGATGTCCTACGTAAGGGGCCGTCACCCGGCGGGCTGCATCCTCTGCCTCGCCCGTGACAAGAGCCCGGACGTCGTGGACCTCAGCATCTGGCGGGACGACCTGTTCATCGCTGCCGCGAACCTCTATCCCTACAACCCCGGTCATCTGCTGGTGTATCCCCGGCGGCACGTGGAGGACGTCCGCGAGCTGACGGAAGAAGAGGAAACCCGGCTCACCGCCCTGCAGCGGTGGCTGCTGGGGATCCTGGACCGGGCCTGCGCCCCGCACGCGTACAACATCGGCTACAACATGGGTGCGTCGGCGGGGGCCTCGATCGGGCACCTGCACCTTCACATCATCCCGCGCTACCCGCGGGAAACCGGCATCGCGGATCTCATCGCCGGGCGCCGCGTCCTGGTGGAGGACCCCCGGGAGACCGCCCGGAGGCTGCGGGACCTCGCGGCTCAGGAGCCCTTCTCGATCTCCAGGAGCTGATCGAGCAGCTTCTGAAAGGAGCTGATCGCCTCGGAGCGCGCATTGACGATCTGGCCGAGGGTCTGGTTCCTCCCCCGGTAGATCTGGATCGTCTTCAGCAGTGAGCGGGTGTTGTCCATCGGGCTGGTGCGGATGTCGTCGAAGATCTTGCGCACGCCGGTGAGGAATTCCCGGGCCTTCTCGATCAGGTCACGGGCCTCCCGGTCCTTCTGCGCGACGAGGGCGCGCCAGGCCTTCTGCAGGGTGAGATCCGTTGCCAGCCCGACGCGGGCCTTGGCCATCTGCTTCCCATCATCCTCGTCGGGGGACAGCGACCGGTCGAACAGCACCAGGCGCGCTTCCAGGTCCTCCAGGCCGGAGATCTGCTGCGAGAGGCGGCTCTGCAGGATGCGGTTGTTCGCCAATGCCGTGGCGGAGACGATCTGCGCCGCTTCCTGCGTGGCTCCCTTGAACTGCATCCGCAGGTAGTTGTAGATGAGCGTGAGGCTGCGAACGCAGGAGAAGCTGGGCAGGCTGAGCTTGCGGAAGTCGATGTCGGGGCTGTCCCGGTAGTACTCGAACTCGACCATCGGAATGCCCCGCAGGAGCTCCTGGATCTTGCGGGAGATGACCTGCTCCTTCACCGCGGCAATGCGCTCTTCCAGCTCCACGCCCAGCCGGGTCTTGAGGGTGCCCTGGTAGAGGTTTCTCAGGTACAGGTGCGGAGCGTTGACGACGAGCTGGAACCACGGGTCGCGGCGGAAGAAACGCAGGAGATCCAGGAGGGGGATGGCCGCGTCGAACCCGTCCACCTCCTTGACCAGGGCCATGACGTCCGCGCGCAGCTGCCCGAGCTCGGTGGTCAGCCGTTCCACGCCGGCCTCGGAGCCCGGTGGCAGCCCGGCCCGCAGGGACAGGTAGTAGGAAACCGGCTGCTCCGCGTACGAGTAGTCCGGGGCGCTTCGGTGCAGCAGGCTGACGACCGCGTGCAGACGCTCCATGAGGTCCAGCGTGAGCATGACCGGGGCGGCCTCGAACGGCGGGTAGCGGGGCTCCACGGTGTCTCCCTGGATCCAGTTGAAGTAGCGAAAGAAGGAAGCGAAGGGAAACGAGGCAAGGCGCTCCAGGGAGAGGTGCAGCCGGGACTGCTCCTCCAGCTGCAGCAAAAGGCTCTCCGGGATGCTGCGCACGTAGTCGTTCAGCCGGAACGACAACTTCTTCTGGATCTCCTCCGCCTGGCCGGTCTCGGCAAAGAGCTGCTCCATTTCCTCCACGGTGATGAAGTCCTCCACCGAGCGCTTCGCCTTCTCCAGCTTCTGCTCGACGAGCCAGGAGTAGGCGGCGGCGCGGACCGCGCGGTCCGAGGCGAGCGCGTGGTAGATGGCCACGACGGGCTGCGCCGCCAGGAACACGTCGTAGAGCTTGCGCGCGAACTTCACCGAGAGGTCCCGGGTCTCGAAGCCGGTGATCCCGGGGTGGGAGGCGCGCAGATGGTTGCGGATGTGGCGCAGGCGGATGTCAAGGAACACTTCCGCCCGGGGCTTGCCGGTGAAGAACGTCCGAAGCCACAGAAGGAACCGGTCCCAGGGGCCCGCCTTCTTCATCTCGAAGGCGATGATCTTCTGCCGCTCGTCCTCCTGCAGCTCGACCGGGACGGCCTCCTCCCCTTCCTCGGTTTGCATCCGCTTGCCGATGCGTTCCAGCAGGGCCTTGCGCTCTTTTTCCGGGAGCTCCTGGGAGAGCTCTTCCAGTCGGCTCTTCTCGGGCATCACCGCGCTCCGGTCACTGAATATACCCCGGCACACGGGAAAGAAACCTTCAGCATGACTCCCGAGAGTACTGCATTCCCGAAAATACTCAAGGACCCCCGGAATCGACCGATCCTCTAGGATGAATCATGCCCGGACAGGGACGTCCGGGTCACACGTTCAAGGAGGATTCGATGATCATCAATCACAACATGAGCGCCCTCTTCACCGAGCGACAGTTGAAGTTCAACAACATCGCGTCGGACAAGGACATGGAGAAGCTCTCGTCCGGCATGCGGATCAACCGCGCCGGCGACGACGCGTCAGGCCTCGCCGTGTCCGAGAAGATGAGGTCGCAGATCCGCGGCCTGCGCATGGCGGCGCAGAACGCCCAGAACGGGATCTCCTTCATCCAGACCGCCGAGGGCTACCTCCAGGAGAGCCAGGACATCCTGCAGCGGCTGCGCGAGCTGTCCGTCCAGGCGTCCAACGGGGTGTACTCCGACGAGGACCGCATGCAGATCCAGGTCGAGGTCTCGCAGCTGGTCAACGAGGTGAACCGTATCGCCTCCCACGCCCAGTTCAACGGCATGAACATGCTCACCGGCAGGTTCGCCCGGGCCACGGGTGAGAACGCGATCACGGCCAGCATGTGGCTGCACATCGGCGCGAACATGGACCAGCGCGTGCGGGTCATCATCGGGACGATGACGGCCCAGGGCCTTGGCGTGCAGGGAGTGAACGGGCGGCCGTCCACGGCCACCTTCATCTCTCTCTCCTCCCCGGACCGCGCCAACGCCGCCATCGGCGTGATTGACCACGCGCTGCGGCTGGTCAACAAGCAGCGCGCGGACCTCGGCGCCTACCAGAACCGCCTGGACTACGCCATGAAGGGCCTGTCGGTCGGCGCGGAGAACCTTCAGGCAGCCGAGTCCCTCATCCGGGACACGGACATGGCAGGCGCGATGGTGGAGTTCGTCAAGGACCAGATCCTGGTCCAGTCCTCCACGGCCATGCTGGCGCAGGCCAACACGAAGCCGCAGTCGGTACTCCAGCTCTTCAAGTAGAAGATTCCGATTCGGCACACGAAAGCCCCGCGGGCGCGCCTGCGGGGCTTTTTTCTTGACCGCGAAGGCGCAAACCCCGATACTGCCAACGGCCATGCGCATCCCGCCCGTCGTCCGAGAGTTCGCCCGGGTCTTCCGCTCCGCCGGGTTCCAGTGCCACCTGGTCGGTGGCGCAGTCCGCGACATCCTGCTGGGAAGGCCGCACACCGATTTCGACGTGGCCACGGACGCGGTCCCCTCGCAGGTCATCCCGCTCTTCCGCCGGGTGGTCCCCACCGGGATCCGACACGGCACCGTGACGGTCCTCTACAAGGGCACGACCTTCGAGGTCACCACTTTCCGCACGGAAGCGGACTACACCGACGGGCGGCGGCCGGACACGGTCACCTTCGCGCCGTCCATCACCGAGGACCTCTCGCGCCGCGATTTCACGATCAATGCCATCGCGTACGACCTTCACGCCGACCGGGTGGAGGACCCGCACTCGGGCAGGGCAGACCTGCGCAAGCGGATCATCCGAGCCATCGGGGATCCGGGCGAACGTTTCCGCGAGGATGGCCTGCGGCCGCTGCGCGCCTGCCGGTTCGCGGCACAGTTGGGGTTCGCCGTGGATGGGCCGACGCTCCGGGCCATCCCGGCGAGCCTCGACATCCTGGCAAAAGTGTCCGCGGAGAGAGTCCGGGACGAGATCCTGAAGATCCTGGAGTCGCCGGTGCCGTCGGTGGGATTCGGCCTCATGAAGGAGACCGGCATCCTCTCCGTCGTCCTTCCAGAACTGCTGGAGGGAGACGGCGTGGCCCAGGGCAGCCTGCACTGCCACGACGTGCTCTGGCACTCCCTCTACTCCTGCGACGCCGCCCCCGCGGGATCGCTGGTTCTTCGCCTCGCCGCGCTGCTGCACGACGTGGGCAAGCCCCGGACGCTTGGCCACGGGCCGGACGGCCGTCCCACCTTTCACGGCCACGAGAGCGTGTCCGAGGAGATGACGAGGTCCATCCTCGAGCGGCTGAAGCTTCCCAACGCGGTCATCCGGGACACCGCGCACCTGGTGGCTCACCACATGTTCAATTACCAGGAGGAATGGTCGGACGCGGCGGTGCGCCGCCTCGTCTCTCGCGTCGGGGAGCAGTCGATCCGGGACATCATCGCGCTGCGCCGCGCCGACCAGATCGGCATGTGCCGGGAGAACGCGATGGTGTTCCCGCAGGGGCTCTCGGAGTTCGCCCAGCGGGTGGACGCGGTCCTGGGCGCCGACCGGGCCCTGACCGTCTCCCGACTGGCCGTGAACGGCCGTGACATCATGGAGCGTCTCGGGATCCCGCCCGGGCCGAAAGTGGGCACCATCCTGCAGGAACTCCTGCAGTCCGTCCTGGAAGACCCGGCGTTGAACGAGAAGGAGAAGCTCCTGGAGATCGCGCGAAGGATGCTGGAGGAACGGCTGGGCGGCGGATAGCCGCCCCATCTGCCGCGGCGGGACCCTCTGCATCCGAGGACTGCCGCGTGCGAAACCGCGCTTCGCGCGGTGTGCCTGTCAACGGCGCGGGCGGTGCTCGGCCCTCTGCCCCGAGGCCTCGCGCGAGCCCTGCCCCCCGGCGCGTGCTCCGCGCTCTCCGACCGCGGGCTTCTCCGCCGTCATGCTTTCGTAGGCAAGGCGGGCGGCTTCCTGCTCGGCTTCCTTCTTGTTCTTGCCCTTGCCGGCTCCGAAAGAGCGCTCACCCACGTGGACCTCGATCCAGAACGTCTTGTCGTGGTCCGGCCCAGTCTTCTGCACCACCCGGTAGCGGGGATAGGTCTTCATGCGCTTCTGCACAAGCTCCTGCAGGAGGGTCTTGTAGTCCTTGGCGTGCCGGTTCTCCAGCACCTTGTTGATTTCCGGGATGAGCATGGTATGCACGAAGCGCTCTGCGGCGGGGAAACCGGAGTCAAGATAGTAGGCGCCGATGATCGCCTCCAGGCAGTCGGCCAGGATGGTCTTCTTCGACCTGCCGCCGGAGTACTCCTCCCCCTTGCCGATGAGGATGAAGTTGTCAACGCGCAGCCCTCGGGCGATCTCCGAGAGGCTCGCCTCGCTCACGACGAAGCTCTTGATCCGCGCCAGTTCCCCCTCCGGCTGGTCCGGGAGGGTTTCGTAGAGGTACTGCGCGACGACGAGGCCAAGCACGGAGTCGCCGAGGAACTCCAGCCGCTCGTTGTTCTCCCCGTTCTCGCCCGCCTCGTGGGCGAACGAACGGTGGGTGAACGCGTGGTTGAGGAACTCCAGCTTCCGGAAGCGAATGTGGGCGTGCTTCTCGAAGAGCTGGAGCTCCTTCTTCCTCTCCGTGCTCAGCGTGACGAAACGGTCTCGCCTTCTCTGGATGAACAAATCGGTGCTATTTCTTCACCTGGGACCTGATGTATTCCAGGGCGTCGCGAACGGTTTCGAATTCGTTTGCTTTCTCATCCGGAATGCTGATGCCGAGCTCCTCCTCGATCGCGTACACCAGCTCGTACGTATCGAGGCTGTCGGCGCCCAGGTCCTGGCGGAAGGAAGAGTCGAGGGTGATCTTGGATTCATCTATCTCGAGACGATCGGCAATGAGTTTCTTCATCTTTTCAAACAGCTCGTCCATACAGTTCAACCTCCTGTGAAACAATAATGTGTGAGCGCGCGAGGGGGTGTTCCAGAAGAACGGCCTCGGGGCCGGTTCATGCCATTTCCTCGGGCTTCAGAATCTGCTTGCCACGATAGAACCCGCACTTGGGGCATACGCGGTGGGGCATGATCCGGTTCCCGCAATTGCTGCACTCGACGAGGGTCGGGACGGCGAGCCGCAGGTTGGCCGTCCGGCGCTTGCGACCCCTTGCCCTCGATATTCTCCTTTTCGGCAAAGCCATTTCAGGTCACCTCAAAAGTGGATTTGTTTGATAAAGTTAGGGAAACCTACACTAAGGGCCATGGAATGTCAAGGAGTCCCGGTTTCCGGACGCGGCCCGGCGGACGCCGTGCGCGCGTGAAGCTTCTCCTGGAGCGCTCTTGCCACGTTGGGCGGGACCATCCCGGAGATGTCGCCCCCGAACGAAGCGATTTCCTTGATCGCGGAGGAACGGATCACGGAGTACTTCTGGTCGGTGGGAAGGAAGATGGTCTCGATCCGGGGGTTGAGGGAGCGGTTCATGACCGACAGCTCGAACTCGTAGTCGAAGTCCGCCAGCGCCCGCACGCCGCGGACGATCACGTGCACGCCGATGCGGTCCGCAAAGTCCACGATCAGGCCGTTCCAGGTGGAGACGGAGACGTTGGGCAGGCCCTGGGCAAGCTCGGTCATCATCGCGAGCCTCTCCTCCGCGTCGAAGAACGAGGATTTCGAGGGATTCACGGCGATCACCACCTGCACGGCGTCGAACAGGTGCGAGGCGCGCCGGAGGATGTTGAGGTGGCCGTTGGTCGGGGGATCGTAGGTGCCCGGGAGCAGTACCTTGAACATGGACCCGAGAATAGCCGAGCTTCCAGGCCTCGGCAAGGGAAAAATCTTTGACAAAGGCCATACCGGGGAATAGAATTGAAGATAATGGAGGCTGCAGGAAGACTGCTCGGCGTGCTCCTCGGCACGGCGGTGCTCGCCGCGGCGTGCGCATCGCCGCCGGCGCGTCCGCCCAAGGAAAGCCCGGCAGCAACGGCGGCTCCGACGACCACGGAGCCGGAAGCGGGCAAGGGTGCTGCCACGACGCAGACTGACACGACGAATCCCCCGGCCAAGGAATTCGTGGCTTCCGAGGAGCTGTACCTCAAGACCTTCCGCGAGGTCCAGGACGTCGTCGCCGCCATCACAAGGATCATCGCGGCGGGCGACTACGACGGCTGGAAGGGCTACCTCACGGAGGAGTATATCCAGTCGCGGAGCAGCGCCGGGTTCCTCGCTGACGCGTCGAACGCGGCGGTGCTGAAGAAGAACGGAATCGTGCTCAAGAGCCTCCGCGACTATTTCGACAATGTCGTCGTCCGCAGCCGACTCCAGGCCACCCTGGACGACATCCAGTTCCTCGACGAGACTCACGTGAAGGCCATCGCGTTGGTGCAGGGGACTCCCGTGATTCTCTACTACCTCGTGCACGAGGACGGCGGATGGAAGATCGGAATCAAGGCACCCGGGGACAGTTGACGGGAAGGATGGGAGCAGACACATGAGCAACCAGGCAATCACGGCACACGCGGCGGGACGGATTTCCCTGCGGGCGCTTGCAGTCGTCCTTGCCCTCTGCCTCGGACCGGCTGCCGCGCTGTACGCGCAGCAGGCGGCCTCCACCGGCCCGCAGAAGGAGATCACGATCGAGGAGCTCTTCCTGCAGAGCGTCGAGCTGCAGATCCTGAGGGAGAAGGCGTTCTCGGGGGACTATGAAATCAAGATGAGCGCCCTGGACGACCTGGAGAAGAAGGTAAATGACGGCTCCTACAAGGGCAGCGACCAGCAGGTCGAGTTTGTGCTCGAATACCTCGCAATGGAGGGTTCGGCGCACACCACGCGCGAGGCCGGGCGCCTGGTGAACAACTTCCCCGAGGTACGGCGGCGCGCCGCGAATCTCCTGGGACGGGTGGGAACGCCGGAGGCCAAGGAGGCTCTGGTGCGGGTGCTGCTCATTGACGAGGAGCCGATCGTAAAGGCGGAGGCAGCCTACGCCCTCGGAGTGATCGGAAACAACGACAACAACGAGGTCGTGAAGGCGCTGGCCTATACGTTTTCCAAGGAAGACCCGGCGAAGCCCGACAACAATTTCGGCTACGCGATGTGCCTGGCCGTGGAGAAGCTTTCCACGAAGGCCGGCGGCCTCAAGGATCCCGCCGCCTACCAGATCCTCGTGAAGATCGCGCAGGGCAACTACCTGCGCACGGTCCGCACCAAGGCGCTGCAGGTACTGGACGCGCTGAAATCGTCCAAGTAGGCGAGGCCCTCGAGGCAGCTATTCGCCGTTGTCGGCGGCACTCTCGGCGGGACCGGACCGCCCGTTCTTCGTAATCGCCTCTATCACTTCCTGCAACCACCGGTCCTCCGCCTCGAGGTGGACGATTCCCTTGCGGATGATGCCCTGGAGGTAGAAGTCGATGCCGGCGTGCATCGACTCCAGCGTGGCGCGGAAGTTCTCTCTCTGCTCCCTCGTCTTCTTCTGGTATCCCCGGAGGTATTCCAGGACCTGCCCCGGCGCAACCTTGCGGAAGAACAGGAACCGCAGCGTGAACTCGTCCTTCACTCGGTAGGTGCTGCGAACCGGCTTCAGGAGCCACTCGTCCAGCTTCCGGCGGCCTTTTTCCGTGATCGAGTAGATGTTCTTCTCTGCCGCCTTCTTGCCCGGCTCGGTCCTCTTGGTGACCCATCCCTGCTCGGACAGCCGGCGCAGCGTCGGGTACAACTGCCCGTACGAAACGGACCAGACGTTTCCTAGAGCACCTTCGAAGTTCTGCTTGATCTCGTAGCCGTACTTAGGACTTTCCGCGAGCAGACCCAGCAGGGCATATTTCAGGGACATGGCGCTCCCCCCGAACCAATAATAGCATAACCCGGAAGCATTGCAAG
>Ga0153916_10002167_pt1 | contig 14441 bp, 12 predicted proteins | sample Opewatmetagenome_FD_109642 | JGI IMG/M metagenome (GOLD analysis project Ga0153916, IMG submission 109642) | Freshwater wetland microbial communities from Ohio, USA - Open water 3 Core 3 Depth 4 metaG | ecosystem: Environmental > Aquatic > Freshwater > Wetlands | place: USA: Ohio, Lake Erie...
ACCTTCTGGTTCGAGATTCCGGCGCCGGCTGCAGACGCGGCGACGGCCTACGAAGTGGGCGACGACTGGGATCTGGAATGCCCGGCGCTGCGGCTCCTGGTGATCGACGACACGCCGGTGAATCGTGAATTGGTGAAGTTGATGCTCTCGCCCCTGGGTTTCGAGATCCAGGAGGCGCCCGGCGGGGCCGAGGGCGTGCAGGCCGCGCTGACCGATCGCTTCGATCTCATCCTGATGGATGTGCGCATGCCGGGCGTCGATGGCCTGGAAGCGACCCGCGTCATTCGTGGGACCCGCGGCCTGAACTGCAAGACGCCGATCCTGGCGTTGACCGCCGACGTGCAGCCGGAAAACGCCGCGGCCTGTCATGCGGCGGGCATGAACGACGTCATCGCCAAGCCGATCTCGGCGGGCGAGTTGCTGTCCAAGATCGTGCAATGGGCCGGCGGAACGGAGCGGCCCGACGCGTCCCAGGCTTCACTGTCGGTCTGACGCAGCCGCCTCGCCACTTGACCGTCCGCTCGGCGAGGGCGCAACCTCATCCCAACGGCAGCGGAGCCTCGTCGCGCGCGCAGGGGTGGAGCTTCCGATCCTTCGGGGCGGCCCCGTCGACGTGAGGCCCCGCAAGCGCCGGCAAACGGGAGGTCGATTGTCTCAACTCCAATATCTTGCCCCGTCCACGGTCGAGGATGCCGTGAAGGCTCTGGCCGCCGCCGGGGCCCGGCCGATGGCCGGCGGAACCGACCTGTTGGTCCAATTACGCTCAGGCCGGGCCCAGCCTGAGGCCATCGTGGACCTCAAGCGCGTCGCCGGCGCCGTCGGCGTCCGCGAGATCGCGGGCGGCTTCGTGATCGGCGCGGCCACTTCCGGCGCCGTGATCGGCGAGCACGCCGCCCTGTCGAAGGCCTGGCCAGGGGTGGTCGAGGCCGCCAACCTGATCGGCTCCACCCAGGTCCAGGGCCGCGCCAGCCTGGCGGGCAATCTGTGCAACGCCTCTCCGGCTGCGGACAGCGTGCCGGCCATGATCGCTGCGCGGGCCGTCTGCGTCATCGTCGGCCCGAAGGGTCGCCGAGAAGTCCCCGTCGAATCCATCGCGACAGGCCCTGGCCGCACCTCGCTCGCGCCCGGGGAGTTCGTTCTGGAGATCCGCCTGCCGCCGCGGTCGGCGCGATCCTCCGACGCCTATCTGAGGCTGATCCCGCGCACCGAGATGGACATCGCCGTGGTCGGCGCCGGGGTGAACCTGACACTGGATGCCGCTGGCGTCGTGACCCAGGCCCATGTGGCCCTGGGAGCCGTCGCCCCCACCGCCCTGCTGGTCCCCGAGGCCGGTGCGGCCCTGGTGGGGAGCAAACTGGACGAAGCGAGCCTGGCCCGGCTCGACGCGGCGGCCCGCGCCGCCTGCAAGCCGATCAGCGACAAGCGCGGCACGGCCGAATACCGAACCAAGATCGCAGGCGTGCTGGCCCGGCGCGCCGCGCTCATCGCCTATCAGCGGGCGGGTGGACACGCGTGACCAAACTTCATGTCTCGACCGTTGTGAACGGCGACCCCGTCGAATTCCTGGCCGACCCCGGGATGACCCTGCTGGACGTGCTGAGGGACGAGCTGGACCTCACCGGCACGAAGGAGGGTTGCGGCTCCGGCGACTGCGGCGCCTGCAGCGTCATCGTCGACGACCGGCTGGTGTGCTCGTGCCTGATGCTGGCCGCCGAAGCGCAGGGCCGGCGCGTCGCCACCATCGAGGGCCTGGCCCAGGGCGGCCACCTGCACCCCCTGCAGCAGAAGTTCCTCGAGCATGCCGCCCTGCAATGCGGCTTCTGCACGCCTGGGCTGCTGATGGCGGCCAAGGCCCTGCTCGACGCCAACCCCGATCCCACCGAGACGGAGGTCCGCTACTGGCTGGCGGGCAACCTGTGTCGTTGCACGGGCTACGACAAGATCATCCGGGCCGTGATGGATGCGGCCGCGGACCTGCGGCAGGTGAGGGTGTGATGAGCGACGTTCTGGACAAAGCCGACGTTCAATCTCCGCTGAAGATCGTCGGCACCCGGCCGATCCGGCCGGACGGGGCCGACAAGGTCACCGGCCGCGCGGCCTACGGCGCCGACCTGAACATGCCCGGCCAGCTGGTCGGCAAGGTCCTTCGCAGCCCTCACGCCCATGGGCGGATCGTGTCGATCGACACGCGCAAGGCCCGCGCCCTGCCGGGCGTCAAGGCCGTGGTCACCGGCGCGGACTTCCCCGACGTGGCCTCCGAGATGCACGAGGGCGGCGAGGCGGCCTCGAACCTGCGCGACCTGGCGATGAACGTGATCGCCCGCGAAAAGGCGCTCTATGACGGCCACGCCGTGGCCGCCGTCGCCGCCGTGTCGGCCGCGATCGCCGACGAGGCGCTGAGCCTGATCAGCGTGACCTACGAGGTGCTGCCGCACGTCCTCGATGTCGAGGCGGCCATGGCGCCGGACGCGCCGGTGCTGCACGCCAGCATGTTCACCGAGGGGCAGGAGACCCGCCCGACGGTCGCCTCCAACATCGTCAAGCGCAACCGCATGGGGCGCGGCGATCCCGCCCAGGCCTTCGCCGCCGCCGACGTCGTCGTCGAGGGGCGCTACACCACCCAGGCCGTCCACCAGGGCTACATCGAGCCCCACGCCTGCGTCGCCTCCTGGGCCGAGGACGGCCAGTGCGAGGTGTGGAGTTCCAGCCAGGGCCAATTCATGGTCCGCACCTACTGCGCCAAGGTCCTGGGCCTGGAGGTCTCCAGCATCCGGGTGACGCCCGCCGAGATCGGCGGCGGCTTCGGCGGCAAGACCACCGTCTATCTCGAGCCCCTGGCCCTGGCCCTGTCGCGCCAGGCCGGCCATCCCGTGAAGATGGTGATGACCCGCGACGAGGTGTTCCGCGCAACGGGTCCGACCTCAGGCGCCGTGATCCTGGTCAAGCTCGGCGCCAAGGCCGACGGGACCATCGTCGCGGCCGACGTCGAGCTGAAGTTCCAGGCGGGGGCCTATGCCGGCTCTCCGGTGGGCGCGGCCAGCATGACGGCGCTGGCCTGCTACGACATCGAGAACTTCACGATCACCGGCTGGGATGTGGTCACCAACACGCCGAAGGTCGCGGCCTATCGCGCGCCAGGAGCCCCCATCGCGGCGTTCGGCGTGGAGTGCGCCATCGACGACCTGGCCCGCAAGCTGGGCATGGACCCCATCGCCCTGCGCGAGAAGAACGCCGTGCGCAACGGCGTGAAGGCGGCCTATGGCCCGACCTTCCAGAACATCGGCTTCCTCGAGACCCTGGCCGCCGCCAGGAACAGCGACCACTATTCGGCGCCGCTGGGGCCCAACCAGGGGCGCGGCGTCGCCGCAGGGTTCTGGTTCAACGTCGGGGGCGAGAGCACCGTGGCCTTGCATGTCGGCGAGGACGGCAGCGTCGTGGTGGTCACGGGCAACCCCGACATCGGCGGGTCGCGCGCCACCATGGCGATGATGGCGGCCGAGACCCTGGGCGTGCCGATGGATCGCGTGCGCGCCAGGGTGGCCGACACCGCCTCGATCGGCTTCTCCATGGTCACCGGCGGCAGCCGCACCACCTTCGCCACTGGGATGGCGGTGGTCCAGGCGGCCGAGAAGGTGGTCGCCGACCTGAAGCGACGGGCGGCGCTGACCTGGGACGTGGCGGCGGACAAGGTCGAATGGCGCGACGGCGCGGCCATCTGCCTCGATCCGACCAAGGATCCGAAGCCCTTGACGCTCGGGGACATCGCGGCGAACTCGGCGATGACCGGCGGCCCGATCTCGGCCCAGGTGTCGCTGAACGCGCAGGGCGCCGGCCCGGGGTTCGGCGTGCATGTCTGCGATGTGGAGATCGATCCGGAAACCGGCCACGTGACGGTGCTGCGCTACACTGCGGCCCAGGACGTCGGCAAGGCGATCCACCCGGCCTATGTGGAGGGCCAGATCCAGGGCGGCGTGGCCCAGGGCGTCGGCTGGGCGCTGAACGAGGAGTACATCTTCGATCGCGCCGGCAAGATGGAGAACGCCGGCTTCCTCGACTATCGCGTGCCCGTGGCCTCGGACCTTCCGATGATCGACGCGATCATGGTGGAGGTGGCCAATCCACGTCACCCCTTCGGCGCCAAGGGCGTCGGCGAGGTGCCGATCGTGCCGCCGCTCGCGGCGGTGGCGAACGCGGTGCGGGGCGCGATCGGGGTGCGGATGACCGACCTGCCGCTGTCGCCGCCCAAGATCCGCGCGGCGCTCGACGCTAAGCCTGGCTAGACCCTTGGTGCACGTTGTCCTTTCCAGCGACTGCTACGACTTTACCGGCGGCCTAAAGGAGGTGGAGGTTGAGGCCGACACGGTCCGCCGCCTGATCACCGCGCTGGAAGCCCGGTTTCCAGGCCTGGGCGATTTCGTGAACCGGCGCATGGCCGTCGCTATCGACGGCGAGATCCACCAGGACGCATGGATGTCGCCAATCGGTCCCGACAGCGAGATCTACCTGATCCCCAAGATCGGCGGCGGCTAGAGCGCGACAGCCGAAAGTGGAAACCGGTTTCGGCGCCCGTCACGCTCTAATTCTGCGCCCTTCCAGCCGCCTCAGATCTTCCGGTCCTGCCAGTAGGCGTCGCGCAGCAGACGCTTATAGAGCTTGCCCGTGGGCAGGCGCGGCATCTCGGCGATGAAGTCGATGGACCTGGGCGCCATGTAGTGGGCCAGCCGTTCGCGGGCGAACTGCAGCAGCTCGTCGGCCAGTTCGTCGGTGGGCGCGTGCCCCGGCGCAGGCTCGATCACCGCCTTCACGGCTTCGCCCATTTCCGGATCGGGCACCCCGAACACCGCCACGTCGCTCACCTTCGGGTGGGTCACCAGGGCGTCCTCGATCGCCTGCGGATAGATGTTCACCCCGCCGGAGATGATCATGAAGGCCTTGCGGTCGGTGAGGTAGAGGTAGCCCTCCTCGTCCAGGTAGCCGACGTCCCCGAGCGCGCTCCAGTTGGGGTGCTTCGGGTGCCGGGCCGACTGGGTCTTCCCCGGATCGTTGTGATACTCGAAGGTCGCCGTCTCGCGTTCGAAATAGACCAAGCCCGTCTCGCCCGTCGGCAGTTCGTTCCCCTCCTCATCGCAGACGTGCAGCACGCCCAGCGCCGCGCGGCCCACCGAACCGGGGTGCGCCAGCCAGTCCTCGCTGGTGATGAAGGTCGAGCCCGACGCCTCGGTGCCGGCGTAGTATTCGTAGAGGATCGGGCCCCACCACGCGATCATCTGCCGTTTGACTTCGACCGGGCAGGGGGCCGCGGCGTGGATCGCGACCCGATGGCTGGAGAGGTCGTGGCGGCTGCGGGCCTCTTCCGGCAGCTTCATCATCCGCACGAACATCGTCGGCACCCATTGGCTGTGGGTGACGCCGTACTGCTCGATGAGCTTCAGCGCCTGCTCGGCGTCGAAGCGTTCCATCATCACCACCGTTCCGCCGAAGGACTGCACGCTGAGCACATAGGCCAGCGGGGCTGCGTGGTAGAGCGGGGCCGGCGACAGATAGACGGTGTCCGGGCTCAGGCCGTAGCGGTTGACCGCCTGGCGCTCGGCGAAGCCCTCGGCCGCAGTCTTCTCGGGCAGGGGGCGCAGAATCCCCTTGGGCCGCCCCGTGGTGCCAGAGCTGTAGAGCATGGAGTCGCCCATCCATTCCTCGGCCAGGGGTCCGGGCGAGGCGGCGGCGAGCGCCTCTTCGTAGGAGGCCCAGCCGGGGATGGTTCCCCCCACCATCAGGCGGATGGGGCAGTCGGGGATCAGGTCGGCCAGCGCCGCGGCCGTCTCATGCTTTTCGTAGGAGGTGATGATGGCCTTGGCCCCGCAGTCTTCGACGATGTAGGCGGCCTCGTCCGGCGGCAGGTAGCGGTTGATCGTCGTCACATAGAGGCCCGAGCGGAACGCCGCCCAGACCGGGTCCATGAAGGAGAGGTTGTTCTCCATCAGCACCGCGATGTGGTCCCCGCGCCGCAGGCCCTGAGCGTGGAGGAACTGCGCGACGCGGTTCGAGCGCTCGTCGAGCTCGGCGAAGGTCACTACCTCTCCGGTCGCCGCGGAGATCATGGCCGGCTTGTCGGGGGTCAGGCGCGCGTGATCGGGGAGGTGCATGGTCAGTCCCGGTCCTGGCCGTCGACCGCCGCCCGGAGTTCGCACAATCCCGCCATCGCATTGCTCCCGATGTTGCAGGCGGCCGCCTGCGAAGGCGGCGCCCGTCTCTGTTATGGCCCGACGATATCGCAACGACGCTCGCCGTACAGCTGTGCGGCTGACGCGGCGGCTTTGATTCCTTGATCCAGCTCAATGCGGGGGTCTGGCGCAATGCTCGACGCTGAAGCAAAGCTCGCATGGGGCTCCGGGGGCGGCTAGGCGGCTGTGCACCCAAGATAACGACGCCGCAAGGCGCGAGGAGGAAAGCATGGAGCCATCGGGCAGGCTGCCTTCCATCAACACGATCGGCGCCGGAGCGCCGTTCAGGTGGCTCGGCGGCGCTTGGCGCGATCTGCTCAAGGCGCCGGTCCCCTGTCTCGCCTACGGGCTCGCCTTGGCGATTTTCAGTTCTTGGCTGTGTTATGCGGTCTACGTCTTCAACGCGGCCTTCTGGGTGCTGGCGCTCACCATGGGCTTCGTGTTCGTGGCGCCGATGCTGGCCATGGGCCTGTACGAGGCCGGGCGCCTGATCGAGCAGGGCCAGAAGCCCACGCTTGGCGGCATGCTCTTCGTGCGGTCGGCCGTCCGAGGCGACACCGCCTACCTGGGCCTTGCGCTGCTGCTGATCTACTTCTTCTGGGGGCGCATCGCCCAGATCGTCTACGGCCTGTCGACCTACCGCCTCTACCGGACCGTCGAGGCCTTCATCGGTTTCGCCATCGGCACGCCGGAAGGCCATAACATGCTGATCGTCGGCACGATCATCGGGGGCGCGATCGCCTTGTTCACCTACTGTCTGGTGGTGGTCTCGGCCCCGATGCTGCTCGACCGGCGGGCGGACGTCTTTTCGGCCACCGTCACCAGCTTCCGGGCGGTGACGACCAACTTCGGGCCCATGATCCTCTGGGCGGTCCTCATCGTGGTCCTGATCCTCGCGGCCGCCGCCACCGGCTTCCTCGGCCTGATCGTCATCTTCCCGTGGCTGGGCCTGGCGAGCTGGCGCGCCTACCGGGACCTGGTTTCGGACGGCGCGGCGGGATAGGCGGCCGGCCGAAGCCGACCAAGAGCCTGCAGCGCCCATTGGCCGCCGGCGGGGCCCGTCACTGCATGTAGGCCACGACGTGGATCTTGCCGTTAGCCGAGGTCCCCACGGCCCAGATCTGGCGGGCGTTGACCCAGGCGTAGTCCGGCGCGGCCGTGGTCAGCTTCACGTTCTCGAAGAGTTCGGTGGTCCCGTCCGCCCGCGGCGTCGCCACGCCGTCGGCGAAGAGGGAGATCCGGTGGCCGTCGTCGGTCTCGATGATCCCGCGGATGTTGAGTTCGGACCGGCCGTCGGCGCGCATGTGGAAATAGTCGATCCCGTGCAGCCGGCCCGCGATGCGCCCGATGGAGCGCCCCTCGAAGGTGAAGTCGAACCGGGCCCCCTGCGGCGGGATCGGCGCCTCGCCCGTGCTGATGGCCTCCAGGCTCGCCCCGAAATCCGTCACGCCGGTGATCTCGATGACGTATTCGTAGATCTTCTCGCCCTGCATGGAGCCTCCCGGTCGTTGCTGGGTCCGGCATAGCCCGTCGGCTCCATACTGGGGAAGCCGCCGGATTGCGCTCGTGCCGTCGCGGGAGATCCGCGGTCTGTATCAGACCAGGGAGCTTGCAGGCCGGCCAGCATGCCGCCCCAACCTAGAACAGCTCAATCTTGCCGCTCACGAAATCATCGATCAGCGAGGGGATGCGAGCGATATGGTCTGCGGCGATCTGCTCGATCTGATGGCGCAGCTCTGCGATTGGCTGGCCGTCCCGCAAAGCGACGTTGACGGCGACAGTGGCAGGGCGCGTCACCGGCGCGCCGATTTGGCCGACCATCAGGCACTGGGCGTGCGCGATCTCCTGAACTTCGGCGACCAGGGCGTTCGCGATCTGTTGCGCCAGGACGCTGTAGAGCTTGCCGATATGGCTGACCGGATTCTTTCCCGCCGCCGCTTCAAGACTCATGGGGCGGCACGGCGTGATCAGGCCGTTCACCCGGTTGCCCCGGCCGACCTGCCCGTCATCCCCGGCCTCGGCCGAAGTCCCGGTCACCGTCAGGTAGACGACCCCGGAAGCAGGCTGATCGGCGCGGTTGACGTCGACCTCGCAAGCCGGAAACCCGTGGGCGGCGGCCAGGTCTCGGGCAAGTCGTCCGAGCTCAGCCTTCCGGTCGATATAGTCGTCGATGTTGACGAGGTGGCGGCCGATCATGGCGCACGCGATCGTCAGGCGAACCTCGTCGCCGCATCGGATGCCCATGACCTTGATGTCTTCGCCCCAGGCCGGTCGATCATGGCGCCGGTCTCTTCCGTTGGCCTGCTTTTCAATGGCGAGGACCAGTCGTTCGAGCGGGCTCAGCGGCGCGTGACCAACACCGGCCGCGGTGTCGTTGCAGAGCGCGATGTCTCCTTCGGCGCGGTGCGCGAACAACGCCTGGAGATCTTGTGATACCGGTCGGGTCAGCACGTTGATGCGGACGTGCCGCTCTGGGTCCAGGTCATGGATATTGGCCCGCAACCAGGCTCGCGTGCTTTCAACGGCGATGTCCTCGATCGGAATGCATTCGCCTCCGAGCTCGGATGTCGCACGGCCTGCCAAGAAGATGTTGATCGGGTCGACGACCTCTCCGCCGCCGAACCTGGGGATCGAGCGCCCGCCCCACAGGAGCGCCTTGTCGACATTGTGCTGCGATATGGCGCCAAAGCGATCCAGGTATTCACGACTGAGGGCGCGCGAGAATGATTCTGCGAGCGCGTCGCAGATCGTGTCCGGGTGGCCCAGTCCCTTTCGCTCGACAACCTCTACCGCGTCATCGGTGAGCGGATTCGCGGAAACCAGGAGACGGTCCATGTTGGCCTGCCGTCGGAAAGCCGCCCATGCGGCCGGATGATTCCCGGGAAGTACGCCAAGGCCGCGCTCCTGAACAGTCTATCCGCCAAAGGCCGAATGGCGATCCCCGCCGTGATGCGGGTTCGGCGCGAAGACTTGAACCGCACCTCCCGGAGACGGTCATGGTCAGAACGGCCGCGAGGGACGCCCCGATCTCAAGAAAGCCCGATCTCAAGAAAGAATGAACCGCGCCGCTCGGTGTCGGCGCTAGGGTGACGAGAAGAGACCCCGCCAGCTTCCAGTACAGTGACGGAGCCGGAACGCATGCGGCCCAACGAGAGCCATAGGTGAAATCGAGCCCCGGCGATGTGAGGGACGAAGACTGCACGGCGTTCCTTCAGTGGGCGTTGCCGCAGATCGAGTTGCGCTGGCCGGGATTCCGCAAGGTCCGGCGCCAGGTGTGCAAGCGCCTGACGAAGCGCATGCGCGATCTCGGCCTTGACGCTTATTCGGCTTACCGCGCCCGCCTCGAAGCCGATCCGTCGGAATGGCGCATCCTCGATGAGTGTTGTCACATCACGATTTCGCGGTTCTTTCGCGACCGCGGCATATTCGAAGTCGTGCGCAGGCGGGTGCTGCCCGAGATCGCCGCGCGAGCCAAACGCGAGGGGCGCGCTGCGCAAGCGTGGTCGGCCGGATGCGCCTCGGGCGAAGAGCCTTACACGTTGAAAATACTCTGGGATGTCGAGGTCGCGAACGCGTTTCCGGGCGTTCCGCTCTCGATCGTCGCCTCGGACGTCGACGAGGCGATGCTGGCGCGCGCGCGTGAGGGCTGCTTTGAGCCGTCAAGCCTGCACGAACTGCCGCCGCCGTTGATCGAGCAGGCTTTCGATCGGATTGGTGATCGGTACTGCGTCAAGCCCAAGCATCGCGAGGGCGTTGAGGTCGTCGATCAGGATCTCCGGACGGAGATGCCTCCGCGCCTCTTCGACCTCATCCTCTGCCGATATGTCGCCTTCACCTATTTCGCCGAGCCGCTACAGCGCAAAGTCCTGGCGGGCATGCTGGAACGGCTCCGACCACAAGGGTACTTGGTGATCGGAACGCACGAGCAGTTGCCTGGCGATGCGCCCAAGCCGGCCGCGCTCGATCGCGCGCCGCAAGTCTTCCAGAAACGAGCGACGCCCGAAGCGCCGTGATCCCGGCCGATCGCGAAGCGGGAGCGTGACGGCGGTCGACAATCAGATTCGAGGAACCGCGGCCGTCGGCGCGCGTGTGGAGGTCGTCGGTCCCGTAGAGGCGCCCCGACAGGCGACCGCTCGAGCGGCCCTCGAACGCGAAATCGAAGCGAGCCCCTGCGGCGGAATCGGCGTCTGCCCCGAATTCAGCGCCTCCAGGCTCACCCCGAAATCCGTCACGCCGGTAATGTCGATGACGTCGTCGTAGATCTTCTCACCCTGCGTGGAGCGCGCCCGTTTTTCCTGCCCCCGCATGCCTGTCGCGTGGCCTGGCGAACGACGCCGCAGGGTAAGGGGGTCAGCCCGGCGCGATGATCGTGCCGCACTCGCCGCGCAGGATCGCCGGCGCGTCCGCCATGTCTCCGATCGCCGCCAGCTTTCCCGTCCGCTCCACGAAGGCGCAGGCGGCCTCGACCTTCGGGCCCATCGTGCCGGGCGCAAAGCTGAGCTTGCGCAGCTGCGCCGGGGTTGTCCGGCCGATAGTTTCGCCGTCCGGCCAGTGGGCGCGGACGGCCGGAACGTCGGTGAGCAAGAGCAGCACGTCGGCGTCGATCTCGCCGGCGAGCAGGGCGGCGGACAGGTCCTTGTCCACGACGGCTTCCACGCCGACGAGGGCGCCGTCGGGCCGCGCCACCACCGGGACGCCGCCGCCGCCGACGCAGATCACGATGACCCCCGCAGCTTCGAGCCGCCTGATGACGCCGATCTCGCGGATGCGCCGGGGGCGCGGGGAGGGCACGGCGCGGCGAAAGCCGCTTCGATCCGGCGTCAGGGTCCACCCGGCCCGCGCGGCGAGCAGATCGGCCTCCGGCTTGCTGTAGACAGGTCCGATCGGCTTCGTCGGCGCGCCGAAGGCGGGGTCGTCCAGATCGACTTCGACCTGGGTGATCAGCGTGGCGAACTCGCGATCCGGCAGCCGCTCCGCAAGGGCCTGCTCGATCAGATAGCCGATCATCCCTTCGCTTTCGGCGCCGAGCACGTCGAGGGGCGTCGGCGGCGCTCCTGCATAGGCGGCGGCCTGCAGGGCCAGGAGCCCGACCTGAGGGCCGTTGCCGTGCGTGACGACAAGACGGTGCGCCTCGGCGATGGGGGCCAGGGCCTGGGCGGCGCGGAGCAGATTTCGGCGCTGCGCCCCGATCTCCAGGGGCTCGCCGGGGCGCAGCAGGGCATTGCCGCCAAGCGCGGCGACCACAAGCATCAGGGCTTCACCGCGGCCAGCCGGTCAAGGAAGGCGTCGATCAGGGCGCCCAATGTGGGCTCGCCCGCATCGGCGTAGTCGTAGCGCGCCCGCACGATCTTCTTTGATGTGTGCAGGAGGGCCGCGAGGTCGATCGGCGTCGCCGAGACCACGACCTCGACATCGGCGGCCTCGATCGTCGCCGCGAGCGCGCGCAGTTGCGCCTCGCCATATCCGAGCGCCGGCAGAACCGGGCCGATATGCGGGTAGGCCCGCAGAGTCTCGGCGATCCCGGGCGCCGCATACGGCCTTGGATCGACGATCTGCGCGCCGCAGGCGACAGCCGCGGCCCAGCCCGCGCCGTGGGGCATGCCGCCGTGGGTGATGGTAGGGCCGTCCTCGATCACCAGCGCACGCCGCCCCCTGACGGCCTCCGGCTCGGCAAGCGTGATCGGCGAGGCCGCCAGCACGATGGGCGCCCGCCCGTTCACCGCGCGCAGCGCCGCCTTTAATGCCTGAACGTCGTCGGCCGACGCCGCGTCGACCTTGTTCACCACCAGCACGTCGGCCATGCGCGCGACGGTTTCGCCGGGATGGTGCGTCGCCACCTGCCCCGGACGCAGGGCGTCGGCGAGCGCGATGTGCAGGTCGGGGCGCAGGAACGGAAAGTCGTTGTTTCCCCCGTCCCATACGATGACGTCGGCTTCCGCCTCTGCGCCGCGCAGGATCTCGGCGTAGTCGACCCCGGCGAACACCACGGCGCCCATCGCGATGTGCGGCTCGTACTCCTCGCGCTCCTCGAGCGTGCAGGCGGCCGAGGTGAGATCGGCAAGCCGCTCGAAGCGCTGCACGCCCTGCGCAGCCAGATCGCCGTAAGGCATCGGGTGGCGGATGATCGCCGCGCGCAGGCCCCGGTCCCGAAGGCGGCGGGAGATCCAGCGCGCGACCGAGGACTTGCCGCAACCGGTGCGCACCGCCGTCACCGCGATCACCGGGCGCGCAGCGGCGAGCATCGTGCGGTTCGGGCCGAGCAGGGTGAAGTCCGCCCCGCAGGCCAGGGCGCGCGAGGCGATATGCATGACGCTTTCGTGCGTGACGTCGCTGTAGGCGAACACGACCTCGTCTGCGGCGCAGTCGCCGATGACCGCCTCGAGTTCGGCCTCGGGAAGAATGGATATGCCGTCCGGATAGAGTCGGCCGGAGAGCGAGGACGGATAGCGCCGGCCGGCGATGCCGGGGATTTGCGCGGCGGTGAACGCCACGACCTCGACGTTCGGGTCGTCGCGATAGACCACATTGAAATTATGAAAATCGCGACCGGCCGCGCCCATGATCACCACGCGCCGGGGTCGACCTGCCGCTGCAACGCCTGTGGACGCCATGCGTGTTCTCCCGCTCGCCGCCATTGTAGAGCGAGCTCGGCCGTTGTCAGTCCAGCGTGGAATTTCCTCGGGTCAGGGACCGTAGTCGGCCTCCCGGCTTCCCCCAGGTGTCGCACACAAGGTGGCGGAGGCGTCGAACCTCGGCGGTGCTGGGCCGTATCCGACCTTTGACGCTGGTCAAGAATAGGATCTGAACTCGGTGCAAATGTTTATTTGAGCCTTGCGGAAATCGAAGCTCAGCAAAATGAAAGAGGAGGACACGATGAACAAAAACAGTCTCGCAAATGGGGCGCCGCGGCTGGCGCTTATCGTAATTGGGCTCGCAATCGCCAGCGGCCCCGCCATTGCTCAAGAAGTCAAAGAAGTCATCGTCGAGGCGCCGCGCGCGGTGGTCCGGAAGGTCGAGCGCACTAACACTGGAGCGCCGGTCGAAATCCTCACGCTGACGCGCCGCGTGAGCTATGCCGACCTTGACCTTTCGAAGTCTGCGGACGCCGCGACGCTTGAGACGCGCATCAACGACACGGCGAAAGACAGCTGCACGCAGCTTGATAAGATGATCCCGCTCCTCGGGAGGTCGGACGACGGCGACTGCGTCAAGAAGGCGGTCGACGGCGCCATGGTGCAGGCGAAGGCGGCGATCGCCGCAGCCCAGAAGTAACGGCGGCCCGCCGGCGGCTCGGGCGTTCGAACGCCCGAGCGCGTTCGACTTCAACTTGTTCGATCGGGCTGCCAGTCCGGGCCGCCTCCGCCTTCCAGACCCCCATGATTCGCTTGGTGCGCGCCGTCGCGGGCGGCAACACGTTCAGGGTTGTTCCGTCGTGGGCCACTTCCAGCGCGAGCGTCTTGGACCAGCCGACGAGCACAGAGCGTGAGGTGTTGGAGACCCCATCGACAACATCGGCATGTGACAAAGTGCCAATTGGGCCAGCCAATCCAAGAAAGTGAGCTGAGATTGTAACCAAGAACCATGAGGGGAGGTGTGCAATGAAAAACCTACCACTTAGGCATGCGCTCTTTGTGTCTGCGGCCATTTCTGCCCTGACCGTCAGCGCGAGCGCCTGGGCTCAGAGCAACACCTCTGACGCGCCGAGCGGATCGTCCCCAAATTGGGAGGTCGAGGAAGTCCTGGTGACCGCCCAGCGCCGGGCGGAAACGGCGCAAGACGTTCCGATCTCCATCACGCGCTGGGCGCCAATCAGATCGAACGCGCGGGGATCCAAACGACGCAGGATATTGCTCTCAAGACGCCTGGGCTCACCATGACCCAGACGCGCAACGGCGTCGTCCCCTACATCCGCGGTATCGGCAGCGCTTCGTCAACCGCCGAAGGGGCGGTCGCCCTTTATGTCGACAACGTCTATTTCGCGTCATCGAGAGGCGCGATCTTCACGCTCAACAATATCGATCGGGTGGAGGTGTTGAAGGGGCCCCAAGGGACGCTTTTTGGACACAGCGCCACGGGCGGTCTCATTCATGTGGTGACGAGAGAGCCGAGTTTCACGCCGGAGCTGAAGGGCAGCATCGGCTACGCCAAGTACGACACCTTGTCGGGCAATCTATATATGACGGGCGGCCTGAACGAGAAAGTTGCGATGGATTTCGCCTTCGC
>Ga0153916_10002168_pt1 | contig 14438 bp, 12 predicted proteins | sample Opewatmetagenome_FD_109642 | JGI IMG/M metagenome (GOLD analysis project Ga0153916, IMG submission 109642) | Freshwater wetland microbial communities from Ohio, USA - Open water 3 Core 3 Depth 4 metaG | ecosystem: Environmental > Aquatic > Freshwater > Wetlands | place: USA: Ohio, Lake Erie...
CCGACTCAAAGCAGTCATAAAGGAGATCCAGAAGGATGGTGGAGAGGCCGCCTTTTTGGTAGGGGACATTACAGATCATGAAGCGGTGAAACGGATGGTCAAGGAAACAGTGGATACCTTCGGCGGCATCGATATCCTAGCTGTTCTCTCAGGGATTCATAGAGAAGGTCCTATCGTGGATCAATCTCTCGAGGATTTTCAGAAGGTGATGGACGCGAATGTGAAGGGCGTCTGGCTCATTTGCAGGGAAGTGGGCAAGGTGATGATAGAGCAGGGACGTGGAGGCAAGGTTATCCTCCTTAGTTCTGATCGGGGAGACCTCGGTATGTCGGGTTATTCAATTTACACCCCTTCAAAAGCTGCGGTCTCTCTTTTGGCAAAGACCTTGGGGGTCGAATGGGGGCCGTACAAGATCAACGTGAATGCTATCGCGCCTACCATATTCAGGTCGGCAAATACCCAATTCCTGTTTGAGAATGAGATGTTTTCCAGGGAATTCCTTAAGAGGGTTCCCCTTGGCCGGCTGGGTGAGCCCGAAGATTTCATCGGAACGATGATTTTTCTGTCCTCTAAGGCATCTGACTTTTATACCGGTTCCATCGTCCGTCCTGATGGTGGGTATACGGCAGGTTAGGAGAAGGAAGTAGGTAAGACGGAAGAATGCGTAAAAAAAGGAAGGAGGTAGATTATGAAAAGGAATATTTTTTGTGGTGTTTTGGGTGTTTTATTGGTATGCGGTTTTATTCTGGTGGGGTCTTCGGTGCCTGCATCCGCAGCGGAACCTGCTCCTGAAACAATCAAGATCGGCGGTATGATCTCGCTCACCGGACCGGATGCGGCAATTGGAGCTCCGGCCAAACTCGGATACGAGGTGGCTTTAGAGGAGATAAACAAAGGCGGGGGCGTTATGGTCAAGGCATATAACAAGAAGATACCCCTGGAATTGGTCCTGATGGACATGGAGACCAATGCTGAGAAATCCATTGCCCGTGCAGAGACACTGCACTCCCGGAAGGTCTCCGCAGCCGTGGGCACTACGATCGTCGGAGCTTCGGCCGAAATATTCGAAAAGAACAAGTTACCTGTCCTAGCTATACTCAACAGCATAAGTGCAATCACGGATAGGGGATTGAAATACTTTTTTGTTGTCGGCGGTTCGAGTCGTCATATAGGGCAGACCGTCTTTGACGCCTTGGCCACCCCAACGGCGATAAAGTCTACCAAGTGGGCCATATTCAGGGAGCAGGGCGAGTTTGTTTCGGAATTCTTCGATTCTGCTAGAGAGATTGCCGCTAAAAAGGGCATCACCATCACCTACGAAGGGAGTTACGCCATGAGGACCCCGGACTTGAGCGCCCTCATTACAGGCGCCAAGAATTCCGGAGCCGAAGTGCTGCTCTCCTACCCGACTCCTCCTGATGCCGTTACCATGCTGAAACAGATGGCTCAATTAGGTTTCAAGCCAAAGGCGATCCTGATGCTCAGGGCTGCCGACGACCCGTCATGGGCGAGACTGGGTATTCTGGGTGATTACGTCATAGCATGCCCTGACTGGCACTCCGCTTTCAACCATCCGGGGGTGAAGGAACTCAATGATATGGTTAAGGCGAAGACAGGGAAAACTACTGACCCTACCACTGGAGCCGCTTATAATTCCGTGAAGATCGTGGCTGCCGCCATTGAGAAGGCTGGCAGCCTGGACAGGACGGCCATCAGGGATGCCATCGCTGGAACCGACATGATGACTGTGGAAGGCCACGTCAAGTTTGGTCCCAACAAAACGAGGGTAAATGTGGTTCGTCCCGTTGTTCAGTGGCAGAATGGGGTGATGGAGGTTGTATGGCCGGATAACCAGAAGACCAAACCTCTGGTTTACCCTATTCCGTCCAAATGAAAATGAATAGGTCCCATCCCTGATTCTCCCCTCGGAGCGTGAGGAAGGTGTGAAAAAAGTCGGGCGGTCGGTCAGGCGAGGATATTTCCAAAGTTTTGCCAATGCGATCCTTTGTCCCTGCCCTTTCTCCGTATTCGGGGGAATTTTCCACACCCTCGGCTGAGAAGTGGAGGCGATGTGAAGTGACTATGACACTCCTCAAAGTGGAGAATGTGACTAAATCCTTTGGCGGGGTGATGGCTGTCAGCAATGTCAGCCTTACCCTGGACCAAGGAGAAATAGTTGGTCTCATCGGGCCTAACGGGGCTGGCAAAAGCACTCTGTTTAATCTTATTAGTGGGGTCGAGAAGCCTAGCGGAGGCAGGATAAGCTTCGATGGTAGGGACATTACCTTCACGGCGCCTGATGAAATTTGCCGTTTGGGTATAGCCAGGACCTTTCAACTGGTAAGGCCATTCAACCAACTGAGTCCGTTGGAAAACGTTATGGTGGGGAGAGTCTTCGGCAGTGCGCCAGCGCGAAGTATGAGGCAAGCCCGTCTGGAATCGGAAGAGATTCTATCCCTCACCGGTCTGGCGAGCAAGCAGGTTAAGACAGCAGGAATGTTTGGCCTGGTTGACCGGAAGCGATTAGAAATTGCCCGGGCTTTGGCAACAAAGCCCAAGCTAATACTTCTTGATGAAATGATGGCTGGGCTCAACCTTACTGAAATAAACGCTGCCATTGCCCTCATAAAGCGTATCCGGGACTCCGGGATAAGCCTCATCGTGGTTGAGCACGTAATAAAAGTGATTCTTAATATCTCAGACCGGGTCATTGTGATCAAGACAGGGGAAAAGATCGCCGATGGCTTACCCCGAGAAATCGCAAGCGATCCTCAGGTGATCGAGGCCTATTTGGGGAAGGGGAACGTGTGTTAGAGATCAGCCACATAGATGTATTCTACGGTGACCTCCAGGCATTATGGGATATATCTATGACGATCGATGAAGGAAAGATAGTGACCCTTGTCGGCTCCAACGGGGCCGGTAAGAGCACCCTCATGCACTCCGTCTCCGGGCTGATCAAGCATAAAACTGGGAGCATTTGTTTTGGGGGAATACGCTTAGATGGAATGTCGGCCCACCAGAGAGTGGAACAGGGCGTTTCCACGGTTCCCGAAGGGAGAAGGCTCTTCCCTCAGATGACTGTGCTGGAGAACCTGGAAGTGGGCGCTTCCATTAGAGCAGCCAGAAAAGTAAGGTTTGACACCCTCAATTGGATTTATGAGCTTTTTCCAATATTAAGAGAGAGGAAGAAACAAAGAGCGGGGACATTAAGCGGTGGAGAGCAGCAAATGTTAGCCATAGGCAGGGTGCTCATGTCCCAGCCAAGGCTACTCCTGATTGATGAGATGTCTCTGGGCTTAAGTCCACTTTTGGTTCAAGAAATTTCTAGGGTGCTTAAAGATATAAATAAATTGAGGAAGCTCACGATTCTCCTAGTCGAGCAAGATGTTCAACTCGCCTTATCGCTTGCTGACCGGGGCTACATTATCGAGAATGGCCGCATTGTAGGCGAAGGCGACGCCAAAGATCTTCTGTGCAGCGAGCAAGTCAAAGATGCCTATCTGGGCATGGGGCTGGCAGGAAAGGTGGACGAACTCGAGTGAATGCCGTCATCCAGACCGTCTTGATTGGAATTGCAATTGGAGCGCTATACGCGTTGGTAGCCCTCGGTTTCGGCCTGATCATGGGCGTCATGAAATTCGTCAATATTGCCCATGGCAGTTTCATCATTATTGGGGGTTACGTTGCCTACTGGCTCTTCACGCTCCTAGGCATAGACCCCTACCTGTCTATCCCCGCAGTCATGCTTGTCATGTTCGCCATGGGGCTTATTTTGTACAGGCTCCTGTTCTCCCCGCTTCTCAAATACCCGCGTGCCGAGATGCGGCTCGACAAGTCGCTGTTGATAACGTTTGGCGTGATGTGGATACTCGACAATACGGTTACGCTGCTTTGGACGCCCGACACCAGGAGCATCGTCACCTCCTACACCGGAAGCACGATTGATATTCTTGGGGCGAAACTGGGTTTTACTGGTCTCGCCGGCCTTATCCTCGCCTTCCTGGTTGCAGTGATTCTCCACATCCTCATCACCAGGACTTACTTTGGTAAACATGTCCGGGCAGCGACTCAGGATTCAGGGGCAGCCAGCCTAAGCGGGGTCAACGTGCAACGCACCTACCTCATTTCCTGTGGCATTGCCGCAGCTGTGGCTGGTGTCGCGGGAGTGGTCATTGTTTCGAGTTACTCGATTACCCCGAGCGGCGGCCTGAATTGGTTGCTCACCGCCATGGTGGTCATTGTCCTGGCTGGAGAAGGAAATATTACCTACATCCTCCCTGCAGGCCTAATTCTGGGCTTGGTGCAATCAATCAGTACCCTCTTTGTGAGCTCCGCCTATCAAGAACCCATTGCACTTATTATTTTCATCCTGGTCTTGATGTTCAAGCCCAAAGGATTATTCGCGAGTAGGGGATAAGCACATCGATGGCAACTCACTGGAAGAAGCTTTCGGTATTAGGAATGATCTTGATCCTTATCGTTGTCCTGCCCATGGTCACGGATCTAGGGAGCAATATCATGAACGTCATGGTGACGCTCTTCATGTATATCATCCTCTCTCAGAGCTGGAACCTTATCGGGGGCTATACAGGACAGATAAACCTCGGTATCGTGGCCTTCTTCGGCGTTAGCACCATGGTTACCCACTTCCTCTGGAAAGCGGGTGTGTCGATTTATTTGGCCATAACAGCGGGAAGTCTTTCTGCGGTGATCCTCGCTGCCGTCATTGGTCTTCCCACGTTACGACTCCGTGGGATGTATTTTGCCGTCGGGACCCTTGCCCTGGCCCAGGCGGCCCAGACAATCGTGGGCAATATCTTCACCAGGACCATTTCTATGCCGGGTAGTTTTTCTACAAATTACAGTCTTACGCCTCGGTACTATCTCGGACTGACCCTCGTGGTCATTGCCATGCTGGTTGTCTATGCAGTCACACGCTCGAAAATCGGTCTTGCAATGGTCGCCATACGAGACGATGAACAGGCAGCACAGGTCACGGGTGTGAAGGTATTCAAGTACAAAGTGATTGCTTTGTTGATCAGCGCCGTCCTCTCCGGTCTCGCGGGTGGTCTCTATGCCTACGTCCGGCTCTCATTCTACCAGGTCTTTGCGCTCTTCAGCCCTTCATGGACTTTTGATGCCCTATTGGCAGTTGTCATCGGTGGAGGCGGCACCCTCTTCGGCCCGGTCATCGGGAGCATCTTTCTTGTCGTCCTGTCGGAAATATTCGTGAACACCTTAGGACAAGCCCACCTGATAGTGTTTGGTTTCATCTTTATCCTGGTCGTCCTGCTTCTCCCGGAGGGATTGATGGGAGGGGTGGACGTGGTGAGACCGTGGGTGTATCGTACGCGGCGAAGTTCGCAATAAAACCACGGTAGGTTTTGTATTCCTTGTAGTGTTCGTTCAAGAGACTGAAACAAAAAATCAGTATGAATTGCCGAAATTTCGAACATTACTAAATTAAGAACGGAGGGGTTTTCATGGCGTTTAATAGTCTTCGGGAATGGATTCATACCCTCGAAAAAGAAGGAGAGTTAAAGCGTGTCAAGACAGAGGTCGATTGGGACCTTGAACTGGGAGGGGTTGTCCAGGAGAATCTGGACCGTGGGGGGCCTGCGTTGCTTTTTGAGAACATCAAAGATTATAAGGATACTATCGGGAAAAAATTACTTACCTGTTCGCTATCGACTTTTTCAAGGGTTGCGCTTATGCTCGGCCTGCCGAAAGAAACACCTTACAGGGATTTGATTCGGGTCTGGAAAGAAAGGATGAAGAAGCCTGTGAAACCTGTCGTAGTTGAGACCGGTCCGTGCAAAGATAACATCGTCAAGGGGGACGAAGTGGATCTGTTTCAGTTCCCTACACCTCATTGGCAGCAGCGTGATGGCGGAAGGTACATAGGAACATTTCACGGAGTAATAACACGGGATCCTGATACTAACTGGACGAATGTAGGCACCTACAGGCAGATGATCCATGACCGCCGTACCACTACTATGTCTGTGGCTCAAGGTCAGCACATCTGGTTTCACTGGAGAAAATATCGGCCGGCAGGGAAGAACATGCCCCTTGCTGTTGCTATAGGTTGGGATCCCATTTTGCCCGCAGTGGCGGCTTCGCCGGTGCCGACCGGTGTAGATGAATGGGATATCATGGGGGCACTTCGTCAGAAGCCGGTTGAACTGGTGAAGTGTGAGACGGTAGACTTGTATGTGCCAGCTTCAGCCGAGATTGTGATGGAGGGAGAGGTCATCACCGACAAGTCTCAGTTTATCACGTGTGGCCCGTTCGGCGAGTTCACAGGACATTACGGTCCTGCAAACAAAAGGCCGCCTTTCAAAGTGAATTGCATCAGTTTCCGGAATGATCCAATTCTACAGGGAACCTTGGAAGGGGTACCCATCAATGAAGATCATCGCGTCTGCTCCGTCAGCCATAGCGCCGTTATATGGGAATTGCTCAATCAGAGGATGACAGGTATCACAGGGGTCAACAACGATCCGAGCACCGCCTATGCTAACCTCATTATCCAGATAGACAACAGCTACTATGGTCAGGTCCATCAGGCGGCTGCTAATGTGTGGAGTTCCCACCTTTCTAACATGATGTGTAAGAACATTATTGTCTGTGACCAGGATGTGGATATTTACGATCTGAGCAAGGTGTTCTGGGCTTTGGGATATAGGGTCGATCCACCACGTGACATCATACAGTATCCCGGCTGGATTAGCGCGCTTGATCCCATTGCCCATCCGAAAGACCGTTTGGGCGCGGGAGGCAACAAAGGGACGCGCCTGCTTATTGATGCGACGAAACCGATAGACAGGCCCCGCGCTGAAGAATATTGGGGAGAGAGGTTTGCGGTCGTAGCTTATCCCGACAATGAAACAATGCAGAAGGTGAGAAGCAACTGGGATAAGTATGGCATCGGGAAGTGATTAAACCGATGTTTCAGTGATCGCTAATGATGAGAACTGAGCAGACCGGATTGTTAGGAGAATACAAACTCCAGAAAACAGAGTTTCGCTATGAATGAAATTTCAGAGGTATCTGTTTTTAGGTACAACCCTGGCACCGATGAAAGCCCGAGATATGAGAAATATCAAGTGCCATTCAGTCAGGGAATGACTGTTCTTGAGGTACTGAAGTATATTTATGACAATTTTTCTCCAATCGCCTTTCGGTTCGGCTGCCGCATTAAGGCGTGTGGCTCCTGCACTGTTATGATGAACAAAAGACCTGTCATGGCATGCAAAGCAAAAGCCGAGGAGGTCATGACTATAGAACCGATTTCAGTTCTACCATTTGTCAGGGACTTGATCGTAGATTTTGATGCCTTTTTTGATAAACGTGCAAAAATAAGACCCTTCATCGATCCCCCGAAGGCAAAGATAGACCTGCCGAGGCAATTGGATTATGAGGTTGTAAGCAGGTACAGAGAATGTGAGATATGTGTGGAATGCCTTATATGTGATGCCGCCTGCCCTGTCGTTGAAAGAAGCCCGCATCTCTTTGCTGGACCATGTACCATGCTTGAGCTAGCGCGTCTCTACCGGGATCCTCAAGATCAAGGGGATAGACTGCGGCTTGCCCAATCGGAAGGATTGTCCGAATGTGATCTTTGCGGGAAATGCACCAAGATGTGTCCTGCGGGAATCAAGATCCATGAAGTGATAAAAGAGCTTCAACAGTTGGCCTTCGGTCAAGCGCATTCAGGTTAATTCTCGCGAATACAAAGCTTATTTCAAAAATGATCGCAGGAAGGAGATTCACAATGAGACCGTTTAGCGTCTATGAAGCGGACGTGCTCGTTATCGGTGGAGGTGTCACCGCGACCAGGGCAGCGGTGGCGGCGCATGATCAGGGGGCAAAAGTGGTTTTGGTTGATAAGGGGATACTGGGAAAAAGTGGGGGAGGGCCTGTTGCATTCTCTGTGACCTGCGCGTTTATGCAGGCCCCGGATAGTGCGGAGGTGCTTTTTCGAGACATGATTGCCAGCGGACAGGGGTTGAATAATCGGCGTCTTGTTAAGGCCTTTGTAGAAGATGTTTTCGAGGGCCGTGTTCTTGAGTTGGAGAAGTTCGGTATCGTCTTTGCGAGGGAGAGAGATGGGCAGTTGAGCCGCCGGCAGATGGGCGGACACAGTCAGCCACGGGATGTCGCTTCCTTCCATGCCGCTTCCATGGTCAATGTCATGGTCTCTGAAGTAATGAGAAGAGAGATCAAGGTGTTCTCTGAAACCGCGATTACCAAGCTATTGACTTATCAGGGGCGCATTGTGGGCGCCATAGGATTGAAAAGAAAAACGGGAGAGATGATTGTATTCCGGGCAAAATCCACTGTTCTGACGGCTGGAGGGGCATCTCAAGCCTTCGGACCGGGGAGCGTGTGCGGATACTCGACCACGCTGCTGGAAATTACCGGCGATAGCTATGCGATGGCATATCGTGTTGGCGCCGAATTGGTCGACATGGAATTCATACAGTATATTCTTGCCTTTGCCTACCCGGAACTTTACAAGGGGATACTGGCCGGTGAGCCGGCAGCTCACAATGCAAAGTTGTACAACTCCTTGGGCGAACGCTTTATGGAACGCTATGATCCGGAGCGGATGGAGCGGTCCACCAAGGATATCCTGGCCGCCGCCATCGTGCAGGAAGTGAAGGCCGGACGGGGAACCCCCCATGGGGGTGCCTGGATGGATTTCAGTGCGGCATCCGATGATTCTCTGCATATTTTTCCCTACCCCTTCGAAGAAGCCGGGATCGATCCAAGAAAAGACAGAGTGGAGGTGATGCCGGCTGCCCACTATCATATGGGCGGGGTCAAGATTAGTGAAAAGTGTGAAAGTAATGTACCGGGACTTTACGCCTCTGCAGAGGCCGCAGGTGGACTCCATGGAGCTAACAGGCTCGCCGGATGCTCCACTGCCGATTCGAACGTCTTCGGGTCGAGGTCCGGCAAGTACGCTGCGATTGATGCACTCCGTACAGAGCGTGTGGGGATAGATTGGCAGCAGACACTTGAAGAGGAAGAGCGGCTGCGGCGTCTCCTCGAAACCGGCAAAAAAGTGTCAGGAATCAAACCGGTTGACCTCAAGAGAAAAATACAGACGGTCCTCTGGAATGACGCGGGGCCGTTGCGGGATCGGGCTAGCCTTACTATGGCAATCAAGAAGATCAAGGAGTTAAGGGAGGAATACGGACAACTGCGCCTACGCGATACCTCTGCCCAATACAATAACGAACTTATGGAAGCGGTTGACATCGCCAACATGCTCGATTTCGGAGAGATGATGGCGCAAGCGGCCCTGCTCCGAGAGGAAACCCGCGGAGGCCATTACCGAGAGGATTTCCCTAAAAAGGATGACGAGAAGTGGTTGAAGAATATTGTTATCAAAAAACAAGACAACGAGATGTGCGTTTCGACGATGCCTGTCGTCATGTAATGACAAGATGGTTTTCTCGTTAACAAGCAAACTAATGTGGGGAACGTGATGGAAAAGAAAAGGTTACGGATTGGATTCATCGGGTTCGGGGAAGTCGCGCAGGTTCTTTCCGGAAGAATGATAGAAAAAGGTGGAGAAATCGTTGCCTATGACAAATTTCCTGACAGGGTTTCGAAAAAGGCAGAGGAACAAAATGTTCCGCTCGTCAAGAGTCTTGAAGAACTGGCCGTTTCTTGTCCTTTGATCCTTTCTTGCTTGTGGCCAACGGCAGCCTTAAACATTGCCAGAGAATTTGCCCCCCTGCTTTCTCCGGAAATCATTTACTGTGACATGAACTCTATCTCTCCTGAGACGACGAGCCAAATTGACCTGGCAGTTTCATCGAAAGGTGCTGATTTCGTTAAATTAGCAATCATGGCTGCCGTACTGGATCGAGGATACGCAGTCCCTATCCTTGCCGGCGGCGGTAAAGCTGCGGAGGTGGCCCAAATACTCTGTGATCTCGGTCTCAATATACAGGTAATGGGCCGTGATCCAAGTCAACCCGCAGCCCTCAAAATTCTGAGAAGCGTTTGTCTCAAGGGTGTGGTTGCCCTTGCCTACGAAATGTTGAGGGGAGCAGAGAAATACGGGATCACAGAACAGGTTTTTGAGTCTGCATCGGAAGCGATGTCAAAAGCGTCGTTCAAAGATACCGTCGGCGGTTGGTTGGCAAGTACGGCCATTCACGCCAAAAGAAGGGCCGGGGAAATGGCGGAAGTGATCGAAACGTTGGAGGCAGCGGGAATTCGTCCCGTTATGGCTGCTGGTACAAAGGAGATATTTGAGGAGATTGCGAGTCTGGGGCTGGATGAGGCCTTGGATGGCAGCATTCCCAGTTCACTTGATCTTATTTTGAAGAAATGAAAGAAGGTAAAGTCGGCCGTTAAAAGGAGGCTTGATTCGTGTCGATGTGGACAGACGTATGGGAAGGTAAAACAATCGGTTCAGCCCTTGCTGAAGCCTGCGACCGTTTTGGTTCGAGAGAAGCAATGATCTTTGAAAACGGAGCCGTTACCTATGATCAATTGCAGGAGATTTCCGGCCTGGCTGCTCGCGGGCTTCTTCATCTGGGTGTGAAGAAGGGAGACGCGGTTGCCTTCTGGCTGGCAGGCTATGCTGAATGGGCGTACCTCTATTATGCGGCTGCGCGGATCGGCGCCGTCATGGTGCCGGTCAATACCCGCTACAAAGCTTTTGAAATGGAGTATGTCCTAAATAAATCCAGGGCGCGTCTCCTTATCTTTAAGAGTGACGATCAGAAGGCGAAGGATTATGAGAATATCTTAAGGGAGCTATGCCCCGAAATTGAAACCGCTTCGCCCGCTACCTTTACTTCGAAGCGACTCCCCAACCTCACCCACATTTCAGCGATTGGGGGAAGACCGTTTCCTGGTTGCTCTTCCTTTGAGGAACTTCTTCATGCCGCAACAGAATTGCCTGCCAAAATGCTCGAGCAGGCAGAAGGTCAGGTGACGGGGGAAGATGACGCCCTCATACAGTTCACGTCCGGAACGACCGCTCTGCCAAGGGGTGCTCTCCTTTATCAGAATGCCATGCTTCGGGCGGCTTATTATACCAACCTTGCAATGGGGGTTAACGAGAAGGATCGCTTCTTCAGCCCTCAGCCTTTTTATCACGCGGGGGGTTCCGTGCAGGTCATGCTTGCCCCGGTAGTTGTCGGATGCACGGTGATTGTCCAGAGTTATTTTGATGCTGCTGGGGCCCTTCGTGCCATGGAGGAACACCGATGTACGGTCACCATGGGCCATCAGCCGCACTGGATAGAATACCTGAATCATGCAGATCTTGAGAAACGAAAATTATGCCTGAAAAAGGCAGCTATTATCGCCCCTTCTGATGTACGAAGACGGGTGCATGAGCGGTTAGGTGTCGAAGTAGTTGTAAGCCCGTACGGCCTTACCGAAACCCACCTGGGTGGGTCCAGTTGCACGAGTGACGATTCTTTGGAGAAATGTCTCACCACGGTGGGGAAATGCGAACCAGGGTTGGAACTGGGGATACGGGACCCCAAGAGCAAGGAGTTCCTTGCTCAGGGCGGGACCGGTGAGGTGTGTTTCCGAGGGTGGTGCGTGATGAGGGGCTATTACGATGACCCGGATAAGACCGCCGAAGTCATTGACGCCGAAGGGTGGTTTAGTACGGGTGATCTGGGGGTGGTTGATGCTGATGGGTACCTCCGGCTCGTAGGACGGATTAAGGACATGATAAGGGTCGGCGGAGAGAATGTGGCAGCAGCTGACGTTGAAGGCTTCCTTCTTGAGCACGAAAAGGTCAAACAGGTTGCAGTGGTGGGCGCTGCGGAGCCGCGTTTGGGTGAGGTTGTGGTTGCATTTATCGAGCTAAAGGCTGGTGTCGAGGCGACGGAAGATGAAATTACGTCATATTGTCGCAAGGGGTTGGCAAGCTTCAAGGTCCCTCGAAAGGTAGTGTTTGTCACGACATGGCCCATGAGCGGTACGGGCAAGATCCAAAAGGTCGCATTGCAGGATTTGATTGGCGTCTTTGGAGGTTAGAACCAAGAATGTCTAACAGGACTTATAGCAATATCATCGTTGAGACTGGAGACGTTCGGGTCACTCGGGTGACCATTAACCGACCTGCTGTATTGAATGCTATGAACTATGCCGCCCTTGAAGAGCTGAAAGAGGCCCTATTGGAGATTGACAAGGACCCGGATGTAAGAGTTCTTGTCATTACAGGATCAGGTGACAAATCGTTCGTCGTGGGAGCCGATCTAAAAGAGATGCAATCGAGTGGCGGCGAGCCGGAGAGGGCAGAAGCTTTTGAAGCGTTGGGTCGGCAAACCCTTAATCTTATAGATGGTCTCGGCAAACCATCTATCTGCGCCGTCAACGGCTATGCATTGGGGTTGGGTCTGCAACTGGCCCTTGCCTGCACGTTCAGGATTGCCTCATCGAAAGCAAAATTCGGTCTGCCGGAGATAAATATGGGTTTCCTTCCAGTTCTGGGAGCGACACAACGGCTCACACGACTCGTCGGAGAGGCAAAGGCAGCTGAAATGATCCTGGTCGGAGATTGTATTGATGCCGCTGAGGCCTTCAGAATCGGTTTGGTGAATATGGTGTTACCTGAGGCTCAATTCATGGCTTTCATAGACCGTTTCACCGAGAGATTGGCAGAAAAGGAGCCGATGGCGATCAGGCTGGCGATGGCTGCAATAAAGAAAGAAAAAGGCACGTCCCTCAAGGACGGCCTGTCATATGAAGCTGAGCTTTCGAAATCGCTAAGAGAGGAAGCGAGATGCCTTAAGACCCGGAGCGTTGGTGACAAGGACGGAACCGAGATTTGAAGTCAAACTCAGGTTATGACATCGGAAGTGCACTTGCCTGTGAATGAAACAAATGATGCAAGTCGGATGGGGTTTAAACTATGAAGATTCGTAGTATTGAAGCCATACCTTTTCGCATTCCCCTCAAGAAAGCTACTGAATGGGCGAGGGGACGACAGGAGGCCGCGGAGCACGTGCTGGTTAAGCTTTATACGGACGAAGGGGTCGTCGGTATTGCCGAAGCCCCTCCCCGCCCCACGATCTACGGTGAATCCATAGCGTCAATCAAGTTTGCTATCGATGAGTGGTTAGGGCCGATGGTAACGGGATCAGACCCTTTCGAGACCGAGAAGATGTGGGACAGGTTTGATTCAATTGCGGGAAACACAACTGCAAAGGCATCCATTGACATAGCGGTTCATGATATACAGGGAAAGGTGCTTGGCACACCATGCTATAAGATGCTCGGGTCCTGGACTGATAAGATTCAGATGGCCTGGTGTGTCAACTTGAACCCTTTAGAAGGAATGGTCGCAGAGGCTCAAGAGATGATCCGGGTTTACGGGTTCAAGACGATCAAGTTGAAGGTTGGTGTCGCCCCGGATAGAGATGTAGAAATGGTCCGGGCCATGAGAAAGGAATTGGGCGATGATATTGTGCTCTATGTGGATGCAAACCAGGGATACGACCCTTTTACGGCTCTGAGCGCGCTCAGAAGAATGGCGGATTACGGCATCATTCTCGCTGAGGAACCTTGTCCGATCCTGGATAAGAAGGGGCGTAAGATGATAGCGGAGAGGCTTGACATGCCGCTGTCGGGGGACGAGAGCTGTGTAACGCCGGCGGACGTCGCCAGAGAGATCGAACTCGATTGTCTGCGGGTGGTCAACATCAAGACAGCGAGGACCGGTTTCACCCTGTCTGAAAAAATCGTCCACCTTTGCGAACAATCGCAAATAAAGAATCTCCTTGGCTTCCAGGGTGACGCAGGTCTGGGGAGTCTTGCCAGCGCTCACTTCTGTGCGGCCCATAAGAATACAAGTCAATACTATGCGAGCGAGGCCTCATTCTTTCTGTGGCTTTTGGACGATTTTCTGAAAGAGCCCATTGCGGTGAAAGACGGCTGGCTGGAGTTGCCGCATGGCCCGGGGCTAGGAGTGGAAATTGACGAGCGAAAGCTTCGGGAATTTGCCATGTCCTAGTTGCTTTTTTCCATTCGCGCTGATCTGAGGTAGAGGTTAAAGGATTTTTGAGATGAGATGGGGCATAGGATCGTGGCGGCAAAGGCTTCTATGGGTTTTTGTTGTCGTTGCTCGACATTCGTGGCCGTGATGGCCTTTCATTGACGAGGTGAAGTGATGGTCGGATGGAGAGCAAGATTTGGGGTCATCATACCTACCGATCAATGCCTCCCGGGGATGAAACGAACTGGATCTAACCCGTCTGAAATTTCCGGAAAGCCTTGTCATCGATGACGATCCCTAACCCCGGATCCTTTGCCAATTGCAAATAACCATCCTTGATCTGAATCGGATTCTTCAAGAAATCGCCGGTGAGGTGAAGGAAAAAGGAGAGATCACTCGGGTAGTAGGAGCTCGTATTCTTAAACCCTGCGCAGAAATGGGCGCTGCA
>Ga0153916_10002169_pt1 | contig 14433 bp, 8 predicted proteins | sample Opewatmetagenome_FD_109642 | JGI IMG/M metagenome (GOLD analysis project Ga0153916, IMG submission 109642) | Freshwater wetland microbial communities from Ohio, USA - Open water 3 Core 3 Depth 4 metaG | ecosystem: Environmental > Aquatic > Freshwater > Wetlands | place: USA: Ohio, Lake Erie, Old...
GAGAACATCAAGGTATGGGGATTTGATGGGTGGGATTGGATGAATGTTGGCGACTTTGCCCAGAAATTCGGCCCGGAAAACGGCACGGACGTCAGCCTGGACAAGAAAACAGCGATCATCAACTCACAGACATATATCGATGCTATGACTTACATGAAGCAGGCTATTTGGGATTGGCACATCTGGGCGAACGGTACACAGTCCGGTGCCTTTTATGACCAGGCCGGCGATCCCATGGGCAGCGGTATGGTCGGTATGTGGGAGATCCAGAGCTGGATGGGTTACGCGTATGAAGCCTGGGATAAAGCCTTCAACTGGGACGCCGCGGCAGTTCCTGCCGCCGGAACGAACAAGATTATCTCTCCAACCGACGCGGATACCTTCGTTATCCCCAAGTCCTCTAAACACCAGAAAGAGGCCTGGACAGTGGTCAAGTGGTTCTTTGAGAATCCGCAACTTAAGCTCTTGACCGATAACTATTCCTGTATACCGGCTGACAAAGAACTGGCTAACGGCTGGAAAGATGCAAATTCTCAAAAGTATCCGAAAGTGGATTTCCAGGTATTCCTGGATGCCCTGGACTATGTTGATTCCCCCAACCACGAAGCCTACAAACCCGCCTATACCAAGATTAACGATGCGGTTGCTCTGGTTTGGTCAGGGATCACATCTGGCGAGAACCTGGATGTCAAGGCAGCCCTGGATACCGCCAACGCGGAAGCCCAGAAGCTCCTGGACGAATATTGGGCGTCTCATTAACAGAATATTAAGTAGAATTACAGAAAGCTAATTTACAGAAGACTTCCGAAATCTCTACTTTTTTTGAGATTTCGGAAGTCTGATAGGAAGATATAAAAACGAGAAGGAGAAAATCATGAAATCCAAGATTTGGATCCTTACATCGTTGTTGCTCGTAGCAGGCATGCTCCTGGGAAGCTGCGCACCAAAGGCGACTCCCACGCCGGTGGTAGAGCCGACCAAAGCTCCCGAGTCGACCAAGGCGGTCGAAACTCAACCCCCCCTGGCACCGGCCGCGACAGATACATCTGTGCCTGAGCCAACTGCCACCATGGTCGCTCCACCCCCGGTGGAGGTGAAGCCGGGCCAGACCAAGATCGTCATCTTCGTCGGCTTCGGTACGGGCACCAGCCCTGAGCAGCAGCCTATTCACGAGCAAATCCAGAACGAGTTCAACGCCTCCCATACGGATATCCAGGTCGAATACCTGATCGTCCCGTACGAGGAGCGCATCACCAAGTTCTCCACCATGCTGGCGGGAGACATGGCTCCCGATATCGTCATGCCGATCGGGGTGGGCGGGATCGCCGAGTTCTACGATGAATGGATCGACCTGACCCCCTTCATCCAGGCGGACAATTATGATATGACCCGCTTCATTGGATTAACCACCAAGATCCACCAATACCCCGATAAGGGTATCCTGGGTTTACCGATGTGCGTGTATCCTTCGGTGGTTTACTACAACTCCGACCTGTTCGATGCCGCTAATGTGGATTACCCGCCTCACAAGTTTGGTGAGAAATATGCGGATGGCAGCCCCTGGACCTACGATAAACTGGCAGAGATCGCTCGGAAGATCACAGTCGATGCCAACGGCAATAATGCCGATTCTCCGGCTTTTGACCCTGAGAACATCAAGGTATGGGGATTTGATGGGTGGGATTGGTGGAGCACGATCGGTGACTTTGCCCAGCAGTTCGGTCCAGTAAACGGCACGGGTGTCAGCGATGATAAGAAGAAAGCCATTATCAATTCCCAGCCTTATGTCGATGCGATGGAATTCATGAAGAATGCCATCTGGGACTGGCATATCTGGGCTAACAATACCCAAGCGGGTGTTTTTTACGACCAGGCCGGCGATCCCATGGGCAGCGGTATGGTCGGCATGTGGGAGGTTCAGAGCTGGATGGGCTACGCCTATGCTGCCTGGGATAAAGCCTTCAACTGGGACGCCGCTGCAATTCCTTCGGTCGGTACGAACAAGGTTATCTCCGTGACCGACGCCGATACCTTCGTTATCCCCAAGTCCTCTAAACACCAGAAAGAGGCCTGGGAAGTGATTAAATGGTTCTGGCAGAACCAATACTTGAAACTCATGACCGATAACTATTCCTGTATACCGGCTGACAAAGACCTGGCTGTCCAGTGGAAAGCCGCCAACAGTCAAACGTATCCGAAAGTGGATTTCCAGGTATTCCTGGATGCACTTGATTATGCCGATTTCCCCAACCACGAAGCCTGGAAACCGGCTTATACAAAGATAAATGATGCGATGAATCTTGCCAGCGATGCGGTTCGGAATGGTGAGAATATGGATGTCAAGGCTGTCCTGGATACTGCTAACGCAGAAGCACAAAAGCTCCTGGACGAATATTGGGCATCCCATTAACAAGATTTGAATACTGGGCGGCGGTGATAATTCTGCCGCCCAGTAGAAATTAGAAGGAGGCGTAACTTGGCCACTGCGACTACTGCAAAGAAAAGAAAACTGGTAAGCCTATCGAAACGTGAGGCCAGGTGGGCTTACTTTTTAATCGGCCCCTGGATCGTGGGTTTCCTGATCTTCACATTCGGTCCAATGATCGCCTCATTATTATTCTCTTTCACGGATTATGCCGTCGCTAAGCCTACTCACTGGCTGGGCTTAAAGAACTTTGCTGAAATGTTCTTAGGAGATTACCGATTTTGGTGGTCGCTGCGAGTAACCCTGTTCTATGCGATCTTCTCCATCCCGATCGGCCTGGCCGTGGGTTTATTATTAGCGTTACTGCTTAACACGAAAGTCCCTGGCATTACCCTGTGGCGAACGGCATACTACACCCCCTCGGTTGTCTCCGGCGTAGCGGTGGCAGTCTTGTGGGCGCAGGTGTTTAATCCACGGTTCGGAATTATCAACTGGCTATTAAGCCTGCTTCATATCAAAGGACCGGGTTGGTTGGCAGATCCTAAAACTGCCTTATGGGCTCTTATCATCATGAGTTTGTGGGGCGTGGGGGGTGGGATGATCATCTACCTGGCAGGTTTACAGGGCATCCCAACGGCTTTATATGAGGCGGCTGAGATCGATGGCGCCACCAGCACGCAATGTTTCTTTTCGATCACACTCCCACTTATTACTCCCGTACTTTTTTATAACCTGGTGACAGGTATCATCGGCACCTTCCAAATTTTTACTTCGGTATACGTTATGACGGCAGGTGGACCAGGCGAAGCAACCCTTTTTTATAACTTATATTTATATAATAATGCTTTCCGTTATGGCCGGATGGGTTACGCCTCAGCTATGGCCTGGATATTACTATTAATTGTAATGGCGCTGACTTTATTAGTATTCCGCAGCTCAGCGGCCTGGGTTTATTACGAAGGCGAATTGAGAAAAAGGTAGAAGAGGTTATTATGGCTACTCGAGATATCGTAATCGCACAAAGGACCCCGGCTGCCAGCTCCTCACGCCGGAAAATGGGTTTGCGCCTCACACGAGTCACCGGTTTAATCCTCTCCCTGGCAATATTAACGGCCGGATCGGTGATTATATTGATGCCCCTGGTTTGGATGCTATCAACCTCCTTAAAGACAGATACTTCCGCGACTGTCTTTCCTCCCCAGTGGATCCCCCAAGACCCGCGGCAGGCGGTAATTGATGGCAAGAAATATTACCTCTACGATATCGCTGTGGATGGGCAGATGCGGCAACTCGCGCTCCTGCGGAAGGAGAGTGGTAAAGGCATCTTTGTCGATCCCGCAGATCCCAGCGTCACCTATGCCTTAGATACAAATTCCGGTAAGCGGGTCCAGGATGTCGTCTTGCACTGGGAAAATTATCCAGCCACATTTACGAAGGTCCCCTTCCTGAAATATTTGTCGAACACGATGATCATCGTCGTGACGACTACGATCGGGGTTCTGATATCCTGTATCCTGGTGGCGTATGGTTTCTCGCGTTTCCGGGCGCGTTGGCTGGATGTTTTCTTCTTGATCCTACTTTCCACCATCATGCTTCCGCCTCAAGTGACACTGATCCCCCAATTTGTCATATTCCAAAAGATGGGCTGGTATGATACCTACCTGCCGTTGATTGTGCCAGCTTTCTTTGCCAATGCCTGGGATGTGTTCTTGTTACGACAGTTTTTTATGAGCATCCCACTCGAGCTGGATGAAGCTGCTACTATCGATGGCGCTGGTCCGCTTGGTGTTTTACTTTACATCATCATTCCACAGGCCTGGCCAGCGGTTGCCACGGTTGCCATATTCCACTTCCTGTATGCCTGGAATGACTTCTTTTACCCCTTGATCTACATCCAAAGCAAAGACAAGTGGACGGTCGCTTTAGGATTGCAATCCTTCAACGCATTATATGCCCGTAACTATTCCAGCATGATGGCAGCCGCCACAGTAACCATGCTACCCTGCCTGTTGCTGTTCTTCTTTGCCCAAAAGCTATTCATCCAGGGTATAGTCGTCTCTGGAATCAAAGGTTAACTATCAACCAGAATATCTGAGGCTTGAATTCGAATATTGGATAACGCATAACTAATATAGAATATCTATTATCGAATATATCTTTATGACTAATAAGCAAATGAAAAATCCATGGTTGAGCTTTGCGCGTAAGTTCCTGGTCTTACTGGTAATTGCCACCCTCATCGTAACTGCCCTGAATGTCAATTATGCGAAAGGCGCCCCGCACTACAAAACGCTTTCTGTAGATCTGGGAAAATACCCGGCTCAATGGGGTTATACCAACCCGGAACCTTATTATGCTTCCGTAATGGATGATTATGCAAGCAAAGGGTATACGGTTACCACCGGGATAAATATCGACTTGTCTGGCACGGAATATTCCGACCAATCGGGCGCCAGTTTGCAGACCATGACCGACGTCGGGGGGCGAACAGGAAGTGTGTTGGCATGGGAAGAGGGGGAGACAGAAGGCTGGGTAGAGTGGACTTTCGATGTGCCAACCGCCGGTCTGTACAATATCGCGATCGATTATTATCCTTTACCGGGAAAACGGGCTTCGATCCAGCGTTACGTCCAGATCGATGGAGAGTATCCCTTTATCGAAGCGCGCCGGGTAGCTTTTGACCGAACCTGGACGGACGCTCATCCCCCCGATCGGGATAACCAGGGAAATGACATCCGACCTACCCAGATAGAAGCCCCTCAGTGGCGTTACCAGCTTTTCGAAGACGCCCAGGCTTTGTATCGTGCACCTTACCTCTTCTACATGGAAGAGGGCAAGCACACCGTCCGGTTGGGTTTCATCCGTGAGCCGATCGCAATCGCAACCATCAGCCTGATCTCACCGCCGCCAGTGCCGACGTACCAGGAGGCGGTAGCTTTCTACCAGCAGCAGGGTTACCAACCTGCTCAAAATGTTGATGTGGTGGTGCAGGCTGAAGAGGCTGAATTTAAATCAACTCCCACCCTGACACGCAATTATAGCCCTAACCCGGCCGCATATCCACCGGCTGAGGGTGTTTATCGTTTGAATGTATTCGGCGGTTGGCGCTGGAATAAGGCTGCAGAATGGGCGACCTGGCGTTTTAACATCCCTCAAACCGGCTTATACGAAATATCCGTGAAACGCTGGCATGGGGACTGGTCGAAAATGCCAGCCATCCGCTCAATCAAGATCGATGGACAGTACCCGTTTGATGAGATGCGAGAGGAACCTTTCCCATATGATTGGTATTGGCGAACAGATACTCTCTCCGATCCCAAGACGGGTGACCCTTACTTGTTTTACCTAACCGCTGGAGAGCACGTCATCGAAATGCGTTCTGTGGTCGGACCGGCCTCGGAAACTGTCCGGGTGGTGGATGGCGTCACGCGTGCTATGTCTGACCTGGCGCGCCAGGTCATCCTGTTGACAGGCTCCGAGCCTGACCCCCAGATGGAATGGGATATGGAGAAGGAAATCCCTGGTCTGGTAGAGAATTTACGCATCATGGCGGATTCTTTGCAGGTGGAGGCAGGCCGGTTGACGGAGATCGCTGGCGCAAAACCAACCAGCGCCGATACCCTCCTGGAGGTCGCTTCTCAGCTCCGCAATATGGCGGATAAACCCAATACAGTCCCTAACCGGTTGAGGCAGTTGAGCGAAACGCAATCCATGTTGGGTTATTGGACCCTTGATCTGCAACAAGGCGAGTTTGAAGTCGACAGCATCACCTTCTCCTCACCTGATATCAAGGTACCGCGGGGCGATGCTGGTATTTATGCTTCGTGGCGTTTAACTCTGATTAATTTCTTAGCCAGCTTCCGCAAGGATTACACCGTCATCGGGAATGTCTATAATCCTAAAACTTTGAAGGAGTCGGTAGTGCTGGAAGTCTGGATGGCTCGAGGTCTCGAATGGGGCAAGATCATGAAGGAGATGATCGATGAAACTTTCACGCCCCAGACGGGTATCCGGGTAAACCTGCATCTGGTGCCGCCTGGCTCATTGTCAGCTGGCGATGTCAGTGTGCTCCTCCTGGCAGCTACGGCGGGTAAAGCACCTGACGTGGCCTGCGCGGTTAACCCAAACTTACCCGTCGAGTTTGCCATCCGGAACTCCCTGGTAGCAATGAGTGACTTCGAGGATTACACCCAGGTGGCAACCCGTTTCCGACCAGGAGCGCTGATTCCCTTCACGTACCAGGATAAGGTCTTCGCGTTGCCGGAGACTCAGAACTTTTATATGTTGTTCTATCGCACCGATATTCTTGATGCTTTAGGGTTAAAGCCGCCCCAAACCTGGGATGAACTTTATAACATCATGTGGATCTTGCAACAAAACGGCCTGGACTTTTATTTCCCACCCGGACCAGAAGGGTTGACACCATTCCTGTTCCAACGGGGTGGTGATTATTATACAAAAGATGGTCTTAAATCGGCTCTTGATACACCCATTGCACTAACCGCTTTCCGGGAATGGACCTCGCTTTATACCAACTACCACATCCCCCAGTATGCTGATTTCTTCAACCGTTTCAAGACTGGTGAAATTCCCATCGGCATAGCGGATTATTGGACATATGTGTTGCTCTCCACAGCCGCGCGCGAGCTGACGGGTCGCTGGCAAATGGTCCCCATGCCGGGTATGCAAATGCCAGATGGGACGATTAACCGTTCGACCGGTGGAGAAGGTAATGCGATCGTGATCTTCAAACAATCCGAGCATCCCCTCGAATCCTGGGAATTTACCAAATGGTGGACCAGCACTGAGATACAGTTGCGTTATGGCATTGAGCTCGAGGCACTTTTAGGAGTAGAAGCGCGTTGGAATACTGCCAATGTCGATGCCTTGCAGGGAATGGCCTGGCCGCGTGCAGATATTGAGGCGATTACCGAGCAGTGGAAATGGTTCCAAGAACGACCTGTCGTTTTGGGTGGTTACTATACCCCGCGGCATATCAACAACGCCTGGAATGAAGTCGTGCTGCAAGGTAAGAACCCACGCGAAGTCCTCGAGGAAGCGATCCGCCAAATTAACAAAGAGTTGCGGAAGAAACAAGAGGAATTTGGCATCATTGCTCCTCCTTAAATTCTAATAATTCTGTTTGCTAAAAGGAATGTTTCCGACTAACCTTCCCTACAGCAAAGGTTGCTTTTAACAATACACTCACAATGGTAGATCGTATTGTCTGAGATTGTTTCGCAAAAAAGCTCGTAAGGACAGATTGTAATGACTGAAATTGCCTCGCAAAGTACCGCTATTAAGGACAGTATCTCAAAACCCGGGGGTACCAGCGTATCAGTGACAATAAAGCATCGATGGAGCCAGGTTAAAGACGCGTGGCATGAATATCACACCATGTACCTGTTTATGCTCCCATTCGTTATTTTATTCATCATTTTTGTCGTTGCGCCAGTAATAACGGCGATTTATTTAAGTTTCACCTACTACAATATGCTCGAGCCCCCGCGTTGGATCGGTATCTCCAATTATCGCTTGCTGTTCTTGGAAGATGATGTCTTCGTAACCGCTATCAAAAACACGGTGATCTTCGCTATTATCACCGGACCGTTAGGTTATTGCATTTCATTCACCTTAGCCTGGTTCATTAACCGGTTACGCCTGCGCCAACTCTACACTCTGGCCTTTTATGCCCCTTCACTCACCAGCGGGATTGCCATCTCGGTGATCTGGCTGTATTTCTTTGCCAACGACCGTTATGGGTTGATCAATTACACCTTAATCAATATGGGGGTAATTACCGAGCCAGTGGCATGGTTGACAGAGCAATCCACAATTATGCCAGTCATCATCATCATTTCTTTATGGATGAGCATGGGTACCAGCTTCCTGGTATTCCTGGCTGGTTTACAGAGTGTTCCGATGGAGCTTTATGAGGCCGGCTTAGTGGATGGCATCCGGAATGGTTTCCAGGAAGTCATCTATATAACGTTACCGATCATGAAACCACAATTGTTGTTTGGAGCGGTCATGGCAATTGTGAACTCCTTTGCGGTATTCCAGGTGGCTGCCCAAGTCGCCGGTGTGCCCAGCCCATTGTATGCCGGGCATACCATTGTAGCGCACCTGTACATGTATGGCTTTATCCACTTTGAGATGGGCTATGCCGCCGCCATTGCCGTGGTGCTTTTTGTCATGACCTTTATTCTTGGTCAGTTAGCTCTACGATTATTTAGCGAGAGAGGTTAAGGATGGAAATATCGATTGGTAGGAAATTCAGACTTAGAAGGTTGATTAAACGCCAGGCTTCACCCATGGAATATATCGTGATGACGTTGTTGGCATTGTTTACCATGCTGCCAATCGTCTACATGGTCTCTACTGCCTTCAAACCATTAGAGGAAATGTTCCTATACCCGCCACGCTTCCTGGTGCGCCACCCAACCTTCCGGAATTTCGCCGAATTAGTAATCGCAATCGACTCGTTTGAGGTGCCGTTTTCGAGATACCTCTTTAATAGCTTGCTCGTTGCAACCGTAACATCAGGCGCCAGTGTTATCTTAAGCAGCCTGGCGGCTTACCCTCTTGCGAAATATCCACGCATGCCTGGAGCGAAGCTTTTCTTTGGGATCATCATCTCAGCATTAATGTTTGCCCCGGAGGTTACCCAGATACCCCGCTATCTGATCGTAGACCGGTTGGGGATGATCGATACCTACTTCGGTTTGATCATTCCCAGCCTGGCAGGCTCGTATGGTTTATTCTTGATGAAGCAGTTTATGGAACAGCTCCCGATTGAGCTTATTGAGGCTGCTAAGGTTGACGGCGCTACCGAATGGCGTATTTTCTGGCAGATTGTCATGCCCCTCGTGCGCCCAGCCTGGATAACATTGATCATCTTCTCCTTTATCGGAACCTGGAATGACTTTTTCACACCGTTAATCTTCACGCGCTCCGAGCAGATGAAGACTCTGCCTTTAATGATGAGCAATATTAGCGGGGGACCTGGCGTGGTTGCACGGTGGGGGGCAGTGGCCGCTGCCAGCCTGGTCATAACTTTACCCACCCTGATCATCTTTGTACTCTTGCAGCGCTATGTAATGGAAACGATGGCCTATTCAGGAATTAAATCTTAATGTTACTCACACTTCGTGTACCATGCAAAACGAGAAAACTGAGTTCCCAAGCTCCGCTTGGGATTCGGCTTCACAAAGGGCGTTCGCAATGACAGTTAATATTAAAAAGAGACATATGAAAGAAAGCATTCGGAATGCAAGCATTCTTAATGCTTGCATTCTTAAACCGCATCAATGGGGACGGTTAATCCTGGCACTTGGAGTCGTCCTTGGACTGTTATTTTCGGTTGTCCAGCCCGCCTCGGCTGACGGTCCCTTAGTCCCAGGTTACTATGTCGTAGATGGGAAACGCATCCCTGCCCCAACCGGCTATGTGCAGACGAATGTTTTCATGGGAGAAAATCAACCTTGCGGTGCTTTTCTCAACCCTACCGATTTATTCCTCGATCCTGCCACTGGAAACTTGCTGGTAGCCGATACAGGGAATAACCGGGTAGTGGTGCTGGACAACCAGGGAAAATACCTCTACGAGATTGGGGGCGAAAAAGCAGGTCTTAATACCCCCGAAGGTGTGTTTGTAAATGAGCGCGGTGAGATCCTAATCGCTGATAAAGGCAACAAACGGGTGGCGGTCTTCATGCCTGATGGCACCCTCATCGCTGAACATACCAAGCCAGATTCTACTTACTTGACTGATATCGATTTCAACCCGAGCAAGATCGTCGTAGATAAGCGTGGTTTCCTTTACATTGTGACTGGCAGCGAAAATAAATTGGGGGTACTGGTCGTGGATAGCACCGAGCGGTTCCGGGGTTTCTTCGGGCGCACGCGGATCCCATTCAACCTTGGGCGGGTAATTGCACGCTTCTTATCAACCGATGTGCAAAAAAGAAAAATGATGGGTGTCCAGCCGGCTCCTCTTGGGAACTTATTCCTGGATTCGTTAGGCTTTATCTACGCCGTATCGCCCGTCCTTAAAATCGACCAGATACAGCGGTTAAATTCTGTCGGCACCAACGTTTTTGGTGATATTGGGACACGCATAGGTGCTGGAAAGTTATGGGATAAGCTGTTAGGTAAGGAAGGCATCGTTTTTGGTGAGACGGAGGTCCGCTGGGGTTGGAATGACGCCATGCGTATGAGTGTGCCTCAATCGCTCCTCCCTCAATTTGTTGATCTAGGAGTCGATGATCTCGGGATCGTCACGGTGATCGATTCGCGCAACGATCAGATTTACCAATATGATCAGTCTGGCAATCTTCTCACTGTGTTCGGTGGGTCAGGAATGAGCGCAGGATTCTTGCAGACTCCCATCAGTATTGTTGCAGGCGGGGGTGGGATCATTTACATCCTGGACGGCACGCGGGGTAATATCCAGGTCTTCCGCCCAACCGAGCTTACCCGGATGATCCACCAGGCTGCTTATGAGTATTTCAATGGAGATTACGATCGCGCTGCCCAACTCTGGGCAGGCATTTCAGAGCGCGATACCAACTTCCCCCTGGCTCATTCGGGCCTGGGGAAGGCATTAATGGGGAAAAAGCAGTTCGTGGATGCCATGCAGCAATATTATTATGCCGAAGATAAAGATGGTTATTCCGCTGCATTTGGCGAATACAGATATTTATGGATGCGAGCCCGTTTTGGATGGCTCGGAGCTGGCTTTATTGGAGTCGTGATTGCGACTGGAATCACCTGGAACCGGGCTTTATCTGGTTTTCGACGGTTAATTCGTTGGTTAAGCACGTTGCGTGAACGGGCGGGCATATATGCTGTCCCGGTCCTACTTGTAATGACGATCCTGAGCTGGATGGTGAGTCTGTCGGTACTCAGTTTTCATTTTAGAACGCGTCGCCCGGATGAGATCCGGCTATTATTCGAGAGCGGGAAATTATTACTACCCTGGATAACCTGGTGTGTCTCTGCGTATGGGATCGGCGAAATCTTCTTTGGAGAAGGGACATTCCGGAATATTGTCATCCATAGTGCCTGGGCTTTATGGCCTTTAATTTTCTTGCCAATTCCAGTCAACTTGATAACCAATGTCATTACACGGGATGAAAAGTCTATCTATAATGTGCTGTGGTACATTATCTGGGGATTATTAGTTATCCAATTCCTGATAGTGGTAGTCAATGTCCATAAATTCGAATTGGGACAGGCGATCCCATTAATGGGATTGATGCTGGTAGGGATGATTGCCATCTGGGTTCTATTGGGATTAATCTTCGCCCTGACATCTGAAATTGTCCGTTTTGTAAGCCAGCTGGCGTTAGAATTATACGTCCGTCTTTATTAACCCGTGGATTGAGAGGAGTTGTTATTCGTAATGAAGCATCGTCTTACTGTTATCCTTACTCTGCTGGCTGTTTTTTCACTCCTTTTCGGTTGCCGCGCCCGAACATCCGGAGTAGGCTCAGATACTACCACCCCTTTATTGAACCCTCCGGTTCAATTGCCAGCCAACCTGGATTCTTTTCCGCAGATCAGCGCTCGTAATCCGAACGTGGAGGCTGACTATGAGCCTATTGCTGAGAATGACATTCTCCGGTTATATCTAAAAAAAGCCAGCTCAGCCATAATCGTCGAAGATAAACGCAATGGTTTTCTGTGGCGTAGCAGTCCGGCAGATTTAAGCACGAATAAAGACACAACCAATTCCTGGAAAAGGCAAATCGAATCGCCGGTCCAAATTTCTTTTGTCGATTCAGATCGATCCCAGCCTAAGAATATAAAACCAGAACAAGGAGAACTGGCATTCCAGCCTGTCCAGGGTGGGGTAAAGACAACCTTCAGTTACCCGGATAGCGCTCTCTCATTCGAGGTAGTTTTTTCAATCCAGGATGATTCCCTGCAGGTCACCATCCCAGACGCCAGCATCGTCCAATCAGGCTCGAACGGCCTGGTTGGGGTCGATATACTTGCTTTTCTAGGGGCTACCCATACTACAGATAATGGGTATATCGTCTATCCAGATGGCAGTGGAGCGATCATGTATTTCAATACTCCCTTCGCTAAGGAAGTCCAGAAGATGACCAACATTGTTTACGGGGCGGATGCCAGTGGAGGAGGTATATCAGGTGTCTTCCGTAAACAAATAGTGATGCCAGTTTTTGGGATGGTCAATGGGGAGGCGGGGTTTGTTGGGATCATAACGAACGGTGATTTTGACGCCAACATCGCGATGGGACGGAGTGGGAAGGGGTTAAACTACCACCATGTATGGGGTTCGTTTACCTTCCGGAGGCAAGGACGGTTTTCACTCACCGGTGGACAGCCGGCCTGGCTTTACGAGCCAAACCTGATCAAAGGGAACCGGTCGATCCGTTATAGCTTCCTGACCGGGAAGGAGGCCAGCTATGTCGGCATGGGGGTACGATACCGCGATTTCTTAATAAATGAGCGGGGCGCAAAACGGATTAGCGGTACCCCACCCTTGATGAACCTGTTGATTTTCATGGGGATTGAGAGAAAGACGTGGTTCCTGGCAGACATGGTCTTAACGACTACCTTTGCCCAGGCTCAGGATATTTTAAATAACCTGGATAATGAGGGGGTTAAGCAAATCGATATATCTTTGTGGTATTGGAACCAGGGAGCCACCAGCAGTCGTTACCCACAACGCTTGCCAGTCGATGCCCGGTTGGGGGGTGAGGCAGGTCTGCGCGCTCTGATAGACGATATTCATCGACGTGGGCAAAAGGTATATCTGCAAGATGAATATCTCTATATCCCCCCTGGGGCTAAAGGTATATTTCCATTCCTGGACGCAGTCCGAGGCGTAGATGGTTTACCTATAGGGAGTGGCGACAGCGGCTATCTTTTGAACCCCCAGGTGGCTTTACGACGTTTTTTCGAACGCGATTCCCCTAAGATAGTGCAATTTGGCGCGGATGGTCTTGACTTAAATAATTTTGCTTTTGTCACCTTGCCTGATAAAAATTCCGTTTATCCTCTCTCGCGCGAGAATTTTGCGGCTACCTGGATGGAAATTGCTAAACGCGCGAAGGCGACCTATGGCTCGGTAGCCATGACGGGCAGTAATAGCTACGCTGTCCCGTACACCGATCGTCTTGATTTTGTCCTTGTTGACAGCACCCATTATGACCTCTTCGATGATTCCATACCCTTACTCCAGATTGCCATCCATGGATTAGTACCTTATGCGGGAGATACCTTTAATCTTCTCAGCGATAGTAGCCGCATGTTTCTACGCCATCTTGAATACGGTACTATCCCCTCTTTTGATTTGACCTATGAAAGCTCTTCGCTTCTATACCGAACGATGGCGAATTCGATTTTTAGCTCCCGCTATGATTTCTGGAAGCCTGAGATAATCCGCCAGTATAAAGTGATGGAGTCTATTGCACCCCTTGTCAGCCAATTCATCACCGGACACGAGCGACTGGTAGAAAATGTGTATCAGACCACTTATGAGGATGGCACTCGCATCATTGTTAATTATGGTACTGGTATCTATACTTCTGGGACGATAAACGTCGGTCCCCAGGATTATTTAGTGGTTCCAGGAGATTAGTTCATGCATCTTACTCTACGAAGACGGAACGCCCTGAACGGTTATTTATTTGTTTCTTTGTGGCTGGCTGGATTGTTAGTATTTTTCCTAATCCCTTTATATCAGAACTTTGCTCTCAGCTTCACCGATGCGCAGCTAACGACTATCCGTGATAAATCCTATAAACCGATCGGTATCCAAAACTATGTAGAAGCTTTTAGCGGTGATATAGAATTTGTACCCTATCTTTGGGATACCGTTAACAGCCTGGTCATCGATGTTCCCTTCATCCTGGTGTTTTCTTTGGCGGTGGCATTATTAGCTATCCAACGGGTTCCAGGCAGCCTGTTATTTAGAGCGATTTTCTTCCTACCAGTAGTAATCGGCTCGTCTGTGGTTGTGGGGAGGATGTTTGA
>Ga0153916_10002171_pt1 | contig 14431 bp, 8 predicted proteins | sample Opewatmetagenome_FD_109642 | JGI IMG/M metagenome (GOLD analysis project Ga0153916, IMG submission 109642) | Freshwater wetland microbial communities from Ohio, USA - Open water 3 Core 3 Depth 4 metaG | ecosystem: Environmental > Aquatic > Freshwater > Wetlands | place: USA: Ohio, Lake Erie, Old...
TACGGTCTGTTGAAGTCGAGCAGACTATTCGTTTTTCCAAGTCTCTTCGAAGGGTGGGGGATGGCTGTCGCCGAAGCATTGGCTTGCGGCTTGCCTGTGGTCGCTTATGATATTCCGGCGCTCCGAGAGGTCTTCGGGAAATGCGGAAGCGTGTTTCTTGTTCAGCCGAAGAATGTTGAAAGCATGACTTCAACGTTGCTGGATATTTTGAGCCTGAACGAGAGCGAATGGGCCGAGCTGAGCAATTGTTCAGAACGCTACTCTGAGCAGTTTACGTGGGATAAGATTGCCGAGAAGGATTTTGGGTCGTTGAAGACTTTCAGCGAAACCGACGTGTGACCATGAAGTTATCTGCAGTATAGAATTAGAATAAAAAAAGAAAAATTGGGTTGAGGGTCTTAAGCACTACGGGTCGTGTGGCGTCTTTTCACTTATTGTTCCGAGGCGTTCGATGATTTGGACGTATGGATAGTGAGAGTCGTAAGCGTAGTTGGGTGGCCGCGGGTTGCTTGAGCGTGCAGTCACGTTCTGGTAGTTCAACCTTATAACCAGCGTTGTGACTCCACGATTCTCTGTCTGCAGGTAATATGCGCCGTATTCCTGGAACCAGTTGGCTGTGTAGTAGGTGTCGTCGCCGCTCCAGCCGTAGATCATGAAGCCCACGGTTCCGTTGATGTCTTTGTAGGTTGTGATAACGCCTATTCCAGTCGTGGTGTTGCCTGTGGTGAACTGTCCGTCGCTATAGTAGTACTGTCCCAGATAGTTGCTGCCTGCCGTGCTGTTCCAGCATGTCGGAGCAAATATGACGTCTATAAGATTGCCACTCGTGATACCGTAGATTTGAATTGCCTGCGAGAACTCGTTGAAGTATTCGCTGAACAGGTTAGCCGATGGTCCAGCTACGGTGAGAATGTTGGACGAAGACACCGGATATCGTGTGCACCAGTCGTCTGCGTAGGCTAGTCTTCCGAGGCTGTCGTAGATGTCAGTCCATGATGGTCCACCCGCACGCCAGGTGGTATTGCCCAAGTCTGACAGCAGATAGGGGATGTTGCGGCCCCATTGGTCTTGCATGTCTAAGCCGCCGTTGTCGACTATAACTTGTTTCTCTTTGAGGGCTTCAGAAATCATGGCTGCTCCAACTGAGTCGATGGCTCTCGAGTGGTTGCCAACAATTACCCATTCATAGCGTCCCATCAGCGCTTTCGTCAACGCCGCCCCGGCAATAGAATAGTTGGCTGTCACAGTGTAGGCGCTGTCCGCATAGATTACTGTGTGATTGGCGCTGATTAGAATCGTTCCGTTCACGTGGACGTATTCATGCTCGTAGCCGGACAGGCTGTTGGGCGGGTTGACGCCGTAGCTGAAGGTCATGTTTCCGTTGTAGGTTGAGTTGACGCGGGCGCCCATTTCGCTGGCAAGGTAGGTTGAATTGCCTACTCTCACGTAGCCTCCTTCTGGTGGAACCTTGAAATCGAGAGTTAGGTTGAGATAGTCTACGCCTGTCAGCACTGTGCCAGATGCGGGAGTCCCGGTAACATTGAACACGAACTCATCATACAATGTTGTTACGTTTTGGGTAACGCCGAGAACATCCGTCCAAGCTGTCGAGTTTATGCTGGTTCTTGGTAGAATTACCGCTCTGGAGTTGGCTGTCACTGTTAGACTGGCATTTCCAAGCGAGAGACTTCCGCCGTAGTAGTTGGCAATCTCTGTGCCTGTGTAGCTCACTGTGCAGTTTGTGGAGTACAAGATTTTTATGACTGTGCCTGCAGCTGGAACTGCCGAAGCAAGAATCGTCACGTTTCCATAGCCGGTGGCGTTGACAGACAGCTCGTACGGTTCATAGGAAGAAAGACTGCTGCCCGAGTACCACGCTGACCTTGCCGGATGCTGTAGCGAACCGCTCCACATTACGCGTTCACTGAAGTTGCAGTAGCTCTCCCACGTTGGCGTGTACCTAACTGGCCTATGTGCGAGTATTATGTTCAGGTTTGTCCCAGCGTCTGCAGCAGAATCTTCTGCGGTCGTGACGTTGTGGAACTCTACCCATCGCCTCGTATCCTTATGTACGGCGCTGTATAGATCCCAAGGATTGTAGACTTCGTCAAGCTGGTACTGTACCTCGGTGTCGATGATGTTAGACTGGCTATATTGAGCGTCGTCTCCATCCCAGCGGTCAGTTACTCCGTAGACTGTCACTCCTCGGAATTGCCTGTCAAAGTAGCGTCCACCCACACTGCTTCTTGTCTCGGTCAGGAAGAAGTCCCATTCGCCCAATAGGTATGGCGAACGGAACGGTTCTCCACCGACACCATCGATCGTGTGAGTGTCCCCGGCTGTAAGAGACTTCCACCACTGGTCCTGCCTGCCTGCATCAACGCTCCAGTCCGACAATGCCGGCCAGAAGGCAGCCCAACCAGCGTAGAGTGCATCTGCAGAAATGATCTGAGCAACGTCGTAGGTTCCGCTGGCACCTGGCTGGGAGCCGTAGGAAGAGTAGTCGCTGGCGGGAGTCGTTGGGTTCAAATGATAGTCACTGTCGTAGACTGTGCTTAAGGCGTAGTCGCCACGGTAGAGGTGAACGTAGCTTTGGAAGGCGTTACCACCCGAACTTGGGCCGAGGTCCCATTCGCCTCTGTTGCTGAATTGAATGATAAGCCCTGATTCTTGATAGCCGAGACCTGGCACCCAGATTGGTCCAACCACGAATTTTGTGGTTGTGATTTTGATGTCTTTAAGGACTATCACCTCTTTCTTGACTTTGTTGAAAATGTAAGTGAAGACTACGTCAACCAGTGGTTCATCAGTTCCGGTGGTGTTGCTCGTTTGTATCCAGTCCTTAACGTGGTTTACGGTTCTGGCAACGTACATTCTCGGTCCGTTGTACAAGACTCGTATGTCATCGGTTGTGACCGTTCCATTGGTCTTTCTTCCACCCGTGTGAGTGTCAGACGTCGGGTTGCTGATGAGGAGTCCCGGGTCCCTTGGGTCTTCCTGATACTCGTAGGTTGGTCCGCCGGAGACGCCTCCGTACCAGTCGTTGTCGATTCTTAGCCAATCGTTTCCGTAGCTTGTCAAATCAGCATGTAACGCGCACGCCCAGATGCTTCTGTTCTGTCCTGTGGGCACGTGGTAGTATGTTATGTTTATCAGCCATCCCTGGCTCCACTTGTGCTTTGGAATTGCATCGGGAACACTTGAACCCGCCGGAGGGGCAAAGGGGTCTCTTGTGTCGTATTCCAAACCTATGTTTGAAGTGCTTCTACTGTCGATTAGCTCTCCGAACTTTGAGAAGCCCAGCTTGAGGCTTTTCTCGTTGAACGGATAGAGCGAGTAGTAGTCGCTGGCTAGGACGCCTGAAACGTTTGTGTACCAACTGTCTGGGTCTGTTGCTGATACTGGTTTTATCAGTAGAATTGGCGAAAGAATTGTCATTGCAACTATTGTGATGCTTAGGATTGAAAGTATCTTCTTTCTTTTCTCCATATTCATTCCTCTTTTTGGAGTCAGATATGAGAGCGTGGCACGTTTATTAAAAATTTTGTAGTGGTTCTGATTCAGAATTAGAATAGAAACGAGAAAAATGCCCGAAACAAGAAAACGAGACTAACTCGAACGTTTTGAGCCGTTCAAATTCCTGTACTTGAAAAGCAACACCAGATAATTGAGAATCGTTCGTAAAACATGCATCTTGCTGACTCCTTCCTTTCTTCCGTAATCGAGAAGAATCGGAATCTCCGAAACAACACATCCCAAGCGAACAGTCCTGAGCAAAAGCTCCAAGGAAGCTGTAAAGCTGTTTGACTCAATCATGCCGCACTTGGACGTACTGTGGAGTCGCTTGAGCAGGCCAGCCCTAAAACATCTGAAACCGCTAGTCGCATCCTTTAACGGTAATCTAAACAGTTTCCTGACGAGAAGGTTGATCCCCCTGCTCAGAACTACCCGATGCAAGGGCACGTTAACCTGCATTCCGCCCCTCACGTAGCGAGACCCAACAACAACGTCGGCACTACCCGCCGCAAGCAACATGTCCAAAACATGCTTGGGATCATGGGTATTGTCAGAATCCATCACCACGACAAAGTCTTCATCAAAAGATTCTTCCGCGGCAGCAAGCAAGCCAGTCCTCAAAGCAGCGCCGAGACCCATGTTAGCCGGATGTTGAAGAATTTCAACAGGGTAATCCGCTGAAAGGTCTTTCAGAACCTCGCACGTTCGGTCATAGCTTCCATCGTTCACGGCGATGATCTTGTAAGCCGTCTGGGGACGCAGTGCCTGATCGATGGAATATATGAGCGGTTTGATGTTTTCTTCTTCATTAAAGCATGGGAGAACTATGAAGCATCTCATTCAACGTCCACTCTGCTGAAGCTGCTGCTGAAGCTTTGGCAAAGGGAGAAAAGTGTTTTAAGGAGACTTCCGTTTCCGACCAAGAACAGCCTACGCTTTGACCTTTCTGAACAGAAGAATCTTCCCAATCGAGAGGAAACCCAGAGGAGTCAAAGTCAGCTTGTAGTCTATTGGCTTGGCCAAGAACATGGAGATTCGTGACATAAGCGAAAGAAAACCCGGTGAAAGCGCCGGAAAGCCGTCGGTAATGCGATACACTTTTTTGCTAAAGGAAGCTGCATACCTTCGCAGACCCAAATACGTTATTGGAAAAGAAAGATCAGTCGCTTTCCAGTATGCAAGTTCGGCTCCCGCCTTCCTGAACTCGTCAGTGTAATCTTTCATCGACCTGAAACGCAAGTGACGCGTTCGCTTCTTCAGAATAAATGATGGAGCAGCCTCAAAAATGAGAATGTGCCCGAAAGGCTTGGTAACATTCACCATTCCATGAACGGCATTTCTCCAATCCTCATCGCCGAAAATGTGCTGCAGAACCGTGACGCAGTTCACCAGATCGTAATTGTTCGTCGGCAAAGCAAGCTTGGCAACGTTCATCACGTAGAATTCGACCTGCCCCTTAGCGTCTTCTTTCGTTTTTTTCTTGGCAAGTCTAATCATCCAAGGACTCGCGTCAACCCCAGTTACGACAAAACCGCTCTCAGCAAACAAGCTGACCCACTTTCCAGGTCCACAACCGACATCCAACACGAACGCGCCGCGTCTTAGCCGCACATAGTTTTCGATCGTTTGAACAACAAAATCACGCGCCTTCCTTTCCGTGTAGTAGGCAAGCCAGTTCATTGCAGCCTTTCGCCACATGTCTGTTCGCACTACTCTCTCTTCTTTCTCGGCGGCGATTGCTGCTGCATCCCAATAGTCTATTTTTTCTTGTTTTTGGATAGCCACGGTTTTCTCCCCCGAAGGTTGAGATGCTCCTTGAAGAAGCTGACTGCACTTCTTGGCGTAATCAGCACTATCGCAATCACGATTAAAGATGCAAGGGAAATTCTCAGTCCGATATCCGCGAGCGTTTGACCGACGAAATATACATCCAGATCAAACTCACCTGTTCTGTTAACGTAGAAAGCGTTAATCAAAGCGTAAGCAATTACGGGCTCGATTTCCTGACCGTCGTCGAACCTGGCTTTCCACAATGGGTTGTATGATTCGGAGAAAAGCAGAAAGAACGGTTGACTGGCTTTTATGTGCAGTTTGTACCCCGTGGAATCTATTGCTTGATATTCGATTGTCGGCGAATCCGCGTTAGAACCCAGAAGGTTTTGAAGAACGCTTCCTTCTTCGCCTTCTTTGAGCGAGTAGAGAACAATTTCGTCGAAGAGTATTTTGCCTTGAGCGCTCACCGAGATGTTGCCTTCTCCAGTATCGAGCCATAAGGGACCTTCTTCAAACCAGCGAAACTGTTCTTGACTGGCTGAGCAGTTGAATTTCAACGAGTAATTTCCTATCTTCAGGTTTAATGTTCCATATTCTGGACCCGAGGCAAGGCGCAGGGCCACCATATAACGTCCCTGCTTCGGCACAAAGTAGTTCGCCCCGATCGAGTACAGCTTACTCGGCTCGAACTCGATGACACTTACTAGGTGATGAGGCGTCCCGTAGGCCGTCACGTTAAGGAGCAGTTTCGTGGTCCGGACTGACTCTGCGAATGCGTGGACCGGCGAGAGAAGCGTGTTGCCAGTAATGTTCACCTGCATAACCCAGTACGTGCCGTTCCATGTTTGAATGGTGTAATCCTTCGCATACGCCGTTTCAAAAGAGATTCTGACGCCAGCCACATCTTGCTCAGTTGGATATTCCATCTGGAACCATTGAGGGACCTCCTGCGTAGAGTCTGAAGCCCAACGTGTTTCGACCGCGCCGTCGATAGCGTCTTGGGGTGCGTGACCGGTTTGGACCGAGCTTGCCGAAGCGCTGGCTTTTTCTCCGATTGGCATCAAAGCATCTTCAACTCTCAACAGATGATTTTCGTACTGTTGTAGGTATATTGACCAGCCGGGTTGGAGCTCACGACCGAAAACGTTGGTTGCTCCCCTAACGTCGACGATTCTCTCTTGAGATGTGGCGATTGAATCAAGCAGTCCATCGTAAGCTGACTGGAAGACGTTTGGTTCCACGACGGCAACGGCATCAACATCGTTGAAGCCTGGTCCGTGATTTTCCAGAGTTATCGTGTGTCTCCCGGCGTCGAGGTCCAAGTTTGACATTTTGACCCACAGCAGTCCAGTCCAGTAGTCCGATTCAGGTTTGATTTCTCCGATGGGACTTGAATCAACGGAGATGGATAAGTTTCCACGGCCAGAGAGAAAGCCGACTCTTGCCCACACATCGTAATTCCCGGATGACGACAAGTCAAAGGGAATGTTGACACTCACGTTTCCATTCGTGGTTAGGGTGCTCCCTCCGTAGACGAGGGCACCGATGTCCCTCCACGAAGTAGTCTGCACCCAATAATTAGTCACGTTGACGCTGTACACTCCAAAATCGGCAGCGTTCATCACTATCGCCTTATCCCTCAGCTGCAGCATCGTAAGGTCCGTTAAATCAGAGTTGACAAAAACCAAAGCCTCGGCAGATTCCTGCAATCGACTGAAAGTATCACTGTCCAGTTTGTCAGCAAAGAACAGAGCGGTTTGATTCAGCGAGAAATTCCCAATCTTGCAGAGCGACGGATAAGCCCCGAACCCTCCGAGAACGTTTACGTGCTCAGACGTTCCGAAGAAGTGTGAGCTGTAATAGGGATTCTCGATTATCAGCGAATCGTTTTCGCTGTAGATTATGTTTTCCGAGGCTCCTGTCTGGTTTAGAAAGAAATCTCGCTCATCAGGGTCCAAGTAGGCGGGAAGAACCACATATTTGTAGTTGAATAAACCGACCATTTTTAGAAAGTCGCGAGTTATCTGTTCTCTAACCACTCGGAACCGCAGGTAGTCAACGTAACTGTGAGCGTTAGGGTCCCATCCTCCATCCTGCATGACAGGGTGATCATGGATGAAAGAACTCTCGTAGCCGATGTCGTGAGCCCAGCCTATTTCAGTTAGCATTCCGCCGAAGCCAAAGTCAAACCCAGCATCGGGTTCGCCTCGCCATCTTCCTGGACCCCGGTTGACACTCACCACTTTGAAATCGCCACTCTGTGTCCCTATCCACTCGTAAGAACTCACGTAGTTGTTGGGAAGAGAATAAACCTGCAATCCCTCCGCGAAAAAGTACCACGTCAAGAGGAACCCATTCAGAAAAATGGCAATCAGCAAAAGAACAGAGGCGTAATGAAGAAGCTTGTGGAACCCAACAAGATGGTTCCTCAAGACCTTCAAAGAAACATCAGACCTTCGTCTCTTTGCAGAGTTGGACGATCCGCCGTTTGACTCTGAAAAGGCGTTGCTGATGGCACGATACCGTTTCTCCCTGACGTATTTCAGAACCATGTCCGTCAGTATGGCAGTCAAGAAAGCAGCGGACATAGCAGCCATCATGATCCACCTGTTCGCAGCTCTGAACACGGCAAAGTAAGGAACGTTCATCCACGCCCAGAGGTACAGTTGACCGAAAGGCGGGTTCGGTCCCTTCGCTATAAATGTCGAAACAAGCGCTGAAAACAAGAAGAACACGGTGTACTTGTCCCTTCTTATGAAGACCGTGCAGAATGCCAATGAAAAAACGATCAGAGACACTGTTTTTGTAGGCACGTCAGACAGGGCGACGCCCGAAGCCACATCCACCGCGTTAACGTACCCCCATACTTCAACAGCGCCCAAAGAAAAAGCATCTGTCATGTTGGTGTAGACGCCACCATACATTTCTTCGACGTAGTATTTGTAGGTCGGCGAGTAGTACCTAGGCTGAACCTTGAAGACCATGGGTATGAACAAGAAAGCAACGAGCGTAATGGAAACGAGCAACAGGGGCAGAGCAGTCTTCAAAAGGTTCTTGAGCTGCTTCAAACGAGCGCCGCCTTTCGGGGGCATCAAAACATACGTTGCCGCAAATATCGGGAACGTTGAGCCGTAGATTACGACACATTCAGGATGGAAGACGGAAACGAAGACAGCCAACCCTATCGCGCAGATCAGGATGTCTTTCAGTTGCCTAGTTTCAAACGCGCGAAAGATCGACAGGAAAACAAGCGGCGCGAGCGCGTAGCTGGACAGTATGTCGCCATGGGCTTCGGTGTACTGGGAGAAGAGCCACTGGTTCAAGGTGTAAACGAAGGCTCCCGCCAATGCCGCCGTGGGTCTCCTAGTGTACCAGTAGGCTAAGGCGTAGCTTGAAAAGCCGGAGACTATGAACGTCAGAAACAAGAAGAACTTTGCAGTGGCAACGGCGTCTCCAAATATCCAGTGCAGACTCATCAGGAAGAAATCGTAGCCGTTAATGACTTCGATGAATCCGAAGGAGTGAGGGCGCCACACCTGGAGCCACCTCAAATCTTTCCCAGACAAGTACGCTCTAGAAACAACGCCCAAGGCGTCGCCACCGGCAGGCCATCCGGCTGTGAAGAGGAAATTGCGAAATATAATGATGCCGACGGACACGATGATGATGAAGTGAACCAAAATCGTGATTCGCCGAGAGGCGCTTACTTTTTTTGTCTTAGCCGCAAGGTTCCGCCAAAAGTTTCTCAAATGCTCTTCCAAGGTTAAGCAACCCACAGGGTTATTGTGCCGAGAACAGAACGTTCATGGATGCTCCGACGAAGTACGCCGTATATTCAACCAGCTTCAAGCTGCATAATCCGGCGAAGTACATTGGCTGTTTCTTGAGAAGTGGTAGATTTTTCATCAGATGAACGGGCGACGATGTCTTCAAAGACAATGAAGGTTCTTTGCTAACGTAAGTGGGCAACTTCTTACCGTAGTAATAGAGCTTAGCCGTGAGGCTCTTCAGCGAAACGTTCTCCTCATGATGCCTTATTCTCGCCTCACACCTCCTTATGACAAATCCTGCCGTTCGAAGACGATGAGTCAGCTCAAAGTCTTCACCCACAACGAGGTTCTCGTCGTATCCTCCGAGCGGATCGTAAACTTCTTTTCTGAAGAACCGTGGCGCCTCAAAATAAAACTCTTGTCTTCGCATTCCCTTCTCCAGTTTTTTGCATCTCGCCAGAAAACTCCTTCCGACGGACTCCTCAGGAATGATTACAGCATCCGCATCTTCACCGAGGCATTTGGCGACGCATTCTTCCACAACGTTCGAAGTTAGCTCCATGTCGGAATCCACCAGCAGCACAAAAAGTCCTTTTGCTAGTCTGACACCGAAGTTTCGGGCTGGACTCCGCTCATCAGGCAACAGAAAAACCTTAGCGCCAAACTTTTCCGCAACCTCTCTAGTGTCGTCATGACTGAAAGCGTCCACGACAATTACCTCCATGTTTTCGTAACTCTGGTTTCGAATCGATCTGAGGCAGGTCTCCACTGTTTTGCCTGAAAAGAACGTCGGTATTATCACCGAAACCAACGGGTGGGCATTTGCCGTCTTCTGTCTCACGGTTTGAGTATCCATTGCCGACTCCTCAGACTGTTCTGCCTAGAGCATCCGTGACAATTCCGGTCACGTAAGCCGCATACTCGAGAAGTTTGATCATTACAAGACCGACGGAGTAAGCTGGGTGCTTCAGCAGATTTCGCAGGTTCCAGACAAAACGGGTGGGACAGTAGCCCCGCAGGACAAGCGTTGGTTCTTTAGAGACAAATGACCTGAGACTCTTGCCGTAATAATGAGCTTTCAAAACAATCTTCCTTAAAGGAAGGTTTCCCTCAAGATGCTTTATCTGCGACGTTGCAGTTCCTATGTGATAGCCTCTTTTTTCGTACCTTCTCGCAAGATCAAAATCCTCCCCGCAAACGAGCGTTTCGTCAAAACCCAGCACATCAAAAAAGCTGCGCTTCTCGAAGAACCGAGGCATAAGAAAGAAATTGGGGTCGCTGTTGTACAGCTCTCGCTCCAGTTTTCTACACTTGGCTAAAAAATTGTCGGCAACCGTCACTTCGGGAATTACAGCCGCGCTGAAACCTTTCTCCAAACAAAGTTCTACACACTCCTCGACAATCTTGGGATCTAAGTCCATGTCTGAATCTACGAACAGCAGAAAGTCGCCTCTTGCCTTCTTAGCTCCAAAATTCTTCGCTGCACTCCTCTCGCTGTTCTGGATGAACAGCTTGGCTTGACGCTGCTTGACAATTTGCTGAGTATCATCCGTGCTGTAACGGTCAACGGCAATCGTTTCCAACCTGCTGTAGGTTTGCTTTTCAACGGACTGTAAACATTGTTCGATGGTTTTTCGCGCGTTGAACGTCGGTATTACAACTGAAACGTGGGGCAGGAATCCCGGATTCTTCACCTATCGTCCTCGTTAGCGTTTGCCGGAAACTAAGTTTATGAATTTTCTTTCAAAAATCGAACAACATTCCGTTTCCGAACACGAACAAAGGTCAACGCTGTCTCCAAAACGACCTAGTCCATCGAGTCGCCTCGGTTCTTTCAACAAGCGAGAAGACCTCTAAGAGTTCAAGCCGCGTTCCACAACTCTTGCACTGAGCGTGGGCGCGATCGTTTTTTAGCCCGAGCCAGAAGCCTTCCTGAGAAGCACACTTGGGACAAGCCCTCAGTTGGCTGAAGGCGTACTCAATTTCCCGTAACCTCACGGCTTTCCAATCTCCAAGAAAATGTTCTCTTCGGGAGATTTAATCATTTTGTGCTACCTGGTCGGCGGTTCGTGGAACCCAAACGACTTATTAATTTTCGCGCCATTTGAACCCAACGAGGACCATGATTGTTTACACGTTCGCCGTCGGTGCCTTGCTGACAGACTGCTACGTTGCAAGCTGCGAACAAACGATGGAAGCAATCGTTATAGACCCCGGCTTTGACAAACGACTCGAGACTGAAAAAGTCTTCAAAGTGATCAATCAACACGCGCTGAGGATAAAGTTCATTCTGAACACGCATGGACATCCGGACCACACCTGTGGAAATGGGATAATGAAAGAAGAATTTCACGTGCCAATCTTGATCCATGAACACGATAAGCACATGCTTGGCGCGTCGGGCGAGGCCATTGCGGAGTTCTTCGGTTTCAAGCATTCATCACCACCGGCGGACAGACTGTTGCGTGACGGGGACACCGTTGACTTCGGAAAAGTAAGCCTGAAAGTCTTGCATACCCCAGGCCACAGCAGAGGCAGCATAGCATTTCTAGGGAAGGAAGAAGTCTTCACCGGCGACACTCTTTTTATGGGCTCGATCGGACGGACGGATTTTCCCGAGAGTTCTGAGGCAGATATGAACGAATCTCTGAAGAAGTTGGCGGGTTTGCCAAGCAGGTTTGTTGTTTACCCGGGGCACGGACCAAAAACCAGCATCGGTGAAGAGAAGGAAAACAATCCGTTCCTCCGGTTTTCGCAGTCATAGGGCGTCCTTGAACAGGTCTTCCTCTTTTGAAATGAACAACTCGTTCATTGGGCACCCTTCACAGAACTCTACAACTTCTTTCAGGCCCTTGAAGATGACGACTGGCGTCGCTTCCTTGGCTTGTCCCATGAGTAGTTCTGCAGCGGCGGCAATCTCGTCTACGACCGCCACGTTTTTCACTTTTAGAACTTGCCCGAAAAGGTCCTTCTTGCCTCTATAGTCTCTGAACAGTCTAATTCCAGCAACACCTATGGCAAAGTTCACCTGTCCCCGTCTGAAAGGGCGGCTGTAGGTGTCACAAACTATGACCGCAACGTTCTTTCCCGTGAGTTCTCCGATTTCCGTGCGACACTTCTCTGCCGAAGCATCAGGGTTTTCGGGCAACAGCGCCAAGCTTCCCTCGGTGTCCACGTTCGATTTATCGATTCCCGCGTTTATGCAGACAAGACCGCGTTTATCTTCGACCAACAGAACTTCGCGAGAAGCTTTGATCACGCTTTTCGTCTCCTTCAAGACTAGTTCAACGAACTTCGGGCTTTTTCCGGTTGTTTTTGCGATTTCCTTGGCTTTTTGAGAGGGAACGGCGTCCTTCAGTTGTGCTATTCTGTTCTCGGCTTTTGAAACTATCTTCTGCGCGATTACTATTACGTCGCCATCGTCGATTTTTATGCCGTTCTTGCCGGCTGCCTCTACGATTATGGCGGCGATGTTGTCTTTCGGTTTCACGTATGGAATATCTAGAAGAGCGATTGCCGTTAAAGCCTTCAAGCGTTTTCCTCCGTTGATGTTTCTAGCTTGTTCTCTTTCCTCGTTAAATTCCTTACTAAATTGCGCGGCGTAGAAAGAATGCCGCAAGGATTTTGAAGTATTATTCTGAATTCATAATGCTTAAGATTCCATTGACCAGAGCACTACTAAGAGCTTAACCAAATTAAAGGATGTGTACGCTTGAAGAAACAGGTTCAGTTATCCCTAATGTTGTTAACAATTATGGTAAGTGTTTTTGCTTTTATGAGCCAAAGCGTGATACCTTCAGCGAAGGCAACTTACGTTGAAGGCGCAATCACGCATGACACAGTCTGGACGTTGGTAGACAGTCCGTTTGTCGTTTCAAACGATATAACAGTCTATGCAAACGCCACTCTGACCATAGAGCCAGGCGTTGAAGTAAGGTTCGGAGGAAACTTCTCCCTAACCGTCGCCGGAAGACTGTTAGCAAACGGGACCATCAGCACAATAGCGTTCACCTCAAATAAAGAGCAACCTGTGCCGGGAGATTGGGATACCATCGAATTTACTGGAGCACAGAAATCCACGCTGATAGGCTGCTTTTTTGCGTACGCGCAAAACGCAATTTCAGTCAACAATGGCAACGTGGAAATTGTGAACAGCACCATAAGCTTCACACAGAGCGCGGTGACAGCAACAGGCGGAATATTCTCGCTTCAAAACAGCACCGTGAACCTGTCCACCGTCAATGGCATTAACATGACAAACACTAACGCCGCTATCCTGAACAATGTCATAACGGAAAATGCTGGAAATGCAACAGAAAGCCAAGGGAATCTAACAGCCAGCCTGGGGAGCGGGATATCCGTAACTGGAAACGGGACAACCTACATACGAGGGAATTCCATAATAGCTAATGGAATTGGAGTGCTGTTAACTGGCCTCCAAGTTTTCAACGTAAGCATCATGCAGAACATGATCGCGGCCAACACGATGAGCGGGATACAGATCGACGCTGAGGACTACGGCAATATGACGATTCTGAAGAACAACATCGCGTCAAACGATTACGGATTTTACATTCTCTCCCCGAAAAGCACCTACATAACTAACAACTCCATTTCGTACAACAACATTGGATTCCTCTACGCGACGGGAAGTCACACTGTCAACTACAACGACATCTATGGCAACGTTGCGGGAATGAATGTGACAGCGGACGCCATAGTCGATGCTGAATACAATTACTGGGGAGAGTCAAGTGGACCTTACCACGAGACGCTCAACCCGAACGGACGAGGCGATCCTGTTGGCGGCGACGGAACTAGCATTGACTTCATATTCTTCTTAACGAAGCCCATCGACATCATCAATTCACGTCCCACGGCAAACCTTCAGACCGACAAGGGTCAAGCATTGGTCAACGATGGCGTCATGTTTTACGGCTCCAACTCCTTCGACTCGGATGGACGCGTGAACAGATACTTGTTTGACTTTGGAGACGGAGACAGCAGTGGATGGACGACGCTTTCGCTTTTCACTCACAGGTACTCGCTCGAGGGAGCATACTCTGTAAATCTGAGAGTCATGGACGACTACGGCGCTGTCAGCAACCCTGCCTCAACGATGATTTACGTGAGCGACCAGTCGCCGCTATACGTCAGTGTCGAGCTGAGCAACTACACAGTTCCTGAAGGACAACAAGTCCTCGTGACAGTCTATGTGACAAACGGGACAGCCGCGATGGTCAATACGGCAGTGACGGTGTTTTCCACAAAGGGAGAAGACTTCACGCAGCCGACTGGCCAGACAAACGCAAGCGGATATTTCCTCACGACATTCACGACTCCAGACGTAGTTGAAATAACGAACCTCAGGA
>Ga0153916_10002172_pt1 | contig 14429 bp, 15 predicted proteins | sample Opewatmetagenome_FD_109642 | JGI IMG/M metagenome (GOLD analysis project Ga0153916, IMG submission 109642) | Freshwater wetland microbial communities from Ohio, USA - Open water 3 Core 3 Depth 4 metaG | ecosystem: Environmental > Aquatic > Freshwater > Wetlands | place: USA: Ohio, Lake Erie...
GCCCGCAGCGCCGCCGCCACCCGGAATTGCGAGTACGTCCCAAACTCGACGGTCGCGAACCGGTAGCTGCGATCGGCGAAGCGGGCCTCGCACCAGGTGCCCCACTCGCCCCGCGCGGAATAGGACTGCGTGGCGGCGTTCTCGCTGAGACGCTCGCGAAGCCAGCAGGCCCGGGGAGAATCGACCGGGTCGCTGGGCCACACCGCGCAGCCGGCCCAGCGCCCCAGTCCCGTGTGAAGGTCCAGGTGCAGCACTTCCTCGACGCCGGCGAGCCAGCCGGGGAGCTTCTCGGCGACGATGCGGTGCGTCTGCGACGGCCCGTGGCCGCCAAAAAAGAGCCCCTTGGGGAACTCATACTGGCCGACGGGGAGGGTCCGCCGCAGGACTCCCCGTCCCAAGCGGAGCTCGGCCAGCGCCGCCTTGAGGAGAAGCAGCTCGCAGCCGGCGGGCGGCGACGGCGGGTTGAGCAGGCCGTCCAGCCCGCGATAGTGCGGCGGGGCGCCGGCGTACGGCTCGCCGGGCGGGAGGAAATTGCGGTTCAGATCCACGTTGTCCTCATTGACCCGACGTCGCCAGGCGAACCCGAACGGATTGAGGCCGTGGAGGAACACCAGCCGGGCGTCCGGCGGGAGCCTTTCGCGGCGGAATCGCGCTTCGAGCCACGCCGTTTGCACGGCGGCGCCAAGAAAACCTTCCACGCCGTGCAGCCCGCTGGAGACGACGACCGCGCGGCGGCGCTCGGGCCCGCCCCAGAGCGCCACGTCGATCGAGAGCTCCAGCCCGTCTGGACCCGCGCCATCGACGCGATGCGATTCCAGCCGGGCCCCGGCGGCGGACGCCGCATTGCGGAACCGGGAGCGGGCAGCCGGATAATCGGGCGAGAACGCCCCGGCGGAGGACATCACTTTCTCCAGGAAGAGAAACGCACCCGCTGGCAACTGTACGAGAAAGAGTTGTCGGTGACAAGCGGGTCGGCGCAGCCGCTCTTTTCGATTACCTTAGGGATACCGTCGTGGCTGATGTCGAGAACCGGAGGTCGCCGTGATGCTTGCCGCTCGGAAACTTGGGATCTTGCTCGCTTGGTTGGCGCTCGTTTCTCTTCCGCCGTGCTCCTGGGCCGCCGAGCCCGCCGCCCGAAACACCGGGCCGTGGAACTTGGACGTGCTCCAACGGGCGCCCCCGGCCGCCTGGGGCGCGAAGTCGGGCCTGGTCCAAGAGGTGTACTACGAGGGGGAGCCGTTCTCGGGCAAGCCGACCCGGGTGTTCGCCTACTGTGCCCGGCCCGAGAAGCCCCAAGGCAAGGTCCCCGGCATGGTCCTGGTCCACGGCGGCGGCGGCAAGGCCTTCGCCCAGTGGGCCGCGCTCTGGGCGGAGCGGGGCTATGCGGCCCTGGCGATGGACTTGGCGGGCTGCGGGCCGGACGGCAAACGCCTGCCCGACGGCGGCCCTCCCCAGGACGACAACGCCAAGTTCCGCGACTTCACCGACGCCGAGGCCAAGGGGATGTGGACCTACCACGCCGTGGCCGCCGTGATCCGCGGCCACTCGCTCCTGGCCTCGCTTGCGGAAGTCGATCCCCAGCGGATCGGCGTCACCGGGATCAGTTGGGGGGGATACCTCACCTGCATCGTCGCCGGGGTCGACGGGCGGCTCAAGGTGGCCGTGCCGGTCTACGGATGCGGCTTCCTTCACGAGAACAGCGTCTGGCTGGACCGCTTCGCCCGGATGAAGCCCAACCAGCGCGACCGCTGGGTCCGCCACTTCGACCCTTCGCAGTACCTGCCCGGCGTCCGCTGCCCGATCCTCTTCACCAACGGCACCAACGATTTCGCCTACCCGCTGGACAGCTACCGGAAGAGCTACCGGCTGGTGCCCGGCCAAGTCGATCTCCGGATCGAGGTCCGCATGCCGCACGGCCATCCCCAGGGCTGGGCGCCCAAGGAGATCGGGCTGTACGTGGATAGCGTTTTGAAGGGGGGCGACGGCTTGCCGCGGCTCGGGCCCATGAAAACCTCCGACGCGGAATCCGGCGAGATTAAGGTGTCGGCCATCTTCACGGCGAAGGTCCCCGTGACGAAGGGGCAAATCCACTGGACCCACGACACCGGCCCTTGGCAAAAGCGCCAGTGGTCGTCGGCCGACGCCAAGATCGGCGGCGGCCGCGTCGAGGCGGAGCTGCCGGCCAAGCGGCCGATCGTCTACTACCTCAGCGTCACCGACCGGCGCGACGCCATGGTCAGCACCGCGCACGCGGAGCTGCCGTAAAGAACAATGGCGATTCGCGCCATGGAGCCCCGCCGATGCGAACGATTGCGATCCTCGGGACCGGCTGCCCGCGCTGCCAGGCGATGGCGGAGAACGCCGAGGCCGCGGCCCGGGAGCTGGGAATCGAGTACCAATTGCACCGCGTCACTGAGGTCGAGAAGATCCTCGATTACGACGTGCTGATGACCCCCGCCCTGGCCGTGGACGGCGAGGTGAAGGTCGTGGGCATCGTCCCCACGGTCGAGCAGATCAAGGAGCTGCTCCGCTAGCGTCCCGGCGGCGTCATGGGCCCACGCCGCGTGCCACTTCTTGGCGCAAGGCAGACGGTGCAGCCATCGGGAATCCAGTAGGACCGGCGTCTCGCCGGTCCGGAGGGAGTCTGCGCAGGCTGTGGGGACGGGCGAGACGCCCGTCCTACTCAGGGTCGGTTCGGCCCGCGTTCCGGCAAACGAGTTCCCGAAGGGGCTCGATTACCTGAACGTCGAATAGACAACGAGTCCTACGAGGAACACGACGATCAGAATGCCCAGGGCCCCGAAGCCGTTGATCGCAAGCGCCAAGCGGAGCTTCCGCTTGCCGAAATCGGCATGCGGCTTGCGGGCGTCGAACTGATGGCCGCACTGGGTGCAGAGTCTCGCCGAGACAAAGATCGCCCCAATCGTGCCGAGATACCAGGGCCAGGGACCGGGCCGGATCGCCTGGCTGCCGCACTGAGGGCACGGCATTCCGTACCCTAAGGGAGCCTGTAGCTGCGGCCCCGAAGCGACTGCGGGATAGGGAACCGTCACCGTCTTCCCGCACTGCCGGCAAGGACCCGTTTGACCGGCGAATCGCTGATCGACCTCCGTTTGCAGGCCACAGTGCGGGCATTGGAATGGGATCGGCATGTCCACTCTCCCGGGATCGCCGCGGGCCGCAAGCGGCCCCGCTAAACGGAAGCTGCCTTCATTCTCTGGGGGTCAATAGCGTCAATCGCATGGATCCGCCAGGACCACGCCCTCCAGTCTACCAAGCCCCGCGGCCCTTTCAAGTAGAGACGCTCCTTGTCCGAGGGGCGGTGAGGCCGGGCGGAATCCGGTCGCCTTCCGGGGCGGTGCAGGCCAAGGAGTTGCTCCGCCAGGGCCCTGCCGGTATCATGGCGTAGCTGTTGGTTTCACCGATTCGATCGCTTGCCACCATCTCTGCGGAGGACAACCATGTCGAACGATCTGACGCGACGAGGATTCCTGGGAGTGACCGGCGCGGCGGTGGCCGCAGGAGCGGCGGCCGGGGCCGCTTCGGCTCAGGCCGCGGACGCCGGCAAGAAGAAGACGATCAAGATCCTCGCCATCTCGGGCAGCCCGCGGAAGGGAAAAACTACGGCGACCGCCCTGAAGGTCTGCCTCGACGCTGCCAAGGCGGTCGATCCCGAGCACGTCGAGGTCGAGCTGGTCGAGCTCGCCGAGATGAAGATCGACGGCTCGCTGGCGGTCGCGCCGCCGTCGGAGCAGAACGACGACTTCGCCAAGCTGATCCCCAAGCTCACGGACCCGAAGGTCGCCGGGATCATCGTCGGCAGCCCGGTCTACTTCGGCAACATGAGCTCGCTGGCCAAGGCCTTCTTCGACCGCTGCATTGTGTTGCGGAAGGATTTCGGTCTGAGCAACAAGGTGGCGGGCGCGCTGGCCGTGGGCGCGGGCCGCAACGGCGGACAGGAGCAGGTGCTCCGCTCGATCCACACCTCGCTGATGGGCCAGGAGATGATCATCGTCGGCGACGGCCGGCCCACCGCCCATTGGGGCGCGACCCTATGGAACAACTGGAAGGACGACATCCTCCAGGACGAATTCGGCATCAGCACCGCCAAGAACCTCGGCCGCCGCGTGGCGGAGGTCGCCCGCAAGGTGGTTGGCGTGTAGAATGGGGAGGCCCGTGGACGATTCCGAGACGACCCTTGCCGCCCAGCGACGCAAGGCCGAGCAACTGGCCATCGGCGCGGTGCGCCGGCACATCTTCCTCTGCTGCGACCAGACCGAGCCCAACTGCTCCAGCAGGGAGTGATCGCTGGAGGCCTGGGCGTACCTCAAGCGGCGGCTGGAGGAGTTGAGCCTGACCGGGCAAGGCGGCGTATACCGCACCAAGGCCAACTGCCTGCGGATCTGCACCGGCGGGCCGGTGGCCGTGGTCTATCCGGAGGGGGCTTGGTACGGCCAGTGCGATCCGCCCGTGCTCGAACGGATCATCCAGGAGCACCTCGTTGGCGGCCGGGTCGTCGGGGACCACCTGATCGTCCAGCGCCCTTTGCCGCCACGGTGAACGGGAGCACTCACTTCTCAACTCGAGATGACGAAGGATACCCAGTCATGAGCAAGTCCGTCGAAATCGGCACCGGTCCGAAGGTTTCCCGCCGCGGCCTGCTCCGCGGGGGGGCAGCCGTGGCCGCGGCCGCCAGCCTCGCCGCGCCGGCGATCGTGCTCGGCGGCGAGAGGAGGGACGAGAGGAAAAAGGGCAAGCCGGCGGCCCTCAAGGGGCGGATCAGGCAGTCGGTCTGCCCCTGGTGCTTCGCGCCGATGAGCCTGGAGGATCTCGCCCGAAACGCCGCGGCGATGGGCATCCAGTCCGTGGAGCTCGTCCCGCCCAAGGACTGGTCGATCCTCAAGAAGTACGGCCTGATCTGTGCCTTGACCAGCAGCCACGGGTTCGTCGAGGGCTGGAACCGCAAGGAGAACCACGCGATGTGCGAAGAGAAGGTGAAGGAGGCGATCGACGCCACCTCCGCCGCCGGCTTCCCCAGTGTGATCACCTTTTCCGGCTTCCGCAAGGGGATGCCCGACGACGTCGGTCTGGACAACACCATCGAGGGCATCAAGAAAGTGATCGGCTACGCGGAGAACAAGAAGGTCAACCTGGTCTTCGAGGTCCTCAACAGCCGCGTTGACGTGGCGATGAAGGGCCACCCGGACTACATGGCCGACCACGTGGAATGGGCCGTCGAGCTCTGCAAGCGGATCGCCTCGCAGCGGATGAAGATCCTCTTCGACATCTACCACGTGCAGATCATGGAGGGGGACCTGATCGCGCGGATCCGGCAGTATCACCAGCACATCGGCCACTACCACACCGCCGGGGTGCCGGGCCGCAACGAGATCGACGACACCCAGGAGATCAACTACCCGGCCGTGATGCGGGCGATCGCCGAGACGAAGTACACCGGCTACGTGGGCCAGGAGTTCATCCCCACGCGGGACCCGATGACCTCGCTCCGCGAGGCCGTGAGAATCTGCGACGTTTAGTCAGGTGGTCAGGTCGAGGACCTTATTCACCAGGGCGTTGATGAAGCGCCCTACCAGCGGCAGCCGGCTCACCTCGACGTCGTCCTTGCGGTCCCATTCGGCCGCGACCTGGTGCAGCTTCGCCCCGAACTGCTCCAGGTCGTCGGGGAGGCCGTCCTCCCAGCCCTCCACGAGCAGTTGGACCTTCTCCAGCTCGCCGGCCTCCAGCCACACGCCGCGGCAGCCGGTGCAGCGGTCGAGCATGATCCCGCTGTCGCCGCCGTAGTGGATCGCGTCGGTCGTCGCACCGCACTTGGGACAAACCAGGTCGCGGTCCTTTTCTTCGATCTTGACGCCGCGAAGCGGCTGCACCGCGGCCATCGCCCGGCACTCCCGCTGGCTGAAACGAACCTCGCGGAGGCGGACGATCTTGCCCAGCTCGTCGGCGTCGAGCCACTCGCCGCCGCAGGCGTCGCAGGTCTCGACCTCGATCCCTTCGTACGTGATCGTCCGCAGGCGGGCCTTGCATTGGGGACAGATCATGGCGGCTCCTTTCCCAAGAGAGGGTCTTCCGGCAACGACGGACCCCTCCATGCTATCCCCGCGCACGCTGCCGGGCAAGATGCCGAAGCCGTGAGACGCGCTGGGGACTTCCGTGGATCGAATGCCCAAGGAGGGCGGAATTCCAGTGTCCAGGGAAGCAAGGCACGTTCATAATACGTTTTCGACTCGGGGCAAACGCCGTTTCGAGTCAGGATTCGAACTCGCTTCGCGGCACGCCCGACTGCCGGATGATCGACTTCAGCGTGCCCATCCGAATCTCGCTGTGGTCCGGCACCGGGACGGTAACCGTGCCTTGAGGGACTGCCTTCTGCATCACGATGTGGCTGCCTCGCCTCCGCACTTCCACAAAGCCGTGGCGCGCCAGGATCACGCAGACTTCTCTCCCCGAAAGGACACGCAACCTAGCCAATGGCCACCTCAAGTTGCGTCACGTAGACCTCCTCGTGGAGCCGCTGCTTGACTTCCTCCGGCGAGGCGACTTCAAAGAAGAGGACCAAGGCCTCGCGGAGATTGTCCCGGGCCTGCTGAATGCTCTCGCCCTGACTCGCGATGTCCAGCTCCGGGCAGAGGGCGACGTACCCATTCCCTTCACGCTCGATGATCGCTGTGAGCTTGCGTGTCACGCTAACCTCCTTCGGCGCCAACCAAGCGGCGCGAGGACGATCGATGTGCCTCGCGCGAGCGTCAAGATCCCGCGATCCCTACCAGGGGTGGCAGCACACCATCGATTATACTGGTGGGAGGCCGGCCGTCAACCTTCCCGCGTTGGGCTTCCACGGCCGGGGAGGCCGACGTAGTTCCTGCGGCGCATGTGGATTTTGTGGGACTTCGTCGCACCCTGCCACTTGAATGACACCTCGCGGCGGGGGAAACGCTCGGTCAGCCCGCCTCGCGGCGCAGGTGCGGTTGCGGGGAGGGGACGAGGGTGAAATGAGGGGCCGGAAGGACGCTCGGCCGCGGGATCGCCCGCGGGCCCACCGGGCCGTCGAGCCGGTCGTCCCAGGCATGGGCGGCGATCCTGTCCAGGATTTGCTCCGCCACGGCCACTGCGTCGCGGCCGTCCTCGCCGGTCACCCGGGGCAAGCGCGGCGTGCGGATGCTCTCCAGGAAGTCGGCCAGCTCCAAGCTGAGCGCGTCGACCGCCTCGGCCTGGATCTCCTCCCGGGGAAGGAGCTCCTCGAGGATCTGCTCCTTGTGCTGGAGTTGATCCGGCCCCAGGGCGTCGACGTCGAAGCGGCGCTCCAGCAGGGTCTCGCTGGGCCGGACCAGCGTGGTTTTCCTTGCGGCGAAGTCGATCGAGGCGAAGACGCGGGGAGTCCAGACGTGCATCTGCCGCGTGCTGTGGTAGCTGACGCGGGACGCGCTGAGCGTCGCCACGCAGCCGCACTGGAACTCGAGCCGGGCGTTGGCCACGTCCTCGTGTCCGCCGAGGACGGAAAGCCCCAGCGCCTCGACCCGGCGGAGCGGCGAGCGAACCAACGAAAGCACGAGGTCGATGTCGTGGATCATCAGGTCCAGGACGACGCCGACGTCGGTCGAGCGGAAGGTGAAGGTACTGGTGCGGACCGCTTCGAGGTACTTGGGCGGCGGATGGGAGACGTGGGGCGCCGCGGCGGCCAGGGCGGGGTTGAAGCGCTCGACGTGGCCCACCTGGAGCACGACCCCCTTGCGCCGCGCCGCGCGGACCAGCTCGTCCGCCTGGGCGGCCGTCGGGCAGAGGGGTTTTTCTACTAAGAGGTGGACGCCCTGATTGAGCAGGTCCAGGGCGATCGGATGATGCAGGTGGGTGGGGGCGGCGACGACGGCGGCGTCGATCCGGCCCGCCAGCTCGCGGTAGTCGGCCAGCGGTTGGGTGCGGCACTCGGCGGCGACGCGGTGGCGTGGAGCGGGTTCGGGATCGACGACGGCCACCAGCTCGGCGTGTTCGCTCCGGGCGAGTTTCTGGGCGTGCAAGCCGCCCAGCCTCACGGCCCCGATCACCGCCACCCGCAGCCTGCTCACGCGGCCCTCCTCGTCCGCTCGCGCCCCCGCCCGTGCTTCCCCTCGTGCTGCTCCTGGACGAAATTGAGCAGGTGGAGCACCTCGGGCCCCATGGCGCCGTTGGCGCGGAGGATTTCGCGGGCGTGGTCCAGGCCGACCTTGGCCCGGTAGAGCAGCCGGTGTGCCTCGGCCAAGGCGTCGATGACTTCCTGGGGGAAGTTGTTCCGCTTCAGCGCGACGACGTTGATGCAGCGGGGCCGGGCGGGGTAGCCTTCGACGAGCATGTACGGGGGGACGTCGTGGCGCACGGCGCTTAGGCCCGCGACGAAGCTGTAGCTGCCGATCGTGGCGAAGTGGTGGACGGCCACCCCGCCGGAGAGCGTGGCGTGGTCGTGGACGTGGACGTGGCCGCCCAGGAGCGTGGCGTTGGTGAGGATGATGTGGTGGCCCAGCTTGCAGTCGTGGGCGACGTGGCAGCAGGCCATGAGGAAGTTGTGATCGCCCAGCGCGGTGATCCCGTCCTCTTTCTCCGACCCCCGGTTGATCGTGACGCATTCGCGGATGATGTTGTGATCGCCGACGACGACCCGGGTGTCGGCGCCGGAGTAGCTGACGTCCTGGGGCTCTCCGCCGATGACCGCGCCGGGGTAGAGGTGGTTGTACTGGCCGAGGGATACGCGTCCCATCAGGGTCACGCTGTTCTCCAGCCGCGTGCCGCGGCCGATCCGCACGTGGGGGCCGATCACCGAGAAGGGGCCGATCTCCACGTCGTCGTCGATTTCCGCGCGGGGATCGATGGAAACGTTCTCGGCGACATAGGTGGCCATCGTCGCGGCTCCTCCTTGCTGGGTCGGACCGCGGGGCGGCGCTGGGAAACCGCCCGGCGGACCTTCGTCGTGAATGTTTCGTTGGCTTTCCTCAGGCGCACCGCCTCCGGGTCTGGACGGATGGCTCGCCGGGCGGCAGCAGGGCGCGGACCAGCTCGGCGTTGAGGCGGTGGCCGCTCCGGTAGGCGTGGAAATGGCCCACCAGGTCGCACCCCGCCAGCGCCAAGTCGCCGACCATGTCCGCCAGCTTGTGCCGGACGCATTCGTCGGGAAAGCGTTGGCGGTTGTCGATCGGGCCGTCGTCGCCGAAGACGAGGAGGTCCCGGGCGGTGGTCCGCCGGCCCATTCCCTGGGCACGCATCCCTTCGGCCTCGGATTTCAGCAGGAACGTGCGGCTGGCGGCCAGCTCCGCGCGGAACGACTGCGGCGTGAGGACCACCTGGAGCGTCTGCCGGCCGATCGGGCCGTGCGGCCCGTAATCGAGCTCGTAGGAGAGCACGGGCGCGGGGGAGGCGAGCGGCCGGGCCTCGATCCAGCTTTGCTCGTCGCCCAGGCGGATCGTTTCGCGGACGACGCGGCGGGGCCGCCAGGCGGCCTGTTCGACGATCCCGGCGGCGTCGAGCACTTCGACGAACGGCTCCGCCGACCCGTCCAGGCCCGGAAGCTCCGGCGCGTCGAGCCAGATTTCGCAGTTGTCGATCGCCAGGCCCGCCAGGGCCGCCAGGGCGTGCTCGACCATCTCGACCCCCGCGCCGTCGCACTGGAGGGTGGTCCGGCGGGCGATCTCGACGCGATGCCGGATGCCGGCCGGGATCCTCGGGCGGCCTTCGAGGTCGCGGCGGACGAAGACGATTCCGGCGCTCGGGTCGGCGGGGCGGAATTCCAGCCGGACGTCCCGCCCGCTCCAGTAGCCGAATCCCGCTATCCCGGCAGGCCGGCCGATCGTCCGTTGCTTCCGTGCCGTATCCATCGAGAGGTGCGAGTCGTCCTTGACTGGTGGGAGGGGACTGGTCCCGTCCGTCCGGCGCGACGTTCCCTGTCGAGCCGGCCGGGGGCCCCGCGCGCCGCGGCGATCATCGCCGCGGCGGGGGAAAACTGCCGCCGGAGCGGCCCGGCGCGCTATTGATCGCCTGGCGCTTCAGGGCGTCCAGGATGATCGGCGTGATGTCGAGCGCTTGATGGTACCACATTACGGGCCTTTGCAGGTCCCGCAGCAGGTCGTCGGTCTTCTCCAGGTCGGTGGGCTGGTCGCTGTTGAACTTCAAGACCACCGCGGTCCCGTTCTGGTCGGCATAGGCTTCCACGATCCGGTAGATCCGCTGGTGCGCCGCGTAGAGGATCTTCGTCTCCTCCTTGAAGAACTCCTTCTTCTGCATCTCGTAGTCGACCTTGAACTGCGTCTGGTCCTGAATGACCTTGCGCTCCCTGGTGTCGTAATCGGCCGAGCCGGGTTTCGAGGCCTTGAGCATCTCCTGGTCGGCGCGGATCCGCTCCGCGGCTTTCTTGAAGCGAACCTCGGCGTCCTGGCGCTGCTGGTCGAGGTCGGCCATCGCCTGTTTGAAGGTGGGGTCGTCCTTGATGATCTTGCCGACGTCGATCAGCGCGATGTGCGGTCCCTGGAGGGGGGCCGCGCGGCCCCCGGACGTTGGCTGGGCGGCCGCGGCGTTCGCCCAGAATGCCATCGCCGCCACGCCCACGGCCAGAAAGGCCGACGCTCGAGATTGTTTCACGGCCAGCACTCCTTCGCTTTTTGGGCCTGTCTTCCCTGACTTGGCGGGCCTCTTTGCCCGAGGATACCGCACCGACGCGATCGGTCGGCAAACCGGAAAAGGCTCCCACACGAGGCGGTATTCTGCCTTGAACTGCGGATTTGGTAAAGACCAGAATTTACCGCCGGGCGAAAGCACACAACTTCCAGGAAGGAAGCACTTTACGACGTGCCGGCGGGCGAGACACCCGCCCCACTCGCTTCCAACTCGTCCTGTTGGGGTCAGGGCTTCTTCGGGGCGGGAGACTTGGCCGGCGCGACGTGCTCCGGCCGCTTCGCCCCGGTGGCCAGGGTCGTCACCACCTCGGTCACCGCCCCGGCGATCCGCCGCATCCCCTCCAGGTTGAGCTTCTCGAAGTCGTCCCCCGGTTTGTGCAGGTCCTCGTGGACCCCGGTGAAGAAATGGAGGACCGGGATTTGCCGGGCGTTGAAGGGTGCGTGGTCGCTGGGCCCCGTGCCGGCGGGACGCTTCGTCACGGTGAAGCCGTAGCGGGCGGCGACCGCGTCGATCAGGCTCTCGAAGCAGGGGGACGTGCCGGAGCCGAACACCGAGAGCTTGTTCTGGCGCAGCCGACCCACCATGTCGAGGTTCACCATCGCCGCCGTCTTCTCGACGGGGAAGGGCGGGCTGCTGAGATAATGGTTGCTCCCCCGAAGCCCGAGCTCCTCGGCGGCAAAGGCGACGAACACCAGCCGGCGGCGCGGCGCGGGCTTGCGGCGGGCCAGCTCCCGGGCGACCTCGAGCATCACCGCCACGCCCGAGGCGTTGTCGTCCGCGCCGTTGCGGACCGCCTTGGGCTCGCCGGCCGCGACGTTCGGGCGGCCCCACCCGACGTGATCGTAGTGGGCCCCCACGACGATCGTCTCGTCGGCGGCCGGGCCCTCCCCTTCCAGCACGGCGATCACGTTGCGCAGGTCGGTTTGGGTCCGCTGGACCTCGATCTCCCCCGCGGCCCGCCACCCGGCGAGCACGGCGCTGTGCGGCTTGGGCCCCTCGTCGATCTGCCGCTCGATGGCGGCCAGGTCGGTCTTCGTTGCCGCCCGAACGATGCGGTCCACCAGCGAGCGGCGGCAATACACCACGGGAATCGCCTTTCCCGAGAGATCGCGCCCGGCGCCCTCGAACGGCAGCACGGGATCGAGCTCCGCGCGAATCCGGTCGCTGGCGGCCGTGACCTGCCGGGTCAGCTCGTCGATCCGCTTCTGCTGGGCCTCGATTTGATCGAGGGCGGGGCGGGCGGTTCTCTTGAACTCGGCGTGCTGCTGGGCGAGGCGATCCAGGGCCTCTTGCCACTTCTTGTGCGCCTCGGTCACGCCCTTGTGGACGCCCGGCGCGTCGCTGCAGAAGATCACCGCGGCTGCCTTGTGGTCGCGGGCGTTGGACAGTTTGCGGGGGAAGGGGGCGTGATGGGAGGGATTGGTGCCGGCAAACGGGCTCTTGGGGTTTCCCTGCTGCGGCTGGCGGCGGAGAATCACCACCGCCTTGCCCGACGCGTCGATCCCCGCGTAGTCGTCATAGCGATCCTTCGGACTGGTGATCCCGTACCCGGCAAACACGAGCGGGAGGTCGAACTTGCCCGAGCCGCCGACCGCCAAGGGGGTGAAATCGGCGTCGAGCTTCAGCTCGATCCGCTCCGGGCGATGGGGATCGGCCGAAGGGCCCGTGAAGGTCAGCTTGTTGTTGGCGCCGCGGCTGACGGCGGTGGTCACCGAGAACTTCTGGAACGGCGTGCCGGCCAAGGCGGTGGTCTTCAGGCCGGACTGGGCGAACTGGGCGGCGATGAAGTCGGCGGCTGCCTCCAGCCCCTTGGTTCCCGCCCCGCGTCCTTCCAGGGCATCGGAGGACAGGAACCGGGCGGCGTCCGCCAGCTGCTTCTCGACCGCCGCCGGCTCCTCGGCCGCCAGCAGCGGGGACCGCGCGGCAACGGCCGCAAGGAAGAGAAAGACAAGACGTAGCGACTTGGCAGTTTTCATGTTACTTCCATCGTATCGCTTCGGCACCCGCCCGGGGAGTCCGCCGTCAGCACGCGGGTGCCGCAAGACTTCCTGGCAACCGACTTTCTCCGCACGCCCGTCCCGGAGGGACGGTTGAACCGCCCGGCCATCAATGGTCCCTACGGGACAAGCCCATGCCGGAACCATCGAGAACCCAGCGATAAATCGCTAGCCCATTCTCAGGGGCCCCGTGCGGGGCCAGTGGGGCTGCACGGGCCGAGCGAGTTCAAACGCGGATGGCGGGTCGGATTTCCACGCGGGTGGAGGACCCGCCGGACCCCGCCCGCATGAGAAAGGCCGCTTCGCTCGATCGGGAGCGAACCGGCCATGTCGTGCGACTATGCCCAGTACCACACCACCCATAAGGCGGGCAGGAAGGGCGGTCAGCAGAGTTCCCAAACTGCCCAAGCCCCCAATCACCTTGGTTCCTGAGAAGAGGCCCGACCATTCTTGCCGGAGTTCTCCGGAAAAAACGATTTTCTATGTCAGGAATCGGGCTTCGGCGGCCTATAGGTTATTGGCAACACTCAATTGCGCAGAAGCACGAACTTGAGGGCCAGCCGTAAGAAAGGATAGGACAATGAATCGCATCGTGATTATCGCAATTGCTTTCGTTTCGCTCGTGGGGCTTCAAGCGGAGGGATCGATAACCTTTAACGATTCCTTGGGAACGCTTTCAGCCCAGGCGGTTTTCGACGCGCCGGGAGGGGGCCTCCTTGTTGTCACGCTCTCCAACACTTCGTCGACACCGACCAACGTCAATGCCGACATCCTGACCGCGCTTTTCTTCAACATTGATTCGAATCCGTCTCTCACGCGGGTTTCAGCCGTATTGGGCGGAACCTCAAAGGTTTGGGACAACGTGGGTAGCCAGCAGGCTCCGGATTGGCAAGAGCTTCTCGTGCAGCCGGCGGGAGGGGTCGTTGGGGGTGAATGGGCCTATGGATCGAACATCCAGGGTGCGAGCCCAAACGGCGCGAACCAGGGAATCAGTAGCGCAGGATTCACAGGAGGCATGTTCCCGGAAAGCAACAATTTCCCAGGGCCAGACCTGCAATCACCGGCCGAGGTAGATGGCCCACAGTACGGCCTTATGCCCGCGGGAGGAATAGACCCGGCCTCCAAGCAGCAGGGGGCGCTCATTAAGAATTCCGTTGTCTTCACTTTGAGTGGGTATCAAGGAAATCTCGGAGACATTGCCGGCGTCTGGTTTCAGTACGGTACCGCCCTGTTTCCGGTTGATCCCGGCTTTGGGGACGTTATCCCCGAGCCGGCGAGTGTGGTGATCTGGAGCGTGCTGGGTGCGGGGGCGGCAGCAGGCGGTTTGGCGCTTCGGCGCCGACGGGCCCCGGCGCGAGGCCACTGGTCTGAGGAGAACCGCAAGGCGATCTTTGAGATCATCGAGCAAGGGCGGGCGTAACGGTCGGCTGCTCCTTGCTCACAAAACGAGCCGATTCGATCTTGGGGAAGGCCCTCTTGAGGGCCTTCTTCCTTTTCTTGGCTACGGCAGGGGTGGGTCATCGGCCGGAGGCCTCGACCCAGCGTAGGTGTGGCTTAGCGCCGCCAGGTGAGCGCTGCCGGGTGATTGAGCCTCAAAGCCGCGGCAGTCGGTAGCCGGGGGCGCGAGCCCTCGTTGTTGCACACAAGTATCACCAGGCCGGCGAGTTGCTGCCCCGTAGGGGCGTCTGAGCTGGGCAGGATGGATCGCAAAACATCGGCCAACAAGTCCCGTAGGGACGGCCGAATGACGGCCAGTTCAGCCGTCCCTACGGGACGGGC
>Ga0153916_10002173_pt1 | contig 14428 bp, 11 predicted proteins | sample Opewatmetagenome_FD_109642 | JGI IMG/M metagenome (GOLD analysis project Ga0153916, IMG submission 109642) | Freshwater wetland microbial communities from Ohio, USA - Open water 3 Core 3 Depth 4 metaG | ecosystem: Environmental > Aquatic > Freshwater > Wetlands | place: USA: Ohio, Lake Erie...
AGGGGATAAAATTATAAAAAAAAATATATATATAAAAGGGGCCAGGGTACATAATCTTAAAAACATTGATGTACAGATCCCCAGAAACAAGCTTGTAGTAATAACTGGCTTATCAGGTTCCGGCAAATCTTCACTTGCATTTGATACCCTTTATGCTGAGGGACAAAGACGTTATGTGGAAAGCCTTTCGGCTTATGCCCGTCAATTTCTTGGAAGGATTAATAAACCTGAGGTTGAATTTATTAAGGGAATACCACCGGCTATTGCTATTGAACAGAAGGTTAATACCCGAAATCCAAGATCGACAGTCGGAACCTCCACCGAGATTTATGATTATCTCAAGTTATTGTATGCCAGGATAGGAATAACTTATTCTCCAGTCTCAGGAAAGCGGGTGAAAAAGCATACAGTGACGGATGTTGTTAACTATATTGTCTCTCTTGGAGAAGGTTCTAAGGCGGTAATTCTTGCCCCGTACACTTTTCATACAAGGCGGAATATAATTGAAGAGATGGAATTCCTTTTAAAACAAGGCATTACGAGGATCGAGCGGAGAGGAGAGATATTCAGGATAGATGATCTTACCGGAAATAATGAAATTGTGAAAGAGGGAGATAAAATAAATATAGTCATTGACCGGATTATTGTCAGGTTGGATGAAGATTCATTATCAAGGGTCGCTGATTCAGTTCAGACAGCATTTGGCCTGGGAAAAGGAGAATGTACTATTAAAATACTCGATAATCCAGGTGAATCTGGTTTTTCATTTTCTGACCGGTTCGAGGCAGACGGGATTGAATTTGAAGAACCTGACGTTCATATGTTCAGTTTTAATAATCCGCTTGGCGCATGCCCTTTATGTGAGGGTTATGGTAAGATAATCGGGATCGATGAGGATCTGGTAATACCAAACAAAAGCCTTTCGGTGTATGAAGATGCAGTGGTATGCTGGAAAGGTGATAAAATGAAGAGATGGAAAGAAAAGCTGATCAATGCAGCGGAAAGGTCTGAATTTCCAATCCATAAACCTTACTATCTTTTAACTGCGGAACAAAAACAATTGATCTGGAAAGGAAACAGGTATTTTAAAGGATTAAATGCTTTTTTTGAGTACCTGGAAGAAAAAAAATATAAGATCCAGTACAGGGTAATGTTATCAAGGTATCGGGGAAAAACAGAGTGTCCCAGATGTAATGGAACACGTTTGAAAACTGAGGCTTCATATGTCAGGATCCAGAAAAAACCAATACAGGAACTGATCCTGATGCCAGTAAATGAACTTCTTGAATTCATAAACCGCCTTAAACTAAGCGATAATGAACAGAATATTGCAGGGAGGATTCTGTTGGAGTTAAGAAACAGGCTGGGATACCTGGTTAATGTCGGACTTGGCTACCTTACACTGAACAGGCTTTCATCCACACTTTCCGGTGGCGAATCACAGAGAATAAACCTGGCAACCTCTCTTGGAAGCAGCCTTGTAGGTTCATTGTATATTCTTGATGAACCAAGCATTGGCTTACATAACAGGGATACACATATGCTTATCAATGTATTGAAAAACCTCCGGAAACTTGGGAATACAGTGCTGGTAGTTGAACATGATGAGGAGATAATCCGGGCGGCTGATGAAATAATTGATATCGGTCCCCTTGCCGGTATTGAAGGGGGGCAGATAGTTTATCAGGGCAAGCCGGCAGATATTTTACGTTCAGATGAGAGTCTGACTGCAAAATACCTCAGGGGTGAAGAAAAAATTCCGGTTCCCAGTATCAGGCGGAAATGGAACAATTATATAAGGATCAAAGGTGCCCGTGAAAATAACCTGAAAGGCATTGATGTCAAATTTCCACTGAATATTATAACAGTTGTTACCGGCGTAAGCGGTTCAGGTAAATCATCCCTGGTGAAAAATATATTGTTCCCTGTACTTAACAAAAGATATAATGGAGCGGGAGATAAATCAGGAACACATGACCTGATAGATGGAGATCTTCATCTGCTTGCAAATGCAGAAATGATTGATCAGAATCCTATTGGAAAATCATCCAGGTCTAATCCGGTGACTTATATGAAAGCTTATGATGAGATCAGGAAACTATATGCTGACCAGCCAGCAGCTATGATAAATGGATATAAAGCTTCGCACTTTTCATTCAACATTGATGGTGGCAGGTGCGAAGAATGCCAGGGAGAAGGTATAATTAAAGTTGAAATGCAGTTTATGGCAGATATAAGTCTGGTCTGTGAAAGCTGTAAAGGAAAAAGATTTAAAGATGAAATTCTTGAAGTCAGATATAAGGGGAAAAATATTCATGATCTTTTAGAAATTAGTGTGAATGAAGCGATAGATTTTTTCAGTGGAACCAAAAGCGGACCTGAAAAAAGAATTGTAGAAAGATTAAAACCACTTGCAAATGTGGGATTAGGGTATATAAAACTCGGACAACCTTCAAGCACATTGAGTGGGGGTGAAAGTCAGCGGGTTAAACTGGCTTCCTATCTAGTTAAAGAACAGACTCAGAAACCAACCCTTTTTATTTTTGATGAACCCACAACCGGCCTTCATTTTCATGATATCCGCCGGTTACTAGATGCCTTTAATGCATTGATTGATAAAGGTCATAGTGTCTTAATCATTGAGCATAACCTTGAAGTCATTAAAGGAGCCGACTGGATCATTGATCTGGGGCCGGAAGGCGGTAATGAGGGCGGCAGGATTGTTTTTGAAGGAATTCCTGAAGAAATCATTCATGAGAAAAAATCCTATACAGGTAAGTATTTGGCTAAGAAGCTTTAATTTTTCTCTCCAAATACACGGGTAAGTATCTCTCCGACTGTTTCCGAAGCCCATGCCCAGGGATCACGACGGATCTTGATTTCTTCTTCACCTACCTTTAAAAACAGACCATCAAGGGCTTTGCCGACAGTGTACTCTCCAATATCAGTGTTTACAGGCTTAAGATTATCAAAAACATCGAGTACAGAATTAGCAGCCTGGTTATAATAGGAAGTAAGAGTGGTCCAGGCATCGTTTGCAGAAAAACCCAGGACAGAGATATCTTTATCCAGGGCCGTATTAATATACGGGCTAAAAGCTTCCACCAGTGCGTCATAGGTGGTGGACCGCAAATATTCAGTGGCAGCAGTTGAGTCAAATCCTGTTTCTTTTTTATTAGAGGCCGGATTAATCCCATTCAATATATCCCATGCATCAGAAATAGTCAATGAGGTAATGGCATCTTTGAAAATTGGGCCCGCATCACTGGCAGCATCTTCAGCAGCACGATTAATGGATAATACTACATCTTCAATCTTCTGTTCAATCAACTCAGTTAGTCCTAATGTTGAAACTATTGGATGGTTAAGATTATCAATTATGACATCGGCTTCTGGAGGAAGCAAAATTTTCAAAAGCGGATCCCCGTAATAACCATCTTCAGCAGATGTTTTTACGACAGAAGTATCAGTTCCTACTATCAAGGCAGTCTTAAGGCCTTCAATAACCTCTTCAGTAGTAAGGCCATCTCCATCTGTTTCCAGGAATTCACATGAATTCAAAAAAACTGGAATAAGAATCAACGATATGATAGTAAGTTTTTTCATGTTTAATATTAATAATTATCAAATATATGGAATAAAAAAACCGTCTCAAACTTTGTTCTGAGACGGCCTCCTTTATTTAATTCAATATTACTTTTCTTTGAAGCCAAACATAATTGCGACACATCCCTGCTGAATATCTTCGGGAAGTCCACTTCCGGGCGGTACTATTATAGTAATTTTCAGCTGCTGGCTGGCTTCCAACCTGAAGTCCCATATCCTTGAATAATTTTTTGACTTGTTGGTATACAACACATTCCGATCAGCATCAATGATCCTGAATTCTATATCAGCGAGATCACCTGTACCGCAAACCGCTATACGATAATCAGTCGCAGAATAAAATGTTTTATACAGTTCAGCTTCCTCACCAACAGTAAGAATAGCTGCATGGTAGTTACCATCATGAATATAGGGAGCAAGCTCGACTTTGCAGACTTTTTTTGCAAAGCCTTTACATTGTGCATTTACTCCAATCGGAATGATTCCCAAAATGGCTATTGCGGCGAATTGAAAAATCCTTTTCATAGAACGATTGTTTTAGGAAATGAAATTTTGTCTCAAGACATTAACTTTTTCTGTCAGTTCACGGAAAATCTCCTGTGTTATAGTGACTTTAGATTCTGACTTAAGGATTGTAACATTAGATTCTTCATCAGGGACAGCCGATATTTTTGATGTAGTGATAATGATTTTATCGAATGTTACCTGCAGATCTTTAATTTCCTTTATTAATTCAGCAACATCGGGATTATCCTTATTATCATCTAGTAATTTCAGGACAATATCAAATGAAAGTTTCTGGTCTACAATTCTTCCGACGAGTTTATTATCTTTTATCGGTGCATCACCAACCAGACTGGTTGCAATGTACAAACCTTCAACCCAGCCACCAACCAGGACGATGGATGCAAGAGCAGGACGTGCAGTTTCGGTTAAAGATGAACTTGAGTTCATGAATGTTTCTGAAATAATATCCATAATCACATCACGGTTGTTGATGTTTTCCTCAAGCCTTTCAATAGTATTGTTATCTATAGCGTCCAGGATGCCAAGACCGTTGGCCATTTGCTTTGCAGCATTCATATAATCAATTGAAGTTTGAGTCTGATCAAATAAACTGGCAAAACTTAAATCTGTAGTGTAAATTCCGAGATTCAGAGCCCGGGTTTTATTGGTAGTATATTTGGATGCATTCGATATCGGATTCAATAGTTCCTCGTTATATGTGGCACCTGCATTTTTTATTAACATGGCAGTCTCCAGAGGAGAAGGTAGAGAATAAAATATTTGTTTTGCCTTGCCGATATCATCGAGAAGATCTTCACTGATTTCAGTTGAATCAAGTCCAAAGTTTTCACCAGTAGCCTTTTTTTTGTTCGATGCACAACCTGAAAACATTACTGCTAATAAAAATAAAGCAGCCACTGTTACAGGTAATGACAGGAAGATTTTCTTGCCCATGGTTTGAAGGTTTTTGTATTGTACTATAACATTATTAATCAGTAGTAAAATTAACACTTTTTTTTAAAAAACAAAATTGAAGAAATAAATCGCATCCTTATAATTATCTGATAAGCAATCAATTATTAAAAATGTTCAATGAAACATTATTCTGAATGAACTATCTGGTGTTATAATACCTATAATCACGGCATGTTTGACGCCATGCTTTTTTAAGTCATTAAGAAATGATTTACTGTCTTTTTCCGGTATGGAAAACAGCAGCCCTCCTGATGTCTGTGCGTCACAGAATACTAACCTGTAATCCTCGCTAATATAAGGTTCCCACAAAACACGGTTGTCATAATACTCCCTGTTTTTTCTTGAACCACCCGGAGATAATCCTAATCTAAGTAAATCAAAGGTGCCTGCAATGACTGGAACCTTTTCATAGTTTATTTCAGCGGATACCTTACTGGCAGTTATCATTTCTGAAAGATGTCCGATAAGGCCAAATCCTGTAATATCAGTGCAGGCATTGACCGGATAATTGGATGCAACTTCTGATGCAGTTTTATTTAATTGTTTCATTAAGGCTATAGCATCACGGATAATTTGGTCATTTGCCTGGCCTTTTTTAATGCCGGCACTTATTATTCCTGTCCCGATCGGTTTAGTCAAAATTAAGACATCACCTGGTTGTGCATTGCTGTTTGAGAGTATTTTTTTTGGATGAGCTATCCCCGTTACAGCCATTCCGAAAATTGGTTCAATACTTTCTATTGTATGTCCTCCAAGTATATAAATCCCGGCTTCAGCAGTTATTGAACCTGCTCCCTTCATAATAGATTCAAGGACTTCCTGGGGAAGTCTTTTAATAGGGAATCCAACTATATTTAGTGCAAAAACAGGTTTGCCCCCCATAGCATAAATATCACTTAATGCATTTGATGCCGCAATAGAACCAAAATCAAAAGGATCATCAACAACCGGCGTGAAGAAATCAACCGTCTGAATGAGTGCAGTATCATCACTCATTTTATAAACTGCAGCATCATCTGATGTTCTGGCATCAATAAGTACCCTGGGATCGTCTGTTAGTGGAATCTGTTTAATTATCTTTTCAAGGAATTCGGGACCAACCTTACAGGCACATCCCAGTCCATGAGTATATTCTGTTAGCTTAAATCCGGATGTTATGATTCTATCAGGTGTTTCAACTGAGGCAGTTGAAATCTCTGAAATTGCATGAATGATCATGTCTGCACTGCGTTCAATTTCATTCTGGGTAGTGAATTTCCCGGTTGAAAACCTGACAGCCCCCATAGCATATTCAGAAGAGAGTCCCATTGCCTGCAGGACATGAGATATGACATATTTGTCACTGTGGCATGCTGCTCCAGCTGATGCGGCTATCCCGGGTATGGAAGACAGCAACAATCCGGCATCAATTCCGGGGAAACTCAAATTCAGGGTATTTGGCAGACAGTTGACAGGATCTCCATTTCGCATAACCGACTTTACTTCCGTATTGATTCTATTAAATAACAGATCACGGGTGGTTTTCATGTGAAGATGGATCTTTTCCATGTCTCTTTCTGCAATTTCACATGCTTTGCCCAGTCCGGCTATTTCCATGACATTCTCAGTACCGGCTCTCCGGTTCCTTTCATGGTCCGCTCCATGCATAAGTTTGACGGGTAGCATACCAGAACGGATATATAAAGCACCAATACCTTTTGGACCATATAATTTATGTCCTGCCAGAGAAAGCAGATCAACACCCAGCTGACGGACATCAACTTTTATTTTGCCGACTGATTGTGCTGCATCTGTGTGGAAAACAATACCCTTTGATCTTGCCAGATCTGCAATGGCAGCAATTGGTTGAATTGTTCCCGTCTCATTATTTGCATGCATTACTGTTATCAGGATAGTATCATCCATAATTGCCTCCCTGAGCCTGGCAATATCTATGATACCTGATGGATGAACGGGGATATAACTCACCCGGAATCCATTTTTCTCAAGGTATGCGCAGACTTCCAGGACAGCCGGATGCTCAATAGCAGAAGTTATTATATGTCTGCCTTTTTTTTGAAATTCTTCTGCAATCCCCTTTATGGCAAAATTGTTTGATTCGGTGCCTCCACTTGTGAACACTATCTCGTCAGGTGCACAGTTTAACAGTGAAGCAACGCTGATTCTTGCAGATTCAACAGCTTTTCTGGCTTCAAATCCATATACATGAGAACTTGAGGGATTACCGAAATAATCCGTCAGAAATGGTCTCATTGTTTCAGCCACACCTGGATCAACAGGAGTAGTGGCGTTGTAATCAAGATAAATAGGTTTTTCCTGCAATTGATAATTCAGTCTGTTAGATAGGATTCATACCTATAATCAATCTCATTGGTCCAACCAATCAGGTATTTGGTATAGCTACTAATTTCAAGAGACAAGATACTTTTCCCATATGGATCCTGCATTATTTCATCCGGGAATTCAGATTCTAAAAACTTAATCTTTCTGGCATTTTGCCTGAAGATGGTATTATAAATGTCTGCGGCACCATAAAGATGCAAAAGATTATGGGCTATTTCAGAAGGATATTTATAACTTACAATAGCAAATTCAACATCATCTGTATTCATTGTATTCATCTGGACGGAAATATCAGTTTTATAATAGTTATTTACCATGAAAAAGAGTGAAACACTCTCAACGTTGTTCACATCCCGGAGATAGGCTACCAGTCTTTCCTTATTCCTTGGATTTTTAATTTCAGGAAGGCCATCTTTTCCCTTTATGGGAAGAGTACTGCCTGCGATTTTTGCAATTCCATCAGCCCAGGTATTAATCAAAGCCGTTCCCTTTTTCATATTTGGTTCTGTGATAGATTCTTCTACTGTCCCTGAAGGAAGATTTTTTATAATTGTGGTAAATTCTTCACCAATATAGAAATCAGAAATGATATTCAGTGGAACACCATTTTTTCGTGCCTGAGTATGTAACCAGTTTATTGCAACCCTCACTGAATCAATGGTTGATTGGATATCAAATTCAGTCCATGGTGCAGTTGCCCTATTATCAATGAAAATAAAATATAATAGTGCATTCCCTCTGAGATCTTTACAAACATTTTTTAACCTGGCATCACGATAATCTGTTTTCTTCAGTGAAAAACCAGAAGGAAGCACAGAAAAAAATACAATAAATATTATGATTATTAATTTTTTCATGATTATGCTCAAAATTAACGTTTTTCAGACTTGTTTTATTTTTATTTTCTTATTAAAGTATTTACATATTTCTGTCAGTCCACATTCCTTGCATTTCGGATTTCTGGCTGTACATATATACCTTCCATGAAGGATTAACCAATGGTGGGCTTTGGTTATAAGTTCCTGCTTGAAATTTTGTGTAAGTTGTTTTTCAGCCTGCAGTGGAGTTTTAGCTCCGGACGTAAGACCGATCCTTTCAGATACCCTGAAAACATGTGTGTCGACTGGCATAACAGGCATCCTGTAGATTACTGATGCTATAACATTAGCCGATTTCCTGCCAACACCTGGTAATTTCTGCAAAAGATCAACATCTGCAGGGATTATATTATTAAATTCATTAACAAGTGTCCTGGCCATTCCTATAAGGTGTTTTGCTTTATTATTCGGATAAGAGCAACTTTTGATCAACTTATATACCTGGTCAGTCGTTGATGATGCTAATGATGCTGCTGTTGGAAATCGTTTGAAAAATTCCGGTGTAATAATGTTCACCCGTTTATCGGTGCATTGCGCAGACAGTATCACAGCAACAATCAATTCATAGGGATCAGTGTATTCCAGTTCCGTTTCAGGTTCAGGCATGATCTCCTGAAAATACTTAATAACAACAATAAATCGTTCTTTTTTAGTGATACCTTTCATTTTGTCAGTTAAATCATATATTTAATTTTAAATTGATGCTAATTCTTGCATTTATTAAAAAGAATGATTAGGTTTGTACGGTTTTTCAAAAAAGCTTGAAAATGATTTCTAAAATTAATGATTTATTGACGGGTTACTTTTATTTCTTCTTTTATTATTTCTTTCAGGTAATTGAAAGCCCGGGTAAGAAATATCATTGATTCAGATAATATAACACAAAAAATCCCGGGCAGACAGCCCGGGATTTTTTTTTAACATACTTTAAAAGTTTTAAACAATGGTGAAAAAAATTGTCATTCAGGGTGGGTACGGAGCATTTCATGAAATTGCGGCCAACTATTATTTTGAAGGTGAAGAAATTGAAATACTACCAAGGCTTACCTTTAAGGATGTAATGAAATCTCTGAAAAAGAACAATGCTGATTTTGGGATCATGGCTATTGAAAATTCACTGGCAGGTAGCATCCTTCCAAATTATGGACTCCTTCAGGATTCAAACATGAAGATTATTGGGGAGATTTATCTCAGGATAGAGCAAAACCTTGTCATATTACCTGGCCAAAAAATAGATCAGATTTATGAGGTCTATTCCCATCCTATGGCCATCCTCCAATGTCAGGACTTTTTTGATCAATATCCGCATATTCGTCTTATTGAAAGTATGGATACCGCATTAAGTGCAAAAGATATAAGGGAAAAGGATTTGTACGGAATAGGGGCAATTGCCAGCAGACTTGCAGCTGAAAAATATCAGCTGGAAATTATTGCTGCCGGAATTGAAACCAACAAAAAAAACTATACAAGGTTTCTTATTATAGGTGAAAATAATCACGATAAATCAGCTGCCCTCCCGATCAATAAAGCATCTATTCATTTTGCCCTTGCTCATAAAATAGGAAGTCTTTCAAAAATCCTTTCTATTTTATCATACTATGAGATCAATCTGACTAAGATTCAATCTATGCCTATTATAGGAAAGGACTGGGAATATCAGTTTTATGTAGATGTTGAGATAGAGGATTACAGTCTGTATCAAAAATCACTTGAAGCTATTAAACCATTTACAAGTAATTTGGGGATTCTTGGAGAATATCAGAAGGGAAGGGTATTCTTTGAAGGGATGCCTTAAAAAAATGACTAAAATTTAAAATGAGCTAAAATGCTTAAAATTGAATTGAATAACAATTGAAACATAATCGAAAAACAAAATTTTAGATTAATATCTATATCAAATATCTGAAAAGATGAGTATAAAATTAGATCTTGAGTCGTTCGTAGTTGACGGGCTCAAGTTAGAAAGACCGTTCATTATTGCCGGTCCTTGTAGTGCGGAATCTGAAGAACAGGTGATGTCAACAGCCCGGCAGATTGCATCACTTGGAATTAAGGTTTTCAGGGCTGGTATATGGAAACCAAGGACCCGGCCTAATGCATTCGAAGGTGTTGGAACGAAAGGATTGGCATGGCTGAAAAAAGTCAAGGAGGAAACCGGGATGCTAACAGCCATTGAAGTGGCGACTGTAAAACATGTTTACGAAGCTCTGAAATATGGGGTGGATATACTTTGGATAGGTGCCAGGACAACTGCAAATCCTTTTGCAGTGCAGGAAATTGCTGATACTCTCCAGGGTATGGATATTCCGGTACTGGTAAAGAATCCTGTTAATCCCGATATTGACCTCTGGATTGGAGCAATGGAACGCCTTAACCAGGCTGGAATAAAAAAATTGGCTGCCGTTCACAGAGGCTTTTCGACCTTTGAGAAATCAGGATTCAGAAATAATCCGCAATGGCAGATCCCAATAGAGATTAAAAGACGTATCCCTGAATTGCCAATTATTACTGATCCAAGCCATATTTGTGGTAACAGGCAGGGATTATTTGAAATCTGCCAGGAAGCCATGGACCTGAATTTTGAAGGACTGATAATTGAATCTCACATAGATCCAGATAATGCATTAAGCGATTCCCAGCAACAGGTTACTCCTGATGAGTTAAAAAAACTTCTCAACCGGTTAACAATCAGAGATCCGCATATTGATAATGGTCTTTCATTGACAATCGGGGAACTCAGGGCACAAATTGATGATCTGGATGATAAAATAATTGATATTTTTGAAAAAAGGATGATGGTCTCAGAAGAAATTGGCAAATACAAAAAGGAACATAATATCTCAATATTTCAGTCAAAAAGGTGGGATACCATATTGAATAAACGCCTGCAGATGGGAAAGAAGAAAGGTTTAAGCAATGATTTCATTATGAAAATTTTTACAGCTATTCATGAGGAATCCATTGAACATCAGAATAGGATAATGAATGTGGATCCGAGTGAAGAAACATGATTTATCATAGAATCGGGGATTAATGAGAACGATCCATTTACATGCAAAAACAGGACATTGTGATGTCATGACCGGGGGGCATCTTGCAGATGTCTCTAATTGGATTAATAACTGCAGGCTTGCGGTGATAACAGATAAGAATGTAAGTCACTTTTACCGGGATTCTTTCCCAGAGGGTCAGCTGATTGAAATTGAACCGGGGGAGAAGAGCAAGACCTTAGAAACAGTTCAGTCCATTTATGAACAATTACTGGATTCTGAAATGGACAGAAAAGATTATATCCTGGGAATAGGAGGGGGGGTGGTATGTGATCTGGCAGGTTTCGTTGCTTCCACTTACCTGAGAGGAGTACGCTTTGGATTCGTCGCATCCACTTTGCTTGCACAGGTGGATGCAAGCATAGGAGGAAAAAATGGTGTCGATTTTAAAAGTTTCAAAAATATTGTAGGTGTCATTAAACAACCTGAATTTGTTATTTGTGATCTGAATATGTTGAAGACACTTGACAGGAAAGAATTCATCGGGGGAATTGCCGAAGTGATAAAGTATGGTGCAATTATGGATAAAGGATTATTTGATTATTGCGACAACCACTCCAGGGAAATTCTTGATATGGATCTGTCAGTTATTGACGAACTGGTATATAGATCGGCCAGTAATAAGGTCAAGCTCGTTGAAAATGATGAATTTGAGACAGCAGAAAGAACAAAATTAAATTTTGGACATACTTTTGCACATGCACTCGAGAAAATAACACATCTTACCCACGGGGAAGCAGTTGCTATCGGAATGAACATTGCAGGGACCATCTCTGTGAGAGAAGGTCTCCTTACGGAAAAAGAGGCATTACGGCTGAAATCGGTAATTCAGGACATGGAACTTCCGATTTATCTGGATATTGATCCAGTTGAACTTTTTCATGCAATCCGGAAAGATAAAAAGAAGAGAGGAGACAAAATTGGATTGGTGCTTCTTGAGGAATTAGGAAGATCTGTTATTAAATATATGGACCTGGACAGGTTAAAACTAATTTTGGATGATTTGTATCTGCATAGCACATAAAAATTATGATCAGTGCCGGCGAATTCTTAAACGTGAGGAATGTGCCGAGTTAAGACTTGATTTGCTCGATCTTACTAAAGGTCAGGTAAAAAGACTTTTCATGATGCCGGCAAAAACAATAGCAACCTGCCGTGAAGGGAAATTTTCAGATAATGACCGGATGGCTTTGCTGGAAATGGCTGTACTCAGTGGAGCTTCGTATCTTGATATTGAACTTGAAATGCCAGACAGGATGAAGGAATCACTCATTAAACTGGCAAAAGAAAATGCCTGTAAAGTGATAATCTCATACCACGATTTTGATTTAACTCCTTCGCTTCCGGAACTCAGGTCGATAATAAAAAAATGCAGGGAAGCTGGAGCAGATATCGTCAAAATAGCATGCCAGATCGTGAAAGCCAGTGATGTGGCAAATCTTTTGTCGCTTTATACTGTTGAAAAAAATATCATTTCTTTTGGAATGGGACTGGATGGCCTTATTACCAGGATTGCTGCACCACTTATGGGGGCTGAATTTACTTATGCTTCTGCAGATAAAGATAATAAAACGGGTCCGGGGCAGGTTACGGGAAAGGAGCTAAGATCTTTTTACAGGATTTTAGGCTATGAAAAATAACTCAAAAAAATAAATTATTGAAATGAACAGCTTTGGAAGAATATTCCGTATTACCATCTTCGGGGAATCACATGGCCCGGCAGTAGGAATTGTAGTGGATGGATGTCCGGCAGGCATCCCTATGACAGCTGAGCAGTTTATGGGAGATTTCATGCGAAGGAAGAGTGGAAGTCCAGGTACAACGCACAGACAGGAAGAAGATCTTCCTGAAATTATAAGTGGTGTTTTTAACGGATCAACTACCGGGGCACCAGTAACTATCCTTGTTCAAAATAAAAATATCCGATCGTCGGACTATGAGGCAGTAAAAGAAATCCCCCGCCCTGGCCATGCTGATTTTGTTGCGACAAAAAAATATGGAGGTTTTGCAGATTACCGCGGAGGTGGGCATTTCTCAGGAAGGCTTACAACAGCTCTGGTTGCAGCCGGTGTAATAGCAAAAAAAATTATTTATCCCATTCAGTGTGATGCAAAACTCATTGAAGCTGGCGGAATCCCGGATATAGAAACGGCAGTAAAAAAAGCCATGGATGAGAAGGATTCTGTTGGTGGAATTGTAGAATGTAGAATCAATAATGTACCTGCAGGACTCGGAGAACCTTTTTTCGATTCATTAGAATCATCGTTAAGTCATATAATTTTTTCAATCCCGGCAATAAAAGGAATTGAATTTGGGTCTGGCTTTAGCTCTGCAAAAATGAAGGGCAGTGAACATAATGATAAAATCATCAGTATGAATGGACAAACTGAAACAAATCATTCAGGTGGGATAAACGGTGGCATATCAAATGGCAATGAAATAATTTTCCGGGTTGCAGTAAAACCAACCTCGAGTATAGCAAGGGAACAGAAAACCTTAAACGTCAAAACAGGAAAAATGGTTGACCTGAAAATTGATGGAAGGCATGATACATGTATTGCATTAAGGGTTCCCGTTGTAGTGGAAGCAGCTGCTGCAATTGCTTTAACTGATTTTATGCTGCTTGAGCAAAAAACAAAAAGAATCAATAACTGATATCATGAAAGTCGCAATAATCGGAGCAGGTAAGATGGGGTCATGGCTGGTAGAATCACTCTGTCTTGACTATGATGTGGGAGTATATGATAAAGATAAGCATAAACTGAAATACTTCTTTAATTCTCATAAATTCCTATCATATAATGAAATAGGGAAATTCAACCCTGATCTGTTGATAAATGCAGTTACCCTGAATAGTACAATAAAAGTATTCCGTGAAATTCAACCATTTTTAAAAAAATACTGTATTCTGGCCGATATAACTTCAGTTAAGAATGGCCTTTGGTCATATTACAAAGAATGTGGGATGAGATTTATTTCGACCCATCCTATGTTCGGTCCAACATTTGGAAATATAAAGGATTTGAGTAATGAAAATGCTATTATAATAAAGGAGTCTGACGAAGAAGG
>Ga0153916_10002174_pt1 | contig 14427 bp, 12 predicted proteins | sample Opewatmetagenome_FD_109642 | JGI IMG/M metagenome (GOLD analysis project Ga0153916, IMG submission 109642) | Freshwater wetland microbial communities from Ohio, USA - Open water 3 Core 3 Depth 4 metaG | ecosystem: Environmental > Aquatic > Freshwater > Wetlands | place: USA: Ohio, Lake Erie...
GAGCAGGCCGCGAAAAATATCGAGCGTTAAGTCTTTGAACGCGAACTGTTCCATGTCGATGGTCAACGCCGCCCGCAAACGCGCCGCCTCGCGAAACAGCGGCCGCAAACGCTCGCGCGCGACTTTTTCGCTGTCGGGGTCCAAGGGGTCAAAGCGCGGATAGAACGAAGACACTTTTACCGACAGATTGACGCGGGGCAGCGCTCCCGCCGCACCCTCGTCGATCTGCGCCACCGCGGGCCAGGCCGGAGCGACAGCGGCAAGACCGCGCAACAACTCGAGATAGCGCTCTTGCGTCGCCACCGCCTCCTTATCGCTCACGGTCGCCTCGCCGACCACGTCGAGGGTAAAAGCGGCGGGCTCTTTCCGGAGGGATTCCAGCGCCGCGCGCAGTGCTGCCGGTTCTTCGTCGACGATGAAACGGCGTGCCAGCCGCGTGACGTTTTGACGCGCCACCGGGGCCAACAACCAGCCGGCGTGCAGCGCCTGGGCGAGAAAGACCAGTCCGCCGAAGGCGTGATCGACCTTGGCAAAGTATTCTTCCAGGTGGCGGCCCACCGCGGCGGCGGAATCCAAGGCGGGCAGCACGTCGACGAAACGAAACAGCGCGACGCGCAGGGACTCGTTTTCGAGCGACCATTCGATCATTTTGCCGAGCCAATCGCGCGGCTCGAAGATCGACGGCTTATGCCGGGCGGCCTCGCGGTAAAGCGCGCGAGCCAGCTCTTGAACCGCTTTTTCTTGACTATCTACCCCAGGATTCACGACAATGGCGCGCCGCAACGGCGCCGGTTTATCGGAAAAGTGCTTTGGCAAGCTCCGAACGGAATCGATCGGTCAAGGGATGGTCGGAGCCGAGGACTTCAAAAATTTGAATCATCGCCTTGCGCGCGCCGTCCTCCTGAAAGTTTCGGTCGGTCTTGACGATGGCAAGAAACTCAGCGAGCGCTTCGTCGTATTTTTCCATCCCGGCCAACGCCTGCGCCAGCTCGAATCTGGCCTCGACATTGTTCGGTTCGGATTTCACCCTGGCGCTGAGCGCGGTTATATCTTGCGCGCGCCCCTCCTGAAGTTTGATCCGCGCGATCAGACGGTCCGCCTCCTTGCGCTCATCGGTGACCAGCGAGATTTTCTCCAGCTGCACTAATGCCGCTTCTTGGCTTCCCTCGCTCGCCAGCAGCCTGCCCATGCCGAGCAATGCCTTGGCGTGGTTCGGATCGGCGTCTAATATTTCTTGGTAGATCGTCTTCGCCGCGGCGTTTTTGCCCTCCTGTTCCAGGAGCATAGCTTTTTGCGCCTGTTTGTCCGCGGCCGATGGCAGAAAACGGGCGAGGAACTCGCGCACCGCGGGCTCCGGCAGCGCGCCGGTGAACTCCGACTCGAGATCGCCGTCGCGGAACAGTTTGACCGCCGGTATCCCCTGGATTCCCAAGGCGCTTGCCAGCGTTGGATTTTCATCGACATTGACCTTGGCGAGAATAAAATCGCCCGCGTACTCCTCGGCAAGCTTTTCCAGGACCGGACCGAGGACCCGGCAGGGGCCGCACCAAGGCGCCCAGAAATCGACCAGTACGGGAACTTGAGTGGAGCGGTCCAACACCTCCGCTTCGAACTCCGCTTCACCGACTTCAATCATTCTCTGATTCATATTTTGTTTTTCTTGCCGATCCTATAGCGTTCTGAATGTCGGCTCGATTTGAATCCGTCGAGCGACTACTTCTTCTTCGCCAAAGCATCCGGATCGAACGCCGCGCCGTTGAGCGTAAAGCGCCGCTCGACCGGAGTCGGCTTGAGAATCGTCTGCATCACATAGCAGCCCGCTTCGGCGTTGCGCACCACCTTGGCGACTTTCTCCGCCGACTCCTGGGATTGCAATTCACAGCGGGTTTCAAAACCTAAGCCCGCCGCCTCGATGGTTTCGCGCAGCACCGAGCCCTCGCTCTTGAAGCGCGCGGTGACAAAGACCTTGGCTTTGTCGATATGGGTTTTGAGCATTTCCCCGTACCGGGAAATTTGCGTCAGCAGTCAAAACGCCAGCGACAGGCCGAAGTAGGCCAACGGCGGAGGCGCGGAATTGTCGCCGCCGATCCGCTCGCCTTCATCGCAATAAACCGTGAAGCCGCGGGCGTGCCCTTCTTTGCGCATCCGCTCCATCGTTTCGGCGTCGGCTTCCAAAACAATCTCGCGCTTGACCTGAAGATCGTCAGCCATATCCCCTCCTGAATGGTTTTCAATTTCTCATAGCCGAGACGCCGGTCATCGGCAATCACGCCTTACTTAGCCGTACCATACTCCTCGACGTAGAGATCGAGTAACGCAGCGAGCAGCGCGAACAGCACGGGCCCGAGGATCAAACCCAGAGGGCCGAACACCGCCAAGCCGCCGAGAATGCCGAAGAAAAGAAAAAACATCGGCAGCTTGATCCGCGGACCGATGAAAATCGGTTTCAAAACGTTATCGACCGTCACGACGACCCCAAGAGACCAGGCCAGCAGCAAAGAGCCCTTGACGACATCGCCCTGGAGAAACAGATAAAGCGACGCCGGTATCGTGACCATGGCCGTCCCGCCGACGGGCAAAAGCGCGGCAAAGGCGGTCACGACGCCCCAGAGAACCGCGTAAGGAACGCCGAAAAGCCAGTAAGCCGACCCCGCAAGCAATCCTTGGATCATCGCCACCAGCAAACAGCCGTGAACCACGGCGGTAACGCCGTTGACGATATTCTTAAACAGCCGCTCTTGATGCTCTCGATCCATGGGCAAGAGCCGCCGAGCGCGCGCGCAGAATTCGGCGCCGTCGCGGAGAAAGAAAAATAGCGTGAACAGCGTGATCGCGAACTTAACGGCGAAGACTAGAATATTTTGCGCGATGCCCGCCACCTGTGAAACCAAAAAAGAGGAAGAGGCCTGCGCTCCTTGCACCGTCAGCTCCTTCCAATCGATTTTGAAGTCCACTAAGCGGAAGGAAACCAAACTCCACCAGCGCAAGACTTCCTGCATCCATGGTCTCTGCGTCCACTCCGCGATTCCTTCTTCGCTGACGAGGAATCGCACCGTCTTGACCAAGGCCACCGCTTCCTGGGACAAAAACCAGGCGAGCTCGACCCCGGGAACGATGACAATCAATGCGCTCGCCGCGATGATCATTAGAGCGGCTACCGTAGCCCGTCCGCGCAAGAGCCGCAGCAGCCGCAGATAAAGCGGATAGACCAAGATGGCGAGAATCGCCGCCCAGGTGATCGCGGTCAAAAATGGACTGAGAACGAGGAAAGCACCGTAGAGAATAACCAGCAGGAGCGTGAAGAAAAACGCCGTCACGAGCCAGTTTTGATTCACCGCTGAGATCCTCTCATGACCAATCCACTGTACGCAGAAGCGCCTTGAGCCGCAAGCATTGAAGCAAGACTCAATAGAGAGTGGGCGCGAACCGCTTGGCTACAAGCTCGCCGCTCCGCCCTTCTCCGGACAATACCCTTCAGGCGGCGCCGACACGAGTTTCCACGGAGCTTCAATGACCTAATCGTTCCCGACGAGAATTCGACTGGCCGGAGCGCTTTATTAGATTTTGAGAATGGAAAGCAATGGATGCAAAGGCGGCAACACCGGTTGCCGCCTTTTATTGAATCTAAGCCGCGGGGCGGGTAACTTTCCGTGCCGGCAAGCGTGAGTCTTATGCCATCGGGATGAGGAGCATCGACCCCACTCTGAGCAAACTGGTTTTACGCAGGCCATTGGCTTGAAGAATCCGTTCCAACGAGGAGCCGTAGCGCTGCGCGATATGCATCAGCGTCTCGCCGCGCTTGATGCGGTGGCGAACCACCTTGGATGTGGATTGAACTTGCGTTTGCGGGCGGCTTGGAGTTGCTTGCACGACGGCGGTTACCACAGCGCCGTCCGCGGGCACCTTGACCCGATAACCCGCCGGCACCACTCCCACGGCGCTGCTCAGCGCCGGATTTAATTCCAGCAACTGCTGGCGCGTGAGACCCGTCGATTTGACCAGTGTGGCGACCGAAGTGCTTTTCTTGACTTCGACTTCTTCTAGTGCCAGGGCAGGAGCAATCTCGAGCCCCGGAAAATACCGGTTGACGTTTTTACCGATCTCCACGGCCGCCAAAAACTCCGTGTAAAAGTTTTTCGGAGCGAAGCCCCAATAACGGTGGTTGTACCTTCGGATCAATGTGACCAAGTCGTTCGAGCCGATTTCAGCGACCGCGCGCGCCATGCCCGCGGGGCCAAAGTTGTACGAGGTAATGGCCAGCGGCCAGCTGCCCAAGGATTCATAGGCTTGTTTTAGAAATAGAGCCGCGGCCCGGCTTGCTTCGAGCGGGTCTTTTCTCTCATCGACATGGCGGTCGACGCGCATATATTGCCTGCCGGTGACCCGCATGAATTGCCACATGCCCACAGCGCCGACGTTCGACCGCGCGTTGATATCGTACGACGATTCCACCATCGGCAAATAGGCGATCTCGGCCGGCAAACCGCGCTCGCGGAAAATTTGTTGCATCTGGACAATATATTTGCCCGATCGTTTAAGACCTTCGGCGGTGCGCTCCTTGATTCCACGCTGGGCTTTAACTCGGTCCGGGTCGACGCCGTGGGCGGTCGCGATGCGGGCGATCTCGCCATTGATAAACTGGTTCGAGCGGCTGCCCTCGCCGACGTTTTGAACTTCATAAATCCGGCTCATCTCGAGGGGATCGAAAAAAATCAGCTGGGAGGAGCTATAGTCGGCGAATACCCGCTTCCAAAACTCGACGGAGCCTTCCAGGCCCGGCAAAAGCGGAAAGGGGTTTTCAACCGCCGCTTTGACCTCGGCTTGCGCCGTAACCGGCGCAGGGGCCAAAAAGCAGATGGAAAGACAGAGCAACCATGAGGCGAAATGTTTCATTGTTAGCACCTTCGAGCAAAAATATTGAGCAACAAATATGCCACGCCTGCTATTGCTTATAGGATCGGTATTTTATGAATTTTCCCAACTGAACACAACTAAAAATCCTTCTCGACAGGACAAAAATGACGGATTCGCGCCCAAAAAGGGCACTCGATGTCATTGACGATAGTCAGGCGCCCGACTATATTTGCGTCATTTCATTGACAACAAGAGCGGGAGGAAAGCCTTGGACTACTCCACGGGGCTCGCGATCACCGAGTTGGCTTTAAGAATTATTCTCGGTTGGCGTTTTTTGATCAGCGGTTTGAGCAATATCCGCCGCTGGCCCAATCCGGTAAAAACGGCGAGTATTCTTTTCCCCAAGGGAACCGTCTTCTTCGGCTTCATGGCGACCCTGTTCATGGTTGTGGGTGGCGCCGGTGTGGCCGCTGGAATTCAAACGCCTCTCTGCTCGGTCATGTTGATCCTTTTTCTGATTCCGACTTTTGCTCTTCATTCTTATTGGCTCAAGGTCCTGCCCACGATGGTCCCCGTGGTCAGAAACGCCATCAGCGGCGATCAAGCACAGAACTATTTCCGCTCTTTCGACCGCCAGTCTTATCACGCCCACGAAGTCGGCATTCGCGACAACCTGGTTTTGTTGGCGGCGGCGGCTTATTTCGCCGTGCGCGGCAGCGGCGCCTTCGGGCTGGACAATCTGTTCGGCGCTTGGGTGGTTCGGCTCTTTTAAGTGCTGAGTGCCGAGTCCTGAGTGCTGAGCATTTCGGATGCCATTCACAGACCGCCGACGAAGCGGCCTGGATTGAGCAACGCTTCAGGATCAAATTGTTGCTTGAGCGCGCGCATGAGCGGAAAAGCCGGCGGCGGCGGACCCCAAATATCGATATTTTCTTTCACCTTAGGCGGGGCGGCATGCATGACGGCATGGCCCCGGCAGCGCTCGGCCAGCGAGAGCCATTGAGCGAACCGCTGGGCGGATAGCCGGCTCTCCGGCTCCGCGACCCATAAGGTCCCCGTCAGCGCGTCACTCATGATCGCCGGCCGAATTTCGGCCGTGCCTCCTTCCTCAATCGTTCGCGCGCATTGCGCGACTGCGGCGCGGGGCACCGTAACACGAAAAACCAATCGCTCGGGTTGCAGCGGAAAGTCCTGGATGTGAGCCCACAACCGCCGCTGGTCGGAGTCGCTCATGTCCTCTATGGCGAGGCCGATCCGCCGCGCCAGCGCCTGGGCGTCGGCGACGTGACGGGCGACGGTCTCCGCGAACCCTTCACAGCGGACTAACACCTGCCAATCTTCTCGCCGGTCGAAAGCCCCTTGGAAATTCACCAGCACCATTGCCGCCGGCAACAAGAATGAGCGAGACAGCTCGTCAATGAACTGTAAAACCTCGGACAAGGCGCCCGCGGCGGCCACAGTCGCCGCGGTTTCCGGGAGCGGCGCCATTCTCAGCGTAGCTTCCGTAATGATCCCCAGCGTGCCGAAAGAGCCGATAAGCAGTTTGCACATATCGTAGCCGGCGACGTTTTTAACGACTTTGCCGCCGGCTTTGATCGGCGCACCGGAAGCGAGCACCACCTTCATGCCGATGACGAGATCCCTGACGCTGCCGTAATAGGCGCGCCGTGGTCCGTTCAGGTTCGCGGCCAAAACGCCGCCGATGGTCGCCCGCGCCGCATAGGGAGGATCAAAAGGAAGAAATTGATTTTGCCGCGCGAGCAGCGCCTGCAGAGTCGACACCGTGATGCCGCATTGCGCGGTGGCGGTCAAATTGGCGTGATCATGCTCAATGATGCGGTTGAGCCGATGGGTGTCGATAACGACATCGACGGCGCGCGGCGGATTGCCGATTGGCATCGCCGTCCCGCCGCCCCAGGGAATCACCGCCGCCGCCGCTTCGGCGCAAATGCGCAGCGCGCCCGCGATCTGTTCCGGGGTATCGGGAGAACAAACAAGACTCGGCTGTTTGCCATCGACGCAGTGGTCCGTGAGCGATCTTGATTCCAGCTTGACGGCATCGGCGCCGAGTTCCGCCGCCAACCGTTGGCCCAGTTGATCGACGGGTAATTTCATTTCAACGCTTCCGCTTCGTTGTAGGCGCGCTCGAGCAGATCCATCAGATGATAGATTGGAATCGCGGGCCCATACCGCCGGGCGCCGAAACGCAGTTGCAGCATGCAGCCGGGGTTGGGAGCCACCACCGCGTCGGCTTGGGTCGCGGCGATGGTTTGCATCTTCTCTCTCAACACCTGCTTCGACATGCCGGGATGGGTGATGTTATAGATGCCGGCGCTGCCGCAGCAGCGGTCTGAAGCCTCCATTTCGATGAGTTTCAATCCAGGTATCGATTGCAGCAGTTCTCGCGGCTGGGTTCGAATCCTCTGGCCATGGGCGAGATGGCAGGGGTCTTGGTAAGTCACGGTCATGGCCAAGGTCCCAAGCTTGCCGATCAAGCCGAGGCCGGCGAGAAATTCCCCGGCATCCCGCACCAACGCGCTAAAGCGTTGCGCCTTGTCCGCGTAAAGCGGATCGTCGCGCAGCAAGTGGCCATACTCTTTCATCGCCGCGCCGCAGCCGGCCGCGTTGACCACGATGGCGTCCATGTCGGCGCCGCCATTGAGAAACGCGTCGATGTTTTGCCGGGCCATTTTTTTCGCCGCTGCGCTTTCACCGTTGTGCACATTCAGCGCGCCGCAGCAGATCTGGTCTTTGGGAAAGACAACCTCGCAGCCGTTGCGCCGCAGCACCCGCGCCGTCGCTTCATGGACATCGCCGAACAATAGCGGCATCACGCAGCCGTTCAGCATGCCGACTCTGGCCCGGCGCGCGCCGATTGCTGGCAGAGCGCTGACGTTTGGCTCGAAGAAACGACTTGGTATGACGGGGAGCATCGAATCCATTTCTCTTAATTTGGCCGGTAGAAGGAGCCGCATCAATCGTTGCAGGCCCGTGCGTTGATAGAAGCGTAAGAACCCAGCGGCTGTTCTGAGACGTCTCGGATAGGGGAGCAACCGAGTAAGAACAAGGTTCAACACCGCACGCGCTAGCTTCGACCCCGGCGACCCGATCATCTCCCGCGCGGTCTCGGCGATGTGACCGTATTGAACGCCCGACGGACAGGCGCTTTCACATGCGCGGCAGAGCAGACAGAGATAGAGATGTTCTTTGAAGCGCTCGTTAAGCTCGATGCGCCCATCGGCCGCGGCTTTGACCAGATGGATCCGTCCGCGCGGCGATGCCGGCTCCAACCGCAGCACTCGGTAGGTTGGGCATTGGTTTAGACAAAGACCGCAATGCACACAGCGGTAGAGCTCGGGGAGGTCTAAGGCAGCAATTTTCTCCGGCTTGCCGTGAGATTGGTTCTGTGCAACGTGCTCCAATTCAACCGTCCATTCGGTTTCTAGTTTCTGGTCTCTGGTTTCTGGTTCCTAACTAGAAACGAGAAACTTGGAACTAGAAACTGCTATTTTAGATCCACAACCCCGCGGGAATTTTCCCCGGCTGCCGGCGCACTTCGCCGCAGCCGGCCGGCGTCGGGAACAACTTCGCCGGGTTGAAGCGGCCGGCGGGATCGAAGACCTTGCGCACGCGAATCATCGCCTCGAGGTCGGCTTCGTTGAACAAGAGGCCGATGTAAGCCTTTTTTTCCAAACCAACGCCATGCTCGCCGGTGATGCTGCCGCCGAGCTCGATGCAGGCGCGCAGCGTGGCAGCGCCGGCTTCGATGACGCGATCGAGCTCGCCGGGCGTCCGCATATCGAACAAAATGTTCGGATGGAGGTTGCCGTCGCCGGCGTGAAAAACGTTGGCGATGCGCAGGTTGAATTGTTTGCTGATCGCGGCGATGCGCCGCATCATCTCCGGCAGTTGGCTGCGCGGCACCACGCCGTCCTGGACATAGTAATTCGGCGCTAGGGTACCCATGGCGCCGAAGGCGCCCTTGCGCCCTTTCCAAAGAAGCAGCCGCTCGGCTTCGTCCTTGGCGACTCTCACCGCGCGGGCGCCGTTGCGCTCGCAGATATTCCGCACGAGAGTCACCGAACGGTCCGAATGCTCGCGCAGCCCTTCGATTTCGACGATCAACACCGCTTCGGCGTCGCGCGGGAAACCCGCCGGCCCGCCCTTTTCCACCGCTTCGATGGTCGTGCGGTCCATCATTTCCAGTGCCGCCGGAATGATGCCCGCCGCCGTAATATCGACCACCGTCCGCGTGGCGGTATCCATTTCATCGAAGATCGCCAGCAGGGTGCGCACCGACTCGCGCGCCGGCATCAGCCGCACCGCTACCTTGGTGACGATCCCCATGGTTCCTTCGGAGCCGACGAAAACACCGCAGAGATCGTAGCCGGGCGTATCCGGAACTTCGCCGCCGAGCCAGATAATTTGCCCGCCGTCCAGCACAACTTCGATGCCGAGAACGTGATTGGTCGTCACGCCGTAGGCGAGCGTGTGCGGCCCGCCGGAATTGTTGGCGACATTGCCGCCGACGGAGCAAGCCGCCTGGCTGCTCGGATCGGGCGCATAGAAGAAGCCGTCTTTGGCCACCGCTTTGGTGACATCGAGGTTGATCACGCCGGGCTCGACGATGGCGAGGCGATTTTCAAGGTCGATTTTCAGAATCCGGTCCAGCCGGGCCAGCGACAGGATGATGCCGCCCTCGGCGGCAACCGCGCCGCCGGCCAGCCCCGTGCCTGAGCCGCGCGGAACGATCGGAACGCCGGCGCGTTGCGCCGCTTTCACCACCGCCGCCACCTCCTCGGCATCACCGGGAACGACGACGATCTCGGGCATGACCTGAAAGATCGAACCATCCTGCTCGTAGACGACGACGTCCTCTTTTTCCCTGAGAACATAACGGTCGCCGACGATGGCGCGGAGTTCGTTAACGAGATGGTCGCGGTTCATGAGTAAAGCTCAGCCGCCAGCTGCTAAAAGAAGCCTATCCGACCTTCGGACGGGGTGTCAAATAAGGTTTGACGGAAATCCCTTATCTATATATATAAGCGATGTCAGGGAGCACGACCAGCAATTCAATAAAAAAGGAGGAGAGCCATGACCGACCACAAGCAAGCCGAGGAGCAAAGTACGCAGAAGGTATCGCGCCGCAACATCCTCAAAGCCGCGGTTGCCGCGGGAGGCGCGGCGGCGCTTGGCTTCCCGATGATTGCCAAGGGGCAAACCGGGCCGATCACCATGCGCTGGCAGAGCACTTGGCCGCAGAAGGACATCTTTCACGAGTTTGCGCTCGACTACGCCAAGAAGGTCAACGATATGACCGGCGGCGATCTGAAGATCGACGTGCTGCCCGCAGGCGCGGTGGTGCCGGCCTTCGGCCTGCTCGACGCGGTGTCGAAGGGCACGCTCGACGGCGGCCACGGCGTGCTCGTGTACCACTACGGCAAGAGCAATGCACTCGCGCTCTGGGGTTCGAGCCCCGCTTTCGCCATGGATGCCAACATGATGCTCGCCTGGCACAAGTACGGCGGCGGCAAGGAGCTGCTCAACAAGCTCTACGCTTCCATCGGCGCCAACGTCGTCTCCTTCCCCTACGGGCCGATGCCGACGCAGCCGCTCGGCTGGTTCAAGAAGCCGATCACGAAACCAGATGACTTCAAGGGCATGAAGTACCGCACCGTGGGCATCTCGATCGACCTGTTCCAGGGCATGGGCGCGGCGGTGAACGCGCTGCCAGGCGCCGAGATCGTGCCGGCGATGGACCGCGGGCTGCTCGATGCCGCCGAGTTCAACAACGCAAGTTCTGACCGCATTCTCGGCTTCGCCGACGTTTCCAAGGTCTGCATGCTGCAGAGCTACCACCAGAACGCCGAGCAGTTCGAGATCACGTTCAACAAGACCAAGTATGACGCGCTGCCGGACAAAATGAAGGCGATCATCGCGCTCGCCGTCGAGGCGGCGTCCGCCGACATGTCATGGAAGGCGATCGATCGCTACTCGCAAGACTACATCGAGCTGCAGACCAAGGACAAGGTGAGGTTTTACAAGACCCCGGACTCGGTGCTGCAGAAGCAGCTCGACATCTTCGACGGGGTCCTGGCGAAGTACTCGGCGCAGACGCCAATGTTCAAGGAGATCGCCGAATCGCAGCGCAAATTCGCCGAGCGCGCGGTGAAGTGGTTCCTCGACACCCAGGTCAGCTCACGCATGGCGTATAATCACTACTTCGCCAAGAAGCCGGCCGCCAAACCGGCTCCACAGGTAGCCAAGCCCGCTGCTAAACCCGTGGCACCAGCCGCTAAGCCTGCGGTACCGCCCGCTAAGAAGGGCTAGCTCTCCGTGACCGATCCCAGCCATCCCGCCAGCCACCGGGTACCGACCCGGTGGCTGGCCGTTTTTGCGCGCCCACTTTGGTGAGCTAGTCGGACCCATGAACTTCCAGCGTCTCCTCCACGCCATCGACGAGATCAGCTACTGGTCGGGCAAGGCTTTCGCCTGGCTGATCGTGGCCCTGACATTCGTGGTCTCCATCGAGGTCTTCAAGCGCTACATCCTGAACGCGCCGACCGCCTGGATCTTCGACCTCAACAACATGCTCTACGGCACGCTCTTCATGATGTGCGGGGCATACACGCTCTCCTTGGCCGCGCACGTGCGCGCCGACTTCGTCTACATTTACCTGCGCCCGCGCGCACAGGCGGCCCTCGACCTGGCACTCTACTTCCTGTTTTTCATCCCGGGCATCCTGGGGCTCATCTACGCGGGATATGGCTACGCCGCCGACTCCTGGCGCATCGGTGAGCACTCGACCATCACGGCGGAGGGCCCGCCCGTCTACCACTTCAAGTCGGTGATCCCGATCGCGGGAGCGCTGGTGATGCTCCAGGGGCTGGCCGAGATCGTCCGCTGCATCGAGTGCCTGCGCACCGGCGCCTGGCCAGCGCGGCTCGAGGACGTCGAGGAGATTGACGTCATCGAAACGCAGCTTTCCCGTAGCGAGTACATCGACGAGGAATCGCGCCTCGCCGCGATGGAGACGGCGAAGGCGATCGATGAGGCGGCGCGCCACAGGAGCGTGATGGAAGAAGGCGTGGTGCACGAGAGAGCCATCCAAAAAGAGGACGAGCAGAAAAAGCCATGAGCGATCCAGTCCTCGGCCTCACGATGCTGGGGCTCATCGTGGTCGCGATCATGATGGGCTTCCCCACTGCGTTTACGCTGATGGGGCTCGGTATGATCTTCGGCTACCTCGCCTTCTGGACCCCGAGCCAGATCTGGTACGACAATCGGACCTTCGACCTGATCGTGCAGCGAACTTACGGCGTCATGACCAACGACACGCTATTGTCGGTGCCGTTGTTCGTCTTCATGGGCTACATCATGGAGCGCGCGGCGTTGGTCGACCGCATGTTTCATAGCGTGCAGTTGGCGTTTCGCCGCGTGCCCGCCTCGCTCGCCGTGACCACCATGCTGGTATCCGCTTTCTGGGGTATCGCCTCCGGCATCGTCGGCGCCGTGGTCGTGCTGATGGGCGTCATTTCGCTGCGGCCGATGCTGAATGCCGGCTACGACATCCGTCTTGCCTCGGGCGTTATCACCGCCGGCGGCACGTTGGGTATCCTGATTCCGCCCTCCGTAATGATTATCGTCTATGCCGCGGTGGCCGGACAGTCGATCGTGAAACTTTACGCCGCGGCGATGATCCCGGGGTTTTTCCTTACAGCGCTCTATCTCGTCTACATCCTCGGCTGGGCGATTATCAATCCAAAGATCGCCCCTAAGTTGTCGGAAGACCAGTACCGCGTCGCGGTCCCCGAATGGCTCCGCCGCCTCGAGCGCGGGCGAACCAGGCAGGTGGCCACCGGCCTTATCGCCGCGTTGTTCCGACCCGGACTGCTCCGCGGCGCGACGGCGCCGGACGAACGGCCGGTCACCTATGGTTTCATCTTGAACAACGTCGTCGCGCTGATGGTACCGTTGGCGCTTACACTCGGCACTTTCGCTGCAACCTGGTGGTACGTCGTGATTTATAACGCCGCGCCCGCCGCCCAAACCGCGGCTGTCACAGAACCCAAGTCGGCGGCTGTGACGGCCCCGCCGGCAGCGGCGCCTGCGCCGGGCGGCGCCGCAGCGCCGCAGGCAATGAGTTCGGCAGAGGAAAAGCCCCTGGAGCTTGGAGAAGCCGAGACGACCGTGGCGGAGCCTGAGGGAACGCCGCCGGCGATCGAGGGCGCGCCCGAGGAGATGACTTCGGTGGGACAACCGACCGCGCCATCGACGGCGAGCAAGGTTCCCGCCCATTTCTATCAGTGGTTTTGGAGCTTGACGGCGTTTTCGCTATTAATGTTGGCAATCTACTACGGGCGCATGGATGGCGAGCAATTCGAAATTCTCAAACAACTGACCGCCTCGGTTGTGCCGCTCGGAGTGCTCACCTTCGTGGTGCTCGCAGTCATATTGCTCGGCATCTGCACGGCAACCGAGTCAGCGGCGGTCGGCGCGCTCGGCGCGCTCTATCTGGCGGTCATGGCCAAGTATCAGCGTCAAGTTTTGTGGTGGAGTCTTATCGGCGCGATCATCGGCGTCGGCCTCGGATGGTGGGAGGGCGAGGATTTCGCGTCGCTGATCGTGTCGGGCTCACTCGGCGGCACGTTCTTGGGCACGGTCGTGCCGGGGCTCTGGAATCTCAGAACCTCACCGGAGCTTCGGCTGAACATCAAGGAAGCGACGTTCCTGACGGCGAAGACCACCGCGATGGTGTGCTGGCTGTTCATCGGCTCGGCGCTGTTCTCCGCCGTGTTCGCCCTGCACGGCGGCCAATCGCTGATCGAGCGCTGGGTACTGAGCATGAACCTGTCGCCGCTTGGGTTTCTGTTCATTTCGCAAGTCATCATCTTTTTACTCGGGTGGCCGCTGGAGTGGACCGAGATCATCGTGATCTTCTGTCCGATCTTCATTCCCTTGCTCAAGCACTTTCAAGTGGACCCGATCCTGTTCGGCACCATGGTGGCGGTCAATCTCCAGGCGGCCTTCCTGTCTCCCCCCGTCGCCATGTCGGCCTTCTATCTCAAAGGCGTGGCGCCGAAGCATGTCACGCTCAACCAGATTTTCGCCGGCATGATGCCCTATATGATCATCGTCTGCCTTTGTCTGGTCTTCATGTACATCTGGCCCGGCATGACGCTGTGGCTGCCGGAATTTTTATACGGCAATTAACGTCGTGACGATAAGCGTCGCATCCCTGCGTTCTCAGTCGTCAGGTATCCTCAACGTACTGACGACGTACGTTTCCGGTGCCCTCCTCCCTCGGGCCTTGGGCTGCTCGCTTCTCGCCACGCCACTCGTCCAGACCATCAAATTGTGGTGTTCGAACAACGGCTAGTCGGAGGCATATATCTTGGACCTGACAAATCTGCATTTGTTGTCCGCTACCGAAGCAGCCCGGCTAATCCGTGACGGCCTCATCAGCTCCGAGCAGCTGGTAGAGGCCTGTTTGTCGCGGGTTCGCGAGGTCGACGCGCAGGTGCAAGCCTGGGCGTTTCTCGATCCTGACTTCGCGCTGGCCCAGGCGCGCGC
>Ga0153916_10002175_pt1 | contig 14421 bp, 16 predicted proteins | sample Opewatmetagenome_FD_109642 | JGI IMG/M metagenome (GOLD analysis project Ga0153916, IMG submission 109642) | Freshwater wetland microbial communities from Ohio, USA - Open water 3 Core 3 Depth 4 metaG | ecosystem: Environmental > Aquatic > Freshwater > Wetlands | place: USA: Ohio, Lake Erie...
ATGAGCCAAGTCTCTTGTGGCGGCCCGGCGCCTCCCTTCGAAGGAGCTTCGCCTCGGAAGGGAGTCGCCCATTCGCCTCGGGCACTGGGCGCTAGCGCTGGTGCAGTTTTTCCACCAGCCGGTGCACTTCGCGCGTGTCGCGAACCTTCAGCAATCGTTTGGCGAAATGCGTGAGCCGGCCGGCGTCGCTGTCGCGCACGATTTTTTTCACTTCGAGCAACGTCGCAGGGTGCATGCTGAACTCGGTGAGCCCCAGGCCCAGCAGCAGGCTGGTGTAACGCGGATCGCCCGCCATCTCGCCGCACATCGCCACCGGGATGCGCGCCTTGCGGCCGGCCTCGATGGTTAGCGCGATGAGGCGCAGCACCGACGGGTGCAGCGGGTCGTAGAGATAATTCACCGCGTCGTCCACGCGATCGATGGCGAGCGTGTACTGGATGAGATCGTTGGTGCCGATCGAGAAAAAATCAAGGTACGGCGCGAACAGATCGGCCGATATCGCGGCGGCCGGCACCTCGATCATGCCGCCGATGTGAATCTTGGGATTGAACTTCTGGCGTTCGCGCCTGAGCTCATGCTTGGTCTCCTCGATGAGATCGAGCACGCGGAAAAGTTCGTCCTGGCTCGAGAGCATCGGGATCATCATGCGCACCTTGCCGTGCACCGACGCCCGCAGGATCGCACGCAGCTGCGGGCGGAACAGCGAGGTGTCGTGCAGGCACAGGCGCACGGCGCGCAACCCCAGGGCGGGGTTGACCGAGATCGAGGTCGTGGCGCCGCCGCGTCCGCCGTCGACCTGCTTGTCGGCGCCCAGGTCGAGCGTGCGGATCGTCACCGGTTTGCCGGGCAGCGATTTGACGACTTTGAGGTAGGCCCGGAACTGCTCCTCTTCGCCCGGCGGCTCGGGCCGGTTCATGAACAGGAATTCGGTGCGATACAGGCCGATGCCCTCGGCCCCGGCCTGCGCAGCGGCGCGCACGTCCGCCGGCAGCTCGATGTTGGCCAGCAGCGAGACGCGATGCCCGTCGCGCGTCGTCGCGCGACTGGTCCTGAGGCGATTCAGCTCGCGGCGCTGCCGCAGGATATCCTTGGTGCGCCGGCGGTACTCGGCGACGATGTGCCGGTCGGGCGCGATGATGAGCATGCCGCGCTTGCCGTCGACGATCAGCTCCTCGCCCGGGCGCACGTAGCGCGTGGCGCTGTGCGCCGAGACGACCGCAGGGATGCCGAGGCTGCGCGCCAGGATCGCGGTGTGCGAAATCGGTCCGCCCAGACTGGTGACGAAGGCGCGGACGCGATTGTGCTTCAGCATCACGGTGTCCGCCGGCGTCAGGTCGTCGGCGACCACGATCTCGCCGGCGGCCATTTTCTCGTGCTCGTCGTAGTTCTTCTGCAGCAGGTTGCGCAGGATGCGCTGGACCACCTGGTTGACGTCGACCTTCTTGTTGCGCAGGTACTGGTCGTCCATCTGCTCGAACATCGCGCACAAGACGTCGCTTTGAGTCTTGACCGCCCATTCGGCGTTGCATTGCTGGCTGCGGATGGTGTCGATCGGTGCCATCGAGATCATCTTGTCGTCGAGCATCAGCAGGTGCGCGTCGAGAAAACTGGTCGCCTCGGGCGGCGCATTGGCCGGGATGTGCTCGCGGATGGTCATCAGCTGGCGCCGCGAGGTCTCGACCGCGCGCTGGAAGCGTGCCACCTCTTCCTCGACGTATTCCCTGGGGATGGCGTATTCCGGAATTTCCGGCAGTTCCCGCTGCAGGACGAAGGCCTTGCCAATGGCGATGCCGTCGCTGACGCCGGTACCGTGCAATGCCAGCATGGTTACCTCCGGATGAACGCGCGAAGAGGCTTCATCATTCTCCTTCTCCGAAACGGTTGCTCACGAGCTCGGTGAGCGCCTCGATCGCCTTTTTCTCGTCCTTGCCTTCGGCGCAAAGCTCCAGTTCCGTGCCCTTGGCCGCGGCCAGCATCATGATGCCCATGATGCTCTTGGCGTTGACCGACTGGCCGTTGCGCTTGAGCGTGATCTCGGCGCTGAACTCCGAGGCCAGGCTCACGAGCTTGGCCGAGGCGCGCGCGTGCAGGCCGAGCTTGTTGATGATGATGATCTTCTGGCACTGCATCAACGCGCCTCCCGGATTTTCGAGGGATCGCCGGCGCACACGATGCCGCCGCAGCCGCCGGAGAGCGCCTTGTCGATGAGGTCGTCCATCTGGAGCTGCCGGTAGTTGAGCACGCGCAGCAACATCGGCAGGTTGACGCCGGCGACCAGCTCGATGCGGCCGCGCGACAGCAGGCGGCAGGCGACGTTGGTGTGGGTGGCGCCGTACACGTCGGCCAGGATCAGCGCGCCGTCGCCCCCGTCGACCTTCTGCAAGGCCTGGCGTATCAGCGCGTCCATCTGTTCGGGGGCGGTGTCGTATTCAAGGTCGACCGCGACCAGCTGCGCGGGAATCGAGCCGAGGGTGTGTGCGACCGCGGCGAGCAGGCCATCGCCCAGTTTTTTCTCCGCCAGGATCAGCAGACCGATCATTTAAGCTCCCGGTGACGTACCTGGGTTTTCACGCCCTTGTCGGAAAAATACTGCGCCAGCCGCTGCACCAGGTAGACCGAGCGGTGCTGGCCGCCGGTGCATCCGAGGGCGATCGTGAGATAAGTGCGGTCCTCGCGCTCGAAGCGCGGCAGCCATTTTTCCAGAAAGCCGCGGATCTCGTCGAACATCGCCTCGACCTCGTCGTACTGCCGCAGGAAGTGCACCACCGGTTCGTCGAGACCGGTGTATTGGCGCAGCTCCGGTTGCCAGTACGGATTGGGCAGACAGCGCACGTCGAACACGTAATCGGCATCGAGCGGGGTTCCGTGCTTGTAGCCGAAGGACTCGAACAGCAGGGTGAGGCCGGCGGTCTCTTCGCCGCGGGCGAAGTTGCGCACCTGCATGCGCAGCTCGTGTGGCGTGGTGCGCGTGGTGTCGATGCGCAGGGCGGCGGCGAATGACAGCGGCTCGAGCAACTGCTTTTCCAGGCGGATTGCTTCCAGCAGCGGCGTCTGGTGGTCCAGCATCGGGTGCTTGCGCCGGGTCTCCTTGAAGCGCTTGATCAGGATCGAGTCCTCAGCCTCGAGGAAGATGATGCGGTAGTGGATGCCGCGGTCGTGCAGCTCCTCGAGGCTCTTCGGCAGATCGGCGAGAAAGGCGCGGTTGCGCACGTCCAGGCCGATGGCCGCGTTGGCGACCGCGTGATCACGCTTGTCCGCGAGCAGCCCGGCGAAATGCGCCAGCAGCGCCGCCGGCAGGTTGTCGATGCAGTAGAAGCCGACGTCTTCCAGGGCCTGGAGCGCGATGGTTTTGCCGGACCCGGACAGACCGCTGACGATGAAAAAACTCATTCAGTCCACTTTGTTGCGCGCCTTGCGCCGCGCCTCCACCGGCAATGTCCCGCGTGGCGCCGGCTTGCCGACGGAGGCGGCGTTGTTCATGTGTTCCTGGTGCCGCTTCATGAAGTCCTCGAGCGGATCGAAGCCCCACATGCGCAGGATGTAGGCGCGGGTCGCGGCCTCCACGAGTACGGCCAGGTTGCGTCCGGGGCCGACGAACAGCGCCACCTCGGGGACCTCCACATCCAGGATGGTGCGCGTCATCTGTTGCGCCTGGAGACGGTCGATCTTGCTCATTTTCTGGCGCTGAATGCTCTCCAGACGCACGATGAGATGCAGTTTTTTCTTGTGCCGCACCGCGGTCTCGCCGAACATGAGACGCACGTCCAGGATGCCCAGGCCGCGCACCTCGAGGTAATCCGACAGCAGCGTGGGGCATTGTCCCACCAGCACATCCGGGCCGACGCGGACGAACTCGACGGCGTCGTCGGCGATCAGGCGGTGTTCGCGCGAGAGCAGTTCGAGCGCGAGCTCGCTCTTGCCGATGCCGGACTCGCCGGTGATCAGCACGCCCATGCCCATGACTTCCATGTACACGCCGTGCACCGTCACGCGCGGCGCCAGCGCCCGCGTCAGGTAGTACTGCAGGTGATCGATCACCACCGGGCTCGGCAGGGACGACGAAAAAAGCGCGAGTCCGGTCTGGTTGGCGGCGGCGATCAGGTCGGCGTCGACCTGGCGGTCTTTCGCCACGACCACGGCCGAGGTCTTGGCGCAGGTGAAAAGATCGTGCAGCGCCTGTGCGCGTTCTCTTTTATCAAGCCTGGCGAGATAGGCGACTTCCGCTTCGCCAAGTACCTGGATGCGGTTCGGATGGACGAAATTGAGATGACCCACGAGTGCCATGCCGGGATACCGCGCGGTCATCGGTTCGAGGAGGCGGGTTTTCCCGGCTTCGCCCGCAACCCATTTGAGCTTGAGCGGACCGGCCTCGGCCACGAAAAGGTCGTTGGTCGTGACGACCGGTGTGGTCATCGGGTCAGCGATCGGCCCGGTTTTCAGCGCGGGTGAAGCACTGGCAGATTTCTTCCGTGGTTTGCGCCGCAAGCAGCTCTTGCCTCGTTTCGGAATTGCGGAATATCCCCGCCAGCCGGGACAGGATCAGCAGATGTTCCTGCACCGCCTGTTCCGGCACCAGCAGGGCAAAAACCATTGTAACAGGTTTGCCGTCGATGGCATGGTAGTCCATGGCCTGCGCCAGGGTGACGAAGGCGCCGACGAACCGGCCCAGCCCGGGGACGCGTCCATGGGGGATGGCCACGCCTAGCCCGATGCCGGTGTCGCCCAGATGCTCGCGCTCGCGGAGCGCGGCCAGGATGGTTTCCCGCGACAGAGCCGGTTCGGCGCGATTCAGCAGTGCGCCGAGCGCCTCGAAGAGCTCGTTCTTGCCGGCGACGCGCAGTCCGCGCGCGATGCGCGACGGCGCCAGCAGTTCGGGAATAACAAGACCTTCAGGCACAACGGAAGGCGCCCGGGCGGGAGCTACTCGGCGTCGAGTTTCTTGATCGAACCTTCGCCGCGATGATGGCTGGTGCTCTTTTCCTTGTGTTTCAGCACCTGCCGGTCCAGCTTGTCGGCCAGCGAATCGATCGCGGCGTACATGTCGGCGCCCTGGGCGTCGGCGTGCAGGGTGGCGCCGCGCGCATGGATCGTCGCCTCGGCGCGGTGCAGGTTCTTCTGCACGTGCAGCACGACGTTGGTATTGGTGACGTGGTCGAAATGCTTCTGGATGCGGCCGATTTTCTCCGAGGCATAGCTGCGCAGGGGTTCGGTGATTTCCACTTGATGGCCGCTGACCGTGATTTGCATGGGTGTTCTCCGGGGAATGAAATTAAACGAGCGATTTTCGCTGACTCGAGGGCGGTATGCTCATGGACTCGCGGTATTTCGCGACCGTGCGACGCGCGACGTTGATGCCCTGTTCCGCGAGGATCTCGGCGATCTTGCTGTCGCTGATGGGCCGCGTGGGCGTTTCGGCCTCGACCAGTTTCTTGATGATCGAGCGGATCGCCGTGGCCGAACAGGTGCCGCCGTCCGCGGTCGACACGTGGCTCGAGAAGAAATACTTCAGTTCGAAGATTCCGCGCGGGGTGAGCATGTACTTGTTCGTGGTCACGCGGGAGATGGTCGATTCGTGCATGGTGACAGCCTCGGCGACGTCGTGCAGCACCAGCGGTTTCATGGCCTCGGCGCCGTGATCGAAGAAGGAGCGCTGGCGGTCGACGATCGTGCGCGCGACCTTGAGCAGCGTTTCGTTGCGGGAGTTGAGGCTCTTGATGAACCAGCGCGCCTGCTGCAGCTGGTCCTGCAGGTAACGGTTGTCGGCGCTCGCGTCGCCGCGATGGATCATCTTTTCGTACTGGCGGTTGATGCGCAGCCGGGGCGAGACGTCTCCGTTGAGTTCGGCGCGCCATACCCCGCGGACCTTCTTGACGATGATATCCGGGACGATATAGCCGGCCTGCGTCGCGGTGACGGAATTGCCCGGCCGCGGGTTGAGGCTCTGGATCAGGTGGATCACCTGCTGCAGTTCCTCCGGCGGCAGTTTCAGGTTGCGCCGCAGCTGCGTGTAGTCGCGGCTTGCGAGCAGCGCGAGGTTCTGGGGCGTGGCAAGACTTATACCGGATTTCAGGCCGGGGGTGTCGGGGGGCAACGCTTTCATCTGCAGTTGCAGGCATTCGCCCACGTCGCGCGCGCCCACGCCGATCGGATCGAAATTCTGGATCTGGTGTAGCACCGCCTCGATCTCGTCGATCTCGACGGGCAGGTTCTTGGAGAGCGCCTGCTGGATTTCCTCGAGCTTGCAGGAGAGGTAGCCGTCCTCGTTGATGGCGTCGATCAGCGCCATGGCGATCTGCCTGTCGTCGTCGGAAAACGGCGTCATCTGCATCTGCCACAACAGGTGATCGCGCAAGGTCTGCGGCGGGCTGTTGCGCGCGTCGATGTCGGGATAATCGTCGTCGGAGGCGGAACGGCTCCCCGTGGGCGCCGTCATGGATTCGAAATTTTCGGTCCAGTCGTTGTCGGCCTCGGCGTTTGACTCGATGTCGGTTGCCGACCCATCGGTCTCGTCATACGAGGAGGTTTCCGCGTTGTCCAAGTCTTCGGCGGCGGCCTTGTCCGCCTCGCTCTTGATCTCCGGGATTTCCTCCCCTCTTTCGTTTTCCTCGAGCAGCGGGTTGCTTTCGAGCGCTTCCTGGATCTCCTGCTGTAATTCAACGGAGGAAAGCTGCAGCAGCCGGATCGCCTGCTGCAGCTGGGGGGTGATGGTTAGATGCTGACCCAGTTTAAGGTCGAGTGACTGCTTCATAATACGGACAATTCTTCTGTGATAAGCCGGGTCGCCCCGCCCCTGGAACGAATCCGTGTCGTCTACCCTGTAAAGTATAGTTTATCTCGCCAACCGGCTGAGATTCCGCTCGTCGTCCCGGGCGGCATGAACAGACTATACTATAATGCAGTTGCGTGGGCAGTATTACAGGCGGAAGTCTTCGCCCAGATAAACCTTTTTGACAGCCTCATTATACAAGATGTCGCGCGGCGTCCCCGAGGTAAGCACCTTCCCGTCGCTCAGAATGTACGCGCGATCGCATATTTTCAGGGTTTCCCGCACGTTGTGATCCGTGATCAGCACGCCGATTCTGCGTTCTTGCAGATGTTTGATCAGATGTTGTATCTCCAGGACCGAGATCGGATCCACGCCGGCGAAGGGTTCGTCGAGCAGGATGAAACGCGGCGCGGTCGCGAGCGCGCGCGCGATTTCCACGCGCCGCCGTTCGCCGCCGGAAAGACTGATTCCCGGCGTGTCGCGCCGCGCGGCGATGTTGAGATCGTACATCAGTTCCTCGAGAATGCGTTTGCGTTCCGAGTCCGGCAGCTCGGCGCGCGTCTCGAGGATGGCCATGATGTTTTCGTACACCGTCAGGTTGCGGAACACCGACGGTTCCTGCGGCAGATAACCGAGGCCGCGGCGCGCGCGCCGGTGCATCGGCATGTCGCTGATGTCGGCCTGGTCCAGGTGGATGGTGCCGCCGTCCATCGGCACCAGCCCGACGATCATGTAGAAGCAGGTGGTCTTGCCGGCGCCGTTGGGGCCGAGCAGACCGACGATCTCGCCGCTGCGGATCTCGAGTGAAACATCCTTGACGACCTGCCGGCCCTTGTACTGCTTGGTGAGATGCGTGGCGGTCAGCGTGCTCCCGTTCGCCACGGCCGCGCGCTTGCTCCTGCCACGCCTGGTCGGTTTTGCTGTTCCCGCCATGATTCGCCTAGGGGTTGGGCGCCGCATCGGCGCTGCGCTTGGCGGGTTGGATCACGGCATGAATCCGGCCGTCGCTGCTTTCATCGCCCGACGCCTTGAGCGTTCGGTCGTCGAGATCGTATTGCAGCACGTTGCCGGTGAACACATCCTCGCCCCGGTGCACGGTCACGTTGCCGGTCATCTCGATCTGCCCGCTGGCGACGCGGTAATCGATTCGATCCGCCTCCGCCTGTATTTCATCCGTCGGTTCATCCGCGCGTTGGCGCAGCTTCGCCGGTTTGCCGGTGGCGCGGATGAAATCCGTGCGCTTGTTGCGGGTGCGGATCTCGATGCGGTCCGCCCGGATCGAGAGCCCTCCCTGTTCGACCAGCACATCGCCGCGGTAGACCGCCATCCCGGTTTTTTCGTTGGTTTCGACCGAACGCGCGTTGACGCGGATCGGTTCATCCGCGTCCTGGCGGAGTGCGTGGGCGGCGCCGACCGGCAACCATGCCGACAGCGACATCAGGAGCAGCGCCAATCGGAAACGGTGGGAGGGAATGACCATGCGCGCTATCGGTCGAGCAGGATTTTCATGCGGTCGGCGCGGATTTCCCCGCCCGCGGATTTCGGATCGCGGCCCTGCGCCGATTCGACGTTTCCGCTCATGATTATCTCCTGGCCGTCCTTCGGTATCAGTCCGCGATCGGCGCGAGTGTAGACCGGCGCCAGGCCTTCGCGGTACTGAATCAGGTAGGGCCGGGTGAGATCGGAAGTGCCGTCGTCGCCGTAGTGGACCAGCAACGTGGCCGAAAGCGTGTAACGCCGGCGTCCCTGTGCGTTCATGACCGTGGTGGTGAAATCCTGAATGGTGTAATCCGGATCGTGGCGCGCGCTCCCGTCGAAGACCGGCGCCGCCGGACCGACCGCGCGCGTCAGCCACCAGGAGCCGGCCGCTAGCAGCAGCAGAGCGGTGGCGATGGCGAAACGTCTGGCGTCGAGCGTCATCCCGGGTCCGGATTGCCGTTGCCGGTGACGGAGAGGTATTTCCGCATTTCCGTCTGGTACGTGCCTTGCGCGTACATGATCATCTCGCAGGCCTCGCGCGCCGCGCCGTAACCGCCGATGCTCGGCGTGATCCAGTGGGCGTATTGCCTGACGAGCGGATGGGCGTTCTGCACCGCGATCGCCAGGCCCACCTCCAGCATGATCGGCAGATCGACCACGTCGTCGCCGACATAGGCGGTCTGTTCGGGCTGGAGTCCCAGTTCGCCGATGAGCTGGCGGTACACCGGATGTTTTTCCTTGCAGCCCTGGTGAACGTACTTGATGTCGAGGTCCCGCACGCGGTGTTTCACCACCTCCGAGGTGCGTCCGGTGATGATGCCGGTGGCCACGCCGTTGCGTTGCAGCATCTTGATGCCGTGACCGTCGCGCGAGTTGAACGCCTTGTATTCCTGGCCGTCGTCGCCGATGATGAGACGCGCGTCGGTGAGCACGCCGTCCACGTCCAACAACAGCAGCTTCACCTTCGCCGCGAGCGCGAGCACCCTGGGACCGACCTGCAATGCCGGCGCGAGAATCTGGTTCATGTTCTGACAGAACAAATAAGATTTTGAACCGCCAGGGCGCCAGGGTCGCCAGGAAAAGCGATTTTTAGGATCTCGTTCCCTGGCGTTCCTGGCATCCTGGCGGTTGATTTCATTTTTAATAATTTCTAGATGACGCCGGCGCGGAAAAGATCGTGCATGTTGAGCGCGCCGAGCACGCGGTTGTCCTCGTCCACCACGAACAAGCCGTTGATTTTGAGGGAGCGCATCAGTTGCACCGTCTCCGCGGCGAGGCGGTCGGCGCGTGTGGTTTTCGGATTCCGGGTCATGACCTCGGCGATCGCGGCGCGGTAGACGTCGACGCCGCGGTTGAGCACGCGGCGCAAGTCGCCGTCGGTGAAGATCCCGACCAGGCGCCCGTCGCGGTCGAGCACGCCGGTCATGCCCAGGCCCTTGCCGGTCATTTCGAGCAGCGCCTCGCGCAGGCTGGCGTCCTCGGTGACCTTGGGGATCGCGGCGCCGGTGTGCATGACGTCGCCCACGTACAGCAGCAGGCGCCGTCCCAGGCTGCCGGCCGGATGTGCGCGCGCGAAATCCTCGGGCGTGAAGCCCCGGCTCTTGAGCAGCGCCACCGCCAGGGCGTCGCCCACGGCGAGCGCCGCCGTGGTGCTGGCGGTCGGCGCCAGGTTGTGCGGACAGGCTTCTTTTTCCACGCCGGCGTACAACACCGCATCGGATTGCCGCGCCAGGCTCGATTCCAGTTTGCCCGTCAGCCCGATCAGCTTCACGCCCATGCGCTTGATGATCGGCAACAGGGTGAGGATTTCCTCGGTCTCGCCGGAATTGGAGATGGCCAGCACGACGTCCGGCGGCGTGATCATGCCGAGATCGCCGTGCGAGGCTTCGCCCGGGTGCACGAAGAACGCCGGCGTGCCGGTGCTGGCGAGGGTGGCGGCGATCTTGCCGCCGATGTGACCGCTCTTGCCCATGCCGATGACGATCACGCGTCCGTGGCAGGCCAGGATCAGCCGGCAGGCCTCGGCGAATTGTCCGTCGATGCGTCGGGCCAGAGTTTGCAGAGCCTCGGCCTCGAGCACGATCACTTCGCGTCCGAGCTGCTCGAATGGAGTGGATGGCGTCATGCGTTTCGCGGCGGCTTAAGGTAATCTTTCATTGAGTATATCGAAACGGCCGCGATTATCCCATGGAGCCGATCGGCTTTCACAGTATTCTGATTCTGCTTGGCGTGGCGGTGGTGCTGGTCGCGCTGTTCCGTTATCTGCGCCTGCCGCAGATCCTGGCGTACCTGTGCGCCGGCATTTTCGTCGGCCCCTACGGCATGGGCTGGATTCCCGACATCGAGGCCACGCGGGCGCTCGCCGAATTCGGCCTGGTGTTCCTGATGTTCACCGTGGGCCTGGAGTTTTCGCTGCCCAAACTGATGGCCATGAAGGGCGTGGTTTTCGGGCTCGGCGGCGCGCAGGTGCTGATCAGCTGTCTCGTCTTCGGCATGGCGGCGTGGCTGCTCGGCGTTCCGGCGCAGGGCGCGATCGTCATCGGCGGAATGCTGGCGATGTCCTCCACCGCGATCGTGATGAAACTGCTCACCGAGCAGCTCGAACAGAACTCGCGCCACGGGCGCAGCGCCATCAGCGTGTTGCTGTTCCAGGATCTCGCGGTGGTGCCGTTCCTGATCATGATCCCGGCGTTCGCCGGCGAGAGCGGCTCGGTCTGGTTCACCCTCGGCAGCGTGTTCGTCAAGAGCATGCTGGTGCTGGTCGGCATCATCCTGCTGGGCCGCTGGATGTTGCGGCCGCTGTTTCACGAAGTCGCGTCCGCGCGCCTGCGCGAGTACTTCATGTTCTCGGTGTTGCTGCTCACGCTCGCGGCGGCGTGGATCACCGAGATGGCCGGGCTGTCGCTCGCGCTCGGCGCGTTTCTCGCCGGCATGATGCTGGGCGAAACCGAATACCGACACCAGGTGGAAGGCGACATCCTGCCGTTCCGCGACATCCTGCTCGGGCTGTTCTTCGTCACGATCGGCATGATGCTGAACCTTGCCGCGCTGCGCGAACTGTGGCCGTGGATCCTCGCGTGCGTGGCGGCGATCCTGGTCTTCAAGACCGTGCTGATCCTCGGTCTCGGCCGGCTGTTCGGGCTGGAGACCGGGGTGGCGTTCCGCACCGGCCTGGTGCTGTCGCAGGTCGGCGAGTTCGCCTTCGCACTGCTGTTGCAGGCGAATCAGTACCGTCTCCTGAGCGAGTCGGTGGCGCAGGTGGTGCTGGCCTCGGTCATCCTCAGCATGATGATCGCGCCGCTGGTGGTGCGGCACAACGGCCGCCTCGCCAAGCGGCTTATCCCGAGCTACACCCGCGCGCGCGAGAGCAATCTCGACATCATCCGCGCCGAAGCCGGAGCCGCGGGCAAGCACGTGATCGTGTGCGGTTATGGCCGCAGCGGCCAGAACCTGGCGTGGATGCTGGAGCAGGAGGGCGTGCCGCATCTGGCGCTCGACCTCGATCCGGTGCGCGTGCGCGACGCCCGTGACGCCGGCAAATCCGTGGTCTACGGCGACGTAACGCGCCGCGACGTGCTCGAGGCCGCCGGGCTGCATCACGCCACGGCTCTCGCCATCAGTTTTTACAATGTCCCGAGCGCGCTCAAGATCCTCGAGATCACGCGCCACGTGCGCCCCGACATGCCGGTGATCGTGCGCACCATGGACGACGCCGATCTCGAACGGCTGCGCGCGGCGGGCGCGACCGAGGTGGTGCCGGAGAGCCTCGAGGGCAGCCTCATGATGGGTTCGCACCTGTTGCTGCTGCTGGGCGCGCCGGTTTCGCGTATCGTGCGCCATGTGCGCGACGTGCGCGCCGACCGTTACCGCATGCTGCGCGGCTTTTTCCACGGCGAGGACATGTTCGACGGCAAGGAGACGCACGCCTACCAGGAACGGCTGCATTCCGTGACGCTGCCGCCGCGGGCCAACGCCGTCGGCCGGCTGCTGGCGGACCTGCACCTGGAAGAAGCCGGCGTCAGCGTGAGCGCGGTGCGCCGCGGCGGCATCCGCGGCCCCGAGCCGGCGCCGGAAACCAAGCTGTCCGCCGGCGACGTGCTGGTGCTCTACGGCACGCCCGAGGCGCTGGAAGAAGCGGAGAAGATTTTGCTCGAAGGCTGAGAGTTAAATATGATTGTTCGCCGCAAAGACGCAAAGATTTCCCGTGTTTCCCTTTTTTCAACAAGCCTTGCTTCGCGTCTTTGCGGCGAAAATTCATATAAATGACTTTCAAAGACCATTTCTCGGGCCACGCCGACGATTATGCCCGCTACCGCCCGAATTACCCCGCGGCGCTGTTCGAATTTCTCGCGCAGGCGGTGTCCGAGCGCGAGCTCGCCTGGGACGTCGGGACCGGCAACGGCCAGGCGGCCCTGGGCCTGGCCCCGTATTTCGACCGCATCATCGCCACCGATGCCAGTGCGGAGCAGGTCCGCCATGCGCTGCCCCATGAAAAGATCCATTATTTCTTGGCCCCGGCGGAGCGGACCGATATTCCCTCGCACACGGTCGACCTGGTCACCGTGGCCCAGGCGCTGCACTGGTTCCGGTTCGAGCCGTTTTTCGCGGAAGTCCGGCGCGTCCTCAAACCCGACGGACTGCTCGCCGTGTGGTGCTACGGGTTGAGCCGCATCAACCCGGCGGTGGACCGGATCGTGCATCATTATTATATGAACGTCGTCGGACCCTACTGGCCGCCCGAGCGCCATTACATCGACGAGAAGTACCAGACCGTGCCGTTCCCGATGGTGGAGCTGCCGGCGCCGGACTTCACCATGAAGGAGGAATGGGATATGAATGATTTCATCGGTTATCTCCGCACCTGGTCGGCCACGCGCGAGTTCCAGCGCAAGAACGAAGAGGATCCGCTGCTGATGGTTCATCGGGCGCTGGCCAAGGCCTGGGGCGAACCCGAAGCGCGTCTCACCGTGCGCTGGCCGCTTTATCTGCGGCTCGGCAGAGTGACGGCCCCGATTGCCATACGCCCCTGAACGGGAACGATCGATGCCAAAAAAGATACTGGTGATCCTGGGGCAGCCGCAGCGGCGCAGCTACGGCGTGGCGCTGGCGCAGGCGTACGTCGAGGGCGCGCGCGAGGCCGGCGCGGAGGTGCGGGAATTGTATCTGGGCGAGTTGCAGTTCAACGCCTGCGCCAATGCGGGTCAGCCGCCGGTCGCGCTCGAGCCGGACTTGGCGCGGGCGCAGGAGGCGATTCGCTGGGCCGATCACCTGGTATTCGTCTATCCGATCTGGTGGGGCACGATCCCGGCGCTGCTCAAGGGATTCATCGAGCGCGCCTTCACCGAGGGCTTCGCCGTGAAGTTCCGCGACGACTCGCCGTGGTGGGACCGCCTGCTCAAGGGACGCAGCGCGCGGCTGATCGTGACCATGAACACGCCGTCGTTCATTTACCGCTGGATGTTCGGCCGCCCCGGCCACAACACCATGAAGAAAACCATCCTCGAATTCTGCGGCGTGAAGCCGGTGCGCATCACCGAAATCGGACCGGTCAGGAACTCCACCGACGCCAAGCGCCAGAAGTGGCTGGGACAGGTGCGCGAAATCGGAAAACAGCTGGTCTAAACTGAGGGCGCGCATGCATTCCCATCATCCATCCGCTCACCACGACCATGCCCATGCGACCCATGGCGGCACGCTACGCTGGGCCCTGCTCCTGACATTGGGTTTTGCATTTGTTGAAGCGTTCGGCGGCTGGTGGTCCGGATCGCTCGCGCTGCTGGGCGACGCCGGCCACATGTTCTCGGACGCGGTGGCGCTCGGGCTCGCGGCGCTGGCGGCGGTGATCAGCCGGCGCCCGCCGTCGGCGCGCCATTCCTACGGCCTGATGCGCGCCGAGGTGATCGCGGCGCTGCTCAACGGGTTGCTGATGCTGGCGGTGGTACTCGGCATCGTGGTCGAGGCGATCCGGCGCATCCAGCAGCCGCAGCCGGTTTCCGGACTCACCGTCGTCGGCATCGCCTCGGTCGGGCTCGTCATCAACGTGGTCGTGGCGCTGGTGCTGAGCCGCGGCGAACACGACATGAACACGCGCGCGGCGCTGCTGCACGTCATGGGCGACCTGCTGGGTTCGGTCGCCGCGCTGATCGCCGGCGCCGTGATTTATTTCACCGGCTGGA
>Ga0153916_10002176_pt1 | contig 14420 bp, 15 predicted proteins | sample Opewatmetagenome_FD_109642 | JGI IMG/M metagenome (GOLD analysis project Ga0153916, IMG submission 109642) | Freshwater wetland microbial communities from Ohio, USA - Open water 3 Core 3 Depth 4 metaG | ecosystem: Environmental > Aquatic > Freshwater > Wetlands | place: USA: Ohio, Lake Erie...
CAGTTCCTGTCCGACAAGATCTCCGGGAGCTGGTTCACATCCCTTGTCGACCCCGGCGTCAGCGGCCTGTTCCAGACCCAGGTCTATTTCAAGATCTACAGGAACGGCCAGGTCTCGGACCTCAAGGTCGAGGTCTCGAGCGGGGTCCCGGCCTTCGACCTCTCGGCCCTCCGGGCGATCCAGACGGCTTCCCCGTTCGCGCCCCTGCCCGCCGAATACGACGGCCAGTATCTCGGTATCCATCTCATTTTCGAGCATTCCCGATGACCACAAAAAAAACCTTGACCGCGATTTGCTTCCTGACCCTGACGGCCTCCGGCGGCTTGCTGGCCCAGCAGGAGGTCCTCCTGAAGATCAGCGAGGGCATGCCCATGGTCTCCGTGGCCTTTCCTCCCATCCTCGTCCGGGCCGTGTCGCCCCAGGCCCAGGCCGCCGCCCAGGAGATCCAGCAGACCCTCTCCGACGATATCAAGTACAGCCGGATCTTCCAGCTTCTGCCCAAGAGCTACTATGACTACGTCGGCCGCCTGACGAACACGGACAAGATCAATTACAAGGACTGGGACTCGATCCAGGCCAAGCTGCTCGTAACGGGTGAAGTCTGGGACGACGAGGCCGGGCGGACGCTCTTCGACGGCAAGATCTACGACGTCAAGAGCGAGCGGCCCATCGTCGGCAAGCGCTATCAGGCCGAAAAGGGCGGCCTCCGCCTCATCGCCCACAGGATGGCCGACGAGCTCATGAAGCTCTACGGAGAAAAGCCGGTCTTCTCGACGCGGCTGGCCTTCGTCAGCAACCGTGACGGGAATGACGAAATTTACATGATGGACTACGATGGCGCGAATCCGACGCGGATCACGTTCAACAAGGTCAAGGACTATATGCCCGCTTGGTCGCCCGACCAGAGGTCCATCGCCTTCACGTCCTACAAGAGGGGCAGTGCCGACCTCTACATCCGGAACATCTACGACGGGAAGGAGACCCTGGTCACCGCCAAGGGGACGAACTACTCGGCCGCCTTCTCCCCCGATGGGAAAAAGCTGGCCTTCTGCTCGACCATGAGCGAGGACGGGAACGCCGAGATCTACGTCCTCGACCTCGAGAGCATGAAGACCAAGCGGCTGACCTACAACAGCGCCATCGAGACCGCTCCGTCCTGGTCGCCCACGGGCCGCGAAATCGCTTTTACGAGCGACCGGACCGGCCAGGGCGCGCCCCAAATCTACATCATGGATGCCGAAGGCTCGAATGTCCGAAAGGTGAGCTTCGGCGGCAACTACCACGACTCTCCGGCCTGGTCCCCGACCGGTGACCGGATTGCCTACGTCTCCCGTGTCGAGAACCTCTTCGACATTTACATCCTGAACCTCAGGACCAACCAGATCTCGAAGCTCACCGAATCCAACGCCCGGAACGAGTCGCCAAGCTGGTCGCCCGACGGTCGCCATATCGTCTTCACTTCGAACATGTCGGGCTCCGTCCAGATCTACACGATCGACTACGATGGAGCTAATCTCCGGCGGCTCACGGACCGTGGCGAAAACAAGCTCGCCAACTGGACCAACTGACAGGACGAAAGAGACAAAGAGACGGATAAGGCGGGGTCCCCATATCCCATAACTTGACACTATCCCCCTCTCATTGTATAAGGATTACGGCCAAATGCCCCGAGGAGGGAGTCTTTGGGCCGACAGACGAGCCGTCAGGAGGTCTAATGAAAAAACTTCTCATTTTATCGCTCGCCGTTATCCTCGTTTTCTCGTTCACCGTTTCCTGCAAGAAAAAACCCAAGGAAGTCCCCCCGCCCCCGCCCCAGGAAAAGGAGCAGCCTAAGGTCGAGAAGGTCGAAGAGCCCGTTGTGAAAGAGCCGGTGCTGTCCGAGGAGGAGATCTTCCTCCAGAAGTCCCTCGAGCAGATCAACAGGGAAAAACCTCTGGCCAACATCTACTTCGATTATGACAAGGCCCTGATCCGCGAAGACGCCAAGCCGGTCCTCGAGGCGAACTCGAGCTGGCTGAACAAGTTCAAGACGATCAAGATTCTCATCGAGGGTCACTGCGACGAGCGCGGCACTGAGGAGTACAACCTCGCCCTGGGGGAAAAACGGGCGAAGAACACCATGGATTATCTTACGACGCTCGGGATTGCGGCCAACCGAATGAGAATCATCTCCTACGGAAAGAGCCAGCCCGTCGACCCGGGCCACGACGAAGCCGCCTGGCAGAAAAACCGGCGGGCCCAGTTCATGGTCATCGAAAAATAAAACGTGCCCAGGAAAGTCCTCGGAGCCGTCCTTCTTATCGGCCTGACCCTGGCCGCGGCCGGACAGGACAAGACCAAGAAGACGTACGAGCTGATCTACCAGGACGTCCAAGTCCTCAAGGACCAAGTCCAGGACCTCCGCGCCCGGCTCGACCGGAACGAGGAGGAGATGAGGGCCATCCGTAATGAGCTCAAGACCCTGGCCGATCTGGTCCGCCAGGCGATCGCCGGCCAGGCCGGCTTCAGGGACGACGTGAGGGCCATCCCTTCCCAGTACCAGGACTTGCTTCGGAAGATCGACCAGCTCAGTCTCGACGTCCAGAAGGTCTCCCAGGACCTCGCGGCCGCGCGGGCGGCGGAACCTCCCGCGGCCGGACCGGGACAGGCGGCCCCGGAGAAGACAACGAAGGGGACGGCCCCGCAGAAGAAGCCCGAGACGAGGCCCGGGCAGACGACACGGCCAGCCCAGCCACCCGTTCCTCCGGCTTCCAACATCTCACCCCAGGAAGCCTACCGGATGGCCTACAACGATTACCTCAAGGGCAACTATGACTTGGCCGTCGAAAGCTTCAAGCTCTACCGGCAGCAATTCCCGGACAGCCCTCTCGCCGACAACGCCCTTTACTGGATCGGCGAATGCCGGTTCAGCCAGAAAAAGTACGAAGAAGCCATCGACAGCTTCAACGACGTCATCCTGGCGTACCCCCAGGGCGACAAGGTCGCAGCCTCCTATCTCAAAAAGGGCATCAGTTACATGGAGCTCGGCAAGAAGGAGGAGGCCCTGGCCGTGTTCAAACTCCTGACGACGAAGTATCCCCTCCAGGAAGAGACCAAGATCGCCCAGGGCAAAATCAAAGAGCTGACAGAAAAATGAGAGATACAAACAGCCTGAACAAAGTCATCCTCATCGGCCGGTTGGGGAAGAAGCCCGAGATGCGGTACCTCCCCCAAAAAGAACGGCAGGTCGCCCGCTTCACCATGGCCACCAACGAGCGTTTTTTCAATACCGCTACGCGGGAGTCCAGGGACCGGACCGAATGGCACAACATCGTCGTCTGGGGGAAGCAGGCCGAATTCTGCGAAAAGTACCTGGACAAGGGTCGCCAGGTCGTCGTCGAGGGAAAGCTCCGGACCCGGAGCTGGCAGGACAAGGACGGCAACAAGCGGACGACCACCGAGATCGAGGCCGAGAACATCGTCCTCCTCGGAAGGCGCGAGGAGTACACGGCGGGTGCCGAGGCGCCAGAGTACGAACCTCGCGGCGCGGCCACGGACGTCCCGGATGATGCTCCGGACCGGAGTGAAGAACCCGGCCAGGGCGGCGACGACGACGTCCCCTTTTAGCCGGATCGCAGGTGGCTGACGAGAGCACGCTTGGGCCTTTCGTTCCTCGACCGTTGAGCCTTCCTGATGATCAAGAAACGACGGACTGAAGAGGCCTTCCGGGCCGGCATCATCGAGGATCACCGCCCGTGGGGATTCTTCCGCCGCTATCCTCACGAAGAGGCCGGGAGCATCAAGATCATCACAATCCAGCCGGGCGGCGTCCTTTCCCTCCAGTACCATGGCCGGCGGGATGAGTACTGGGTCGTCCTGGACTCCGGCCTGGAGATCACGCTCGGCGACAGGGTCTTCTCCCCCGCCGCCAACGAGGAGATCTTCATTCCTCGCGGAACTCCGCACCGGGTTCGCAACCGGGGAACCGCTCCGGCCCGGTTCATGGAGATTTGGATCGGGCGGTCCGGAGAGTCCGATATCGTCCGCCTCAAGGACGAGTACGGCCGGAAATAGTCAAAGAGGGACTGCCTCCGCGACAGGACCCTATTGATTCGCTCTGCGGAGAGGGCTGTCCCTCTTTGATGATCAGTGGCCGGGGCCGAGATCGGAGGGCCGGCTCCCGAGGAACACCTGGGGATGCTTCACCAGGATCTCTTCGATGACGTACTCCTCGATCTCCTGGGCGCCCTTGAGCTTCATCGCCTCGGCGACGATTTTCTCGGCCGTTTTCACCTCGACCGCCCTCAGAGCCTTCTTGATACGGGGGATGAAGATCGGGTTCATGCTGAACGTCCGGAGCCCAAAGCCCATAAGGACGATGGCGGACAGCGGGTCGGCGGCCATTTCGCCGCAGACCGTGACGTCCTTCCCCACTTTCTGGGCGGACTGGATGACGGAACGAACGAGCCGGAGCACCGCGGGATGGAAGGGTTTGTAGAGATATGAGACGAACTCGTTGGACCGGTCAACCGCCAGGAAATACTGGATGAGGTCGTTTGTCCCGATGCTGACATAGTCGACTTCCCGGAGCATCAGGTCGGTCAGCGCCGCGGCCGCCGGGACCTCGATCATGACGCCGATGGGAATTTTCTCGTCGAATTTCTGCTTCTCGCGGCGGAGCTCCACCTTGACGTCCTCTAAGATCTCCTTGACCTGGATAATTTCCTCGACTTCAGTCACCATGGGGACCAGGATCCGGACGTTTTTCCGGTTGCTGGCCCGGAGGATGGCCCGGAGCTGGATCCGGAAGAGGGGCTTGTTCCTGAGGGAGAACCGGACAGCCCGCAGGCCGAGGGCCGGGTTGGGCTCCTGCTCGATGTTCAGCTGCGGCAGGGACTTTTCTCCCCCGATGTCAAGGGTCCTGATGTAAACGGGGTGCGGGGCCGCCTCCCTGGCGATCCGGCAGTAGATGGCCAGATGGTCCTCTTCGCTCGGCAGGGCCGTCGTCCGGAGGTAGATGAACTCCGACCGGAAGAGCCCGACGCCCTCTGCGCCCAAGGACATGGCCATGCCCACCTCTTCGGGAAGCTCGAGATTGGCCAGGAGATTCACCCGGACCCCGTCCAGGGTCACCGGCTTGAGCCGGGCCGTCTTCTGGAGTTCCCGCCGGTAAATGTCGTATTTTTCTTTTTTGGCCTGGTATTCGCGCCGGACGGCCGCGGGCGGGTTGATGATGACCTCGCCTCCCGTGCCGTCGACGATCACGAAATCCCCTTCCCGGACGTGTGATGTCACGTTCCGGAGTCCGAGGACGGCGGGGATGTTCATCGACCGGGCCAAGATGGCCGTGTGCGAGGTCCCCCCTCCCATGTCGAGGGCGACACCGAGGGTCGTCTCGCGGCCGAGCCGGATGGCCGCTTCGGAAGGCAGGAGCTCGTGGGCGATGAGGATGTGCTGGCGGACGGGCGCCTTCTCCTTCTCCCGCCGGACCTCCAGGTTCCTGTAGATCCGACTGAGGACGTCCGAGACATCGGACTTCCGCTGCCGGAAGTAGTCGTCGTTGAGGGATTCGAACAACTGCTCGTAGCGGCTGTTCGTCTCGGACAGGGCCCATTCAGCCCGGGCCTTTTCCTCGCGGATGATCTTTTCGAGGCCCGTGAGGAGGGCGGGGTCCTCCAAGATCAGGAGGTGGGCTTCGAAGATGAAGGAGTGCTCCTCTCCCATCTTCTCCTTGATCTTTTCCCGGACCTGGACGATGTCGGCCTTGGTCCTCTCGATGGCCCGCATAAGACTCTTCAGCTCGTCCTCGACCTGGGAGGCCGGGATGAGTTCCTTCCGCGACGTGAAGACGACGCGCTTGGGGAGGAGGACCTCGCCCATGGCGATCCCCGGCGAAACCCCGATGCCCCTCAGCCTGATGATGTCCATGCCGCGTTATTCCTTCTCGTCGAACCTGTTATTGATGAGTCCGGTCAAGGCCTCGAGGGCGGCCTCCTCGTCCTTCCCCGAAACGACGAGGGCGATCTGCGAGCCCTGCGTCGCCGCCAGGGTGAGGATGCCCAGGATGCTCTTGCCGTCGATCTCGTTCCCGTCCTTGACGATCTTAACGGTCGAGGTGAACCGGTTGGCCAGGTTGACGAATTTGACCGCAGCCCGGGCGTGGAGGCCCAGCTTGTTCTTGATCATGATTCTCTTCTCGAGCATGAGGACTATTTCGCGCGGGAGCTCATAAGGATGCTGACGAGGTGGATGTTCTTCTTTCCCTGGTCGACGACCTTCTTGGCGACCTCATTGAGTACGTTCGTCCTCTGGAGGGAGACGAACTTGATGAGCATGGGCAGGTTGACGCCGGTGATGATCTCGACATGGTTCTCCTTGAGGAAGGCGAAGCTCAGGTTGGAGGGCGTCCCGCCGAACATGTCGGTGAAGATGATGGCTCCGTTTTTCTGCTTGACCCGCTTCAGGCTTTGGCTGATCTTCTTTTTCGAGTCCTCGACGTCGTCGTACCAGCCGATGGAGATGGCCTCGATGTTGGGGGCCTCTCCGAGGATGATGGTCAGGGCGTTGAGGAGCTCCTCGGCCATCTTGCCGTGACAAACGATGATGCCGCCGATCATGGTCGTCGAATCCCTCGCTTGCTTCTCCGGGTCATCCTTCGCGCGGGCCGGTCCGCCGCTCAAGCCCCTATTGTATTAAAAGGCCGTCTATTTATAAAGGTCCCGGTGATAAATTTTGACGTCCCTGCCCGTTTTTCTGAGGTGCGCCCGGAGCTCCTCGGCGATCACGACGGACCGGTGCTTGCCTCCCGTGCAGCCGATCGAAACAGTCAGGGTGCTCTTCCCCTCCTTGATGAAGCGGGGGACGAGAAAGTCCGTGAACCGGACGAGCTCCCTGATGAAGGACCGGGCGCCCGGCGAACCGAGGACGAAGTCCCGGACGCTCCGGGTCTTTCCGGTCCGGCCCCTCAGCCGGTCCACGTAGAACGGATTGGGCAGGAAGCGGGTATCAAAGACGAGGTCGGAATCCAGGGGGATCCCGTACTTGTAGCCGAAGCTGATGATGACGGTCTGCATCCGCAGCGAACGGGTCTTCAGGACCTTCTGGCTAACCGCTTCTTTGAGCTGGGAGAGGGTCAGGTTCGACGTTTCGACGACCTCGTCAGCCATCTTCTTGATGCCCGCGAGACGCTTCCGCTCAAGGCGGACGCCCTCCAGGATGGGCTTTCTCCGGGTCAGAGGGTGGGGCCGCCGGGTCTCGCTGAAGCGCTTGACCAGGCATTCGTCGGAGGCGTCGAGGAACACGAGCTTGGCGGGGACGCTTTTCCTGATATCGCGGAGGACCCTCGGAAACTCGGTCACGAACCTCGGCTCCCGGATGTCCATGACCAGAGCCACCCGGTCGATCTCGACCTTCTTCTTCAGCCAGAGGTCGACGAACCCGGGGATCAGCTTGGCCGGGAGGTTGTCGACACAGTAGTACCCCATGTCCTCCAGGAAGCGGCTGGCCACCGTCTTACCCGACCCGGAGAGCCCGGTGATGATCAGGAACCGGTTGTCTTTGGCCCGATATTTCATGTTTTTCCTCAAGTGAGGGCCCTGTCCAGCCGCTTGATGATCTCGGCTGGCGCGTGGTATCCCTTCTTCCGGAGCAGGTGGACCTTGCAGGCCACCTCGATCAGAGTGGCCATGTTCCGTCCGGGGGCCACCGGGATGGCGAGCTGGGGAACCTTTTCGCCCAAAATACACTCGTCGGCGTCAATCTTGAGTCCAAGCCGGTCGACTTCAAAACCCCGTCGCCATTTCTTCAGCTTGACGATGAGGTCCACCCGGGCGCCGCGGACCACGGACTTGGGCCCGAAGATTTCCCGGATGTTGATGATCCCCAGTCCCCGGATCTCCATGAAATCGCGGCTCAGGGGCGGCGCCGTTCCGCGGAGGGCCCCCTCCGCGTCTTTCCGGATCCGGACGACGTCATCGGAAATGAATTTGTGGCCGCGGGCGATGAGCTCCAGGGCGCTCTCGCTCTTGCCGATCCCGCTATCGCCGAGGATCAGGGTCCCCACGCCGAAGATCTTCAAAAAACCCGCGGAGATGGTCGTCTGCTCCGGCTTCTCGTCGCGGGCCGGGGGGGAAGCGTTCTCAGGCATGGGCCCGCTCTTCTTCCTCGCGGACGGCCCGGATGGCCTCCCCGGGCGTCGAGGCCCTCATGAGCCTCGATGTCAGGCCCCCCGACTTGCGGACGAGCTGGGCGATGGCGGCCAGGAGACGGAGGTTGACGTTCGGGTTCTCAAGTGGCGAAACGACGAGGAAGACGACGTGGGTGGACTTGCCATCGAGGGACTCGAAAGCGACACCCTCCCGGGAAACGCCGAGGGCGAGGACCGGGGCCTTGAGCCCGCCGACCTTGCAGTGCGGGATGGCGACGCCGCCGCCGATGGCCGTCGTCCCCAGTCCTTCCCGTTCGAGGAGCTTTGTGGCGATGTCCACGCCGGAAGCGGCGTCCGTCCGGGCCTGGAGATGCTCGGCCATCTCCCGGATGACGTCGTCCCGGCTCCGGCCCTTGAGCGGGGCCACGACCAGGTCCTCGTTAAGGAGGGAGTGGAGCTTCACGGCCACCTCGAGCCGGTCATTCCGGTTCCACGAGCCCGAGGTTGCCGTCCTTCCTCCGGAAGAGGACGGCCCATCGCTCGGACCCTTCCCGGCGAAAGACGAGGACTTCCCTGTTCTTGGACTCGAATTGGACCAGGGCCTCGTCGAGGGAGAGTGGCTTGGCCGAGAAAACCGGGCTGCGGATGACCCGCCTCTCGGGCTCGGCCGCTTCGGGGAAGGCGACGAATTCTTTCCTCTCCCGGCCTCCCCGACGCTTTCTTTCCCGCCACTTTTCGCGTTCCTTTTTGATCTTTTTTTCCAGGTTGTCGAAGGCCTGGTTGAGCGAGCTCATCATGTCCAGCGACTCTTCCGTGACGACCAGGCTCGCCCCCTTGGCCTTGACGTGGATCTCGGCGCTGCTCCGGTTCTTCTGGACCCCCAGGATGACGTTCACGTCCAGGATATCCCCGCTCAGGCTCCTCAGGCTGCCCAGGCGCTTTTCGCAGTAATCTCGGATTTCGGGCGTCAGGACGGCCTGCCGCGCCGTGAAATGGACGTTCATGCCCGCTCCTCCATGATGGATTTCCTCTTCCGGATGTGCGACGGCTCGATCTTGATCTGCATCCGGTACTTGGCGACCGTCCTCCGGGCGATCTTCAGGTTCTCCTTGGCCAGGAGGTTGCCGATCTCGATGTCGCTCAGGGGGTTCGAGGGGTCTTCCCCCTCAACGAGCTTCTTGATCTTTTCCTTGATTCTGAGCGAGGACACTTCCTCACCGAAGTTCCCCGGCAGGGACTTGTGGAAGAAGAATTTCAGCGGCAACACCCCCTGCGGGGTCAGGATGTATTTGTTGGCCACGACCCGGCCGACCGTGGACTCGTGGACGCCAATATCCTGGGCGATCTCCATCAGGGTCAGGGGTTTGATCTCATCGATCCCTTTCTCGAAGTATCCCTTCTGCTTGTTCACGATGTACTGGGCGACCTTGAAGATCGTCTTGTCCCTCTGGTCCAGGCTCCTCATGAACCAAACGGCTTTCTTCAAACTCTCCTCGAGGAAGCGGCGGGCTTCGGGTTGGCCCATGGAGGCCTGGGCCAGGAGCCGTCGGTAGTACGGGCTGATCCGGAGCCGGGGCATCCCGTCATTGTTGAGGGAAATCGCCCATTCGTCGCCCGCCTTGTTAACGATGATGTCCGGGATGACGTAGGTCGTCTTCTCCTCGCTGTACTTCCGGCCGGGCTTCGGGTCGAGGCTCTTGATCAAGTCGACGTGGTCCTTGATCTCGGTCCGGGGAATATTGAGCACCTTGGCGAGCTGGGCGAAATCGACCTTTTCAAGAAGGGGGAGGTGGTTGGCGATAATGGCCCGGGCGACATCATCCTGGATCTGGAGATAGTCCATCTGGGCCAGCCACGCCTCGCGGACATCGAGGCTTCCGCAGCCGACGGGGTCGAAGGCCTTGATCTTTTCCCTGATCGCGTTGAATTTTTCCGGAATTGTCGGATAGAGGTTGGCGAGTTCCTCGACGGAGGAGCTCAGGAAGCCGTCCTCGTTGATGTTGCCGATGATGAACTCGGCGAGTTTGAGGTCCTCCGGATCGAAGAATGTCAGGGTCGCCTGCCATTCCAGGTGATCCCAGAGCGAGGGGCTCCGGGACAGTGTGTTCTCGAGCGAGACTGCCTCCCGGTTTTCATAGAAGCGGGGACGAAAACCGTCGTCAAGGTACTCCTGGAAGCGCGAGTCAAACCCGTCCGACTCGCGGGGCTCGAAGCTTGGGTCCTCGGCCGGAAGCTTAAGCTCGGCCGGGAGCTCGTCCGGGTTCTTCTCGGTCTCGCGTTCTTCGGCCGGTTGGCCGGACTCAGAAGCCGCCTGGTCCAAGGATTCGCCCTCGACCTCGATCATGGGGTTCTGGGCGAGCTCGGCGTCGATGACTTCGATGAGCTCGAGGTTGGTCAGGGGCAGGAGCTTGATGGCCTGCTGAAGCGCCGGGGCCAGGATCAGCTTCTGGACCTGGCGCTGGTCGAGTCTCTGTCTAAGTGTCATCGTTTCGGCCTCGCCCTTTCCATTTCTCCTATTAATAAAGACGAAAGTCGTTTCCCAAATAGCTCTTCCGGACGTCCTCAGAGGCTACGATTTCCGCCGGCGTTCCCTCCTTGAGGACCTTGCCCCCTTCGAGGATGTAGGCCCGGTCCGTGATCTTCAGGGTTTCCCGGACGGCGTGGTCTGTCAGTAAAACACCGATCCCGCGCTTCCTGAGGTCCCGGATGATCGTCTGCAGGTCGAGGACCGCCAGGGGGTCGATCCCCGTGAAGGGCTCGTCGAGAAGGATAAAGTCGGGGTCGGTGATCATCGCCCGGGCGATTTCGAGCCGCCGCCGCTCCCCCCCCGAAAGCGTCAGGGCCAGGGACCGGGCGACACCCCCCAGCCCGAAATCCGCGAGGGCTTCAGCCAGGCGGATTCGCTTCGAAGCCCCGGCGCCTGGCCTGGTCTCCATGACGGCCATGAGGTTGTCCTCCACGGTGAGTTTCCGGAAAGAGGACGGCTCCTGAGGGAGCAGGCAGAGTCCTCTCCGGGCCCGGAGATACATCGGCAGGTCCGAAATGTCCTCATCCCGGAGGAAAACCCGGCCGCCGTCCGGGGGGACGAGGCCCAGCATCATCGAGAATGTGGTTGTCTTTCCGGCCCCGTTCGGTCCCAAGAGACCGACGATTTCCCCGCCGCCGACCTCTATCGTGACCTTGTCGACGACCTTCTTTGTTCCGAAGCTTTTTTCGAGATCAACGGCCTTCAGCGAACCCTTCATTGTTCACGATTTGACGACGGTAATCGACCTTCCCTGTCCTTTGTTTTCGATGAGGATTTTATCATCGGCCAGACGAAAAGTCAATTTGTCCCCTCGGGAGGCACCCTTCCCCTTTTCGACCAGGACGGGGCCGCCGGTGAGGACCAGCGTCTCGGCTTCGGGATCGTACCGGGCTTCACTCCCCCGGCCCTCATAGAGCCCCCAGGAGACCACGACGCCAACCCCGGCGACAAGGCCCTTGACCTCTTTTTTGCCCTCGGCAAGGGCGACGGCAACCGACCCCGCGGCCAGCTGGAAGTCCTGGGTTCGGACAAGTCCCCCGCCCTTGAAGTTGACCGTCCGGTCCGCCGGAGAAAAACTCATTTCCTCGCCCCCGATCTCGACCCCGCGCTCTTCGGCTGAGCCGCGCGACCGGAAGGGGAAGCCGGCGTTCACCCGCCCCCGCCCGCGGATATCTCCCGAACCTTCGAGGACATCGAGTTCTTCCGCCTGGACGGCCCCGGTGTCCTGCCAGAGCTTGACCTGCCCTTCAAAGCGGAGCCGGCCCTCATCCCCGGACGATTTCATGGTCCGGCAGTTGACAAAGACAGGCGTGTCTTTGGAAAAAAAGCCGACGGGAGTCCTGTCGGACCTCGGTTTCAGGAGACATTTGACTCCCCCCGAAGCCTCGCTGTTCCCGGAACCCGTCTCCAGGCTGATGACGGGAGCCTCGATCCAGGAATCCTCGGATTCAAGGCGCGAAACGCCCCCCTCCTGCGCCTTTGCGGTCAGGATGCCGGGCTTGCTGGAATAAGCGATGGCTTCCCCGCCGAGATCGCGCCTTCGGCCATCTTTGTCCTCAAGGCTCATCCGGACGTCGCCGGACGCTGCCCAGTTCATGATCTTCCCGTCGCGGTCGAAAGCCAGCCGAAGGTCCGCGGCCTGGACGCGGCTGCCGGGGTCCGGCGGCGCGTCGAACAACATCCGGCAGTCGCCGAAGGCTTCGACGCCCGAGATCCGGGAGGAATTCGGGAATGAGGAGGCCCGGATGGTATCGGCCTCGAGCGCGATGTTCCTCCGCCCGGCTGCCCCTTTGAAGTCGCATTTCGCGCCCTTTTCAAAGCTCACGGACCGGAAGAAGCGCTCGTCGTCCGTGAGCACGAACCGCAAAAACTCCGAAGCTCCCTCCCCTTCGGCAGAGGACAGCCGGGCACGGCTGTCGACCCGGCCCGCCTTCGCGCTTCTATCATAAACGAGGGCATCGCCGGTGATCGTCGCGGTTCCGGAGGACGGCGGCCCGCCTTTGACTTCGAAGCTGAAGCCGCCGGAAAGCCGGACCTCGTTTCGTTTCTCGTCATAGACGAACGTCCGGCCGGAGCCCGCGAGCCTGTCCGAGCCGAGAACGCCGCCCTGGTCGGTCCGGTAGAGCCCGGCCGTTTTGTCGTATTCGATGGATTCAGATTCGAAGGTAAGGTCCTCCGCCGCGACCTTGACCCGGCCCGCCATCCTGAAATGGACCATCTCCTTGTCGTAAGCCACGCTCGCGGCGGAGATCCGGGTCTCGCGTCCTTCTGCCCGGCCGTAATCGATGATCTCGACGGATCCCTCCAGATGGTTGAGCCCATCCTCCCCGAGAAAGAAGCGGTCGGCCCGGAGGTCGTCCCAGACTTTGCCGTCCTTGAATTCCCGGTGCCTGATGTTTTCCTTCCGGTCGACCTTCATGGCCTCGGGGACGCCCTTTCCGGGTCCATGACTGATGGGAGGCTGACGCCGAGGAATAAACCGGATGGCGACCGCGGCCAGCAGGACCACCAGCGCGGCGGCGATCCCGAGCCGGGCGAATCTCACCGCCGAGGTCGTTCGCGAGCTCATGCGTATCGTCAGACTCTCAGGTCTTCTATGGACAGGCTGACCCTCTCCTCGCCGAGATACTCCGAGAGGAGGAGAGAATAGGCCAAGTCGACGCGCCCACCCCGCCTGAGGACATGGGACCAGTCCGCCTTGTCCCAACCCACGACTTCAAAGACCCGCCCGTTCTGTCGGGCCAGGAATTTCAGATGCTTCCGTTGGAGAACCTGGGGGTCGCTCAAGACCTCCACGTTTTCGGTCAGGAAGAGAGGCTTGGGATTTCCGACGCCGAACGGAACGAGGAGGGAATACTGCTCGAGGAAGCGGCCGTCGATGGTCGGAAACGCAAGCGGTACGTCGACCCTGATCTTTCGCTTCAGGTCCTCCTCGCTGATCCTGGCTTCCGCCAGAGCATTGAGGGTCTTCTTGAAGGCGCCCATCCGGTCCAGGGGCAGCGTACAGCCGACGGCCAGACGGTGACCGCCGTAGCTCAGGAACAGGTGTTTGCACTCGTCCAGGAGGTCGATGAGCGGGACGTCGAAGATGCTCCGGCCGGAGCCGCACGCCTTGCCGTCCTCGTAGGCGAAAAGGACGACCGGCCGGTGGAAATAGTCTTTGAGCTTCGAGGCCACAATGCCGATGACGCCTCGGTGCCAGTCCTCACTCCCGAGGACGAGGCACTTGTACTTGAGAGCCAGGGATCTCTCCTCGATCAGGTCCTTAGCGGCCTCGAAGATTTTCTCCTCGGTCCGCTGGCGCTTTGAGTTGAGCTCCTCGAGCTGCTGGACGAGAGACAGGGACTCTTCGATCGTGTCGCAGAAAAACAGGCGGACGGCCAGGTCCGTCATGCCCATCCGGCCAGCGGCGTTGATCCGGGGCCCGATCCGGAAGCCCAAGTCGCCCTCGGAGATCTTCCGGTTGCCGAGGCCGCAGGCCTCGATCAGGCTCTTGAGCCCCGTGTTGCTTACGCTCTCCAGCCCCTTGAGCCCGAACTTCACGAACAGCCGGTTTTCCCCCTTGAGCCCGGCCACGTCGGCCACAGTCCCGATGCAGACGAGCTTCATGTAATGGGGCAGGCCCGCGGCCTTGCCGGACCTCCCGAGGAGGGCCTGGATGAGCTTGAACGTCACCCCGACGCCGGCCAGGTCCCTATCGGGATAGCCCGAGTCTTCCAGGACCGGATTGAGGATGGCCGCGGCGTCGGGGAGTGACTCCCCGGGCCG
>Ga0153916_10002179_pt1 | contig 14410 bp, 8 predicted proteins | sample Opewatmetagenome_FD_109642 | JGI IMG/M metagenome (GOLD analysis project Ga0153916, IMG submission 109642) | Freshwater wetland microbial communities from Ohio, USA - Open water 3 Core 3 Depth 4 metaG | ecosystem: Environmental > Aquatic > Freshwater > Wetlands | place: USA: Ohio, Lake Erie, Old...
ACGAAATTCGAAATTCGACTAATCGGCACCTTTCGGAACGGGTCATATTCGCTGCGCAGAATGTGGAAACGCGTGACCCTCCAGAAGGCGCGCACATACATGTCCACGATTGCACCGTTCGCGCGGGAATCCATGTCTCATTTGGATATTCCAATCGTCAGGTACGTTTGGGCGCCGTCTTTCGCCTAAGGTATCTGTATGAGATATAGCAGCTGCCCTCCCTCGAGACCATGCACGGGCCGACCGGTGACATCGGCGTGCATTTCCTGGCGAACAGAGGGCAGTCCTCGCTCGTCGCGATCCCTCGGAGCATCTCCCCGCAGCGGCAACCTTTCGCCTCGCCTACCTTGCTGAATTGAACCTCTCGTAGGAGATCACGATGCAACCTCCTTGCGTCGTGCTCCTCCAGCGCCTTCCTTATGCCCAGGCCACTCCTCGGAATGACGGGGAAGCCTCGCCAAATCACATCGGTCTTCTCGAATGCGTCCGCCATGGCCTGAAGCGCGGCTGGGTTGCCCTCCGGTTTCACGACCCTGGTGTACTCGTTCTCGACCTCTGCGCGTCCTTCCTGGATCTGGACGGCCAGCATGTAGACCCCCATCAGCAGGTCGAGCGGTTCGAATCCGGCGACGACCTGAGGGATGCGGTACTTCTGAGACAGGAACTCATAGGGCCTGGTCCCGATGATCGTGCTGACGTGCCCAGGCTGAATCATCCCGTCGAGCTTGATCTCTCCCATGCTGGCTATCGCCTCGAGCGCGGGCGGAACAGTGCGGTGACAGCTGAGCACGGAGAAGTTCTTCGGTGGTTCAGACAGGAGTGCGGAGGCGGTCGTCGGGGCGGTGGTCTCGAAGCCTATGCCCATGAACACGACCTCCTTCTTGGTCCGTCGGGCCAAGGTCACTGCATCGTCGACTCCAAAGACGATCTTGACCTCCGCGCCATCCGTCTTCGCATCGTTGAGCGAGCCGCTCTGGCCCGGGACCTTCATAACGTCCCCGAATGCGGCGATGGTCTTTCCGGCTCTCGCGAGTGCGAGGATCTCCTCGATTTCGACGGGCGGGGTGACGCAGACCGGGCACCCGGGGCCCTGCCGGATATCTATGCCGACCCGCTGGAACTCGCTGTCGAGCCCGAATCTGATGAGCGTGTCCTGATGGGTGCCGCAGACGTGCATCAGCGTCAGGTCGAGCTTCATAGACTTCAGTTTGTCCAGGATCTTCTTGGACATCTCCTTGTCTCGGAACCTAAACGTCTGGAACCACCATCCTGATGTTCCTGATGACGCACTCGCGCCCGACGACTATCTCGGCGGCACCGCAGCACTTTGGGCATTCGAGTATCGGCACGATCTTGTGCGGCGAGTCCTCGGCGGGCTTCACTTCCCCCTCGAACCCGCACCTGCACTTGATGCGCCCTTTGAGGTGCTTGATGTTGAGCTCGGAACCATCTAAGAGAGGGTTCTCCTTGGAGAGCACTTGGTAGGCGAATTTCAGCTGCTCGTCCCCGAGCAGAGTGTACTCCCCGACCTCGAGGTCGACCGCCTCAATCCTCTTGGCGTGCCTTTTCGTGGCCTCCGAGAGGATGCTGTCGATGATCTGAGTCATGACCGAGAACTCGTGCATTCCTTCTACGCCCCGGCGTCCGTCTGTTCCAGCATTTCGCGGAAAATGTCCAGAGTCTTCTCGGCCTCGTCGCGGTCCATGACCTGTATGGCATAGCCCGCGTGGACAATCACGAAGTCCCCAACCTTCGCTTCGACCAAGGATATGTTCGCGGTCCTCTTGACGCCCCCGTAGTCGACCGTCGCAGTGTGGCCGTCTATGGACTTTATCTCCGCTGGGACTGCTAGGCACATGGTATCTTCGAATAAGTGAGGGTCTGTTATATAGCCTTAGCCAATCAACGACCCAGCTATGGCGTTCTGGCCAGTGGATATGCCTCCGTCCCCGTTGCTGATCCTTTCGTGGCCGACGAACTCGAGCCCGTTCTTCTCGACGGTGTCCTTGACCCACGCCGTGATCGGTCCGCTGTACGACACCCCGCCCGTCAGTCCGACCCTCTTGAGGCCGTTCGCATCCGCGTACTCGCACGCATGGTCCGCGATGCCTGTGACCAAGGCCTTCACGAACGATGCCGCCAGGTCCGCCCTCTGGATGTCGTTCTCGAACTTCGTGTTGATCAGCCGCTCGAACAAAGGCAGGGTCCTCGCGACTTCGAGGTCCCCGCGCTTCACGTACTCGAGCTCGAATGAGTACTTCGGTTCGCCCAGCTCCAGCCACTTCTCGAGCTTGATCGCCGGTTCCCCCTCATAGGTCCTCTTGCAGCAGACGCCGAGCACGCACGAGACCGCATCGAGCACGCGGCCCATGCTCGAGGCAAGGACGCTCTTCCCAAGCATCTTCGAGTACACTTCCGCCTCCCTCTTGTCCACCATCGTCGGGTCCATGCCCAGCTGCAGCTGGATTGCGGTGACCACCCTCTTCGGGTCTATCACAGCCCTGTCTCCGCCAAGCAGCGGTATGCCCTCTATGGATGCGATCCTCTTGTACTCCTTGAAGTCCGCGACGAGCGTCTCCCCACCCCAGGAGGTCCCGTCGTCCCCGTAGCCGGTCCCGTCCCAGGTGAGCGTCACGAGCGGTCCCTCGATTCTTCTGTCGATCTTCAGTGCAGCCGCGTGAGCATGATAGTGTTGAGTCTCGATCAGCTCTGCACCGTGTTCCTTCGCCAGGCGCCTGGCCTCGATCCTGGTCGAATACCTCGGATGCTTGTCCATCGCCACGGCCTCAACATACTTCACGCCGAGGAGGCCGCAGAGATAGTGGATGGCGTCGTCGAGGTACTGCAGGGTCGGGTACTGCTGCGACTCTCCGACGTACTGCGTCAGGAAGATCTCGCCGTTTCTCGAGACCGACGCAGTAACGTCCCACTGCGCGCCGACCCCGATTACGAAGTGCCTATGGTTCGCCTCGACTGGGACTGGCACGAACCCCCTCGACTTCCTCGTGAAGTTGGTCGTCCCCGAGTTGACCTTCACCACCGAGTCGTCGCATCTGTGGACGATCTCTCGGTTGTGCATGAGGTAACAGTCGAGTCCCAGATCGAAGGCCTTGGTGTTCTCTATCACCATGGGCTCGCCCGGGGGGTTCGCGGATGTCATGATGACTCCGTCCGCCTTCAGATGATTGAAGAGGAGCAGGTGAGCGCCCGAGTACGGGAGCATCACGCCGAGGTTTCCGAGCCCTGGTGAGACCTTCTCGAGCACGTCCATCTTGTCCTTTCGCTTGCGCACGAGGACGATGGGTCTCTGGGGTGAGGTCAGGAGGCGTTCCTCAGCCTCGCTCATCTCGGCATATTTCTTGGCGGTCCCGAGGTCGCGCATCATGACCGCGTATGGCTTGTCCCCTCTCCTGTATATCTTCCTCAGGCGGGCCGCGTTCTGGAAGGTCGCGACTATGTGCATGCCTCCCCATCCCTTGATGAGCCCGACCTCTCCGCCGTCAATCCTAGCGGCGAAATCCTTGAAAGGCTCGCCCCTCATCGGCCTGCGGTTCTTGCCGTACAAGACGTACTTCGGGCCGCATCTCGGACAGGAGATGGTCTGTGCGTGGAACCTGCGGTCCTCCGGTGACGAGTACTCCTGCATGCACTGGTCGCACATAGCGAATTCCGCCATGCTCGTGCGCGCGCGGTCGAACGGGAGGTCCTCGATGACGGTGAACCTCGCTCCACACTCGGTGCAGTTCGTGAATGGGTACATGAAGCGCCTGTTGCCCGTGCCGTAGAAGTCCGTTGTGCAGCTGTGGCAGATCGCCGTGTCGGTCGGGATGAGCGAAATCCTCACTCCGTCATGGCTCTCCATGATCGAGAATTCCCGGAACGACTCATCCGTCTCCTCGACGACCGCACTGTCAATCCTTGCGAGGGCTGGTAAGGATTCCATAAGCCGTTTCAGGAATTCCTCGGGATTCCTATCGAGGTGTATCTCGACATTGGAGCCGTTGTTGAGAACATAGCCCTTCAGCCCCATGGCCTTGGCGACCCTGTAGACGGTCGGCCTGAACCCGACCCCCTGGACTATGCCGTAGACGGTGATCTTCATGACGCATCCTCTAGAGGCCGAGGGCTTTGACCAAGTCGTTCAATCCCTTTCCGCGGCGCGCATCCATCATGATGACCTTCGCCCCCGGGTTGACTCTCCTCGCATCTCGCTCCAATATCTTCGGATCGACCTGCATCGCGTCGGCGAGGTCCACCTTGTTGATCACGATGATATCGGAGAACGCGAAGATGGGGGGATGCTTCCTGACCATATCGTCCCCCTCGGTCACGCTGATGACCACGACCCTCTTGTGCGAGCCTACGGGGAAGTCCACGGGGCACACGAGGTTCCCGACGTTCTCGATGAAAAGGTAGTCCAACTTGTCGAGAGGAAGGTCATCCAGCGCGTGATCCACTAGATGCGCGTCGAGGTGACACTCCTTCCCGGTGTTGATGTTGGCCGCCGGGATGCCGTGCGCGGTGAACCTCGTGTAGTCGTCGTCGCCCGACACATCGCCTGCAATGGCCCCGGCACGCTTGCCCTTGGCCTTCAGTGTCTCGACGAGCTTCTCTATGATGAGCGTCTTCCCGGAGCCGATCGCGCCCAGAAAATCGAACGCGATCACCCCATGGTCGTCCAGATGCTTCCGGTTCTCGTCCGCGATCCTCCGGTTCTCCCCGAGGATGTCCTTCTCCATGTCAAGCGTGACCGTCTTGTGCACGCCCAAGAATCCGACCTTCGGGATTAATCTTTTCGCATGATAGAGGGCTTCCTCAAATCCTGGAGCCAATCAGGAAGAACGTTGGTGCGACTCCGGCGACTGCGGTCAGCAGCACCAGTATCACCCCGGCCACGAAATGCATGGTGATGAACGCGAGCAGCGTGCCCATGGCCAGGACTACGAGCAGAGTCACCCACCCAACCGTGAACGCCAACGCCCTCTTCCCAGGCGCTCCGCCTATCCACGGAAAGTCGTTGAGGAAGTCGTCTCTTCCCGACCCCTTCCGGTGATGTTGGAGCTCGTGCTCGCTCGGGGGTCTAGATAGGATCCATCCGCCACACCTGGCGCACCAGTTGCTCCTGTTGTTGAAGCTGACGCGCTTCCCGCAGTTGGGGCATCTCATGGGGGGGTGCTCTTGGTACGATACTGACGCCGCCCGCATTTGAATCATTCTCAGGAGGATATCACCGCAGAGAAGCGAACATGCATCCTATAAGTAGTCAACAAGGAAATCGGTAGGTCACATGACGGAGGCTTGGCTACCTCTCGCGCTGATCGCGATCCTGTTGTACGGGGCCTCGCAGGTCGCGCAGAAGGTCTCCCTCAACAGCCTGTCCGCGCCTTCTGTCGCGTTCCTGTCGATCGTGCTCGCTGGGCCGGTATCCCTCGTGTGTCTCGCCCCCTATCTCTGGTCCGGGGAGATACTGAACATCGAGCTCGGGACCCTGGGGATCGGTCTGCTCGCGGCGGCCTTTGGCCAGTTCGGGTACTATACCTATCTCGAGGCCGCGGAGAGAGGCCCCATATCGATCGTTGGCAGCGTCACTGCCGCGTACCCAATCATGGTGATCGTCGTCGCGATCGCGTTCCTTGACGAGTCCCCTGGCATACTGCAGCTCGGCGGGGTCCTGATGGTCACCTGCGCGATCATCGCCCTGTCCTACATCCATGGAAGCCGTGAGCGCAAGGGCCTGAAGCTCGAGCGGAAGTACCTCGCTATCTGCTTTGTCACCGTTGGGTTCTGGGGCCTCTGGGCGGTACTCACCAAGCTCACGCTCGAGGACATGGACCCGCTTCTGTTCCTGGGGCTCTACGGTGTTGTCATCATCCCTGCGACCCTGATCTACTACATGTACCGTGGGCTCAGGATCCGAGAAGTCATCCCGAAATGGTCAGTCCCGCTCATGATCGCCATCATGGCCAGTGAGGTGGTGAACATCGCGTTCTTCGCTGAGATCAACGCCATCGACCAGGGACCCGCATCGATCGTGTTCCCTCTCGTGGCTGCGAGTCCTTTCATCGTCATCATCCTTGCATTCTTATTCCTCAAGGAGCGACTAACGCGCAGGGAATGGTTGCTCACGTCCCTCGTCGTCGTAGGGATCGTGATAGTCTCGACCGTCTAGGGGTGTCGTGAATGAGGTGTCCGAACTGCGGAGAGTATTTGAGGGACCGTCTCGCGGCCTTCTGTCCGATCTGCGGCAAGGAACTGCCTCATCCGACACCGGAGGAACGCCGAGGTGCCGTCGACAGGTCGGTCGCCGGGATCACTCTTGTCAGCAGTCTCGTGCTCCTCACCATGGGTTTCAGCTTCCTCATCCCGGACGTCATCATTCACTACATAGTAGGCGGAACCATGTACTGGCCCTACCAGATGTACATGCTTCTCGCTGGTTTTGTCCTGCTAATCGTGAGGCATCCGTTTGCCCGCCGCGCCAGGAGATCCAGAGTTCAGATGTTGCGGTCAATGCAGGAGCGATCGAGATGTTCGTACTGCGGCAAGGACAACCTGCCCGGGTCGCGCGAGTGCGAATCATGCGGCGCGCCTCTGAAGTGACCTGCGGGGACCTTGAGCCGCGGTTTCTGGCCGACGGATGGGCGTTTGCCGGAGACGTAAAAGAGATTTTTCAGCGGCAACGATGACGTCAGGAGTGTTTTTCTGCAAGCGCAGCCGAGTTGCGCCGCGCAATTTCGCCATTGCGCTGTTATTTGGCGTCCAGCAATAAGCTTCTTAAACCGACATCTGATAGTCCATTTCCTCACTCAGACATCCGTCGGGTGGTCGGGAGTGGGATTTGTTCACAGAGAGGGGAGAGAGAAAACATGACCAAGAAGATGCTCAGCATAGCAGTTGCGCTATGCATGCTGCTCGTTGCAATGACTGTAATGTCTGGACCCGCCAGGGCCAGTACTCCGACCGTGTGGACTGACAAGGCGGATTACGCTCCAAGTCAGACGCCGATCATCTCAGGCAGCGGGTTCGCCGCTAGCGCGGACATTACCGTGACCGTCTTGAGACCGGACGGGGTACTTGATTCGGTCTACTCGATGAGCGACGATGCGGGCAATTTTGCCTGCTCGTATCAGCTCGACGGAATCATGGGTACTTATCTTGTGACTGCCACTGACGGCGTCAATACGGCTACAACGACTTTTACTGATGCCCTTCAAGTCGATTGGCTCCAAGGAGAAGATGACCATGACGGTGACGGATCGATTGAGACACCGATGGTCTTCTGGGTAAGCGGCGCGCTGGATGGTCAGCACAACTTGCTGACCGAAGGGAACATCCCGCCCACCTATCCACCTCGCATCCCAGGCCATGTGAACTATCGTGCCATATTCGAGGGAATGGATGCCGGGAGTTACACATGGATAATCAAGTACGAGTTCCAGAAGGGCGGAATCGTGGCAATTGATTTCCTGACAACCAACTATGGGATAACCGACGCGAACCTCAAGACCGAGCTTCCGTCAGGGGTTAGCGCGGGGGATATTGATGCTATCCTACCCTCGCTGAACGAATGGAAGTTCCCGTATGACACTGCAGGCGTTCCTGGAGACCTTGACGGCGGCACTGTGCAGGACCGACAGGTGGCTCATGAGACCGCCTTGGCCGCTTACGACCCTCTCAAGATGAAGATGTATGGGGCTACGATTACGAACATCGTTCAGGTCTCTCATACAATCTCTTCGCTCGCAGACAGCAAAGACACTGATGCGTTCGTCCAGGTCATGTTCACCAAGACAACTGGGGAGACTGATATTGTCATGGCCACCTGGGGCGGTCACATGGCCATAGGCCAGCCCTACCCGGTGGGCTACGGTACAGGTCACGGAGCGGGGAGCGTTAGCGGGTCACCTTTCCACATGATCCTTTGGAACGTTCTTGACTCCAATGGCGACACTTTGATCAGCAAGAGCCCGAACCTGGCAATCCAGCTCAAGGCGGTATTCGTTCCGGCCATCATCTCCGGGCACAAGTTCAACGACTTGAACGGAAACGGCGTTTGGGACAAACTGTCTGAGCCGGCACTGTCGGGATGGACAATAAACATGGCCGGGACTCTCAGCGGTTCAACGACCACAGACGTCAACGGATACTACGAGTTCAACTACTTGCCCGCTGGCAGCTACACCATCTCTGAGGTACTAAAGCCAGGCTGGGTGCAGACGGCTCCTTCGGGAGGAACCTACTCTGTGACGGCCACTTCGGGCGGAATATACTCGGACAGAGACTTCGGAAACGTCCTGCTCATGCCCGAGATCGATGTTGAGAAGACGGGGCCACTCTACGCGTACGAGGGGGACGTCATAACGTACACGATAACGGTCACGAACACGGGGAACTGCATACTGTACGATGTCGCTGTGACGGACACCCTGTTGGGGAACATCGGCACGATAGCCGTGCTCCCGCTGGACGATCCCCTCACAGTGCCGTTGGAGAATGTAGTGACATTCAAAGTCCAGTACACAGTTCCTGACCCATCAACGGCAGACCCGATACCCAACACCGTGACTGCAACCGGCTACGATGTTCTGGGCGGAAGCGCCACCGACAGCGCCAGCTGGAGCGTAGATGTGCTCCATCCTGCAATCGACGTCGCGAAGACAGCTGACAAGTCTTGCGCGGAGGCAGGGGAGGCCGTCACGTACACGATTACCGTGACGAACCCGGCGTCCACCGACGTGGCAATCGACTGGTTCACCGTGAGTGACGCAGCTCTCGGATGGTCTCAGCTCTGGGGAAAGTCACCCGGTCAGGACCCAACCTTGGACCTAGCTCCTGGGCAGTCAGTATCGTTCACGGTCATAGTGAACATGCCCGCCCAGACTGCAGATTTCGTCAACACCGCGGATGTGGTCGGATATGACATCCATGGCAAACAGGTTACCGACCTCACACCCGGTTCATGGACGGTCGACATTGTTCACCCAGATGTCCAGATCACGAAGTCCGCTGACAAGACCTGTGCTGAGGCAGGGGAGGTTGTCACGTACACGATCACGGTGACGAATCCTGCGAGCGCGGACATTGCGATCGATTGGTTCACCGCAAGTGACGCGTTGCTGGGATGGACCGTGACATGGGGCAAGGTGGGCGGAGTTGATCCGCTGCTGGACCTCGCTCCTGGCCATTCCGTGTCTTTCTCGGTCCCGAAGGCGATGCCGGCCCAGACGGCCGACTTCGTCAACACCGCTAGCGTGACCGCATATGACATGCAGGGTCACGACGAGACCAGGACCTCCAACTCGTGGACGGTCGATGTTGTCCACCCGGATATTGCGATCTCGAAGTCTGCTGACAAGACATGTGCAGAGGCAGGCGAGATTGTCACCTACACTATCACCGTGACGAACCCGGCTAGCGCGGACATCGCGATAGACTGGTTCACAGCGAGCGATGCGCTGCTTGGCTGGTCCGTCACGTGGGGAAAGGTTGGCGGAGTGGATCCGTTGATGGACCTCGCTCCAGGACAGTCCGTGTCGTTCACGGTTCCGAAAGCGATGCCAGCCCAGACAGCTGACTTTGTCAATACCGCGAGCGTGACCGCATATGACATGCAGGGTCATGATGAGAGTGCGACCTCGAACTCGTGGACGGTCGACATAGTCCACCCGGATGTCGAGATCACTAAGGCTGCCGACAAATCCTGCGCTGAGGCGGGCGAGCCAGTCACATACACCATCACGGTGACGAACCCGGCAACGGCGGACATTTCGCTGGACTGGTTCACGGTGAGCGATTCGCTGATAGGTTGGTCTGAGACGTGGACCGGGGACCTTGCCCCTGGCCAGTCCAAGGCGTTCACCGTCACGGTGAACATGCCTGACCAGACTGACAACTTCGTCAACACGGCGAGTGTCACCGCGTACGACATGCAGGGACACGACGAGACGAGGACCTCGAACTCGTGGACGATCGACATTGTTCACCCAGATGTTCAGATCTCGAAGTCTGCTGACAAGACCTGTGCGGAAGCCGGCGAGATTGTCACATACACGATCACAGTGACCAACCCGGCCACCGCGGACATCGATATTGACTGGTTCACGGCAAGTGATGCGTTGCTGGGATGGTCCGTGATATGGGGCAAGACCGGCGGGGTTGAACCCTTGCTGGACCTCGCTCCCGGACAGTCCGTGTCGTTCTCGGTCCCGACGGCTATGCCATCTCAGACCGAGGATTTCGTCAACACCGCGAGCGTCACTGCGTACGACATGCAGGGTCACGACGAGACCAGGACCTCTAACTCGTGGACTGTCGATATAGTCCACCCGGATGTCGAGATCACAAAGACTGCCGACAAATCCTGCGCTGAGGCGGGCGAGATCGTCACCTACACTATCACGGTGAAGAACCCGTCGACGGCGGACATCGCGATCGACTGGTTCGAGGCGAGCGACTCGCTGGTTGGCTGGTCTGTCGTCTGGGGCAAGATGGGCGGAGTCGATCCGACATTGGACCTCGCTCCAGGACAGTCCGTATCGTTCACGGTTCCGAAAGCGATGCCATCTCAGACCGAGGACTTCGTCAACACCGCCAGCGTCACCGCGTACGACATGCAGGGACACGACGAGACCAGGACCTCTAACACGTGGACTGTCGATATTGTCCACCCGGATGTAGCGATCTCGAAGTCTGCGGACAAGACCTGCGCTGAGGCGGGAGAGGTCGTGACATACACGATTACGGTTACGAACCCCGCTAGCGCGGACATCGATATCGATTGGTTCACTGCGACCGACGCGCTGCTTGGCTGGTCGGTTACATGGGGGAAGGCCGGCGGCGTCGACCCGCTGTTGGACCTCGCTCCTGGGCAGTCCGTGTCGTTCACGGTCCCGAAGGCAATGCCCGATCAGACGGCGGACTTTGTCAACACGGCGAGCGTGACTGCATATGACATGCAGGGTCACGACGAGACCAGGACCTCCAACTCGTGGACGGTCGATATAGTCCACCCGGATATTGCGATCTCGAAGTCCGCGGACAAGACCTGCGCGGAGGCTGGAGAGACCGTCACCTATACGATTACGGTGACGAACCCAGCTAGCGCGGACATCGATATCGATTGGTTCACTGCCACCGACGCGTTGCTTGGCTGGTCTGTGACTTGGGGCGTCGACCCAGACCTGGACCTCGCTCCTGGGCAGTCCGTGTCGTTCACGGTCCCGAAGGCCATGCCAGATCAGACGGCGGACTTTGTCAACACAGCGAGCGTGACTGCGTATGACATGCAGGGTCATGATGAGAGCGCGACCTCCAACTCCTGGACCGTTGACATCGTTCACCCGGCAGTGGAGATTGCCAAGACAGCTGATTTGCAGTGCGCCGAGGTCGGAGAGGAAGTCACCTACACGATTACTGTGACGAACCCGGCTAGTGCGGATATCGCAATCGACTGGTTCGTCGTCAGCGATGCCATGCTCCAATGGTCTGAGACATGGGGCGTAGATCCCGACGTGGATCTGGCTCCTGGATCGTCAGTGTCTTTCACAGTGAAGGCCAACATGCCGGACCAACTCGGTGATTTCGTCAACATCGCGAGTGTCACTGCATACGATATGCAGGGTCACCAGAGGGGTGCAATCTCGTCGGCCTGGACAGTCGACATTGTGCACCCGGACGTCTCGATATCCAAGTCTGCTGACAAGAGTTGCGCAGAAGCAGGTGAGGTCGTCACCTACACGATCACGGTGACAAACCCCGCCAGCGCGGACATAGCGCTCGACTGGTTCACAGCCAGCGACACGCTCCTCGGCTGGTCCGTCACATGGGGCAAGGCGGGCGGAGTTGACCCGTCGATGGATCTCGCGCCAGGACAGTCCGTGTCTTTCTCGGTCCCGAAGGCGATGCCGGCCCAGACGGCCGATTTCGTCAACACCGCCAGCGTGACCGCATATGACATGCAGGGTCACGACGAGACCAGGACCTCCAACTCGTGGACGGTCGACATAGTCCACCCGGATGTCGAGATCACAAAGACCGCCGACAAGAGCTGCGCTGAAGCAGGTGAGGTCGTGACATACACGATCACAGTGACGAACCCGGCGACCGCGGACATCGATATTGACTGGTTCACGGCAAGTGATGCGTTGCTGGGATGGTCTCAGATCTGGGGTAAGGCCGGAGGTCAAGACCCGCTTCTGAACTTGGCACCCGGACAGTCCGTGTCGTTCACGGTCCCGAAGGCGATGCCGGCTCAGACAGCTGACTTCGTCAACACCGCGAGCGTGACGGCGTACGATATGCAGGGCCATGACGAGACGAGGACCTCCGACTCGTGGACTGTCGACATAGTCCACCCCGCGGTCACAGTGACGAAGACAGCCGACAAGTCGTGCGCGGCAGAGGGTGAGCTGGTCACGTACACCATAACGGTCACGAACCCAGCTAGCGCGGATATCGACCTGGACTACTTCACGGTGAGCGACACGTTCCTTGGTTGGTCCCAGCTCTGGGGCAAGTCCCCAGGTCAGGATCCGACACTGGATCTCGCACCAGGTCACTCGGTCTCGTTCACAGTGACGAAGAACATGCCGGTACAAACCGAAGACTTCGTGAATGCCGCATACGTCGATGCATACGACATGCAGGGTCACCTTAGGAGCGCAGTATCCGACGCATGGATAGTCGACATTGTCCATCCCGATATCTCGGTCTCGAAGTCCGGACCCGACTTCGCGCATGACGGGGACACTATCACGTACACGATCACCGTCACGAACCCCGCCGGTGCGGACATCGATATCGATTGGTTCACAGTGAGCGATGCAGCGCTTGGCTGGTCCCAGCTCTGGGGCAAGTCCCCGGGCCAGGATCCGACACTGGACCTTGCGCCTGGTCAATCAGTCTCCTTCACGGTGTCGAAGACATTGCCAGCAGGTGACTACTTCGACAACACGGTGAGTGTGACTGGGTATGACATGCAGAGCCACGAAGTGACGGATTCCGCGTCCTGGAGAGTCGTTCTGCTCCACCCCGGAATATCGGTCACGAAGACTGGGCCGATATACGCCCACGAGCTCGATACGATCACGTACTTGATTGTGGTCGAGAACACTGGCGACTGCACGCTCTATGGAGTCGTGGTGATAGATATCCTCCTTGGAGTGAACGAGAATGTCGGCACGATGGATCCGGGAGACACGGCAACGATAACGAAGGTCTACCAGGTCCCGGTCGGTTCCGAAGTGGTGGACAACACCGTCACGACCTCGGGCCACGATGTAATCGATGATGCAGGGAGCCTGGTCACGGCGCAGGATGTATGGAGTGTGGAGATCCTGCATCCCGAGATCGACGTGATAAAGACCGGGCCGGCCTATGCACACCTCGGCGATGTGATCACCTACACGATCACTGTCGAGAACACCGGAGACTGCGTTCTGCATGACGTGTGGGTCATCGACTCGCTCTTGGGGAACATCACATATCTGCTCCCTGACAGGACACTGGACATTGGCGAACTCAACACGATCACACTGACCTACACCGTGGCCATCGAGTGGGGCGATATTCTCAACACTGTGACTGCATACGGGATCGACCCGCTGAAAGAGACGGTATCTGACACGGACGATCACACGGTCCATGTGACCATGTTGAGCGTTGTGACCAACACGGAGTACTGCTACTTCGACTACGACCCAGATGAGGCTGGCCAGCAGTTCCGTCTGATCTTCACGCCTTCTCTGACGCTTCAGGGAACCCACAAGATGTCCGCGAGCAACCCGGGCCAGTTCTACTACAACGTGTTCTACATCGGAGAACCTGGCGACACGGTCACCCTGACGATCAGGATACCGTATCCGTTCGTGACGCAGGGTGCGCAGCCGGTCCACGTGTACAGCGAAGTCGACTATTGGACCTGCGGTGACGGTTTCCTGTGCTACATCCCGATGGGCGAACTGCCTTTGTCTGAGATAGACGTGATCGGTGCGCCAGTCGTGCTCGGAGGGTCGTACAACGCTTTCGGCCAATTTGCGCAGATCACCGTGACGGCTGAGGTCCCGGAGAGCGGACTCGTATATGTCACGGTCCACGTCGACTACGGTCTGAAGCAGTCTGTGAACTGGTACAAGGACGCCACAGATGAGAACCATCCGAAGGCGAAGAACAACGGGCCAGACGGAATCATGGGTACCGCCGATGACATCGTGATCCCCGACCTGCAGAGCTATGTGTTCAGCTACTCCTCAGGCGGCGACTTCATCGAGCCCACGGTCCAGAGTGAGAACGTCTTCAAGAAGGACCCGGGCTTCGCGGGTCTGGTGTTGGATGCTGATGGCAACCCGGTTTCGAATACGAGACTGGAGATCTGCGGCCCGAACGGGCTCCACCTCTTCGTCTACACGGACGC
>Ga0153916_10002180_pt1 | contig 14407 bp, 13 predicted proteins | sample Opewatmetagenome_FD_109642 | JGI IMG/M metagenome (GOLD analysis project Ga0153916, IMG submission 109642) | Freshwater wetland microbial communities from Ohio, USA - Open water 3 Core 3 Depth 4 metaG | ecosystem: Environmental > Aquatic > Freshwater > Wetlands | place: USA: Ohio, Lake Erie...
AGATGCGGGAGATTGGCTCGGCGATCCAACAGGGAGCCCGTGCCTTCCTACGCCGGCAGTACCGCACCATCGCGATGATCGCCTCCGCCCTTGCCCTGCTGTTTGCGGTCGCGATTGGTCTCCAGAAGGGGTTCACTCTCGGTCTCGAAACCGCGGGAGCGTTCGCCCTCGGCGCCACGTTCTCCGCCCTCTCCGGCTACATCGGCATGCACATTGCGATCCGCTCGAACACGCGATCCGCCGCAGGCTCCTTGCGGTCCTTCAACGACGCCCTCACGATCGCACTCCGGGGCGGTGCGGTGTCGGGCCTCGCCATCGTCAGCATGTCCCTTGCCGGAGTCGCCATCTTGTTCTACGGCTATGGCGCACTCGGCCCCACGACGAACTCGGCCACGTACAACAACTGCCTCTCCCTCGGCTACTCCGTCGCTGCCTGCACGGCCCAGGCCACTCAGGATACAGTCATCCTCTCCCTCGTGGGCTTCGGGTTCGGAGCGAGCCTGGTGGCCCTCTTCGCTCAGCTTGGTGGCGGAATCTACACGAAGGCCGCCGACGTTGGCGCCGACCTGGTCGGCAAGGTGGAGGCCGGTATTCCCGAGGACGACCCGCGGAACCCCGCGGTCATCGCGGACCTCGTGGGAGACAACGTGGGCGACTGCGCCGGACGTGGCGCAGACCTCTTCGAATCCACGGCCGCGGAAAACATCGGTGCCATGGTCCTCGGCGTCGTACTCTACCAGTACTTCGGGGTCGCGGGAGTCATCTTCCCGCTCGTGGCCCGTGGCTTCGGAGTCCTCGCCAGCATCGTCGGCGTCCTCATCGTGCGGGCGAAGGAAGACGAGACGCCCATGAGCGCCTTGAACCGCGGCTATATCGTTGCCTCGGTCCTCGCCGCCATCCTCTTCGGGTTCGCCTCCTGGGCAATGTTGAACCCGAGCCAGCCGACGTCCACTGGCGGTTCGACGTGGATCTACTACTGGATCTGCGGACTGACGGGGATGGTCACCGCCGTGGCCTACGTCTGGATCACCCAATACTACACGGAGGCCCGCTATCGCCCGGTCCGCGACATCGCCAAGGCGTCCGAGACGGGTCCCGGGACCAACATCATCGCGGGCTTCTCGGTCGGTCTTGAGGCCACGGCGATCCCGGCCGTCGTCGTGTCGATCGCCCTCCTCGTCTCCTACTGGCTGGGGGCGACGACGGGAATACCGGGGGGCGGGGTATACGGGACCGCAATCGCGACGATGGGCATGCTCGCGACCGCCGCGTACATCCTCGCGATGGACACGTTCGGGCCCATCGTGGACAACGGGGCGGGCATCGCCGAAATGTCGGGCGTATCGGCCGACGTCCGGAAGAACATGGACAAACTTGACGCCGCGGGGAACACGACCAAGGCGTTGACCAAGGGCTACGCGGTCGGCAGCGCGGCCCTCGCTGCGTTCCTCCTATTCAACGCGTTCCTCTCGGAGGCGAACGTGAAGTCCGTGGACCTCGCGCACCCGGAGACCTTCGTCGGCGCCTTCATGGGCGCCACCCTCATCTTCCTCTTCAGTGCGTTCGCCATCCGGTCGGTCGGCAAGGCCGCCTGGACGATCATCAAGGACGTGCGGGCCCAGTTCAAGGAGAACCCGGGCATCATGGCCGGGACCTCGAAGCCGGACTATGGGCGCACCGTGGATATCTGCACGCGCGGCGCTCTCCACGAGATGATTGTCCCCGGCCTGCTCGCCGTCACCACACCGGTCGCCGTGGGACTGATCTTCAAGTTCGTCCATATCACGTACGTCAACGGCCTACCCCTCGCCGCGGGCGAGCCAGTCGGGGGAACTCTCATGGTCGGGACCATCGCGGGCATCCTCATGGCCCTCGTCCTGAACACCGGCGGAGGCGCCTGGGACAACGCGAAGAAGTACATCGAGGCGGGGAACCTCGGCGGCAAGGGCAGCCCGACGCACAAGGCGGCGGTCGTTGGCGACACAGTCGGCGACCCGTTCAAGGACACCGCCGGACCGTCCCTGCACATCGTGGTCAAACTGCTGTCGACGATCACCCTGGTCATGGTGCCCCTGCTCCTCTAACCTGCCGAAGCGCGGCGGGCTGACGAAGGATTTCGGCGAGCCCAACGGAGGCCGTCGCAAAGCGTTATAAGCGCCGCGCCCGATGTGGCGGCTCGGAGGAGGACCTTTGGAGGCCCCACAGGATCAACCGGCCAGTGCGCCAGCCGCACCGATGGACCAACTCGGCGGAAAGAGAAATCCGCGGACGCTGATGCTCATCGTGGTGGTGGTCGCTATCGTGGTCATCGTCTCCGGAGCCGCGGCGTACATCGTACTTACCCGTCCCGCGACCCAGGCTTGCACGCTGACCTCGATGAATCCGCTAATCTTTGACCAACCCGAGAAACCCGATAGCCTTGACCCGCACGTCACGTTCTCGACGCCGGGCTGGGGCATCGTCCAGCAGGTGTACCAGAGCCTCGTGAACTACAACGGGACGGACTACCAGACCTACGTCCCTGTGCTCGCGGCGAGCTACTCGCACTCGCCGGACTACTTCAACTGGACGTTCCACCTGCGCCAGGACGTGCGCTTCTCGAACGGCGATCCCTTCAACGCGTACGTGATGTGGTTCAGCCTGAACCGAGCCCTCGTCATGAACCAGGCGGGGAGCTTCATCCTGCAAGAGAACTTCTGGTACCCCGGGCTCAACTACTACTCCGACGCGAACGCCAGCGCGAACGCGTCCCTCTGGATGGCCAACAACCTGAACACCTGGAACTTCGTCAACCCGACCCCGAGCCAGATCGCGGTGATGGAAGCGGGGAACAACTCCTTCCAGGTCATCGACCAGTACACGATTCAGCTGAACATGGGCGCGGGCTACCTGGGGATGATCCCGTACACGTACCTGCTCGCTTCCATCGCGGGACCCATCGCGAGCGCGGTGGATCCGGCGGTGATCCAAGCCCACGGGGGCGTGACGAACAACACGAACGACTTCATGTCCCTGAACATGCTGGGCACGGGTCCGTTCGTCCTGACGAACTACAACCAGGCGACCGGATACCTGCTGAGCCCGACGCCAGGCTACTGGGCGACGAGCGACGCCGCGGCGGCGCCGTGGAACAACATCATCCAGCCTGCGAGGTCGTCCATCCAAATCGACTTCCAGCCGCTGCCCAACCTCGCGGTCAGCGACCTGAAGACGGGCCAGGTGGCGGGCGCATCATTCGCCTACCTCGGGCCGTCCACGATCAATGATCTGAAGGCGGCCGCGTGCGTGCAGGTCCAGGCCACGAACCTGGTCTTCGGCTCGACCGCGGGCGGCTGGTGGATCTACATGAACCAGGGCGTGGCGCCGTTCAACGACATCAACGTCCGCGCCGCCGTGGTCCACGCAATCAACTACCAGGAGATCATCGACGTCGCGTTCGGCGGGTTCGCCACGCGGTGGGTCGGCCCCGTTCCGCCCGGCTATCCGTACTACAACCCGGCGAACCTCACGCCCTATCCCTACGATCTGTCCCTGGCGAGGCAGGAGATGAACGCGTCCGCCTATCCGCTCCCCAACGGGTACGGTCCCACGTTGAACTACGAGTACATCGACCTGGGCGACTGGGCCGAGGTGGCGCAGCTCCTGAAGAGCGACCTCGCGAAGATCGGGGTCAAGATCAACCCGGTCGGGATCAGCCTGGACGACCTGTACACGATCCAGACCCAGGACCCGACGACCGCCGAATGCATCGCCCAGACGACGTACAAAGGCGGTCCGTTCCCGATCGGCCAGGAGTTCTACACGTCCGACTACATCGCGCCGGACGACTGGACCCAGAACAACGCGATCAGCTACGGCAGCGCGAACATGTGCATGGCCGGCTACGCGAACACCACGGTGGACAACCTGGTGATTGACGCAGCGGGCCAGAGCAACCCGGCGAACTTGACCGCAGACTACACGGCGATCACCAAGGCCATGTACGACAACTACACGGTGGCCTGGCTGGTCATCCCGACGCAGTTCCAGGTCACGAGCCCGCTCCTCAAGGGCTTCGTGTCGAACCCCATGGGCGCCGCGCTCCCGTTCGTCGTGATGCAGAACACGGAGTACGCGTCCGCCAGCTGAGGGCGTCGAGCGAACACGGGCCGGCGAAAGCCGGCCCTCCTTTCCCTTTCTACATTTTCCGACGCGTGAGCGGAGCCTACCTTGGCCCGGAGGCGGTCGCCGCGGCGGGCGCTCCCGCCGCCTGATCGAGGAGTTGCTCGGGACGGACGTCCAGGAGCTCCTCCGCCCGGTGGCAGGCCACCGCGCGGTTCCCGGCGCCTGCGAGGGACCGCAAGGCTGGCGCCTCCGAGCGGCAGTGGTCCACGGCGAACGGACAACGCGCGGCGAACCGACATCCCGGCGGCGGGTGGATCAGGGTGGGAATCTCTCCGGTCACCCGGTATCGCGCCTTCCTCCGAGCGGGCTCGGGAACGGGGAGGGCCGCGAGTAGGGCCTTCGTGTACGGGTGGAAGGGGCGCTCCAGGACCTCCCGCACAGGACCCACTTCGACGAGCTCCCCCAAGTACATGACGGCCACGCGGTCGGCGACGTACCGCACCGCCGCGACGTTGTGCGTAATCAGCAGGTACGACAACCCCATCTCCTTCTGCAGGGCGACCAGGCGGTTCAGGATCTGTGCCTGGACCGCGACGTCGAGAGCGGACGTGGGCTCGTCGAGCACGACGAGCTGGGGGCGCACGCTGAGGGCCCGAGCCAGGGAGAGCCGCTGCCGGCCTCCTCCGGAGAACTCGTGGGGATACTGGTCGAGCGATCCGGTCGGAAGCCCGACCGTGGGCAGGAGCTCGGCGACCCGCTCGCGAAGCTCGGTTCGGGTCAGTGGCTCTTGGGCGCGCAGCGGTTCGCCCACGATCTGCCACACCCGAAGCCGGGGATCCAGTGACCCGACGGGGTCCTGGAACACAATCTGCACCTTCGCCCGAATCGATCGCAGCGCGGTCCCCTTGAGGTGAGTGATGTCCTGGCCGCCTAGGCGGATCGTGCCGGACGTCGGATCATGGAGCCGAGCGACGAGCCAGCCCAGGGTCGTCTTGCCCGAACCCGACTCTCCGATGAGGCCGAGCGCCTCACCGGGCAGAATCTCCAAGGAGACGCCGTCCACCGCGTGGATGACGTCCTTGGGGGCGCGGCGGACCGTGTCCAGGAGGGGCTGGGTGAGGGGGAAGTGCTTCTTGAGGTCGCGGACCTCGACGAGGGGGTCGGTCACGGGAGGGCCTCCACCTCGTCGCTGAAGTGGCACGCGGCGAGGTGCGCCGCGGCGGTCGCACCCTTCGCGGGCTCGAGGAGCGGTCCCGGGTCCGCACGGCAGACGTCGCGGGCGAGGATGCACCGCGGGTGGAACGCGCAGCCCTGCGGCAGCCGCGACAGGTTGGGGACGGAACCTGTGAGGGACGGGAGCGGCCCGTCCTCCTTGTACTGGTTCGGGTTCGCGCGGAGCAAAGCCTTCGTGTACGGATGCCGCGGGTGCTCGTACACGTCCTCCACGGGGCCGAACTCGACCAAGTGACCGGCGTACATCACCCCGACGTCGTCCGCCATCTCCGCGATCACGCCGAGGTCGTGGGAGATGAAGAGGATCGAGGTGCGGACCTCCTCCATGAGCTCCTTCATCAGGGTGAGCACCTGGGCCTGGATCGTGATGTCCAGGGCCGAGGTCGGCTCGTCCGCGATGAGGAGGGAGGGTTTCCCGCTGAGGGCGGACGCGATCATAATCCGTTGCCGCATGCCGCCCGAGAGCTCGTGGGGATACAGATCCAGGATGGTCTCCGGGTCGTTGATCCGGACCAGACGGAGGTACTCGAGGACCTCCTTGCGGTACTCTTCCTTGTCCGGGATCGCCTTGCGCCCCTGGGCCTTCTCCGGGAGGGCGGGCACGATGGGCGGCTTGATGATCATCTCCGACGTCTTCGGCATCGCCCGCTTGGAGTAGTCGAAGGGTTCGAGCCCCGGAGCGAGACCGGGCACCTTTCCGATCTCGCGCAGCTTGCGGATGCGGACGGTCTCCACGAGCTGGTCGTAGATGCGGAAGGCGGGGTTCAGGGAGTTGATGGGCTCCTGGAAGATCATCCCGATGCCGGTTCCGCGCACGAGCGGAAGTTTCCACTTTGAGAGGGTGAGCAAGTCCATGCCCCGTAACAGGACCTTTCCGGATCGGATGCGTGCCGGCGGCTCGGCCAGGATCCGTGGAATCGCATGGCCCAGGGTGCTCTTCCCGCATCCGGTCTCGCCGACGATGCCCACGACGCGACCGGGTCCCATCTCGAAGGAGACGTCCTTCAGCGCGTGGAAGGTCCCCGCGCCGACCACGTAGTCGACGGACAGGTTCTGCACCTTGAGGACGGGTTCCGCCAAGGTCTCACGCCTCCGGGGAGCTAGATGCCGCGGTCACGGACGTGGTCGCGGCCGCCTGGGTCAGAGCCCTCCGGCTCCGCGGGTCGAGGATGTCCCGCAGCCCGTCGCCAAGGAGGCTGAACGCCAGGACCGTCACGAAGATCGCCCCGCCCGCCGCGAGGACGGTCCAAGGCGCGGTCAGGAGGAGCTTCTCGTACCCCTCGACCATGTTTCCCCACTCGGGCACGTCGACGGGCACGCCGATCCCGATGAAACTGATCGTGGAGAAGATGATGATGACCGTGCCGACGTCCAGGGTGAAGTAGACGACGAGGGGCTCCAGGATGTTCCGGAAGATGTGCCGGAAGAGGATGCGCCACTCGCCGACGCCCGCGGCCCGTGCCGCCATGACGTAGGGCTGGTGCTTCACCGCGATGACCTCGCCCCGCGTCAGCCGGACGTAGAAGGGCCACCAGGTCAGCATGACCGCCAGGATGGACGGGCCGGTGCCGCGTCCCAGGGAGGCCGCGATGGCCAGGGCGAGCACCAGGGAGGGGAACGCGAGGAAGATGTCCGTCAACCGCATGATCACGAGGGAGACCACGCCGCCGATTGTCCCTGGTTTGTCCCAGAACCCCGCTATGAGGCCTAGGCTGCCGCCCAGGAGGAGCGCCACTCCCGCGACCGAGAAGGCGATGAAGAGGTCGAGCGGCAATGCCGCGAGGATTCGTGAGAGCATGTCGCGGCCCAGATTGTCCGTCCCGAACCAGTGCTGCGCGGACGGGGGCTGCGCGCAGATCGTGACGTTGTTGATCACGGGGCACGAGGACGTGTCCGGTGCGTTGGGGTCGAACGGCGTGAGCATGACCGGGTGGCCCAGGATGGCCCCCGCAATCGGCGGCACGACAACGAGGGCTACGGCGGTCAGCGTGATGATCAGGACCAGCACGAACCCGACCATGGTCAGCGGGTTCGCGCGCATGACCCGGAGGAAATTCCTCACACCGAGCCTCAGCCCTCCGGCGGGCTTCTTGGCCGGCGTCGCCTCGACGGCCCTCGGTTCCTTCGTCTCGGGTTCCGCGGCCATTCAACGCCACTCCACGCGCGGATCGAGCACGCCGTACAGGATGTCGGCGATGAGGTTCGCGGCGACCACACCGATCGCGAAGAAGATGACCACTCCGATGGTGCCCGCGAAGTTGTAGCCGGTGATCGCCTCGAAGGCGTATGCACCGATGCCGGGCCACTGGAAGATCTCCTCGATGACGACGCTCGTGGACAGGAGGCTTCCGGCCGTCAGTCCGAGCACCGTGACCGTGGAGATCAGGGAGTTGCGGAGCGCGTGTTTGTAGAGGACCCAGAAGTCCGAGAGCCCCTTCATCCGCGCGGTCTTGATGAAATCCATGGGGAGCGTCTCCAGCATGGAGCCGCGGGTCATCCGGGTCGCGATGCCCAGGTTGATGAACGCCAGGGCCGTCGCCGGGAGGATCAGATGGAGGATCGCGTCGACCGTCGCGTGCAGGTCCAGATGGAGCATCGCATCGAGGACGGACATGTGGACAATCTCCCATCCCTGGGGAGGCGTGGACGTGAAGTTGCTCTTGTTCGGGAGACCGAGGAACGGACCGACCGCGATGGCCAGGATCACGCCGCCCAAGTAGGTCGGCGTGGCCCATCCGCTCAGGTAGAAGGTGCGGACCAGGTGGTCCGCCCACCGACCGGAGCGGTTCGCCGCGATGACGCCGAGGGGAATCCCCACGACGATCATGATGAACAGGGCCGCGAGGACGAGCTCCAGGGTCTGGGGGAACGCCGAGAGGATCGTCGGCAGCACGGGCTGGCCGCGCGGGCTCGCGCCCCAGTTGCCCGCGGCCAGGTTCTGCAGGTACGTGCCGAACTGGTTCAGGAGCGGCTGGTCCAGTCCGAAGTTTACGATGCACTGCTTGATCGTGCTCTGGCTGGCATGGGGTCCGGACCAGACCGCGCACGGGTTGCGGACCGCGAGGTGCGTGAAGATGAACGTGATCGTCACGACGCCCAGGACGACAGGGATGAGCTGGAGCAGTCTCTTGCCGACGAAGACTAAGAGGTCCCCTCGACTCCTCCCCACCCGGGATCCATCTCCTCGAGCGTCACGGTGCCCTTCATTCGGAAGGGACGCGTGGAGCCCGGCCGCCCCACAGGAGTGCCGGGTCGCTCAACCGCCCGGGAAGTGCCCCGTGCGTCATAAAGCTAAGCGAGGGACCCTTCAGGGACCGCGGGGGCCAACGCCCGGGAAGGCCGTTCGGAAGGAACTGGGCATCTTGGAGCGGCCCGGACGCCTGCAGAGGAGCGAGGTAGGGCAAAGCTCAAGCAAGCCCGGGATCATCCTAGCGAGCAGGAGGGACCGCGTGCCGAGCCGAGTCCTAGTCGGGATGCTTTGTGCCCTCCTTCTCCTGACGAGCCTTACGGTCCTCAGCACGCCCGCTACGGCAAGCCACTGGTGCGCCCCGTCCTCCGTGACCCTGACTCCCGGCTCTGGCCCAGCAGGGCAGAGCGTCGTGCTGACCTACAAACTGGACAACGGCCTTTCGGATACCCTCGAGGTGGACGACTTCTACGCGACCTACAGCTGGAGCAACACCACCAGCTCGAACCTGGGCAGCGGAATCCTCGCAGGGTACGCTTCGATGACCTTCACGCAGACCGTGGTCCTCCCGGCGGTGCCGGGTCCCGCCGCGGTCCTCGTCGAGGTGCGTGGCTATGCGTACCCCGACTTCGCGTCCTCGCTCTGCACGTACGGGCCCATCGAGATCCAGATCGTGGCCTCCAGCGCCCCCTCGGTGATCGCGAGCGCGTCGCCGGATCGCGGCAGCCCGCCCCTGAGCGTGCACCTGAACGCGAGCGCCTCGGGAGGCACACCCCCCTACCGATACTTCTCTTGGAATCCGGGGGACGGCTCCGCCGCAATCCTCGGGCAGAACGTGGCGCACACGTACGCGATCTCGGGGATCTACCGCGCCCAGGTGGTCGTAACGGACAGCGCGTTCCGCACCGCCTCCGCCAATGTCACCGTGACCGTCCTCGGATTCCTCTCCACGAACGCATCCGCTAGCGTCTCTGGGGGTGCGGCGCCCCTGCGCATCTCCTTCACCTCCGCGACCACGGGCGGGACGCCACCGTACCGACATCGGTGGGACTTCGGGGACGGTGGTTCGTCCGCGGCCTCTGCAGACAACCACACGTATGCAGCCCCGGGGGAGTTCAACGTGACCCTCACGGTCCAGGACGCCGCGAATCATTCCGCGACGAGCACCCTCCACGTGTCCGTCCTCGCGGGTCCAGGAGGACCGGGTTTCCAGGATTCTGCGCTCCCTTGGCTCGTGGCGGGGATCGTGACGGCTGCTGCGGCGGCCGGCGTGGCCGCGTTCCTGGTCCTCCGCCGCCGACGCCTGGCACCGCCGCCTCCCTCTCCCAGAGGTCCGGACGCGTTCCTGAACTCCCTCCGAGGCTAAAGGCCTAAATAGATGGACCTATCTCGCCACCCAGCCGATTCTCATGTATCAGCGGGTTCAGCGCGAGGACGTCGTCCGCATCCCGCCCGAGCGCCTGGGCGAGGGCATCGACACGGTGGCCAAGGAGCTCACCCGGACGACGCTCGAGGGGAAGGTCGGGGCGGACAAGACCCTGACCCTGGTGGCGAGCAACATCGAGGCGATCGGCGAGGGACGGATCGTCCACGGGGACGGGGCCGTCTACCAGCGGGTGAAGTACGACGCCCTCGTGTTCGCGCCGCAGCTCCAGGAGGTCGTCGAGGGCACCGTGGTGGAGATCCTCAAGTTCGGCGCCTTCGTGCGCTTCGGCCCCCTGGACGGGCTGCTCCACATCTCCCAGGTCATGGACGACCGCGTGGACGTGGATGAGGAAGGTCAACGGCTCATCGGCAAGGACACGAAGCGCGACCTCCGCGTGGGCGACCGCGTCCGCGTCCGGATCGTCGCGGTCTCCCTGAACGAGCGCGCGCCGCGGGAGTCCAAGATCGGCCTCACGATGCGGCAGCCCGCCCTCGGGAAGCTCGAGTGGATCGAGGAGGACCGCGCCCGGAGCGAGGGGCGCGTGAAGAAGGGGAAGCGGGGAGGCTGAGCCCATGGTCGTGAAGATCCCCAAGGCGTGCAAGAATTGCTCTGCAATCACGGACGACGACAAGTGCCCCCTCTGCGGCAACGAGACGTCGAAGGACTGGCAGGGCTACGTGATCATCGTGGACCACCCGCGCTCCGAGATCGCGAAGAAGATGGGCATCCAGGTCAACGGCAAGTTCGCCCTCCGAGTTCGGTAGTCGCCGGAGCCGAAACGGGCCACCGCCCTAGCGAATCCTGCGAGTGCGCGTTTCCGCACGGACCGTCCGCCTCCCTTAAGGCCACGGGGCGCATTCCCTCACGAGCGATCCCCGCCCGGATCGCACGGGAGGAGAGACAGGCATGGCCGCGACCGGTTCGTCCTCCGAGTTCGCTGCATTCGCGAACATGACCCTGACGCTTCCGGAGTCCCTTCGCGAGAACCTGAAGTGGCCCCTGGGTCCCCTCGTCCACGGACCTGACATCCTCCCGACCGTGGGCAACGCGAGCCCGGTCGTCACGGTGGGCGACTTCTGCACCCTCGACCTGATCGCACGCGGTCGCACACCGGACCTCTGCCTCGTGGACTTCAAGACGAAACGCCAGGAGGACCCCGAGCTCCGCGACGCGTTCGCGCGGATCCACGCCCGCGTCGTGCGCCTGAAGAACCCCGCCGCGACCGTCGCGGCGGACGCCTGGAGCGTCCTGTCCGAAGCCTTTAAATCAGAGGAGCGGGTACGCGTCGAAGTCCAGGGAGAAGAGGACCTCTTGGCCCTGGTCTGCATCGCCCTCGCCCCCGAGACCGCCGCGGTCCTCTACGGGATGCCGGGTCAGGGGGTCGTCGTGGTGCGCGCGGACCGTGCCGCGAAGTCGCGGGTCCTGGACATCCTGAAACGGATGGAACGGTAGAAGCCCATGGAACTCCAAGTCGTCGCCAAGAAGGAGAACCCGCTCCTGAAGCGGGTGGAGATCACCTTCAAGGCCGTCCACAAGGCGGAGCCCACGCCCACGCGGGACGCGATCCGCTCGGAACTCGCGAAGCAGCTCAAGGCCTCCAAGGAGGCCGTCGTCGTGGACCGCTCCGTCTCCTCCTTCGGGAAGTACGAGACCCTCGGCTACGCGAAGGTCTACAAGTCCAAGGAGGAGGCGTTGTCGGTCGAACGCTCCCACATCCTCGTGCGGAACAAACTCAAGGAGCCCGAGGTGAAGGAGAAGAAGGAGGGCGAGAAGGCGGAGAAGCCGGCCCCGGCGGAGAAACCCGCGCCCAAGGCGGAGGGGAAGCCCGAGGCGCCCAAGGCCGAGCCGAAGCCGGAGCACAAGGCGGAAGCGAAGGGCGAGCACAAGGAGGAGAAGCCCGCCGCGAAGGAAGAGAAGAAGGCCGCCGAGAAGCACGAGGAGAAGAAGGAAGCGAAGCCTGAGGCCAAGAAGGCGGAGCCCAAGAGGAAGGAGGCCAAGTGATGGCCGAGAAGAAGGCCGCCAAGGGCACCGCCGGCCTCAAGCACGGGTTCTACAAAATCGAGGGCGACCGAGTCGACCGCACGAGGCAGAGCTGCCCCAAGTGCGGACCCGGGACGTTCCTCGCGCAGCACGAGGGCCGCGTCTCCTGTGGCCGGTGCGGTTACACGGAATTCGCCAAGAAGTGACCTTGTTCCGTCGTTTCGCGTTTTGATAAGTGTCCCATGGCCTTTAAGGACCCCCTAAACGGGGTGGGGGCCATGCGCCATGTGTTCCCCGGGCTGGCCGTCCTGCTGGCCCTCGCGATCGCCGCCGTGTCTCTGACGGCCGCCCCGCAGGCGGCCTCCGCGCCCTTCGGGGTGCGCGCGTCCGCGCTGAACTTCGCCCTGAACTACAGCGACCCGGCGAGCGACGTCTTCCAGCTCTGGACCTCGAACAACAGCCACGTCACGGACGCGGGCGGCTTCTGGATCCTGAGCCCGTCCCCCGGAACGGTGAACCTAATCCGGCTCAGCTCCGCCGACGCCGGGAACGCGGTGAACGTGTACATCAAGGTCCAGACCACGATCACGGTCTCGGCGAACACGACCTACGAGATGCGCCTCTATACGCGCTCGGACAACTCGACGCACTACATCCTCACGTTCCACAACGGCCTCGCGAACCTGGTGACGAACCACACGGGCTCAGCCTCGGTGAACCTGACCGCGAACACGACGGTCGGGAGCCTGGGATGGCTCGGCTTCCGGGTGGGCAAGTCCTACCTGGGGAACATCACCGCATGGAACATCGACGCGACGGCGAAGCAGGTGGCAGGCAACTACACGTACGAGGACTTCGGCTGGTCCCTCCCCGGGAATCCGGGTTCGGCTCCCGCGTTCATCCAGGGACGCGTCACGGACGCCGCGAACGGCGGCAGCCTAGCGAACGTGAACGTGTCCACGGGATCGGGCGGGTACTTCACCACGACGAACGCCACGGGATACTACAGCTTGCCCGCGTCGCCGGGCAACTTCACCCTGACCTTCAGCCTCTCCGGATACGACAGCCTGACCAAGACGGTGAGCGTCCAGTACCAGCAGACGCAGACGGTCAATGCGGCCCTGTCCAAGACCTCCACCCTGGCATCGTCCCTGCCTTGGATCGTGATCGCGGTGGTCCTGGTGGCCGTCGCCCTGATCGCGGTGCTCCTGCTGCGGCGAAGGAAGAAGTCCCCGAAGTGAATCGATCCGTGGTCCGCGGCCTCGTGACGGAAAGCCTTAATGCGACGAGCCCTTACGGCGGGGCGCGGGCCTGTAGTCTAGCTTGGACAGGACAGAGGCCTCCGGAGCCTTTAACCGGGGTTCGAATCCCCGCAGGCCCGTACCCTTCCCCTAGAACGAGTGCCAATCACGGGGAACTGACCCGCACGGGAGCCTCCCAAACGCGCTCCAGGTCGTCCCACATGCCTTTGGTGCCTATGTGTGCGTAGAAGCGCTCGGTCGTAGCCGTCGAGCTGTGGCGGAGCGCCTTGCTCATGGCCTCGATGGACGCGACGCGGTCCTAGCCGTCCGAAACTCGGTCGATCTGTCGCCTGTCGTGTGTCTCTTGCGATCCAACCAATTACGGGGTGGCACGCCCGAAACGACACGACAGAGCTGGCGGCAAGGCGGATGGCCGCGAGGGCGCATCTGTGCATCGAAAGCGAGGAGGGCTGTGACCTGTGACCTGACTGTTGCGCCTTAACCAAGTTGTGAGGTGGGTGGCGTTTTCGACGTCACAGGGCGGCGGTGGCGAAAGGCCACCTCGACATTCCGCTGCTACGCGAGATCTACGGGGACGTCCGCATGTCACCTCAAGGGTCGAGTTTTCGCGCTCCCGCCATCGTCTCCGGTCGGCCGGAAGGGCTATGCCGCGACGAGGGGATGGAGGCTTCGGCATGGGCGTGGCAAGCGTACCCCCGTATCCTCCCCGACACATGCCGGGCGAGGCCATCGGGGAAGAGGCCCGGGAGCGTCTCGGCATCGACCAGCAGGCGAGCGACCATTCCCGACTGTGGTGGGCCGCAGGGGCGATACTCATCGGACTCCTGATTGTGGACTTCTTCTCCTTTCTCTCATTGGGTATATCGTTCAGCGATTACGTCGGTTGGTTCTTCTTGGGCTTCACGACGGCGCTGTTTGTTGCCGCCACGGCGGTCTTGCTTCCGCGCCGGGCGACTCAAATCCGTACCACAACCAGGTGATTCTCCGCCAGAAGGGCTATGTCGGGGCGAATCGATGGGGACTTGTCGCGTGGAGGGAGTCGCGTGCGGAACCGGATCGTTGTCGTGTTGGGCGTCGTCGCCATCGCGCTCGCGCTCATGGCCTTCCTCGGTCCTTGGTGGGTTTTCGTCTCTCAGAGCGTGGGCTTTGGCGGGACTTTCACCCAGACAACGGAGTACGATCTCTTCGGGTGGACGATCTCACCCTGGTACGGCC
>Ga0153916_10002181_pt1 | contig 14407 bp, 14 predicted proteins | sample Opewatmetagenome_FD_109642 | JGI IMG/M metagenome (GOLD analysis project Ga0153916, IMG submission 109642) | Freshwater wetland microbial communities from Ohio, USA - Open water 3 Core 3 Depth 4 metaG | ecosystem: Environmental > Aquatic > Freshwater > Wetlands | place: USA: Ohio, Lake Erie...
ACAATCCCATCGACTCTTTGTGCCTCCACCATCATTTCAATCGCCGCAGCGATAATATCCCTGCTTGGGAGAATCCAGTGCATCCCCACTGTCCCATCGGCTAGCCCATCACAAGCCCCGATATGATTGAACTCGATGGGCATGCCGCCCGCTTGCCAGATACCAACCTTTACTGCCTCACTGATAGAACGCAAATGGTAATGTCCGGGGATGAACTCATTCCAAGAGTTTGCGATGGCAATCAAGGGTCGGTCTAAATCTTCATCATCAAAATGCATGGCCTTAAAGAGAGTTCTCCTTTCATAATAGGAGTCCTCCGGAACCTGACGGCTATTCAGTTTCTTAAGATCAAACTTCTTTTTCATTTATTCTCCATCTCTATGAGACATTGAGAAATCTAAACTACAATGTGTGTGATGGTGAGCGACCAAACGAATTCAGGCAGTATAGCCACCATCAACTAGTATGGTCGTCCCAGAAACATAGCTGGATGCGTCTGACGCTAGAAATACGGCAGCCCCAATTAAATCCTCAGGCTCGCTATGCCGGCCGAGCGGAACCCCTTTTAATTTAGGTTCATAAAACTCCTTCTTTTTGGCGAAAAGTGGCTGATTGAGTACGGTATTGACAAAACACGGAGCCAGGGAATTAACACGAATTTTAAACTTTCCCCATTCCCTTGCCAAAACTTTTGTAATACTATACAGGGCTGCCTTGCTTGGACAATAAGCTCCTATATTCACTTCGACTTTTTGGACGACTTCAGATGTTACATTTATAATACTTCCCCCCTTTCCTTGCTCTATCATTGCTTGGCCAACTCCTTGGCAGAGAAAGAAGGCCCCTTTGGCATTGGTGTCCATCACTAAGTCCCAACCTTTCTCATCAACCTCCAAAGCAGGAGCCACGAGAAGGGCACCCGCGTTATTGACGAGTACGTCTATATGCTTGAAAGCCTTTTTTGTCTTTTTCACCAGACCGTCAAATTGGGAAATTTTGGCCATATCAACATAAAGAGGAAGAGCTTTTCGCCCTATTTTCTCAATTTCCTGAGCCACTTGTTCTAATTCCCCCTGGGAACGTGAGCATAGGACAACGTCCGCTCCGTGTTGAGCAAACCCTATCGCAATACTTTTGCCAATTCCCTTACCTGCACCTGTGACAATGGCCACCTTTCCTGTTAAATCAAATAATTTGTTTGACATCTTTTGCCTCCTCCTTGAAAGATTCTTGTCCAAATGGCTTTGGGGTCAATAAGCTTTATAACCCCAGAATTCTTGCAGCGTTTTCCCCCATGATTTTCTTTTTTTGAGCCTCAGTGATCTCAGCGTCTCTGACCTTGGAAATCTCCGGTCCTGGATTATAGGCAGGGAAATCCATGCCAAAGACAATACGATCCTCACCCACCATATCCAGGGCATAATTCAAAATACGGTACCAATTCTGGCTACCGGTCGTATCTAAAATAATATTGTCATACTTCCCTGCCATCGCGATCGCCTCAAACCAAGCCTCCTCCCCCATATGAGCCATGATGATTTTTGCCTTTGGAAACCGGGCAGCTAGGTTCCCAAGGTTGTGGGGATTGGAATACTCATCGGCCCCGCAGTGGAAAAGCATGGGAAATCCTATTTCTATTGCTTTTTCCATGACTCGGTCCATCACAGGCAAGTCGGGCCGATAATGACAGGCAGCTGGATGAAATTTTAGGCCAACCATGCCAAACTCTTCCTTGGCTTTAATGACTTCGCTTACTGATTCCTTGTATCATCTTTGATTGATACGGCCGAAACCGAGAAACCGGTCAGGGTATTTTTTAACGATGCTGGCAATGGTTTTATTCCCTTCATCCGGGGCATTATGGGGCTGCCACCAAGAGACGCACCGCTTGTCTATGCCCCATTTATCCATGGAAGCCAGATGATCTTCTACTTGAACATTTTTTTTCCAATAGGCATACCAAGGATCACCGATATGACTGTGAATGTCTATAATCATCGCACCCTCCTCGCATTTAGATCGAAATCATTACATCGGAGATGGCAATACCAGATCGGATGCTCCCTTAGCAGAACGTTTAAGGGATGGAGCGTGTTTATGCATCAGCTCACACACGATTGACGCTATTTTTACTTTTTCCCTAATAAATTCCTTATGCCATGCTTCCGAAATCCATGGTTTATAAATTTCCGCTTCGGAAGTGCCCGGTTCAAATTTAAAGTAACAGGGTGAGGCGATGCGCGCTATTTCAGGGGCTTCATAAGCCCTAAACATCCCACCAAAAGAGTCAACGATAATCATATAAATATCCAACGGCAGATGAACTGTCTTTCGAATACTTGCTAAAATGGGAAGAGAAACATCGGATGAGGGATTCATCGTATCTGCGCCAAGGGATTCAATCAGCTTCGCTCCAGCTGCGCTACAGTGTCCACCGAAAACCGAAAATTTAAAAATCGTCTCTTTAGGTATAAAATGTTCCTCCCTCATTTTATTGAGAATGAAAAGTAAACCTTCATCATAAACCAAAAAGCCCCTGAAACCAGCTTCGATATTTCTCATCATATCGGCGATCCAATATGAAATGTTATCCGATCCCCTTAATCGAAATCCCTGCATGACCCCCTCGTGATGCGAGGCTTCTTTTGATCCTGGATCCCAGGCTTTACGGTGACCCACGCTAACAATGACTTCTATTTTTTCCTCATGAGCCATCTGGGCCATGGCCTTGAGTTCTTCAAAATCACAAAATGTTGATCCGCCGACCGTTGCAATCGCCCTGTGTATTTCGACCCCTCTCTTCCTCGCTTCAATGATCATCGCCTCCATGGTTGTTGCTCTCTCAACACCTGCAATCTCAATGCGATAGTTTGCCCCATCCGGGAATGTCTTATCAGAGGTGGGCAGATCATAGAGGTCGCGGCCAGGGATACCTTGTCTCTCCATAAAATTCCGAATTTTTTCCATGACATTTTCCATCAGATCTTTCCCTTCCTTTACCCCGTTAGAAATAATGCCCCGCCTGCGTGGCCGGAGCCACTTCGGCGCGGCGAAGGCCCGCTGCTCTGCAACCGGATTAGCTCTTAGAAGAATTCCGGCGGGGGTCAGTGCCTCCTGTCATTTCTAACAGGGTTTATTTTACTGATTTAATCAACCTGTCCAGTTTTTCTTTTTCTCCTTCCAACATACTGTAAGTATACCTCTCCTCGGGAAATTTCAATTCTTTCACATCTCTTACATAAGCCTCCATGGCTTTCATTATCTCCTCTGCCAAATTCGCATACTTCTTAACAAACTTCGCTGTAAAAGCTTCAAAGATCCCCAGCATGTCGCTGACAATAAGAAGCTGGCCATCTAAATAGGCCCCTGCACCAATGCCATAAACCGGTATGTTAAGGTCTTCCGAGATAAACTTTCCTACTTCAGGAGGTACGGCCTCCAACAATAAAAAAGCAGCACCTGCTTCTTGAATGGCTCTGGCATCCTGAATTAATTCATAGGCACTTTCAGCTGTCCGTCCTTGAGCCTTAAATCCACCCATTTGGCCAGAGCTTTGAGGAGTTAATCCTATATGACCACACACAACCATTCCTGCATCGACGATAGCCCTTATCATGGTCACGATGCGACGGCCTCCTTCAAGCTTAATGGCATCCGCTCCTGCTTTTTTAAAAAATCTGCCCGCATTTCTCACAGCCTCTGCTGGGGTTGTCTGATAAGATAAAAACGGCATATCTCCTATTACAAAAGTGTTAGGGGCACCACGACGGACTGCTTCGGAATGGACAATGCATTGGTCCATGGTAACCGGCATGGTTCCACCGGCATAACCGTAAACACACATTCCCATGGAGTCTCCAACCAGTATCATGTCCATCCCCGCTTTTTCGGCAAACTGGGCTGTCGGGAAATCATAACTCGTCAACCACGCAACCTTTTCACCTTCCTGCTTCATTTTTCGAAAATCTAAAACACTTTTTTTCATTCGTTTGACCCTCCTCAAAGAATTCTTAATCCACCCGTTATTTCCTTTATCTCACCTGATTCCACCTATCCCATTTTCTTGAAATCTCTAATGAGTTCCAATCAATGGAACTTCTAATCTCCTTATTTTCTCCTCCGTCAGACGAATAGCAGGAGCAGAAATACTAACCGCTGCACCTTGAAGCAAAAATGAGTAACCAATTCGGGACAGACCTAAAAATAAATGGGAGAAAACTTTGAAGAATCAAAAGGTATATAGACCATTCTTTTTCCCAATCTATTGCACCATTCCATCCCCATCCCACGGCCCTTCCGGGCCGATGATCAGGAATCAAGTCGTGAGTGACGTATCCTTTCTTTTGCGGCTTCAAGCGATCTTTTCTTAGGGAGCCGAGTACCCTCCATCGATAAACAATACATGGCCAGTGACGAAGTTTGACTCTTCTGACGCCAGATAAATGATCCCCCTTGCAACGTCCCGTACCTCTCCCAACCGTCCGAGCGGATAATATTTTTCGGCAAGAATGCGCTTGCCTTCCTCAACGTCTCCCTTGGGGGACATCGACTTGTAAAGAGGGATGTTAATAGGGGTGACGATGTTTCCAGGAGCCACCGCATTCACTTTTATGTTATAGGGTGCTAATTCGATGGCAAGCATACGCGTTAACCCATGAATTGCAATTTTTGAAACTCCATATGCCAAGCATCCGGGAACCCCATTGTGACCAAAGATTGAGCCGACATTAATAATCTTTCCGTCCATTTGCTTCATCATATAGGGTGCCACAGCCTTTGCACACAAAAATTGACCTTTCACATTAACCGCCATCGTCTCATCCCAGATTTCCTCCGAATGTTCTTGTAAGCTCTTCATGTAAAGAATACCTGCATTGTTGACGAGAACATCGATCTTGCCCCACTTTTTATGTACCTGGGAAACCATTGACTCGACTTCCGCACTTTTCGTCACATCGACTTTTACTACCATTGCATGATCAGCTCCCCTTTCCTTTTTGATCTCGTTCGCTATCGTTTCTGCCCCTGCCATGGAACGATTCGCCGTGCAACATACTTTAGCGCCTTCTCTTCCGAGCTCCAGTGCCGCTCGTGCTCCTATTCCGGAAGAAGCTCCTGTCACAATCGCCACTTTTCCGTCAAGTCTCATCTTCTCTCCTCTCTTGATGATTGATTTGTTCTTTTATTTGAATCGTCTCGCTATACGGAAGGTCGATGCTACTTAAATCCCACAACAAATCATCCATTCGTCTCTGAAACCAGCCTTCGAAACCGGCGATCAGATCATCGGTCAAGGAGAGTTCACTTTTTTAAACGATCGTCGGAATCCGGAAGACCATATCTTAATGCTGCACCTTTTTCAGTGGTGTTAGCCATTTTTGCATAAACAGATAGATAACCTTTATTTACTTTTGGCTTTGGAATTTTCCACTTCCTCAGCCTTTCTTTAATTTCCTCATCGGGGATCTGGATGTTCAGTTTTTCATTCGGAATATCGATTTCGATAATGTCATTTTCCCTTACAATGGCTAGCGGTCCACCCAGAGCCGCTTCGGGACTGATATGTGCTACGGCGCATCCCTTGTTTGTCCCTGAAAGCCGGCCATCGGTAATAAAAGCTACTTTGTCCTGTAGACCCCTGGCCGCCAGTTGCCATAAAAATCGCTGCAAGAGAAGCATGCCCGGCTCGCCCCTTGGGCCCACATATCGGACAACAACGACGTCGCCCGGATTGAGTTTCCCAGAGTTTAATGCATCACATGCATCTTCTTCACGCGGGAAAATACGGGCTGGTCCTTTATGCTGATACATTTCTAATGGCACAGCCGATTTCTTAATGAGGCCACCGCCGGGCGCGAGATTTCCTCGTAGGAAAATCAGGCCGCCTTCTTTCGATAAGGGGTTATGGATGGAATAAATGACCTTGCCATCCCCTCTCGGCGCCTTCTCCAATGTTGCGTAAAGCGGTTTGCCGGTGACCGTTAAAACGTCATCAGCCATTAATGACTGCAGTTCTTTCATTACCGCTACGAGACCGCCGGCTTCATCAAAGTCTACCATCAAGTACTTGCCACTACCGGATGGAGCGATGTCGCAGAGGAGTGGCGTCTCCTTGCTTATCGAATTAAACACTTCCAATGTGATATCGAGATCCAATTCTGCAGCGATGGCCTGCAAATGGAGCACACCGTTCGTAGAACCGCCGATTGCCATCAAGATTCTAATGGCATTTGTAAAAGCATCCCGGGTCATTATTTCAGAAGGCTTGATTCCTTGTCGATGGAGTTCGACGACCTGACGGCCTGCCTGAAAGGCAATACGCATGAGGCGGGAATCCGCTCCGGGCGTCGCGGCATTCCCTGGCAAGGACATTCCAAGGGCTTCGGCCAAGCAAGCCATTGTGTTAGCAGTTCCCATGACTGGGCACGCTCCAAAACCAGGACATCCCCTGTTTTTGATTTGAAAAAACTCGTCCTCGCTGATTTTACCTTCTTTGAAATCCGCAAAGTGCTTAGGCGCAATCGCCAAAGGGTCTAATAGCATCCCCTGGTAACGGTTTAGTTGCATGTAGCCACCTGTAACAACTACGGATGGAACATTCAGTCTTGCAGCTGCCATGAGATGGCCGGGTATGACATCATCGCAGACGGGAATGAAAACCATTGCATCAAGAAGGTTGGTCTTGGCAACTGCCTCAATATAGCCAGCCACCAGGTCTCTGTGTGGTAGGTGGTAATTGTCATGCCCTGCCATACTGGTGCAGATGGAGCTCATCACGAATTCACGCGGTGTCCCTCCAGCCGACCAAATTCCGGCCTTGACCGCCTCTGCGACACGGTTCAGGTGAATCGATGCTGGATTGATCTCTCCCCAACTGCTCACAACCCCTATTTGCAGACCTTTGATTGCTTCCTCACTAAACCCAATACCCCTCGTCAGCATCTGACGCTCCACCAACGCATAATCCGGCAGGTCCGCATCTTGCTTCTTAATCATTTTTTTTCTCTTTATAGGATGACTTTGATCTTTCATAGACCCAATTACTTCTTTCGAAGCGACGCTAATCCTTCTTCGACGACCGAAAGCCCTTTGTTAAGTTCCTGATCTGTAATGACCAATGGGGGTAAGAACCTGATGACATTGTTGAAGGTCCCGCATACTAAGATCACAACTCCGTGATCGATGCAGTATTTTACCAATGCGCTAGCTTCTTCTGCTGCTGGTTTCTTTGTCTCCCGGTCTCCAACAAGCTCGATCGCCAGCATGGGGCCCAAGCCTCTCACGTCACCAATTATTTCGAATTTGCTCTGCCAAGCGTTTAGACGCTCGCGTATCTTTTCCCCTAAACTTTGTGCCTTCTGAAGCAGGTTTTCCTCATTAAAAATATCCATCACCGCAAGGGCCGCACGGCATGCAACAGGGTTTGCACCATAAGTCCCGCCCAGGCCGCCGGGGTGAACAGAATTCATGATCTCTCTTTTGCCTATGACCGCACTCAACGGCATTCCTGCAGCGAAGCCCTTTGCCAAGGTGATCATATCAGGCTCAACGCCGAAATGCTCAATGGCGAACATCTTTCCGGTCCGTCCGGTGCCCGCCTGTATCTCATCGGCGATGAAGACAATCCCGTTCGCCCTGCAAATGCCTGTTAGCTTCGTGAAGTATTCAGGAGGTGGAGTTATAAACCCACCCTCTCCCAAGAGAGGTTCTGCTATGACAGCTGCCGTGCATTCAGCACCCACCCGATACTTAAGAAAATCGTTCAGGTAATCGGCACAGGCCACATTGCATACCGGGTACTTAAGTCCAAGGCTGCAACGATAACAGTACGGAGCAGGGATATGATATACCTCCGGAGCAAATGGACCAAAACCAAGCTTAAATGGATTGACTTTGCTTGTCAGGGTCATAGTGAGCTGAGTTCGCCCATGATAACCGTGCTCCAGGGCAATAATCGCTTGTCTTTTTGTGAAGTAACGGGCGATCTTAACCGCGTTTTCAACCGCTTCGGCCCCAGAATTCACAAACAATGTCGACTTTGGCGCTGTTCCCGGAGCAATTTGGCAAAGCTTCTCTGCCAGTCTAACGGCAGACTCGTATGGCACGACCATAAAGCAAGTATGCGTGAACTTCTCCGCCTGATCCTTAATCGCTGCAACCACTTTAGGATGCGAATGACCAACCGTCATCACGCCAATTCCTCCGGCGAAGTCAATGTATTCTTTTCCATCGATGGCTCGAATCACAGCGCCTTTCGCAGACTCGACATAGACGGTGGTTCCGCTTCGATACCCGGGTGGAATAACGCTATTCCTTAATTCCAAAATGGACTCCATTCTATTTTTCTCATCCATCGTTTCCTCCTTGAGGAGAGTTGACTAAGATAAACCGGCAGCTTTTATGCAGCCTCGATATTACTCTCGCTAACATGTTGGAGAGAGTTTTGAAGAGCCGAGCGCGCTTCGGCAATGGTGACACGTTGGAATTGAATGTTCTCTCTTAACCTCAGCTGTGCCATTCTATCCATATCAGCAGTAATGAGGCAGGCAATCTTCACGTAACCGCCCATGGATACACCGTCGGGCCCTAAACAGATCGGCTCCTTTCCACCGGGGATTTGAATGGCTCCGATGGCATTTCCATCGTCAACAATATTTGAAGGGTTGGAACCGCCGAGTTGCGTACCTGGCCGTTCCTTAAAATACAGCTGCGGCCCCTCAAATCTATACCCAATCCGGTTAGAATGGATGGACACTCGATAAGGTGAGCTTAAGAAGATTTGTATGCTCTCATCTTTCACATGATCGTCTTGAGGACCCAGAATCACCCGCAGCTTCTTCTCATCTTTTAATTGGGGCAGTAAAGATCCCTTCACCCTCCGCCCCTTCAGATTTTCAAAAGAAATCCTTGGATCACCTACTCCCAGCACATCACCCTTTCTGATCAACCGACCCCTAATCCCTCCTAGCGCTCCTGTGAGGTAGGTAGATTTCGAGCCCAAGACGATGGGGACGTCAATGCCTCCTGCAACACAGATGTAGCCGCGCCAACCCGCTTTAGCCTCTCCCATGGAGAGAATATCCCCTTTTCGAACGTCAATCGTGTGCCAGCCAGGAATGGACCTCCCGTTAATCTTTGCGTCAAAATCCCCTCCTGTAAGAGCGATGACAGTGTTCTCAAGGACTCTCAATTTAACACCCAATGCCGTTACTTCAATGCCAGCCTCCCCTAACGGATTCTTCACCAACAAATTCCCCATGCGCAGTGCAAAACGGTCCATGGCACCCGAGGGAGGAATTCCCACGGCGAAATATCCTCTTCGGCCCAGGTCTTGAATGGAGGTAAAGACACCCTGCTGGATTACCTCGAAGGTCGGTCGTCCCATTTGGTTCTCCTATAGCGAAAAGGTCTCAGACTTTATCGAAAATTTGTAATTGCACTCCCATACCTGTTGCCGAATCTGATCAAACTCCTCGTCATCAACACGGATAAACTTGACTCGATCACCTATTTGGAGAAGGGCAGGCGATTCTTCGAATATGTCGAAGCTCTGGAAACGATCATAGATGGGAACAGGTGTCAGGCCAATCATCTGGTACCCCCCTGGGCTTGGAACAGGGTAAATTGCAGTTAAGCTTCCGCCCAGGCCGATGGTTCCCTTTGGGGTATAGAGTCGAGGGGAAACATACTTTGGAACGGTTAAGAGCTGACGAGGGTTCAACTGCATGAGTTGAGGTGATCCCGGTGTAAATCCAACCATTCCCACCCAATGGATCGTCTCCGTATGAATCGTGATGACATCTTCCACGGATACATTGTTTTGTTGGGCCACAAAGTCTAAATCTTTTCCCCATTTTCCTCCGTAATGAACAGGTAATTCGATAAGCCTCGAAGCGATTTCGGTTACTTCAGGAATTCGTCCCGCGATGTTCTTTAGCTCTGAAATCAAGTCTTCGGTGTGAATGACTAATTGATCATAAGATAATAACATCGACCGCCATCCAGGCAATGTTTCGATAACGCCTTTGATCTTGCCCTCTTTGATGGCCTGATCCAGCCCGATGACTTTGAAATTTGCTTTCAGCGTCATTTCATCGCCAATTTCTATGGTTAAGTATTGGTCGCCCGAATAAAGAAATCTTGGACTTTCATAAATCATTGAGATGCTCCTTTCGCAATCCAGAATGGCCCTGCGTCAGTACTGTTGGCTGAGCGGAACAATCTTAACACCCTTTTTCTCTAATGCTCCTTTAACGGATTGAACGATTTCCGGACCCTTCGGGTTGTCACCGTGAAAACAGATCGTATTCCCCTTGACCTCAATTTCTTTCCCGTTCGTGGCCATCACTTTTCCTTCCACGACCATTTTCACCACTTTTTCGACCGTAGCCGTTACATCAATTTCTCCATGTGTTTTTTTGATGATGGTTGTGCCTTCCGGTGTGTAGTCCAGATCCGCGTAGAATTCTCCAGCGACTTTCATGCCCATCGATTCCGCCATTTGATATGGGATGGTGTTATAAAGTGCCAAGAAAATGGGTTCCGGCTTGATTCCTCGAATCGCATCAAGAATCCCCCGGGCTAAGGCTTCATTCGTCCAGGCCATATTATAAAGCTGCCCGTGCGGTTTCACGTGTTGAAACTTAACCTCTGCAACTTCACAAAATTGTTTCAAGGCACCTACTTGATAGACGATGTAGTCCTTTGCTTCTTCTGGGGTGACCTCCAGCTTCCTTCTTCCGAAGCCGATCAGATCCGGATACCCCGGGTGGGCTCCCACGCCCACACCATAGTTCTTGGCCAAATTTACTGTTTTTCGCATCACATGGGGATCTCCACCGTGAAACCCGCACCCGATACTAATCGAAGTAATGTGCTTCATCATCTCTTCGTCATTTCCGATTTTGAAAATTCCAAAGCTTTCTCCTCCGTCGCAGTTCAAATCGATTTGCATTGCCATAGGTTTCCTCCTTCATAGCTCTTGTTCTGCATATTCGATCGATCCTGTGTTTCTCTTAGGCCTGTCATACTATAGAAAAATCTTATCTATCTATCCATCCATCGTCATGCCGAGCCTATGTGGACAGGATATTTACTTCACTTATCAGATCCATAGAATGATCGAAGATCAAACGAGCGTCATCCTGGGTAACAACCTTGAACTTGATGAGGTCTTTCGGCCTGAGTTGAGCAACTCGGTCCATATCCGGCGCAATCAAACGGTCTATCGGAATCCGACCAGACGCAGCCTCGAAATCTGGGCCTGTACATATAACCTCAACACCAGCGGCGACCTGAATCATTCCGGCTGAATCTTCATCATTTAAGGCATTTGCCCCCCATATTCACCGCCCCCATATGCCTTCTCCTTGAATAAGAGCTGAGAGCCTTCGAATCGATAACAGACGCGGTTTGAATCAGAGGATACCCTATAAGATGAATTGAGGAAAACCTCCTTGCTTTCATCCTTTAAAAGATCGTATTGGGCCATCAGCATAATCCTCAATTCGCGTTCACCTTCAAGCTCTGGTAAGGCCGTCTCCTTAACTCTCCTACCCATCAATTCGGACAAGAACACGCCCGATGCTTTTGTTATCAGCAGGTCTCCCTTCTTCAAGGGACGTCCGGATGCCGCATCCTTCTCTTTCGCCCAGATCGACTTCTTACCCGGTGTATGCCTTTATTTAACTCCTCCGGCAACGCAAATATAGCATCGCCACCCGGACTTCGAAGTAACAACAGAGACAGTATCCTCCTTTGAGAGAGCTACGGCGCACCATTGTTGAATCTGCTTCCCGTTTCGCCTCTCTTGGCTCCTCTGCATACAATGGCTGTAACAGCAGAAGTAACAGAAGGGCAGGTGATATAATTCGATGGATCCGCATCATATTAATCAGTCCATTAATCCCCTGCGGCATGGTTGGCCGGGCTGCCGGTTCATTTCACACTCTTCAGTAATTCCACCAGAGCCTGATCAAAGGCACCGACCCAGGCCAGATCCCGTCGTGGAAATTTTACGCCCGGAATCATTTAGACTGTAAGTACCATGTAAATATAGGATAAGGATTAAACCGCGCTTTGGGATGAATCAACTATACGAAAATAGGGAATAGTCTGTCAAGAATAACCACCCACAAGATATGTGAGGAACCCTCTTCATACGATCAAGCGCCACCTCAATACCAAGAGTGAGGAGAATAAACCGAAGCCATCACAGGAAAAGACCTCCCTTTAAATTGAAAACCGAGGACAGCTTGCCAATATACGCACCTCCTTAAAGGTTGCGATATGTAGATCAAATCAAAACATTAAATTAGAGGGTAATGAGCCCTATCGGTTACCAATTTCAATCGAGCATGTTTTACCTGATTGTCCCCTATTTGGATTACAAAGGAAGGAAAATTTGCACAAAGACCTCTTAATTGCTGAGGGAAGGTATTGAAAAAACCTCTTACCACAAGGGACTAGATATCCCCTGCAGCTCTTTAAGTCCTTGATTTCTTTTTGTTCTTGGAAGCGGTGTAACCAAAGTGTAACTGTCGTTAAGTATTAATTTTGCTTCCTTCTCTAATTGCTTAAAATAGAAGTGGTATCCTGATAGGAAGTATCAAGTTTAAAGAAGCTGGTGGTTTTGTTCCCCGTGTCATCGGGGTTGAAAATTTCTTGTCACGAGAAAATTTTCTGTAAAAAGGAGCTTCCAGAATAAGGAGCGAGGGGAAAGTACAATATATAAACTTTCATATTCAAACTTGATTCAAAATGGCCTACTTTCTTATAGATGAGCCCAAGACTTCGCTGATAGGAATACCTTCTGGCTAATGCCTTATCCCTCATTTCCTTCCTTGATTCTTCCCTTTTTTTGAAGTAGTTATGGATTGATAATCATGTTTGGGAGTTGACCCAGAACAATAACAGGTGCATCCTTGAAATCCTCAGTGGGGATGTGCTTCCTGCCTGGGAATAAGCATTAGGGAGGTTGCCCGGAGGCTCGGAGTGCCACGGTAGACCCTTCACTCCATCATGGCAACAGGTTTGGAGAAAGTGCAGCATTATGTCAATGACTGAAGTCTTGCACTTTTTGATATAGGTATAAGAAAGGCTGTTATCCTATAATAGGCTAAAGAAAGCGCCAACTTAACCTTAGCCCAGAAAGGAGAACAGCCTATGGAATTCAAAAATGCTAAAGAAGATATCCAATCCATATTATCTTTCTTCTCTGAAACTTTTTCAAGACCATCATTTAAGATTTTTTCTTCCTTTGTCATCAGTTTCATTCAGTCGGGCAAAGAAGCCCATACTTCCTCCATGGTTCAATCCCTCACGTATCCCTTTCTTCGCCGATCTCTTTCAAGCTTTACTCGATTCCTGGGACAAAATATCTGGGCCATGGAAGAGATTGCAGAGATCGCTCTATCCCAGTTCTTCCATCATTTGCGGATCAATACCCATTCTGTCCTCTTTCTTATTGTGGATGACACCGTTACCCAAAAGACAGGCAAGAAGATGCCCGGATGTGCCTGGCATAAAGAGGGAGCCTACAAATCCCATGTCTTTGGCCACCAGTGGGTCTTGTTTGCCCTCCTCTATAAGGACTTTCTTCTGCCTCTCTGGGCCAACCTCTATCATCCTAAAGGAACCCAAGGATGCGGCCCTTTTCGAACCAAAATCCTCCTGGTCAAAAAGATGCTTCAGGCGCTTCGCCTCCCGGTGCCCTGTAAAATCTACCTTCTGGCAGATGGCTGGTATTGGGGAAAACCTTTGGCTCAGCTCTGTCGAACAGGAGGTTACCATATGATCTCTCAATTGAGGTCCAATGCCGTTCTGTTTATCGAAGGAAAGCAAACTAAAGTAACGACTCTCTCGACCCTTCACTCTGCCTACCGAGAGGTCTCCCTTCCCTTCTACGGAAAGCACCGAACTCTCAAGATCGCTCGATTTGTTGGCCTTCTCAAGAACTTCGGCAAAGTCGCCGTCGTGGTGGTAAAAGAAAAACGAAAGAAGCCTCGTTATCTGGTTTCCACCAATCTCCATCTCTCGGCCCTGGCTATCCTCACCTATTACGCCAAGCGCTGGAAGATTGAACAGATGATCAAGGACCTTAAGCAACGATTAGGACTCAGAGACTATCAAGTCCGGAATCTCCAAGCCATCCAGCGCCATGTGGCTTTAGTTCTTTTGAGTTACTGCGTCTTAATCTTTCTAAAGATCCTCCACTGGTTAAAAGATAAAAAGACGTCACTCAATTTATCTATACGGCTCTTAGCCTTCCATGTACGTAAGCACATTTTGGTAGAACACATTACCGTGATGATGAAAAATATGAGAATCCAATTTAAACAAAATATTCTCGATAGTTACCTTGAACAATTATGGGTGTAAAAAGTGCAAAACTTCAGTTAATGACTCA
>Ga0153916_10002183_pt1 | contig 14402 bp, 15 predicted proteins | sample Opewatmetagenome_FD_109642 | JGI IMG/M metagenome (GOLD analysis project Ga0153916, IMG submission 109642) | Freshwater wetland microbial communities from Ohio, USA - Open water 3 Core 3 Depth 4 metaG | ecosystem: Environmental > Aquatic > Freshwater > Wetlands | place: USA: Ohio, Lake Erie...
CCAGACCGTCGAGCTTTTTGTCACGATTAATGCCAAGCACACCCGGCTCAATCCCTCCCATCTTATTTCCCTGGCGGGCCGAAGGCTTTACGCAGACCGGTATCAGGCATTGGCTCATGACATTATTCGCGAGCTCAATGAAGAGGAGAGTTCCCCCTTGAAGGGAGAGGTCAAAATATTGGGTGTCGGGAAGGGGAGTGTTTCCCAGGCCTCACTGGCCGACGAAATGGTGGAACTTTTTAGTAACATTGAGAAGCTTGGAGGGAAGGAGCGATTCAAGGGATTTGAGGAGAACGGAAAGCGATTTTTCCTCAACTACTTCAAAGCCATCCTGGCACTCTTCCCAAAGGCTTGGGCAGGCCGGAAATACAGTATTAAGACCGGAGCAGCTCTTCGAGCATTTATTCGCGTGACCCCGGATGTCATGGCGCGATCGAAGGAATTAAGAAACGATTCCTTTGACTTTTTTGGCATACGAGAGGCGATCAAACCCTGGGGGGATAGAATCGGAGAAGGCCGATTCGAGACAGAGGGAGAGTGGCGGAGGAAATTGGCAGGGGGGACCCGGGGGACCGTAGAACTTCTCACTCGGGAGCTTCGAGATGGCTTAAAGGTTGCCTGAAAAGACATTCTGGCATTTTCTGGAGCGGTCCGTTGTCACATAGATTTGCCTTTTCACTTGCCACCGGAAGGCGTGCAGAAATTAAGAATCCTTCTGCCCGACCTCCTTGTCTTAGGACAATTTTTTTTGTGCCTACAGGCAGGAAGAGGGAGAAGGGTGGGTGAAGGGCAGAGCGAAGAATCCGGAATGAAGCGATATCTTATTGTGGGGAATGGCGTAGCGGGGGCAAGGGCAGCGGTCAAGATCAGGGAAGCCGATCAGGAAGGAGACATCCATATTTTTACAGAGGAGGCCTATCCTTTTTACTACCGGGTTCGATTTCCAGAGTACGTGGCAGGAGAATTGACCCTTCAGAACCTCTTCATTCACACCCAGGAGTGGTATCAAAGCAAGGGGATATCCATCCATTTAGAGGAACCCATTACCGAGGTCGATGTCCAAAAAAAGGAGGTTACCAGTCAGAAGGGGAAAACCTATGCTTATGACTCCCTGCTCATGGCCACCGGCGGCCATGCCTTTGTACCGCCGATTAAAGGAACAGAGAAGGAAGGTGTCTTTACCCTTCGAACAATGAAAGATGCAATCCGCATGAAAAAGTTTTCAGAGGGGGTAAAGAAGGCAATTCTTGTCGGCGGAGGTCTCGTGGGGTTGGAAACAGGAGGGGCTCTGCTGAGGAAAGGCATAAAAGTAGCGGTGATTGAGCATAACCCAAGAATCCTTCCCAGACAGATGGATCCTGAGGGAGCCAGAATCCTGCAAGGGAAATTGGAGTCCATGGGATTCTCATTTTTCCTCAGCGGTCAAAGTGAGGAGATTTTTGGAAAGGAAACTGTGGAGGGAATTCGTCTCAAAGACGGGAGGATGGTGGATGGCCAGATGGTGATTGTCTCAGCCGGGGTGAAGCCGAATATTAAGCTGGCGCAAACCATGGGTCTGGAAATAAAGAGTGGAATTTTGGTCAATGATCGACTGGAGACGAAGACGGAGAGTGTCTTTGCAGCTGGAGATGTTGCAGAACACCGAGGTCGTTGTTACGGGATCTGGCCAGCGTCCCAGAGACAGGGGGAGACAGCTGGGATCAATATGGCAGGAGGAAATGGCCTTTACGAGGGAACAGTGCTTTCGAATGCGCTGAAGGTAGTGGGGATAAACTTGGCAGCTTCGGGGGAGATCGATCCCGAGAGAAAGCTGGAGTGTGTGGTGAGACAGGATCGAGAAAGTGGCGTCTACAGGAAGGTGGCCTTCAAAGAAGATAAAATCGTCGGCTGCATCCTTCTTGGGAATGTCAAAGGAAGTCCGGAGATACTCCATGCCATAGAAAAAAAGGTGGATGTCAAGGACTACAAGAATCTCATCTTAGAGGAGGAATTTGATTTCAAGAGACTCCTGTGAAGCCAATAAAAAATCCATCGAGCTCATTGGGCTCGATGGATTTTTGAGGAAAAGGGTTAATGAGGAGGAAAGAGTTTTTTCTATTCTTGCTTACCACTATACACCATCAACATTAAAAGAACGTTAAAATAGGATTAAAACTTTCTAATCTTTTGCCCCTCGGGAGAGGACGATGGGAATGGAGGGAGCCTATGGAAGAGGAGAGGAAACTGACCGAAGAAGAATTTATCCTTCACGCAATCAAAAAATTGAGAAAAGAACCTTACCGGGGAATCCACAGCGTCTACAGCGGTTTTAACGAGGCCTTTAGAAAGTACTTCGGGACCAATCCCGTCGAGGCGACTTCCAAATTGGCTGCTGACGGAAGGATAGAGACGAGGCCTTTTAAAGGAGGGGTCATGCTCTTTCTCGCCGGAGAGGCTCCCAAAAGACCATCTGCCGAAGAGATCATCCAATTGATCATAGGATCCGGGGGATCCGGGAGCACGTCTCTTTCTGAAGAAGAGTTTGTCACCGAGGGGATAAAAAAACTGAGAAAAGAGCCTTACCGGGGGATCCACAGCGTCTTCAGCGGGTTCAATGATGCCTTCCGCAAGCATTTCAACAAAGACCCGATCGAATTCACCAGCAAAATGGTTTCGGAAGGGAAGATTGAAATCGTTCCATTAAGGAGTGGCAAAGGGGTGATGCTCTACCTTCCGGGTGAAGGACCCAGAGGAAAGAAAACCAACGAAGCCCTGAAGAAGATCCTCGAATAAAGAGAATTACCTTGATTTCGGGAAGAAGTTGGGTAGGGAATCCTTATATCCAGAATCAATAAGTACATTCATTCTCTAGCGCGACCTCTTTTTTTGATTTTTCATCCTCTCGAAAAATAGATGGAGAAGTGTATCCCCGGCCCAAAATCTATTAGGGATGGCTTCCGCTTCTAAAACAATCGTCCCATTTTTGATTTTCTTCACTCGGTATAGCTGCCCTGTTAATTTTTCCCTGAACCTGTCTCCTTCCTCGACCTTCATCTAACATTTCCTCCTTGATATTCTATTTTCTCGAAAAACGATTCGAGGTCTGCTTCCTGAAGCCACATTCGCGAGTATCCATTTTGTTCCTCCAGCATTACCATTTTTGAATCGTCAAATTCCTTTACCCTAAAGAGCTTATGGCTAATTTTATTGATTAAGGTGTCTCCTTTCATGACTATCATAAACGACCGACCTCCTCCCGTTTATTCTCGATCAAAATAAAAGCCCGGGATCGACTTAAATCACGGGCTCTGTAAGAATTTTCTTTACTCTGGCAACCCAGCCATCCTGACCAGGACCCGTGGCTTTCCGTCCCCCGATTACTCGAGGTTTGGCTTTGTCAGTCTTTCTTGTTCGTAGAAGATAAGAGCAATAACAGTGCCAAGGGTACTGTGCTTTCATAACCGGTGAATTATTATGGTTTTTTCCCAAGGTCATCACCTTGTCGAAGATTGGAGGACATGACTTTTTGTCGAAATCGTCAAATATAGTCGCTCAAGAATTCCCTGGTCATTGTCGCTGATCGAAAAAGAGTTTGTGAAAAAGTTTGGATCGGAGATGATAAAGGAAATGTCTACTGTGGAGTACTTATAAAGTGTGACCAAAGGGTAGGATTAGGTAGTGAAGATTTCCTATTGCTAGCCGCAACTGGTATTAGCTTGTGACATCGTGCCGCAAGCTTTTCACAAGCAGATTAGAGAAACGGACTTTGTAACGCCTATTTCACAAATCGTCCAAACAATTTGGAAAAAAATCCAGAACTCGATGGCAAACTACATCAGGCACTCAAAGGAAAAGGCATGACTACAAAAAAAGGGATGTATCCCTATTTTAAGAGAATTTCTCGCACCAAGGGGTGGCCATTTCGTTTAGCGCTTCTTTATAAAGGTCAAACGTCTTCGAATCGAAGAGCACAAACCGGACGAGTTTGATTTCAGGGTGATTCTTCAGATAGTCCATCACCGTCTTTAACGCAATTCGGGAGGCCTCCTCCACAGGGTACCCATAAATTCCCGTACTGATCGAAGGAAAAGCAATTGAAGAGATTTTATTCTGGGTGCACAGTTCCAGACTCTTACGGTAGGCGCCCGACAAAAGCTCAGGATCTTTGGGTGATGCTGAAAATCTCGGGCCCACAGCGTGGATCACATATTTGGCTTTGAGATTCCCTCCGCTGGTAATCACAGCCGATCCTGTAGGGCACCCTTTATATCTGCTTCTTAATTCCGACATAATAGAAGGACCGCCTGCCCTGTGGATGGCACCGTCCACGCCACCCCCTCCTGCCAACGCGGAATTAGCCGCGTTGCCGACGGCCTCGGTGTCCTGTTGAGTGATGTCTCCCTGGACGACTTCCAACGTCGATTGATGAATGCTGACTTTCATCTTCGCCCACCTCCCCTTTGAAGTCTTGCCTATCCATACCAAAAACGATTGACATCGTCAATAGCATGGAGTTAGATGGGAGAGAGGAAGGGTGAGGGGGACAATCTCCCCTCTCCTCGGTGGGAGGGGATGAAGGGGAAGGGGGACCAAAAGGTCTTCATCTTGTCCACCCCCACCCTGGCCCTCCCCATCCCCCGGTCCCGCCCTATTGATAGACCGGGGCGGGGGAAGGGGGAGGAGATTATTGGGGGGATCGGACTGATTAGTAAGTTGAGGCTGGAAGCGATGAAAGCAATCCACTATGGCTGGGTGATTGTCGGAGTGGGAGTCCTCGTAAAGATGACGGGCTTGGGGTTTGGCCGGTTCGCCTATCCCATGCTCCTGCCCAGTATGAGAGAATCGCTGTCGTTCAATTACAGCGAGATGGGACTTTTGAGCGGGGCCATCATGCTGGGTTACCTTCTCTTTTCCCTCATTGGTGGAATGTTGGCAACACGATTCGGACCCAAGAGGATTGTGATCGCCTCTCTTCTGTGCGGGGCACTTTCCATGTTCTTCATGAGCAGACTGTCAGGATTCTCTCCCCTTCTCTTCATCAGCTTTGCCATGGGAGCAGGGGCTGCAGGTTCTCACATCTCTATCACCACTTTACCCATGGTATGGTTCGAAGGACGGAGACTGGGCAGGGCCGTTGGCGTCGTCACTGGCGGGACGGGCCTCGGCATTATTGTTACAGGTCTCCTGCTTCCCTATCTTCTTTCTCAATTGGGGAAGGAAGCGTGGAGACAGTGCTGGGTCCTTCTGGCCTTGATCACCTTTTTGGTTGCCGTAACCGGATGGGTATTGTTGAGAGAGAAACCGAGTCCGATCACCTTCCTCGCTCCCAGCCTTGATGGAGATAAAAGGCCCCACCTCTCCAAAAAGGAGAGTCATGAACTCACTCTGAAGGCCATCTTTATTATCTATTTCATCTTTGGATTCTCTTACAACATCTATGCGACTTACTTTGTCGCTTATATGGTCGAGGAGGTTCGGCTGACAGCGAAAATGGCAGGAGATATCTGGGCCATTTTTGGCTGGATGTGTATGTTGAGCGGATTGATTTGGGGATTTCTCTCAGATCGTTTGGGTCGACGAAAGGCATTGCTCTGGAACAACGGGATCATTTCGCTTTCCGTCCTCCTTCCTCTTCTCTTATATCAGCCTTTCTTCATGGGTTTTTCTGCGTTTCTTTTTGGGGGGACTTTTTTAGGAACGGTCACCGTGGTGGCGGCATCTGTTGGAGACCGGGTAGGTGAAAAAAGGGCTTCTGTCTATGGATTAGTCACCTTGATCCACGGCACAGGACAGTTTTTAGGGACGACCTCTGGGGGGTACTTGAAAGACGTAGCGGGGACCTTTCAATTGCCCCTCCTCGTTTCCCTGGCCGGCTTCGTGTTTTGCGTTATTCTGACGACTTTAGCAAAAAAGGGTGAGACAACGCTCACCCTTCATGGCTCAACAACCTTGTAGTTAAGAGCTAAGGATCTTCCACAAGGGTTTGATAAAACGATTTTTTGAGAAATTTAAAAGACCCCCAGAATCGATCAAAGATTTCGAAGGCCGAAGGATCATAGGCTCCGTCAATAGGCCGCCATTGTGTAAGATAGAAGGCAACCACCCGATCCCCTCTTTTTCCGAAAACAACTTTTGACTTGACCTTCTCCTTCTTGACAGGATCCTTGCCTTCGGCCACCATGGCCAACCCTTCTACCCCAAGCAAATGGACATTCTTTTTTTCTAATATTTGCATATCCAGAATCATCGTCGTAGACCATAGATAACGCTTAAAAAATTCCCCGCCTCGCTCGCCAAGCTCAGTTGAACAACCGAACGGTTCCTCGTCATAGACAAACATCGATTGAGACGGAAAGGGGCCTCGATCCACCCTCAAAAAGCCAAAACCGAACTCACCTCCCACCTCGACATGAATGATATTCCATTCGGGGGGTGGCGGCTTGAACTCAAACTCATCATTCCAGATAACCGTCCCCTGCTGGCTGAATTTATATGCCTTCTGGGTCGTTTCCGGGGTAGCGCATGCAGAAAGCATTATCGCTGCCCACGCCAAGCACAGAAGCGTTCCAATGTGTCTTCTCATGGCTTCCCTCCTTCCTTGTTCATTTTCTTGAGAAAGAGGAGTATCTCTTTGAAGTCCGGCGAACCATCCTTGGCATAGCGTATGATACCCTTCATGTCAATGATCACTGTCCTCCTGTTGAAAACCGGAAAACCTTTTATCTCAGGGGAAGGGCCCACCCCAAAAGAGGGCCCTAAAAATCCTGTCACATTTGAAAGGAGAGGAAAGGTCAGATCCAGACTTTTTGCCCAATATTTTAATGTTGTCACATCATCTACACTGACGCCCAAGACCCGGGCGTTGAAGCGCTCATAGAGGGAAAGATTCCTCTGATGGCCCTCCATTTCGCCCGTTCAGACGGGAGTAAAGGCAGCCGGAAAAAATGTGATGATCAGGTGGTGTTTGCCATAATAGTCATTGACATAACTGATCAACCGATCCTGGGTGGAGGGAAGGGAAAAGTAAAGCGTTTCTTCTCCCACCAAAGATTTCTGGTTCTTCGCCGCCAGACTGGACAGGGGAAGAAGAAATAAAACGAGCACAAACAAGCACAACCACTTCAGATGCGATTTGCCTCTCATGATGACCTCCTTTCAGCGATTTATTTAAAGACATTATACCATACGTTGCCATTGGAACGGAACACGCAATGCGGTTGAGGTGAATTGAAATGTTGAAGAGATACCTCGGTGGACTCGTGAACACGCCCTACTCACCCGCTACCGGAGAGCTTGCACGGCGGATCGAGCCAACTCGAAGAGGTGGCTCGGCCAAATCCCCCCTACGACAATAATGACAACCATCACCACAGTGAGCAGGGTCGTAGGGGAGGAGAGGTGGATGGCCGGTAGCTCCTCGTCCGGCTCCAGGAGGAAAGCCGCTTTCACTACCTGGATGTAATAGTAGAGAGAGACAACCACGTTGATCATGGCGATGAGCACCAACAGAAAGTATCCTCTCTCCATTGCCGCATTAAAGACCAAGAACTTCCCGGTGAATCCGATTGTCGGCGGAATCCCCCCCAAACTGAACACGCCCACCATGAGCGCCATGGCCAGAAGCGGCGAGCGGCGATGAAGCCCTGCCAGCTGGGTGACCGCGATGTTCCGGCCGTCTGATGCGACCTTCACCACGACCAGGAAACAGGTGAAGGTCATGGCCAGGTAAGCCAGGGCGTAGAAGACCGCGGCGGCGTAGCCGGTTGGATTCATGCTGAGGATGCCGATGAGGGAGTAGCCCGCATGGGCGACGGCCGAATAAGCCAGCAGGCGCTTGAAGTCCTTCTGAACCAGTGCCACCAGGTTTCCGTAGGTCATGGACATGATGGCGAGCGCGATGAGCACATGAGCTAAGGATGTGTTGCCATCGCTCATGGATACCAAGCGGATGAGCATGGCCATGGCTGTTACCTTGGTGGCAGTGGCCACAAAGGCCGTTACCTGGTTTGCGGCCCCCTGGTACACGCTGGGTGCCCAGATGTGGAATGGAAAGAGGGCCAGCTTAAAGAAGAAGCCGCACAGGGTGAGTAGCAGCCCGACGAAAGCCATGGGAGTGTTGAGCAAGGCGGGCAGCTTCAGAATCAGCTCGCTGATCAAGGTGGTCTGCGTCGCCGCGAAGAGAGAGGCCAAGCCGAAAAGCATCAGGGCCGAGGTGGCGATCCCACTAAGAAAGTACTTGATTCCCGCCTCCATCGGCTGGCCGCCGCCGCTTCTCAACGGGACAAGGGCATAGAGCGAGTAACTGGCCAGCTCGAGTGCAACATACAGGGTCAGTAGTTCGAGGCTACTGACCAACAGCATCATGCCCAAGGTACAGGTCGTCAGCAAAAGATAGAACTCCGATTGCCTTGTCTCGTGGATCCCTTTCAGGCTTGAACAGAGACAGACCACGAGGAAGAATCCCATGGACAACAGGCCCTTCAAGAGTTGGGAGAAGAGATCGATTCGATAGGCTCCATGGAAAAGGGACCCTTCCAGCCGGATGGTTGCCAGCGTCACTGCCACCCCGAGGCCGGCGAGGAACAAGGCCGCCGAGAAATCACGCCTCTCGTTAGGACGCAGCATGGAGAGGATGAGGAATACGGCGGCCACCGCGAGGAAGTAAATCTCCGGCCCGAGGATCAACCACTTCATCTGGGCAACCCTCCCATGAATGGAATCACAGCCGTTTGAATCAGATCCAGCATCAGTCTGGGGAACAAACCGAAGAGGACCATCACCGCAACCAGGATCATTCTGGGCAGACCGAGGCTGAAGGGGACGTCCGGTAGATGCGCGTAGCGTTCGTTCCGTTGACCGTAGAAGGTCTTCTGTACCACTCGCAGCATGTAGAGGGCGCTCAAGACTAGGGCACAGATAGCCAGTATGCCCAGGACGGGGTAGACCTTAAGGGCAGAGATGAAGACCGTTACCTCCGCCCAGAAACTGGCGAATCCTGGCACCCCCATTCCCGCGAGTGCCGCCACGATGAAGTAACCCGAGGCCACGGGCATGACCCTGCTCATCCCGCCCAGATCCGGGATCAACTTGGTGTGCGTCTTGTCGTAGATGTAGCCGAGGGATGAGAAGAGAAGGGCGGTCATGATGCCGTGAGCAAACATCTGGAAGACGGCCCCGTTAAGCCCCTCCGCCGTAACCGTGGAAAGCCCCAGCCCCACGATCCCCATGTGTGAGACGCTGGAGAAGGCAACCACATACTTGAGGTCGGTTTGTCTCAGTCCCACAAAGATCCCATACACGATGCCGATGGTCGCCAATACGGCCATCACGGGGGCCCAGTACTCCCAACCGATCGGACAGAGAAAGATCGCCACTCGCAAAATTCCGAAGGCGCCGACCTTCATCAGGACACCGGCGTGAATCATGCTGACAGAAGTGGGCGCGGCGACATGGCCTACGGGGGACCACGTATGAAAAGGCCAGACGCCCGCGAGGATCCCGAAGCCGAGATAAAAGAGGAGGAAGGCGAACCTCTGCTGCCCTGGCGACAGGGCCCCTGGCTGCATGAGGGCCACGATGTCGAAGCTATGCAACCCCGAGGCCACCGCGAGATACACGATTCCGGGGAGGATGAGGGCGCTCCCCGCCAAGACATGAAGGAAAAGCTTAAGTGCTCCGTACTCCTTTCGCGTCGTCCCCCAGATGGCGATGAGTGGATACATAGGGAAGAGAGAGACGTCGAACCAGACAAAGAGAAAGAAGAGATCCATGCTCATGAAGAAGCCGAAGACGCCGAGGACCAGCGCAAAGGCAAATGCGAAGAATTCCTTCACCCGCCCATGGAGCTCCCACATGGTCAAAACGCCGGTAAAGTGCACAATCCCGGTCAGCAGGATCAGGGGAAGGCTGAAGCCATCCGCCCCGTTGAAGTAGTGTATCCCCAGCGGTTCCACCCAGCGCAGTTTCTCCACGAACTGCAGACCCCCGAGCGTCCGGTCATACGCGCAGAAGACGAAGATGGAAAGCGCCAGAGCGATCCCGGAGAAAGCCAGACTGACCCACTTGACCAGGGTTTCTCGCTCGCGCGGAATGAAAAGGATGACCAGAAGGCCTGCCACGCAACTAAGAAGAATGGTGGAAAGATACGGAAAACTGGCGAGTTGCATACTCATTCGTCTACCCTATGTGAAGCTGCAATTCAGACACTGGACTGCGGACTTCAGACCTCACACTTTCCTATGTAAGTAATTAATCCTTGCAGTGTTCTTAGACCCTCTGGAGCTTTTGCCCATAACTCCGTTCAGTTTGACGTCTGAGGTCTAAAGTCTGATGTCTTAATTACTACAGCTACGCCAACAAAAAGTATAATGCCACTAAGGCCAAGGTGGCGACCATGACGATAAGATTGTACCTAAGCTTCCCAAACTGCAGAAAGGACAGCAAGTGACCGCTATCTAATGTGAAGTCACTGAACCCATCGATGCTGTTGTTGATGACCCTGTCTTCGTTCTTGGTGCATGCCTTGGAAAGAAAACCGTCGATCACGGTATCCACAAATCTCCGGTACGCATGGTCCAAATACCAACGTTGAGCAAAGAGCTCTCTGAGTACCGGGAGCTTCTCAACGAAACCGACCTGTTGGGCAGCGCGGCGGCCGAACTCAAACCAGGCGATACCCACGCCAAAGACTGCCAGCCCTGCGCTGATATAGGGAAGCCAGGCATGATCCCCATACGGGTGGGCGGTCGTCCCCCCTGAAAGAAACTCGCGCAGGGGAATCTCCAGAAAGCCCAGCACCGCGGTCACACCGGCTAGTATGAGAAGTGGAAACCCCATGGCCCAGTAGAGAGGGCCCATTCCTTCCATTCTGTGAGGGGCAGGCTCTTCCTGAATTTCTCCCCGGGGGAAGAGAATGATGAAAATCAGCCGAAAGGCGTAGTAAGCGGTGAGAAAGACACCTAACATCCCAGCCGCCAGCCAGACGGGGTTCTCCAGTCCCGCCAGCGCCGCGAGGACGGCCTCTTTACTGAAAAAACCTGACAGCGGTGGTAGCCCGGACAGGGCTGCTGCCGCGATGACCAGACACACCGTCGGGGTCTTCAGCCGTCGACCTCCGCGTCTGGAGATTTCGTACACATCGTTCGTTTCGTAAAGATGGACCCAGACCCCGGAACAGAGGAAGAGCAGCGCTTTGAAGCCCGCATGGGTGGTTAGATGGAAGGTACCCGCGAAGAGGCTTCCCGCGGCGAGCCCCATGATCATGAAGCCCAGTTGACTGATGGTGGAATACGCCCAGACTCGTTTGATGTCACGGCTGACCATGGCCATAGTGGAGGCCAGGAGCATGGAGACGGCGCCGATGGCCAGAAACACGGTCATGGCATCTGCCGAGTGGCTGAAGAAGGGAAACAGGCGGGCGAACAGGTAGACCCCTGCGGCTACCATGGTAGCGGAGTGAAGCAGGGCGCTGACCGGCGTGGGGCCCTCCATGGCGTCCGGCAGCCACGTCATCAGCGGAAACTGAGCGCTCTTGCCGACGATGCCGCCGAAGATCAACAGGGACGCCAGGGTCAGAAGGCCGGAGTCCATGCTGGCCGCTGGCTCGGGACTGTTCATCTGTAGAATCTCCAGATTCCCTGCGTGAAGTAGGACCAGAAGAAGGCCGATGAAAAACGCAACGTCACCCAGACGGGTCATGACAAAGGCTTTCTTTCCGGCCTGGGTGGCACTGAATTTCTCGTACCAGAAACCGATGAGCAGATATGACGAAAGCCCGACCAGCTCCCAGAAGACGTAAAGCTGAAGCATGGCCGAGGAAATGCTCAAGGTCATCATGGCCCAGGCGAACAAGGACTGAAAGGCATAGTAGCGGGAGAACCCCGGGTCGCCGGCCATGTAGCCGAAGGAATACACCTGAACGAGAAAACTGATGGCCGCCACAAGGAGAAGCATGAGCAGGCTCACCGGATCGAGCAGAAACCCGAAGGGGATCGAGACATCGCCTGCAATGAGCCATCTGGAGGCATAGTGGATCGGCTTGCCTGCATCCCAGTGTTGAGCCAGCAAAAAAACGGCCCCCGCGAGCGAGCCGGTCACTGCCGCAACAGCGATTCCGCCCGAGAGACGGCGATGATTCCTGGTGAATACCATAATGAGCAGGAAAGCGATGAAGGGCAGCCACGTGGTCAGTATCGCCGCCATTAAACTCGGATCTTGTAGCCAGGAAGTCATCGTTAATCCACCTCGATGGTTTTCATCCAAAAACTCCCAACACTACCACTTCAAGATGTCGTAACGGTCCGGATCGATAGAGCCGGTTCGTCGATACAGGCTGACGACCAGCGCCAGTCCTAAGGAGATCTCAGCCGCAGACACCGCGAGGATGAAGAGCACAAAGGCTTGTCCTTCCATCAGCTGCCAGCGCAAGGATGCCGCGACGAAGGCAATGGCTGCCGCATTCATCATCACTTCCACACCGATAAGGGTCATAATCAGGTTTCGGTGGGCGACGAGACAAACCAGGCCCATAGCGAAGACGAGCCCTGCCAGAAGGAAGACATGGCCCAAAGGAACGATCATGAGTGCCCCTCCTTTACCCCGTTAGAAATAATGGACCGCTGCTCTGCGGTGGGGTGTGATGCCCCGTTCGGATTTCTAACGGGGTTGACGTCGTCTTCGTCGGCGTCCGTTTCCCTTCTCTTTCCCAAGTGAATGATGGCTACCAGGGCAACGAGGAACAGGATGGAAACGATCTCGACAGCCAGCCAGTATTTGTCGAAGAGGAAACGACCGAAGTCGCGGGGCTGGGCGACAGCGCCTTGAAGCACGATCCCGCTTCCGTCATCCTTGAAGACCATGGAAACAGCGACGGCGAGAAAGATGACTCCCAAAAGCACGGCAGGCCCCCACTCAGAAAGCAGTCTGAGGTCGTGGGGGGACCGCTGAAGCAGCATGATCACAAATAGGACAACGACCATGATCGCCCCTGCGTAGATGATGACCACAAAAGCGGCCAAGAGCGGTGCCCCCAGCAGGAAGAAGAGGGCGGCTGTGCCCAAGAAGGCAACGATCAGATAGAGCACGGCATGAACGGGTTGCTGCCGGGTGACGGCGAGACCCGTTGCCGTCAGGATGACGATGCCAAGCAAATAAAAGATAACGGCAGAGAGAGTCATTCTTCCTCCGGTATTACCAAAAAAGGGTTCAAGGATTCAAGGGTGATTGGGTTCAAGTGTTTTTTTGAGATGGATGAAACCTTCGGTGATAATTCCCAACATTTCACTTGACCCCTTGAACCCTCGACCCCTTGAATCCTTCCATTATTTCTTATGGCAAATTGCTCTTCAGGTCGACAGGTTCCTGTTCGTTGATATGACTTCCCTTATCCCCCACCATGGTGACGCCAGCATATCGGTAGAAATTGTAATCATGGTTCTTTCCGCCGTGATTGACCAGAAGGTCTTCTTTTTCATAGACAAGCTTCAAAATATCCTGTTGGCTCGTCTCGAAATGAGGAGTCAATTGAATGGCAAGCGTAGGGCATGCCTCCTCGCAGAGACCGCAATAGATACAACGGGCAAAATTGATACGAAACCATCGGGGATAGCGGCGTCCGTCCTCGCGCTGGGCCGACTGCATGGAGATGCAGCTGACCGGACAGGCCGCCGAGCAGAGATAGCAGGCCACGCAGCGCTCTTCACCATCTGGATCACGGGTAAGGATGATGACTGCCCGGGACCTTGCGGGCAGCGGTCGTTTATACTCCGGATACTGCTCGGTGACAGGCTTTCGAAAAAGAATCTTCAGGGTCGTTGCAAGCCCTTTCGCCAACGCTCTTAATCCCTCCATGATGTCTTCCTCCCTATGTCTTCGCTAATATGAACGCACCCGTCGCGATGATGTTTAACAGGGCAGCGGGAATGAGCACCTTCCAGCCGGTATTCATGAGCTGATCGTATCTGATTCTGGGGAAGGTTGCGCGAAACCAGATGAGTGCAAAAACAATGACGCCCACCTTTATCATGAACCAGAGGACGGGTGGAAGAAACGGACCGTGCCAGCCCCCCAGAAAAAAGACGGCCACCAGTGAACCCAAGATGATCATCGTGATATACTCGCCCAGAAAAAAAAGACCAAAGCGCATGCCGCTGTACTCGGTGTGATAACCTGCTCCCAGCTCATTTTCGGCTTCCGGCAAATCGAAAGGGATCCTCTTGATTTCGGCAACGGCTGCGATCAAAAAGATAATGAAAGAAAACGGCTGGACGAGGATGAAGGGATATTCGCTTTGGGCATTGGTGATCTCGACCAGGCTGAGGGAACGGGCAAGCATGACCACCGGAACGACGGAGAGTCCCAGAGGGATTTCGTAACTGATCATTTGAGCGGCGCCGCGAATACCGCCGAGAAGGCTGTATTTCAAG
>Ga0153916_10002184_pt1 | contig 14400 bp, 10 predicted proteins | sample Opewatmetagenome_FD_109642 | JGI IMG/M metagenome (GOLD analysis project Ga0153916, IMG submission 109642) | Freshwater wetland microbial communities from Ohio, USA - Open water 3 Core 3 Depth 4 metaG | ecosystem: Environmental > Aquatic > Freshwater > Wetlands | place: USA: Ohio, Lake Erie...
AGGCGCGGGTCAGGATGTACGTATCGTCGCCGGGAGTTGCTGACGCCACATCGATCCAGCTCCGCCGCCAGAACTCCTCCCACCAGGAGCGGTGAGCCTGCAGCCTCCGGGCCAAGGGGATTATCCTGACGGCCGCGACAGACTCATCCACCGCCTGATGCCATTCTTGAGGCGTGGAAGGATGTCTGGTCAGAACGTAGATCTCGAAATGATGGATTTTCGTGCCGGAAGAGAGCAGGTTGAGGTCGTCAATTTTTTTCGCGCCGTCGGCCGTAATGACGGCGCCGAAGGTCCGGTTGAGTATCGGGTCGGCCTGGGCGAAACCCTGCATATCCTGGAGCTCGGCGCTCAGAGCCGGACCGATTGATCTTTTGTTGTGGTGATACCAGCCGATCCGGCCTTCCTGCCCGGTGAGGACGGTGTCCGGCTCGACGATCGTGGGGGAATGGTGGTTACCGGCGATGCCCTGGTCGAATTGGACATCACTGACCTCAATCGTCGGAAGCTCATACGGCGCGGTGCGCCAGATCTCGATCGTGGCGTTCACCTCGAGCGGACGTCCGCCCTCGACGAGAACATGGATAACCGGATGATGGGCGTCGACCCAGACCTGGGCGCGGACGAGGTCCTCTCCTTCTCCACAGCGGACCTCGACGGTCGCGTCGCGCAGGCGCAGTGTTTGAAAGAAGCGCCGGCCTAGCAGATAGGGGTTTGGGCTGATCTTGAGCCGGACCCGGCCGAGCTTTAAAAGCCGGCTGTTGTCATCCCAGAGATCGGTTTTCCCGATGTAAAAGAGCAGGTCACCGCTCTCCTCCACCCAGACGTTGAGTCCGATATCGCCGTTTCCCGTGGGCATGGTTCCCCAGGAGTCACGGCTGGGAGAGTCCCAGATCACGTCATACTTGGCGAGAGCCTGGAGGGGATCAGGGCCCTTTTTGGCGCAAGCAGAAAACATGATCAACAATGTTGAAACGGCAATAAGAATCAGGCAGCGATAGGATGATCCGGTCATTTTTACACTCCGTGTCTTTCCACTATTTACCTTAACCCCGGGCAAATTTCAATTTTACAGGCGGGATTACCTAGAGAATCCCCCTCTCCTCCTATCCTCCCCCACTAGGGGGGAGGAAGCAGGCAGACAACCCACACATCCTCCTCACCCCAACCCGGGGGAAGGAACGGAGCGAACTATTCACATGTCTGCCTCCTCACGTCCAAGGGGGGAGGAAGGGGACAAACAAACTCCGTATCCTCCTCCCCCTGTGGGAGGAGGTCGGGAGGAGGGGGTTTCCATCGCTCGAGCGTGGATTGCTCTGCGTTGCGTCTTGACATCCGGGCGTCCGGCCTGAATAATCGGCCCCGGAGGCACCGGCGAAACAATAAGCTGGACCGCGATGAGGAAATGGCTGTTTGTGCTGCTCGTGTTGGCCATACTCTATGCCTTATCTACTCTAACGGGGAAAAAATACAAGGCCAGATATCCTATCCTCAAGCGCATCGACAGGGCCATCACAATCGTGGTCTGGATAATGCTGGCGGTTTATCTAACCGCCTTTGTCTATTGGTTTTACACCCAGGTCATCCGCTGACAATAAAAAAATGGGGACGGCCCCGAACCGGGGCCGTCCCCCGCTGGAGAAAGCACCCGCCTTTATGCGGTGGAAAGAATTTCTAATTCTCCGGCTTATCGACGATCCGGCCTTCGATCCCGTAATTGAGGACGTTCTGCTGGGCCATATAATCGCGGACCACGTTGTACTCGAACAGCCCGGTCTGCATCTCCGCATACGGCACCAGGCCGTTGGCCAACAGGAACTTGTGGAGCTGCTCGCTCATCGCCACCCAGTAGGTGCCGGCCAGGTTAATGGGGCTCCCGTTGACCTTGATGGAGAAAGGGTTCACGCGGCCCCATTCCGGAATTCCATGCGTCAGGTTGTAGATCAACTGCTCGGGTCCCATCGGCGCCTTGGTCGAATCATACTCGAAGGTCAGGCCGGAAGCCTGCATCGAGGCGTCATCGACATACTCCACCATCGAGACCGAGTACTCCAGCCCGGCCAGGATCTGGAGGCCGGCCAGCAGCACGACGTCGAACTTGAACCCGAGACCGGAGGCGGGATCGTAGCCGTAGGGAACCGATTTCAGGATGTCATTGCCGACGACTTTGCCCTTGTGAATCTTGTAGGCGATGTAGCCATTAGCTTCGAGAGCGAAATCGACCGGGAACCCGGCAGCAGCTACCTCTGTCCTTATGGCATCGGCCACCAGATTCCCGAGCGGGGTGTCACGCTCCGGCCTCATCAGGTCCCATTTTTCTTCCAGGTCCCAGGGCGCCTGGGCGATTCGCTTCGTGTAAACCGGCCCGAACCGGGGATCCATGGCAATCCCGGTCCGGAGCATGTGGAGCATCGGCAGCAGCGTCCGGTCAGGCCGCGTCCTCCGGTCGACAGGGTGCAGTTTCTGGTGGACCAGTTTGACCTGAGTTCCCTCGACCTTGACCGTGAGCTCGCCCAGATAGTGCCCGAATTCTCCGGCCTGGACGATGATCTTCCCGTTGGCGAGGATCGGCTCGAACAGGGCATCGTGGCTGTGGCCGCCGATAATAATATCGATGCCCGGCACCTGCGACAAGCCCATGACATCATAGTTCTTTCCGAGGTGGGAGAGACAGACCACGATGTCCGTCTGCTCGACGTTCCGGAGCATAAAGGCCGCCTGCCCGGCCGCCTGAAATGGGTCGCTGAGAAGCGCACTCACCCCGGGTGAGTAGTCGATCGGATTGGCTTCTACGACGGCGGTCAGCCCGACCCTGAGTCTCCCGACCCGTTTGACGATGTATGGCCTGACGAAATTCTTGAGGGCCGGCATCCCCTCCAGGTTGACATTGGCGCAGAGGATGGGAAGAGCGACCGGCCGCCCGCCGCCGATCTGTCCGCTGACAACGCCCAGCAGCGCCTCGAGTCCCAGGTCGAACTCATGGTTCCCCAGGCACATGGCATCGTACAGCCCCTCCATGATCTTGAGCTCAGGATAGCCGAGGTACTTGTTGAACTCGAACGTCCCGACAAAGACATCGCCGGAGTTGAGGACGAGGACATTCTGCCGTCTATACTTGAGCTCTTTGATCAGGCTGGAGACCCGGGCGATGCCGCCCCAACCGTCCTGGGGGCCGTAGGGGAACAGGGTCGAATGGTTGTCGTTGGTGTGGAGGATAGTGAGGGCGGTCTTCTGGGCGGACCAGAGCAGGGGGACGGATAAAACAAAAAACGCCAAAACCAGAACCCGCAAAAACTTGCCGTTCATTGAAAAACCTCCTTTTTTGATTTTGGGATTCATTTCGACCAAAGGATAGGACAGAGGAGGCGATGAGTTGTCAAAGATTTGTTAAGAGTCTGTCAAGAGTCGGCGAAGCGAGCCGGCTACGCAGCTTTCGCCAGGAAATAGTCAGCCACGCGAATCCCGTATTTATCGGCGTCCAGCGACTTGACAATCGAACGCCTGAACTTGGCCGTGACGGGGTTGATCTCCGCGAGGTCGACGACCTCGCCGTCCATCATGTTTCTCTTAAGATCGGCGATCACCTTGACCTTCGGCCGGAGCTGAAAGGCGGGATGGGGGTTGGCTTCGAAGACGATGCCTATCTCGCCGCTGTCCAGGACGACCAGGGAACCGATGGGGTGGGCGCCGATCATGCTGACAAAGACCTTGAGCAGAAGGGGGTCGAACTCGTCGCCGCTCTTCTCCCTCATCGTACCGAGCGCCTCCTCCCTGGTCAGGACTTTCGGCCGGTAGACGCGCTTGGTCGTTATGGCATCGAAATAATCAACGATCTTGACGATCTTGCTGAAGAGGTTGGTGGACTTTTTCCGGATGTACTTTGGGTAGCCTGACATATCGACCTTGAGGTGGTGCTCCAGGGCCACTTGGACGGCGCGGAGAGGAAGGCGCCGCGCACTCTTTAGCTCGATTAGCTTTTCGGCGCCTTGATGGACATGGCCCTCGACAATGGTCCGTTCCTCGCTATTGAGTCCGGCCGGTTTGTCCAGGATCTCCTTGGGCACCTCCAGCTTCCCCAAGTCATGAAGGAAGGAGCTCACTCCCAGGTCGGAAAGCTCTTCCCGGGAGAGCCCGAGGCGGCGGCCGAGGGCGACGGCCAGGATACAGACGTTGATGGAGTGATTCAGCGTGTAGTCATCGTAGTTTTTGATATTGGTCAGCCCGTAGACAAATGACTCGTCGTCGACGATATGGTTGAAGATGGACTGCATCCACCGCTTGGTCAGGTTGAGGTTGAAGGCGCCGTGCTGTTTCTGCTTCTCGAACACGTCTTTCAGGAGGGAGATACCCGCAAAGTACATCCGGACCGCGCTTTTCTCCCGGCTCACCTGGAGCTCGACCGGGGCTATTTTTTCCACGATGATATGGTCGATATGCTCGGTATCTAGGGCCTGGATGATCTCCGCATGAGGGGCCTTGGGATCGAGATCTTTCCGCAGCAGGATCTTGATGAAACGCTGAATTTCGTCCTCCGGCATCCCCGGAGAGAAGGCGAGGGCGGCGATCTCCTTGGCCTGGAATTCGTTGGAGAGAAACTTGTAGATATGATAGTTTGAATAATCGAACTTGACCCTGGTGCCGTTGATGTAAATCGCGTTCTCGCGCCGGCGGATGACGACCTCCCCTTCCCGTTCGAGGGCATCGTGAAGGCCGGCATAGAGATGCTGAATCTGTCCCTGCACGATCTGATTGTTGAAGTCATACACCCTCGCGACCTTAAGAACGGCGTGATAGCGCAGGAGGATGTTGGCCAGCTCTCGCTGTGTCAAACCTCCTTCCCTTGTTTTCCTTTCCATCTCGACCGTCCTCACAGATTCAGCGGGCTCTTGCCCGGCCTCTGCTCCAGTCCTCTTCGGCAGGCCTCACTCACTTTCTTGTTCGAGCTCTTCAAGCCGCTGTTTAGGAGCTCCCTGGCCGCCGGCGTTCCCACGGCAGCCAGGGCTTCCACGGCACACAGCCGGGTGTGCTCCCGATGCCCTCGGTCGAAGAGGCCGGATTTTTCCATGGCCTTGCGCAACGCCGTCCAAGCCTCGGGACTCCCGGCCCGGGCCAGGAAGCTCATGATGGCGATTTTGGCTTTGGTGCCGCGGTCGTGAAATGGCCGCGCCGAGATTATCCCGATGATCCGCTCCAGGATGCCTTTGTCTCCCGGCCAGCGGAGGCGGTCGGCGGCGGCCGCACCGATCTCTTCGTCTTCATCCTGGAGGAATCCGAGCAGGATCTTCTGGGCCAGCGGATCGGCCGATGAGCCCAGAGTCTCGACGGCGGCCAACTTGACCTCTTTGTGAGTATAGGTGTTCAAAGCCGCCAGGTAGCTCAGGGCTTTTTTGCTGGGGTTGCGGCCGAGTAGGGCGATGATCTCCCTGGAAACGGCGGGTTCCCCGTCCTGGAGCTGGCTGGCCAGGGCCTCGATGTTCTGCCGGCCCGCCTCTTCGAGATAATCGATGGCCGCCCGGCGAGTCTCCGGCTCTTCGGCCTTGGCCAGGAGCTCGGCCGCCAGGGGTATGGATCGAACGCCCATCAACCTGAGATAGTCAATGAAAGCGGAAAGCGAATCAAAAGTGTGGCGCCCGATCGCCTCTTGGATGAGCTCGACTGTCCGTCCGTCCGGGAAGTTCCCCAGGAATTTCTCGAACTCGGCCGCCTTTTCGGGCCGGCTGGAAGAGAAAAGGCTCTCCAGCTCGCGGGCCTGCCTCAGGAGCTGGACGGCATGGATGAACTTGTCCTCGCGGAGGAGTTCCCGGTGATGCCGCTCCAGGAATTCAAGAATCGGAACGATCTTCTCAACCCTGTCCTCCATGCACAGCAGCTCGAAGATCATATCATGAAATTCTTTTTCGGGCGCGGTCTGCCGGGCGGCGGCGAGCAGGGATTCGATGTCGTCCCGGTCTTTGTCCTCGAGCGCTGTCACCAGCTCGGCGTAATCCTTCGTTTCCTCCTGCTCCATGAGTCCGAGGGATACGGTCTTGGCTTCGATATCTTTCAGGTCGTCGGCCGAGAGCTCGATCTGGCCGCTGAAGAGCTTGCTCCGGTCGACGAAGACGTCAAGGGGCTGTTTGGTAAAAATATCGATCTTGGACAGAAGATAGTCGTCCGGGGCGAAGATCCGGACGTTGGCAAAATCCTTTTCCCAGATGGCGACGACGACATCGCTTTCGTCAAGGGGCAGGAGCGCAGTTTTCCGGATGACTTCGAGAAAATCGCGGAGCTCGGTCTTGTCGATCTCCCTGAGGATGGCGAATTTCTGCATCCCGTCTTTGTGAAAAAGATACGGGAGGCTCTTGGCCAGATGTTCGTCCTTATGGACGACTTCCCCCCCCACGAGGAAGGCCTGATCCCTTACGTCCACCTCGAGTTCCTGCCGGGTCTCGAAATAAGACCTGAGCTTCGTATACAGGTCATCCACGAAGCCGGTGACGGTGGCATGATACGAGGGAAAGAGCTTCATAGCGGTGACGGTGTGGGTCAGGAGATGGAAGATCTCCCGGGAGAGCTCGATCGTAGCCTTATCCGGAGCCTCTTGGGATGTGGCGTCGGCTTCGGCCTGCGATTTGGGACGGTCGTCTGACTCCACTGTTCAATCCCCGTCTTTTTCCAGAAACAGACTACCGCAATTTAAAATAAAATTCAAATCCTTTTTCTCGATGGGGAGGGGATTGCTTTAAATGCGTAGAAACTCTATAATTTTGATAGAAAAAATAGGGACATAGCTGAGAGAATAAGGAGAGTGCAGATGAGAAGAGCATTGATCATCGGGACGATCGTCCTGGTCCTGGCCGCGCCTGTGCTGGCCGGCGTGCTCAAAAAAACCAAATCCGACGTCACCTTCCGCGGATTCGGCAAGTTCAGCTTAGCCCAGAGCGAGAAGCTGACGGGCGAGCAGAAATGGGCTGACATAAAGTCCGGCTTCAAAGGCCAGGGGATCGCCGGCGGTTTGGCCGGGAAAACCATCCTCCGGCCGGGCGATACGGGGGAGATCATCGACCTGCCTCAATCCTCCGTTTTCAAACTCGACAACAAGAAAAAAGAATACACCGTTGGCCCGATCGAAAAGGTCAAGCAAAAGACCGAGGAAGGAAAGGCGGTAGCCGGCAAAGAGACAGAGGAGCAGGAGGCCGAGAGCAACATCAAGATCACGAAGAGCGAGTTCAAGGTCGAGGACACGGGCGAGGAATCGACCATCAACAATTTCGCGGTCCACAAGTACCTCGTCCACTGGCTCACCGAGTGGGAAAACACCGAAACCGGAGACAAGGGCAGCAGCCGCCTGGAGACCCTGGTCTGGACCACTCCAATGAACGAGACTTTCCAGAAAGCCCGGGAAGAGGAAGTCAAGTTCTACCGGGCCTATATGGAAAAGATCGGCCTCAACGTCGAAAAGACGCAGCAGGATATCCTGGGGACGAGCTGGCTGTCCATCTTTGACTCCCTGGGCAAAGCCAAGGGCCAGCCGGGCCGCGACTACTCCAAGGCGGCCGGGGAGATGCAGAAGATTAAGGGATACCCGATCGTTGTCGACGGCAAGTACTTTGTCACCGGGCAAAAAGCGGCGGGAGAGGGCGCCGAGGGAGGCCAGGAGGAACCCCAGGACGTCAAGGGAAGAATCGGTGGCCTGCTTAAGAAAACCCTGAAAAAGAAGCCGACGGACACCGCGGCGACCGCCAACGAGCCATCCCTGAGCTATTACACGGAAGTGCTGGAGATCTCTACTCCCGACCTGGGAGCAGTTGATTTCCAGGTTCCGGCTGGCTATAAGAAAAAATAGCTCAGCTAAGGAATGAATCTCCGGTATCTTTTGCTGATTACGCTGGCGCTGGAGTCGCTCGGAGGCTTGGGAAGCGGTTCAATCCCGGGCTTCGACAGGCCGCCCCAGCCGCAGGTCAGTCCCGTCGAACAATACAAGCTTCGCTTTTCACCCCGTCCGCGGCAGACGCTTGTCTACAGCCTCCAGAGCCGGATGGAATCGGAAGGACAGAGTTTCCTGGGGAAAAGCCTGACTTTGAGCGCCCAGGCCGACGGGGAGATCGACGTTTTCATCAGGCAAGTGGCCACGGACGGCGTGTTCACGGAGCTCTCCAGCCCGGGTATCCGGATTTTCCTCCAGACCCCTAGCCGTCAGGACGAGTTCACTCTGAAAAATCCTCCGGATTCCCCGGTCCAGCTGACTTTCGACCGGGCTGGCCGAATACGGGACATCAGGAGCGTCGAAACTCTCGAGGACCAGAACCCGATGAATTTTTCGATCCTGGAAGTCCTCCGCAACTACTGGCCGGCCTTCCCGGACAGGCCTTTATCGGTCGGCGAATCCTGGCCGGACCACAAAAGGCTTATCGTCCCCTTCCAGGGAATGAGCCTGACCATCGAACTCGAGATCACGTTTACCCTCAACGCCGTTGTCCCTGCGCCCGAAGGCCGGCTGGCGCTGGTTACGGCCGCCTACACGGCCACTCTCTCCGGGGGCCGGGAAGTCGAAGGCTTCCGGGGATCGTTCGAAGGCCGGGGTTCCGGCTCGGGATACCTGAACTTCCAGGTCGACAGTGGCACCTTCAGTGAGTACCGGCTGGACTACTCTATCGACGGCGCCATGGTCATGCGGAAGGCCGAAAGCAAGGTCGTGGAGTGGCCATTCCGGCTCACAGCCCAAACGTCGCTTCTGCTCCTCGAATGGCGCTAGCCGGTCCGATCAGGGGCGGATGGAGAGCTGGATCTTGAAGATTCCCCTTTCTTCGAGCGGCGCGAATCGGCTCATCGGGTCCCACCGCCTCTCCCAGTTTTTGGTGTAGACAAAGTAGATGATGTTTCCCGGCAATATCTCCCAGCGGAAGCGCAAGTTGATCCCCAGCTCCTTCGACACGTCATCGTACTGTAAATAGTTCATCAGGCCGAGTCGAGGGGAAAAGAAGAAATCGGCCTTGAGCTCATAGACATACTCCCTGAATTTCCCCTGGGGAAGACGGCCGCGGACGATGTCGGCCCGGAGCTCGAAGGTGGCGTAGCCCCTGTATTTTATGGTCAGCCCGAGCTCCGTTTGGCTGAGATGTCCCGAATAGAAGCCGCCGAACCTTTGCCCCAGGTCGACGGCCACGGGCCGGTGGGAGGCGGTGCTGACCTCAACCTGATAAGTGGTGTAGTCATAAGGCCCCTTGGGCAGGATGACGCCGTCGGAAACCTCGAAAGCAAAGGGCAAAATGTCCCGGGTTGGGCTGATGTTGAACTCGATATGCTCGCCGCTCTCGGTCCGCAAGTTAAGGGGAGCAATAAAGATACTGCGGGTTTCCGGTCGCCCGCTGAGGTCCCAATAATAATCGAACATCAGCTCGTAGAAAAACTGCCGGACCAACCGTCCGACGAGCCCCTTCTCCGGCCGCGGCTGATAGCTGAGCATCAGGGAGTAGGTCTGGACATTATTGCGAGGCAGGAAGCCCAGGCCGGGATTTAAGGAGCCGCCATAGTAACCATAGCTTGTATTGATATCCCACAGGTCGTTGGGATAGTCCATTCTAAACCCGAATCCCTGGTGCTTTCCGGACTTCTGTTCATTCCAGTTATAGACCCACCAGCCGCCCAAGGAGAGGTTTTGATTCCCCCGGAACCTGGACGTCTGGTAGATCAGGTCGAGCCCCGCCAGTGTGTTTTTATCTCCGGCGGGACTTCCGTCAGTAAAGATAACACCCACCTTGCTCTCGGCGAGCACATTCTGACAGACCCGGCCGGCGACGAAATTCTGCTGGGGCAGCCCGAATGATTTCTCGGTCATGACATCGAGAAAAGCCAGGTTGGTATTCCCCAGCCGGCCGAAGACTTTTGTACCGAAGACGACGGGGATCTGGCTGCCTTCATACAGGCCGATCCGCCGGCTGAAAAAGGGCGTGAAACCGGCATGAGCGTCTATTCCTCCACCCCCCGTCGTCCCAAAATTGAAGATCTCCGAGCCTTCGAGAAAGAATGTCCTTTTCTCGGGGAAGAAGAGCGGGAAGCGCGTCAGGTTGATGCGCCGCTCGTCGACCTCGGTCTCGGCGAAATCGGTGTTGTAACTGAAGGCGCCGATAAAGTTGGGGCTAAGGTTCTTGTATATATCGAAACCGCCGTCCCACTCAAATTCTGTCGGGGCTCCGGGCTCCGTATGTTCACGGAGGGCCCGGGCCGCGCCGTATGGTTTAAAAGTAATCCCGGTCCCGAGTTTGAGGTCGGCAATGCCCTGGAGGGGTGCGGCTTCAGCAGCGTTATTGAAGAAGTTATCCTGGCCGACGCCGGAAAGACGGATGGTCTCCTGTTTCCTGGGGATGTAGCGCTCCACGTTGATCCCCCATTTGGTCAGACCAGGCTTGAAGGAGACCGTCTTAAACGCAATCTTCATCTCAGAGCTCCAGCCATCCGGCTGGATCCTGCTTCTGGCGTCCCAGATTCCATCCCAGTTGAGGCTGGAGTGCTCGCCAAAGGCGAGTCCCTCGCTCCGGGCCCCACGCGGGTTGACAAAAAAGACGTAAGCGTTCCGCTTGTCTTGGAAAGGGTCGAGGAGGACCTTGACGAGATCATCGCTTTCGCCCTCGTCGTCAGCGTCGTGGGCCATCGAATTAGCGGCGATTTTCGCCGGCTCGCTGTCATAACAGTAGATACCGATATAGAGGTGATTGTTGTCATAGAGGATGCGGAGCTCGGTCCTCTCCGTGGGATCGCCCATAGAGGGAAAGACCATCCGGAAACCGGTGAAGGGCAGAGCTCTGCGCCAGACTTCGTCATCAAGATTCCCGTCGAGGTGAGGGCCTCGATCGACACGGATGGCCGTCAGGACCTGCGTATTGGGGAACAAAAACCGGAGAGGCAAAAAGAACAAGAAGGCAAATAATGGTGTCTGAAGGATTCTGTTCTTCACGGCTCTCTTTCTAAATGGCGCCTATTATACCAGATCACTTTTCTCCGCCGCCATAATATCCTTTGGACGGAGTCCTTGACAGACAGCATTCCTTTTATTATGTTGAGCGGACTCTAGGAATAACGGGGCGAACAAACCGCAAAACAGGAGGCTGATATGCAACCTAAGCATGTCCGGTTCATTCTTGGGATAGCGATTCTGGGTTCGGCGCTCATCTTTATGGGTCAGACCCCGGAAGAGGACATAGCGACCGGTTGTCTGGAATGCGCTACAGAGCGCGTCGGACTGGTCGATGTCTACAACCCGGCGCCTTTGATTCCTGCCTACGTCTCGTTCAGCTTCTCGGGCGGCACAAACTATGCCAATGTCATGGTCGATGGACTAGGCTATCGATCCTTTTATATGCCCAAGGATTACTACACCTGGAAAGCCTACTGGCTGAACCCGGCCACGGAAGAGATCCTGGAGATGGATTGGGGACGGATCAGGGTTGACGTCGGAACAAAGGCCGTCATCAACCTCAAACCCAAGAGCTTCCCCAGGTGAGAATAATGAGAAAATCAAGAAAAGCCATATTCCTGGCTGGGTTCATCTTCTTAGGCCTGGTATGCTTTGCCCAAGTGTCCCGCCAAGTCAAGGTCATCATCGATGACGCCAACATCCGTACCAAACCGGAGCTCGACGCAGAGATCCTGGACATCGCCGCCAAGGGGACCCTCCTCGAGGTCATCGAGAAGGCCGGTCCCTGGTTCACGATAAAGATGAGCACTGACCCATCGGGCAGGGCTGTCTACGGATACATCCATGAAAGCATGGTCGAGGCCGTCGGAAGCGTCGCGCCAAAGCCCCAGGCTGTCCCCGAACCTCAACTGGCTCCGCCGCCTCCTCCCCCGCTCAAGGAGCCTCCCCAGGAAGTAAAGGAAACACAGGCTAAGGTTAGTTCTCATGACAAACTCATATCGGGCTCGTTTATCAAATACGGGTTTGGTGACCATTGGCTGGTTTCTTTCGGGTTCGACCTCGGGATCGGCCGCCATTTCGGGATCGGCCTGGAGCTTCAACCCTACTATAACAACTACTCAGAGATCGACCTTTCCGTCCTCCAAATGGACGTTTTCGTCAACGCTAAGCTCGGGTTCAAGCTCTGGTTCTTCACTCTCTATGGCGGAGGCGGCCTCGGCCCTGACCTCTCCTTCGCTAATACCGAGATCGAAGGCCAATCTTTCTCCAAGTTCAAGACGATGCTCGCCTATCACGGAATCCTCGGGCTGGCTGTCAATATCGGAAGGATCGCCGTCGTCTTTGAATTCCAGCCGATCATGATCTCCGACCCCAATCTCGACCCGGACACCTGGGGCCGGTTCTTTTTTGTCGGGCTGAGATTCTGACGGGATTGGTTTACCGGCATCCCGATGCTGGCGGAATTCCTGAAGATCGGCTCGCTCTCGCTCTCGGGCTATGCCTTTTTTTACGGGCTCGGCCTCATCCTGGCTTGTCTGACGGTTTGCATCCTCGCTTCCAGAGAAAATCTGGACCGCCTGGACACAGCCAACTATCTTCTGTTCACGGTCATTGTTTCCCTTTTTGGGGCGAAGCTCTACGGCGTTATCGTCGTCTTCCTCAGCTCCCCCTCCACGGCGCTCCGCAAGCCCGAGATGCTCTGGCGGGCGTTCCTGACGGGCGGGGTTTTCTACGGAGGCCTGGTGGCAGGGGCGCTGTTCGTCGTCCTCTATCTCAAGAGGTACTTCAAGGGTGCTTTCTGGAAAATGCTGGATGTCACGGCTATGGGAGTTGCGCTCGGCCATGCCAGCGGGAGGGTCGGCTGCTTCCTGGGCGGCTGCTGCTACGGCAAGCCCACCCATCTCTCCTGGGGCGTCCGGTTTAAGTACCTGGGCCGCCTCCCCCATCCTTTTGCCGGAACGGCCCTCCACCCGACGCAGCTTTACGAAGCCGGCCTCAATCTCCTCAATTTCGCGGTCCTCCTCGTCCTCTGGAAGAAAAGAGCCTTCGACGGCCTCGCCTTCGGCTTCTATCTAATCAACTATGGGGCGATCCGCTTCCTCATCGAATATTTCAGGAACGATTCAACCCGCGGCTATATCTTCCGGGGCAAATCTCCGCTGGCGAGCCTGTCAGTCCCCCAGATCATTAGCCTCGGGCTCATTATCATTGGAATTTGGGTGCTAAAGGTAAGGCAAAGGGCGGTTCGAAACGCCTAGTGAGAAGCCGGCTCGGCGTGGACGACACAGCGGTCAATTTCGGGGATATTCTTTTTTAGACGCTCCTCGATACGAGACGTCAGGTCATGAATCTGGATGATCGAGAGCTCTTTTTCGAAGTGGCAGTGAAGAGAAACCGACATCTTCTCTCCGTGACGGAGGACGCGCACATTATGGCAGCGTGAGGGCCCGGCAATCTCGTCGGTCAGACGTTTGACCTTGTCCACGAGCTCGCTTTCCCGGGGGGTGACATCGAGGCCGTCGCCGATCCCGGTCCCCCGCGATTCCAGATGGACGTAGACCTGCTCGATCTCCGACATGTCCTGGCGCAGGTCTTTTTCGATGTGGCTCGCCATCTCATGAGCCTGCTGGAGCGAAAGGTGGTCGTCCACCTCGAGATGCAGATCCACGAAAATGCGGCCCCTGTCCTCGTGCAAGCCGATGTTGTGGACCGGCATCTGGTCCCTGTAGGCAACAGCCCGGATCCGCTTGGCCATGGTTTCGCGCTCCACTTCACGCGGGTCGGTGTGGACGACAACGTCGGCGCCCGGTGCGATGGTCTGGACGCGGCCCTCGACAGCATCGGCGATAGAATGAGTGCGTTCGAACGGAAGGTCCCGGTCCACGTCGACTGTCATGTCGACAAAAAATACCGGACCCGACCTGCGTACGCGCACCTGGCCGACACCGAGGACGCCCTCGACCTCGGCAGCCGCTTCCCGGAGCTTCTGGGGAAGCCCGTCGGGCGCCCGGTCGAGGAGGACATCCATGGTCCGCCGGCCGAGCCGGAAGCTCACAAAAAAGACGATAACCGCGACACCCAGGGCCGCCACGGCATCGGCGCGATGGAGGACCTTTGAAGCCGCCGGAAAGACGTTCTGGCCGAGCCAGACAAGGACGAGACCAACGATGACGACAGAAGAGCTCCACACATCGGTCGAAAAATGGAGGGCGTCGGCCTCGAGGGCCTGGGAGTGATGCTTCCGCGCCGCTCTGTACAACATCCTCGACCGGCTGACATCGATGCCGATGGAGACGGCCATGACCAGGAATGCCCAGACGCTGGGGTCGACCTCGATGGTGGCAAAGAAAATGCGCCGGACCGCTTCATAGATGATCCAAGCGCAGGTAACGAAAATCAAGACGGTTTCGACCAGGGCGGATAAATTCTCGATCTTGCCGTGACCGTAAGTGTGCTCGTGGTCGGCCGGCTTGTCCGAGATGCGAACAGCCAGAAAAGTGACCACCGCG
>Ga0153916_10002185_pt1 | contig 14399 bp, 6 predicted proteins | sample Opewatmetagenome_FD_109642 | JGI IMG/M metagenome (GOLD analysis project Ga0153916, IMG submission 109642) | Freshwater wetland microbial communities from Ohio, USA - Open water 3 Core 3 Depth 4 metaG | ecosystem: Environmental > Aquatic > Freshwater > Wetlands | place: USA: Ohio, Lake Erie, Old...
AGCAAGCAAATAAGGCGATATCGAATTCCTGGGCTGGGAAGGGGAGTTTTTCCCCCATGGCCTGCACCAGGCATACCCCCAATGCCTGCTTCTCTGCCTCTTGTCTTGCTAGCTGCAGATCAGACGGATCGGGATCAATCCCGACGGTCCTTATGGGCATCCAGGCGTATTGGCGCATCAACTTGCCATCGCCAATACCGATTTCCAGAATATGCTTATCTTTGAGCTCGCAAGCAGCCAATAGATGACTTAATTCAGCACCTTCAGGATCATGGACCGGCCTCAACGTTACCTCCCTCCCTGGAACCATGTCGATAAGCGGCAGTAATTCGATTGTCCGTCAGTAGAGCAATTATACCGTCCTGGTCGCGGTTCGATTCCTTAAATGTCCTAAACCTCGAACATTATTAATCATCCCTTTATGATTCTGTTATTGACATAATCCCTCTAGCCTATTAACATGAGCATAACTAGCCGACCAAAATTAGCTGGATTATGGATTTTGGGGAAAGGATATCACAATGAGATTCTTCATCCACTGGTTGATTACAGTCATTGCACTAGTCGTAGCATACTTCATCCTGGCGCCTTATAACTTGATGTCAATCTCAGGTACTTCCGCCTGGCTAGCCTTTGCAGTCATGGCGGTAGTCATGGGCCTGGTCAATATCTTTATCCGGCCTATCCTCAAGTTACTATCATGCGCCTTCATCATCCTCACGGTGGGTCTGTTCATGCTGGTGATCAACGCTTTTCTGCTGTGGTTCTCATCCTGGATCTGCCAGCAGGTTGGCGTGGGATTTGTCGTCCAGGCACCCTGGGGAGCTTTGTGGGGCTCGATCATCGTCAGCGTGGTATCGTTCGTCTTCCACCTGTTCATCCACGAGGGCCGGCGCGCGAGATAAGATTTCGCAGTTTCATTAGCTAAAAGATGCTAACCTAGCCCTATGATTACCAGGGCGAATGATTGCATCGCGCCTGAGACATAATACCTGCAGACATCCAGATGTTGGGGCGGGTTGCGCCACCAATTAAGGTGACCCAAAACCCGCCCCAACTGTATTTTTAATTACCAGACTAGGCTCAATGGCAGATTACCGTGCCCTGGTCCAGCACGGCACCATTATTGGCATCATACAACTTGTAATCTGCTGAGCCAGCATGCAGGGTGAATTGGATCGCACCGATAGCATGCCCTGCGCCACCTGGGAATGCATCCAGATAGATGGCTGAAGCTGCCTGAGCGGCGGAGGTTTGTGAGCCGGAGCGACCATCCTGGCCACCGATCCCGGCTACGAAGGTGGTGATGCCAAGGGCATCGTCGCGCACGCCATTGGGATTGATCGGGTAAAAGCGCTGGTAATTATGGTCATGACCATTGAGCTGAATATCGACGCCGGCATTGTATTCGGCCTGGTTGAGTGGCTTGAGGCCGGTCGAATCACCGTGGGCTGCTCCTGAAGAGTAGGTCGGCACGTGCCAGTAAACCAGCTGGCAGGTCGTGTTGGAATGCGCAGTCAGGTCGCTGGTGAGGAAATTGAGCGTATTCGTGTTCACCGTCCCATTGAGCTGATCCAGGCCGATGATATGCCAATTTCCCAAGTCATAGCTGTAATCGGTCAGCTTCTTACCGTTTATATTCGCCATGTGAGCATCCGGGCCGAAGTAATCCCAATAGGCGGCCCCACTGCTGTGCGTGGTGCCATCAAAATCGGTATACGAGCCAACCGATTGAGCATCGTGGTTGCCACGGACTTGCATGAAGATGCCCTGGTCGACAAAGGTCCCATACGTGCTGCCAAAGGCTGCCTGGTAGTTACTAACGCTGGGTGAATTTTCCTGCTCATTATCCCCACTTGCGGCGACCAGCATCTGAGCATTGGGATGCTGGCTCATCAAGTTTTGAATCAAGTCCACAACCGATTGGGCATTGCCGGTTGTCCCGCCAGAGACCAGATCGCTGACGAAGAACAGGATTGGGTCATTCCCTGCTGGGGGTGGTGTTGCTGTTCGTGTGGGTGTGGGATTGGCGGGTGGGGTGGCTGTGCGCGTGGGTGTCACACCGGGTGGCAGCGTGGCTGTTCGAGTGGGAGTATTTGTAGGCTGGGATGTTGCAGGAGGAGGCTGCGGAGATCCATTACCGTTATTATGCAGCACATCCATATATTGACCATAACCAGAGGATGAAGCCCATTCCACGGCAGATTCAACCGAGGTACCTTCGCCCCATTCATTCATGGTCGTGATCAGCTGCCACGGATCCCCAGAGGCAGCCATGGACCTGACATTGGAATTCCAGGTGCTCAAATTACGAGCCAACCGCGCCGCTTCGCCTTTCTTCCAAAAGCCAGGGCTGATGGCATAGCTATAACCACTTTGCTCATCTGTGGCAACAGCCGGACTGTACTGGTGCCAGCTATCCGGCTGGCTGGCGCAGCTGCGATAACCCGAGAACACTTTGAGCACGATATAGGCCGGGTGACCCAGGTTATTGTTGGCGCTCACCCAGCGATCTGCCATGCCACAACCATCTGCGCCATCGGCATACACAAAGACGACAAATTTTCCATTCACCCTCAGGAAGCTGGCATTCGCCGCATAATGGCTCTGGAGATATCCCAAATCATTCTGAATCTGTGCTATCGTTGGATCTCCCAAGGACTCGTTTTCATAATAAATTGTCCAGCGAAACCTGGGGTTAGAAGAGCCTGGGGTTACCGCAAGGATAGTCGCCACCCGCTGATCAGACCGTGATCCTTGCCCCCACCATGAAAGGATGGCGGCGTTGATATTGCCATAAGTCATGGCGCTGATGTGTGACTGGATCACTGAGGCTGTGCTGGAATCATAAAATCCCAGGGAAGGGGTGTAATTCGTAAACGGATTGTATCCCTGCTGATTCCAGGCTTCTGGGAACCATGGGTAATAAAATATCGCCCTGATGGGGAACCCCGGTTGGAATCCACTTCCAGGAGTTGAGGTCGGCGTCGAAGGGCTGGGAGCAGTCGCGGAGGGGGCTGAAGCGCTTGTAGCAGTTGCGCCGGGTGCCGTTGTTCGAGTAGCTGTGGCGCCGGGTGCGGTGGGTTGAGTAGGAGAGGCACTGGGTGCTGTTATGCGAGTGGCAGTGGCACTCGGCAAGGTTACTTGGGTAGCGGTTGGATCAGCAGAGGATGAAATTTCGACTACTAATTGAGGCTTGTGGTCATTATCCTCGCGGGAGGCAAGATTGATCTGCCTTTCATCGATACCGGTAAGGGCGAGGCTGACATTCCCATCCGCACTTATAAATCCGGTGAGATCCGCTGAAACCCACTTATTTGAAGGAAACTTCTTCGAAGTCGTGACCTGATCACCAAGGTCAGGGGCATTATCGTAATTAATCTCTTTCTCGTTCCAGGAAGTATCAGCTACTTCAATTACTTTATATCCACGGCTGGAGGAGGAGTTAGCGAAAATCCGTAATGTCACCTTCGTGACCGAACTGCTGCCAATCCCAGTGACAGTAAAGCGCAGGTAGGAATGCAATTCAGGCGAGCCGTCCACACGGATTGAGCGGTTGCTACCGAAATTCTCGGATGGATTGGATTGGTTGACGTAGGAATCAGCTGAAGGCGCAAATGTCAGGGTGCTGCTGGCCCTGGCGGGACCTGGACTGAGGAATACGACCGATCCGCCAATCACCAGGGTGATCAAAATGACCAGGCCGACCAAGATCGAGGGCGTTCTCAAGCGGACATGGGGGTAGTTCATGGGGACAATTCTCCTTCTATTTTATAGCTGGAGTAATTTTTTTCCCGCCGCGACGTTGGTAGGGTGGAATGCGGGTAAAAAACTAATCCTGTCGGGGATCTCCACCGCTCATGTTACCCCTTTGCCCCATTTCGAAAGGGTGGTTTAGGCTTTCCCACCGGAGTGGGATTTGCACACCAGATTAATCAAAATTCATGCTCTGGCTCGGCTAGCTTATTGAGCCCTTCATCTCTTCTTTTTATGTACTCATAGGCGAAATGCGATCAGGTATTACGATCATTCTCCTTTCGAACCTTTCTCTTATAGCCGCGCTAGCAGGGGTTGTTTAGCAGGTGCGAAACCTTCAACCAATAAACCAGGGTGGTTGGAATTGATGCAATTGGCGTGAAAAAGGAACTGCGGCTACCGATAAAAATCTCAATCAGAATTGTAGCAAGTATTTGAGCGCCTGACAGTGATGAATGTCATATTTTTAGATTAAAATCATTACAGTTCTGTAAGGTTTATTAATCTTGCAGAGAACAGGGCTTTAAATATCGACAAAACCCCATAAATTACTCGACATTTTTCTTGTCTTTAACTGGGAAACCTACATTATGTCTACCTTCACTTATACACGATAGATCTTATTTATCTTTGTAGGGTTTGGCTAATAAGCAGGGCGAAGCATGTCAGGGATACTATGGGTAGTATTTGGAATTCTGCTTCACCCCTACTGCAAACCCCCACTGAGTTTCACGTTGGCCGACTCGGGTGGTGTGGCGGTCTTAGCTTGCGGGTATTCATCTTCACGGTAATGGCACCCCCGGCTGTTGCGGTTGCGGTGAGCGGCATAGGCCACAATCAACGCCGTCTGCACACTATTGCGCAAGCCAATCAAGCCATCACTCAGGCGGGTCTTGCGATAGAACTCCTCGATATCCAGCCATAGCTGGCGCAGGTCGCGGATGGCACGGTTCAAGCGGTATTCGCTGCGCACCAATCCCACGTAATGCCACATCAGGTTGCGGACGCTGTGCATATCCCCCTGGACCAAGTTCGGGTCAACTTCATAGATGAGCCCGGTATCATTCCATTCGGGCACGTCATTCTCGTTGAGCAATAATCCAGGAGACAGGGCTTGAATATCCTCAGCTGCCTGCACGCCCCACACCAAGCCCTCCAGCAAGGAGGTGCTTGCCAGTCGATTGGCGCCATGCACCCCGGTACAGCTCACCTCACCCACTGCATATAGGTTGGGGATGCTGGTGCGAGCATGCAGATCGACCTGCACCCCGCCGCAAAAATAGTGGGCGGTGGGCACAACCGGAATGGGTTGGCGGGTGATATCGATGTTCTGCTCCAGGCAATGAGCATAGATATGCGGAAAACGCTGGCGAATATAATCAGCCGATTGGTGGGAGGCGATATCCAACAACACATACGGGTAGCCATTATCTACCATTTCTGAGTAGATGCTGCGGGCGACGATATCGCGCGGTGCAAGATCCTTCCAATCGGGAGAGTAACGCTCCATGAACGGCTTGCCCTGCGGAGTGAGCAATACACCCCCCTCCCCACGCACAGCCTCGCTGATGAGGAACTTGGTGGTATCCAGCGAGTTCAGGGCAGTGGGATGGAACTGGACATACTCGGCATTGATCACATTTGCCCCGGCGCGATAAGCCATGGCAACCCCATCACCACGTGCCCCAGAGGGGTTGGTGGTATTCAGATAGATCTGGCCGATCCCACCGGTGGCCAGGATCGTCTGGCGTGCCAGGATAGGCACCACATGGTGCGTTTCCTGGTCGAAGACATATGCCCCATGACAGGTGAGCGACTGATAAACAGCCAAGGGATCGCTGGCATGGTGCGGGAAGGTGATCAGGTCGACTACGGTGTGCTTCTTCAGCAGGTGGATATTGGGTGCTTCATCCAGCCTGCGCAGGAGGGCCTTCATGATGGCTGCACCCGTCGTATCTCCGACGTGAAAAACGCGCCGACGACTATGGGCAGCTTCCAGGCCCATGATCAGCTTTCCATCAGGGCTATGGTCAAATTCCAACCCTACCTGCTCGATCAACAACTGCTCCAGCAACTGTGGCCCGCGCTGAGCGATCAAGCTTACCGCGGGAGGGTAGGATAGGCCAGCCCCGGCTTCGAGGATATCCTCCTCCAATAACTCGGCTGAGTCGTCCTCCCCACGCCCAACGATACCACCCTGAGCGTAGTTGGAGTTGCTATCTGATGCTTCTTCAGCCCTGGTGACGACGGTGATCTGTCGATGGATATCCCCTGAAAGCTGTAAGGCAGCGGTAGCCCCGGCAATCCCGCAGCCGATTATCAACACATCGGTTTGCATCTCCTCAATCCCTCCCCCTAACCAATGGCGATCATACGTTCCACTGCGCGGGCAGCGCGTACCCGAATCTCTTCCGGGATATCGATAACGTACTGGTTGAGCTGTAGGCTCTTGAGCGTGTCCTCCAGCGTGATCTGGTTCATATGCGGGCAACGCACGGAGCACAAGCGCAACATATCCTTATCAGGGTTAGCAGCGGCGATATTATCTCCCATGGCGCATTCCGTCAGCACCAGGTACTGGGGAGCATTGGTCTGCTGGACATACTTGATCATGGCGTTGGTCCCACCGGAGAAATCAGATGCTGCCACCACTTCGGGGCTGCACTCCGGGTGGGAGAGGATCACCACCTCCGGAAACTGCGCCCGAACAGCCTGGATATCCTTGAGGGTGAACTTTTCGTGCACCTCACAGTGCCCGTGCCAACCAATCATCTCCCCATCCGTGCGGACAGGCTGGTAATCCAGAGTGGAGGAGGCCTTACCATGCCCGATCACATTGCCACTACTCGGCATAGTCGGGAAGATGATGTGCATACCTGTCTCTTTGGCCACATTGCGTGCCAGGTATTCATCCGGCAGGAATATAACCGTATCAGAGTGGAGCGATTCCACCACGGCCTTAGCGTTACTGGAGGTGCAGCAGATATCCACCTCGGCTTTTACATCGGCATACGTGTTGACGTAAGCTACCGCAGGAATACCGGGGTAGCGTGCACGCAGCTGGCGCACATCCTCGGCAGTAATGCTGGCCGCCAGGCTGCAGCCAGCCTTCTCTGACGGTAGAAGGACAGTTTTCGTCGGGTTAAGCAGCTTGGCCGTCTCAGCCATGAAGCGCACCCCACAGAAGACGATGATGTCTTTATCGGTTTGAGCAGCCTTTCGGCTGAGATCGAGCGAATCGCCGCGGAAATCGGGAATGGAGTAAAACAGCGCTGGCTCCATGTAATTATGCCCCAGGATGACGGCGTTCTTCTCTTTTTTCAGCTGGTTAATCTCTTCAGCCAGCTCGGCTTTATAACGCAACTCGAAATCGGGCACTACCCGCTCGAGCTTGCGCTTCATTTCCTCGTACATACTTTGGACTGACATAAATCGCGCTCCAATTTCAAATCTGCGTAAATCTCACAGATTCTGGATATAATTTATCCTATTTTCATGCTGATGTCAAGAGCGGGGGCTGAGTGAGTGAGTGCCCCCGATGAGATAAAATCCACACCGGTCTCAGCAATCTGGCGCACATTCTCCACGCTAACGCTGCCGGAAGCTTCCAGGGGGATACGCCCATGGGTGGTGTTTACGGCTATGCGCATTGTTTCCAGGTCCATGTTATCCAGCATGATGCGATCTACACCCAGGCCGAGGGCTTCAGCGAGCTCTTCCTGGCTTTTCACTTCAACCTCGATGGGATATTTCTCCCCGTACATTTCCCGGGCATGTGCCACTGCCGGGGTGATCCCCCCTGCCGCACGGATGTGGTTATCCTTGATGAGCAGCATATCGAACAAGCCGGTGCGGTGGTTCTGCCCTCCCCCGCAGCGCACAGCATATTTATCCAGGTAGCGCAATCCAGGGGCGGTCTTCCGCGTGTCGAGGATGGTGGCCGGGGTGCCTTTGACGGCCTCAACGAGCTGGTGGGTGAGGGTGGCAATACCTGAGAGCCGACCGAGGAAGTTGAGGGCCGTGCGCTCGCTGGCCAGCAATGCCCGCCCGGAACCACTTAGCTCAGCCAACATCGTGCCGGGCTTGACCACGTCTCCATCCCTGGCCAGGGGATTGAAATAAATATCCGGTTCCACCAGGGCGAAGACGGCACGCGCCACCGGAATACCAGCCATCACGCCATGGGCCTTCGCCCGGATGTAAGCCATCAGGCAGCTCTCCGGGGGGATGGTGGCAGTGCTGGTGATATCCCCATCGGTCAACTCATCTTCCAAAGAGGAGAGATCAGCATCGGGGAAGAGATCCTCGGCGAGCGATAAGACCAGCAGGCTGAGCACTGCCGGGTGCTGCAGCTCGGTTGGAAGTATGATCCTGGCGGCATCGATGCGGGTGTGGAGGGAAATTTTATTTTCTGTCATGTAACCACCTTGGGTCTAATTGTACCTTATGAAAGATATCAGGCACCCAGTAATTAGGCACCCAGGTGGGAGTTGGCATTGCAGTCGAGCTATCATAAGGAGCAATCTCGGTCATCGCATGAGGAGGGAAAAAAATTAACCACGAAGGAGAAAGGCAAGGACACGAAGGGTCACGGAGGAAACCAGGATAAGAAAATAGATAACATTGCGAGCTGGATTTGTTTCCAGAAAAAACAAATAGCATTCAATATCGCTGGAAAAACAGTCGCGATACTTCGGGTAAAAACCGCCCTCGTTAATCTTCAGGCGAGGTCATGAGGTAATCGGTCCTTTCAACACCGCTCCCAAAGAACGGTCGGAGGCTGCGGGTAAAGATCACCCTTGAAAACGAAGAGGATCGGATGCACTTCTCGATGAGCCATATACTGGATGATCATCACATATATATATATTATAGCACAAATGTTCTAATTCACAAGTGATTTTAATGGTTTTGACGATTTTTTAAGAATAATGATTTACAGGAGCAAGCACGGAGAGGCGGTTCAATGCACAACGCGCAGATCAGATTGCTTCGACCGGTATAGGTTGACGGTCTTCCCCCGAAAACCAGGGGGATGGCCGCAATGATAGAATAATCCAGGATCAGCGATCCCGGCAACTGCGAGGCGGTTCAAAGCGCAGAGCGCAGATCAGATTGCTTCGACCGGCAAAGGTCGCCGGTCTTCCCCTGAAACCAGGGGGATGGCCGCAATGACAGAATAACAACGATCCGGTTGAAGGAAACACCGGACTCGCCCGGTAACAAGGGATATAATTCCTGCGGAGAAAAATGAGCGATAGCATCACCATCCGCGGGGCGAGGCTGCACAACCTGAAAAACATCAGCTTGAGCATCCCCAAGAACAAGCTGGTGGTCCTGACGGGCGTATCCGGTTCGGGCAAATCCACCTTAGGATTCGACCTGCTGCTCAAGGAAGGCCAGCGCCAATACATGGAAGCGCTGGGGATGGTGACCTGGGGTCTAACCAGGCCACCGGTAGAATCTATCAGCGGCCTATCGCCCACGATCAGCGTCGACCAGCGCCTGACCAACCAGAGCCCGCGTTCCACGGTGGGCACCTCCACCGAAGTTTACACCTACCTGCGCATCCTATTCGCCCGCCTGGGACATAGAGCGTGCCCAAGTTGTGGAAAAGACGTACCGCCCCGCTTCGCCACCTCCAGCCTGGACTGGGAAGTGGATTCCGGCGCAGACGAGGATCATGTCCCTGAGGAGACATACCCCTGCCCGCACTGTGGTAAGGCGGTATCGGTGCTCAATATGGCCCATTTTTCATTCAACAAGCCAGAGGGTGCCTGCCCCACCTGCACGGGGCTGGGCAGCGTGCACCAGGCCGACTTAAGCCGCCTGGTGGATGAACAGAAAAGCATCCTGGAGGGCGGCGTGGTGGGGTGGAATGCAATCCTCATCAATTACCACGGCTCCATCCTGCAAAATGCTGCCCGGCACTATGGATTTCCGTTCGATGTCTCCCTCCCCATCCGGGACTACACCCAGGCACAACGCGACCTGCTGTTTTATGGGGTGAACAGCCCCATCTTCAAGCGGCACTTCCCAAATAAAACACCACCGGGCACCGTCAGACAGGGACGGTTCGAAGGCCTGGCTACTAACCTGTTGCGCAGGCATTCCGAGCACATCCAGAAGCACCTGCATGATGCCGATTATCACGACCAGCTGGTCCAATTCCTGATCACCCAGGTATGCCCTGATTGTGAGGGCACCAGGCTAAAGCCTGAAAGCCGGGCAGTGACGGTGAGGGGGCAGAACATTATCGCCCTGGCGCGCATGTCCCTTCACGAGCTAGAGGGATGGCTGAAGGGTCTACCTGAAGCCTTCAGCCCAGATGAAATGCTGTTCGCCAGGGCGATATTGGATGATATGCACGAGCGCCTGCGACGGCTTGTGGAAGCAGGGGCGGGATACCTCTCCCTGGAACGCGCCTCACCCTCCCTCTCCGCGGGGGAAGCGCAACGCCTGCGTTTGGCTGGACTGCTCGGCACAGAGCTGAGCGGGTTGCTATACATCTTCGACGAGCCAACAATCGGGCTACACCCACGCGATACCCGCCAGCTGATCGATATGCTGCGGCGGGTACGTGACCAGGGGAATTCCGTGCTGGTGATCGAACACGACCTGGACGTGATCGCAGCGGCGGACCAAGTGATCGATTTCGGCCCGGGAGCCGGTAAGCATGGCGGCCAGGTAGTAGCGCAGGGCTCAACACAGGAAGTAGCCAACACGCCTGGCTCGATCACCGGGGATTACCTATCCGGGCGGGCCTGCATAGCCATCCCCGGGCAGCGCCGGGAGCCCAAGGACGGGTGGATCACCCTACGAGGTGCTCGCCAGCACAACCTGAAAGATATCACGGTGCGTTTCCCGCTGGGAGTTTTGAGCGTGGTGACGGGCGTATCGGGGTCGGGGAAATCCTCCCTTTTATTCGACATCCTCGACAGAGCCCTACGGCGTAAGCTATACGGAGCAGGTGAAATCCAAGGCGACCACGAGGCGGTGGAGGGGACTGAACTCATCGACAAAGTCATCACGATCGACCAATACCACATCGGGCGTTTGCCGCGCTCAAACGCCGCCACCTACACCGACACCTTCACCCCAATCCGCGAAGCTTATGCAGCCACAACTGATGCAAAGCGCATGGGGTATTCTGCCAAGCAATTCTCTTTCAATGTAGCGGGTGGACGGTGTGAGCGCTGCCTGGGTGCAGGGACGCTGAGCGTGCAGATGCATTTCCTGCCTGAAGTGGAAGTGCGCTGCCCAGTATGCCATGGTCGACGCTTCACACCCGAAACCCTGGCGGTACACTACGAGGGATACGATATCTCGCAGGTGCTTGACCTTACGGTAGAAGAGGCGCTGGAACTGTTCAAGGAGATCCCCGCGACACGTTCGCGCTTGCAGGTGTTGTCCGATGTGGGCCTGGGTTACCTGCAGCTGGGGCAACCTGCCACCACTCTTTCGGGCGGAGAGGCGCAGCGCATCAAGCTGGCAAAAGAATTGGGCCGGAGGGGGAAAGGTCATACCCTGTATTTGCTGGATGAACCCACCACCGGATTGCACCTGGCTGACACCACCCGACTACTTGGGGTACTCCAGCGGCTGGTGCAGGCGAACCATACGGTGATCGTCATCGAACACAACCTGGAGCTGATCAAGGTCGCTGATTGGGTCATCGACCTGGGGCCGGAAGGAGGCGCAGCAGGAGGCAGGCTGGTGGCTGAGGGCACACCGGAGCAGGTGGCGCAGGTGGCGGAATCGTATACGGGGCAGTATTTGAAGAGGATATTGAGTAAATAAATACAGGTGAGGGGGAGAATCCTGGACCCGAGGGGAAGCGACCGGGGCTGTACCAAAAGTAAATGGGGCAGCCAATAGGGTGAGGGTGTACGGGTAACATCTCCCTCACCTTAGTCCTCTCCCCGTGGGGGAGAGGAGATTTCCTCATCGGTCCCTCTCCTTTCAGGGAGAGGGCGGGGTGAGGGTGTATGGGTAACATCTCCCTCACCTTAGTCCTCTCCCCTTGGGGGAGAGGATATTTCCTCAACGGAGGGCTGAGCTAAGTACTTTTGGGTCAGCCTCGATTATTAGGAAACCCGCAGGGCGGGTTGAATAGTTCCTACCGAGACTAATCCAAATGCAGGGCGAAGCAGGTTATGAACACCACAGGTAGCATTCGAAACATTGCTTCGCCCCTACATCTGGCTATCAAGTCCTTGGAAACATAACTTATTGGACAGCCCCTACAACTAGGAAATCCGCGAGGCGGATTGAATAAACGAATACTTCCCTTATCCCAGCTTACAGAAGTAATTCTAATAGAGCCCGGTTCATAAACTGCAGGTGGAGAGCATAAATCCCTTCACCAGGAGCATCGATGTCAACCGGCTGCCCATTGCAGGCAGCAGAGAGGGGCATCCCGGGCAGGCGAAACCACAAACTTCCCTCCACCCTCCGGCCGAAGTCGATGGTCTCTATGGAGAGATGGTCCGGCCTGACACTCCAGGATGCTATCTCGGCACCTTGCGAGAGGTGCAGCGTATCACCCACCAGCTGGGGTGAGGGTGTGCCAGCACAGATGCGCAGCAACTTGCAGCCATGGGCCGGGAGGCGATGGAACTCGATCTCAGGCGCTTCCAGGCGCTGGCAGACATTGGACCAAAAGTCGAATATATGGAGATCCGCTCCAGGGGGGAAACCAAGCCGCTCGAATTGCAGGCGGCAGTCAGCCGGATGATCACGCCAGTTGAACAACCCCACGAGCTGGTAGTACTGATCTGTGGCGCCTGGGAGATGCAGCTGAACCCGATACACCTCCGGCATCTCATCCTCAAGCAGATCAAGGGGCAGGCCGCGCAGGCCCAGGCTGGGAACGAGCAAGCTAACCCAGCGCAGGCGTTCGGGATCCATGCGGCGCATGTCATCGCTGGAGACCAGCAGACCTCCACTCAGGCCGATCAGAGTGACGGCGCTCTGGACTTCTGCTCTGGTCAGGTGGGTATGGCGGCTACGCACCAGCAAGCAATCGGGATCGTTCCACCACCAGCGCTGATGCAGGGTGCTCAGGTTGAGGGTATGGCGGAGGGCGTTCCGCAAGGAGGGCATGGAAGGGTTGCGTCGGAACAGCGGTTTAGCCCACTTGAGCCAGTGCAGAACCGGCTCCCATTCCGGCGCGGTATCCGGACCGATGCGCATGGCATCTACCAGACCGATGGCAGGCCCGAAGGGGCAACCGGAAGCGAGGAGAAAGGTATCCGGACCGGCTGCCTGGCGGATGGTTTCCAAGCCCAAGCGCAAGCACTCAGCCCGGGTGAGCTTCGGGTTGTGCCGCCTGCCCGGCAGGGCAGAAGCGTTGAGGAAGTCCAGCTTGAGCATGGCAAAGCCGCACTGATGGACGATATGATCTATAAGTTGGCGTAGATGATCCAAGACTTGCGGGTGAGATGTATCCAGGGCTTGGACATTCATATAATAAAAGAAGCCGGCGTTTAGCGGTCTGCCGTCTTGAGCCTGCACCAGCCAATCGGGGTGGGCTCGGGCAACCTCAGACCTGCCCTGTACCACCAACGGTGCCAGCCATAGGCCAGGGGTAAAGCCATGGGCGCGCATCTGGACGGCCAGGTAAGGCAATCCATGCGGAAATTTGCGGTTGGTGATGGACCAATCTCCCCAAGCCGATTGATAGCCATCGTCCAGCTCGACGAGCTTATAAGGAACACTCTCGCGGACAGCGTTCAACGCTTGCAGGTTCTCAAGAAGCAGCTCCTCGGTGATGTTGTGGTAGAACTGGTACCAGTGGGTCCACATGGGGGGCGGAGTGGCCGGGAGGCGCACCTGCATTTGCCTGGCGACCGTGCTCACGTAATCCGCCATCGGATCGGGAACGGGTAACTCGACGAACTGCAGGTATGCCCATTCGGAGGTAAAAGTATCGCCAGAGTCAAGTCGGATTCCATCCGCCTGGGCAATCAAGCTCAACGATTCCTCGCCAGCGTGCAGGCAGGCATACAGCTGTCCAAAGTGGTGCGCCATGGAGGCAAAACCAGCGACCACAGCTGCCGAGCCATTTGCCAGGACACCCCATCCTTCGCTCCAAAATATCCCTCGAGAGTGTGAGCGAGGAGTTGCCGGGTTGGTGTAGGATGAGCGGGTGATGGGATCGAGCCAGGTGATGGGTAGGCGCTCGTGTTCAGTGCGCAAGCCGGTGTAGTCCCAGGCATGCCAGCCAGCTCTAAAAAAACGCCAGGCGTGACCCGCTCCAGACACTTGCACCTTACCGCCTCGGGCAGGATCAGCCTGAAACAAGCAAAGCTGCTGCAAATAAACCGGCCTGGCAGCCACATTCCGCAAGACCATCTGAAATAAAAGGAACGGTTGGTGGTCGTAGTGGTTAATGCGATAGATCAGCTCGATCCCCAGCCGGCTGACCTGCAGACGGATGACCTGCTGGCTGCCGGTGCCATGCAAACCAGCGAGCGACTCGACTTTGTGGGTACACCCAAGACCAGCCAGGTCCACCTGGTGCAGACTGCCATCTTCAGTGCGATAACGCGCCCAGGCAACCCCATCCAGGATCGCCATCCCCGGGATAGACAGGCTGACAAAGGAGAGGCGACCCGTATCTGGGATGAAATTAGCCAGCA
>Ga0153916_10002186_pt1 | contig 14396 bp, 16 predicted proteins | sample Opewatmetagenome_FD_109642 | JGI IMG/M metagenome (GOLD analysis project Ga0153916, IMG submission 109642) | Freshwater wetland microbial communities from Ohio, USA - Open water 3 Core 3 Depth 4 metaG | ecosystem: Environmental > Aquatic > Freshwater > Wetlands | place: USA: Ohio, Lake Erie...
CCGCGCCCGGCTCTGGTAGAATACGGTATGTGCTGGGTCGCGTGCGTAAGACTCCGGGCCAAGCATAGTATGTTGTACGAATATTGAGATGGCTGGAAAGATTGTTATCAATGCCGAACGATGCAAGGGCTGTGGCTTGTGTATAGTCGTATGTCCCAAGAGAAGCATCGCCATCTCCGCCATATCCAATAAGAGCGGTTACTTCCCTGCTCAGACGGACTGTCTTAATTGTACCGGCTGTGCCGCCTGTGCCATTATCTGCCCCGAGGCAATCATCGAGGTCCTTCGCGACGGGTCTGATAAAGTCAAGATAACTCTCGAGTCCGCCGAAGAAGACAACCCCGATCGCATTGAGGAGAAACCGTGAGTCCCACCGCAAATACTACAAGGCCCGGGAGCACGATGGAAAGAGGGCGAACGTCGAACAGGGCCGACGAGAGGATTCTGATGTGTGGAAACGAGGCACTGGCGGAGGCGGCAATCATAGCCGGATGCGATGCGTACTTCGGGTATCCTATTACGCCGCAGAACGAAATCTCCGCCTATATGTCCCGCAGAATGCCCGAGGAAGGCCGCGTCTTTTTGCAGAGCGAAAGTGAGCTGGCGGCGATCAATATGGTATTCGGGGCTTCGGCGACCGGCAAACGGGCGATGACAAGCTCATCCAGCCCCGGCATTAGCCTGATGCAGGAGGGCATCAGCTATCTGGCGGGGGCGGAGCTGCCGGCGGTCGTGGTCAACGTGATGCGAGGCGGACCGGGCCTGGGGAATATCGCGCCGTCGCAGGCGGATTATTTCCAGGCGACGCGCGGCGGCGGGCACGGCGATTATCGAACCATCGTGCTCGGACCCTCAGGCGTGCAGGAGTTGGTCGATTGTATGCCGCTGGCCTTCGACCTGGCCGACCAGTACCGGATGCCTGTCATGGTTCTGGCCGACGGAATCTTAGGCCAGATGATGGAGCCGATAGTCCTGGAGCAGAAGCCGCGCCGGGAGCTGCCGGCCAAAGACTGGGCTCTGACCGGAGCCGAGCGAAGGAAGCAGAACATCGTCCGTTCTTTGTGGCTTGGGGAAGGCGTGCTGGAAGAGCTGAACTACAAGCTGCGGGACAGATACGAGCAGATAGAAAGAAACGAAGTGCTCTGCGAACAGTACGAAGTCGAGGATGCGGAGATTGTTGTGGTTGCTTACGGCATTGCAGCACGGATCGTCTGCGGTGCGGTGGACAAGGCCAGACAGGAAGGCATCCGGGTCGGCTGGATTCGTCCTATCACGCTCTGGCCGTTTCCGATGGAACAGGTCGGCAGAGCTGCTGAGGAATTCCGGATATTTCTGGTTGTTGAAATGAGCAACGGGCAAATGCTCGAAGATGTGAAGCTCGCTGTCGCGGGACAAGCGCCCGTGGTGTTTTACGGCCGGCCCGGCGGCGGCGTTCCGACCGTTGACGAAATCTTCGACAAAATCAGACAATCGATATTGAGACCGAAAACTCGAACATGAAAACGGTATTCGCGCGTACGCCAACGCTCAAGGATTGTCCGACGCATTATTGTCCCGGGTGCGGCCACGGGATCGCCCATCGCCTCATCGCCGAGACCATTGACGAGCTGAGCATCCGCGGCCGCACTATCGGCATAGCGCCCGTGGGGTGTGCGGTGCTGGCTTATGATTACCTGGACGTCGATATGATCGAGGTGGCTCACGGCAGGGCGCCGGCCGTGGCGACGGGGATGAAAAGGACCAATCCTGACAAAATAGTCTTTTCCTATCAGGGCGACGGCGACCTGGCAAGCATTGGCGCGGCCGAGATTCTGCATGCCGGGCATCGAGGCGAGCAAATAACGGTCATCTTTATTAACAACGCCGTCTATGGAATGACCGGCGGGCAAATGGCCCCGACGACGATGATCGACCAGGTGACGGCAACGACGCCCAAAGGCCGGACGGCGGCGGAGCAGGGCTATCCGCTTCAGGTCTGCGAGCTCTTGGCGACACTGCCGGGGACGATCTATATCGAGCGCTGCGCCCTAAGCAGCGTCGCTCAGGTCCGAAAGACCAAGAAAGCCATCAAGCACGCGTTTGAACTGCAGATCAGCAGTGCTCATGGGCTTTCGCTGGTCGAGGTTCTCTCACCTTGTCCGACCTACTGGCGAATGAGCCCAGCCAAGGCGATGGAGTGGATCGACACCCACATGACCAAGGTTTTTCCACTCGGGCGGTTGAAGGGTTGAGAATGACTTCAGACGACCTTTATGAAGAAGTGATTATCGCTGGCTTTGGAGGGCAGGGGATCATGCTGGCCGGCAAGCTGCTCGCTCAGGCGGCGATGAAGGCCGGCAAGGAGGTGACCTACATGCCCTCCTATGGGGCGGAGGTGCGCGGCGGGACCGCGAATTGTATGGTCGTTGTGGCGGAGAAGAAGATCGCCTGCCCCGTCGTCGGCAAACCCGATTCGCTGATCGTAATGAACAAGGCGTCGCTGAGCAAGTTCGGCCCACGCCTTAAAGCCGGCGGATTGCTTGTCATAAATAGCTCCTTGATTGACAGCGAGCCGCAGCTTGATCATCCCGTCGAGGTTATCGCGGTGCCTGCCGACGAATTGGCTGTCGAGTTAGGCAGTCAGCAGAGTGCCAACATGGTGGCCCTGGGCGCGTACTTGCGGAAGCGGAGATACCTCAGCCTGGATGCGGCGGCACAAGCTCTGCCCGACGTGCTGGCGGAGCGATACCATAAGACGCTGCCGGTCAACGTGGCGGCTCTGCACAAAGGAAGCGAATTCGCTGAGAGTTATTGCCGGCACTGAGCATCAGGGCGCGCAGGTGAAATGAATCGGTGCGTAATGTCCCACGTATTGCCGCATGGCTTGATTGACTGATTCTTGTAAGCTATAATAACCTCTACGCGATGGGATGAATCGTATTTGATAATAGAAAGGCAAGAATGGCCAAGCAATCAAATAGTCACAGACCAAAGTCAATTTGCAGCTTCTGCGGCCGGTCGGCGAATCAGGCCGAAACGCTCATAGAGGGCCCGAATAAGGTCTTCATCTGTCCCGAATGCGTGGGGTTGTGCCACAATATCATCCGGCAGGATCGCAAGCGAGGAGGCAGGCTGGCCGCTCGTCTTGAGGAGCTGCCCAGACCCAGAGAGGTAAAGGAATACCTGGACCAGTATGTCATCGGGCAGGAGCACGCCAAGAAATATCTGTCAGTTGCGGTGCATAATCATTATAAAAGGCTGTTGCACAGCGATAGTAACGACAGCGACGTCGAGATAGACAAATCCAATGTTCTATTGATTGGGCCGACCGGATCGGGCAAGACGCTGCTGGCGCGGACGCTGGCCCGCAAGCTGGATGTGCCGTTTGCGATATGCGATGCGACCACCGTGACGGAAGCGGGGTACGTCGGTGAAGACGTCGAGAATTTCCTGCTGCGGTTGCTCCAAGCGGCCGACTACGACATTGAAGCGGCGCAGCGAGGCATCGTTTACGTCGATGAAATTGACAAGATCGGCAAGACGTACCAGAACGTTTCAATCACGCGTGACGTCTCCGGCGAAGGCGTACAGCAGGCTCTTCTGAAAATGCTCGAAGGGACCATTGCGAACATCCCGCCCCAGGGGGGAAGAAAGCATCCGGAGCAGTCCTACATACAAATGGATACGACGCAGATCCTTTTTATCTGCGGCGGAACGTTCGTCGGGCTGGAGAATATTATCAAAAAGCGGCTCGGCAGGAAGATGATCGGCTTTGGCTCGGAATTGTCGGGCAAAACCGATGAAAAAGCCGAGTACAGCGACATCCTGCGGCAGGTCGTAGCCGAGGATATCATCGAGTTTGGAATGATTCCCGAAATAGTCGGAAGACTCCCCGTTGTCGCCACACTCGGCGCTCTGGACGAGACCGCGCTCATAGACATCTTGACCAAGCCCAGGAATGCACTGTGCAAGCAGTATCAACGCTTCTTTGAGATGGAAGATGCCGAGCTTGGGTTTACGGATGACGCCCTGCGCGCATTGGCACAAAAGGCCCTCAAGCGAGACACCGGTGCCAGGGCCTTACGTGCGATTACCGAGGAGCTGATGGTCGATTTAATGTATCAACTGCCGGAAGAACCCAAGCCGGCCAGATACGTTATCACCCGCGATATAGTCGAAGGCAAGGCCGGATTGGTGACGGCAAGGCAGAAAGTGCAGAAGGAATCGGCATAAAACGCAAGCCACCGAAGTCAGCGGGGTCGGTCATGTGAACAAGCATCGAGCGATCAGAAACAGGACGATAACGCTTAGCCCCGCGGAAACGGACCGCTACAGCAAAGACCTGATTCCTATTTCTGGACCCGTGGACACAAATTTTGTCTGCGATAGGATACTCAACGAGGATATTCTTAGACTCCTGGCGTTTCTACCCGAGGGCTTTGCCGACCTGCTGATCCTGGACCCGCCCTACAATCTCAATAAGACCTTTACGTCAACCACCTTCAGGAAAAAGAGCATAACGGAATACGCGGAGTGGTTTGAGCACGTGCTGGTGAGATTATTGCCCACGCTCAGGAAGACCGCATCGGTTTACGTCTGCTCCGAATGGTATTCGTCCACAGCTATTCATCGTGTTCTGGATAAATTCCTGACGGTGCGAAACCGAATTACGTGGGAGAGAGAAAAAGGCAGGGGTGCAGCAAAGAACTGGAAGAATTCTGCAGAAGACATCTGGTTTGCAACAGTTTGCGACGACTACACATTCAATGTGGAAGATGTCAAGCTGAAGCGCCGGGTCCTTGCACCGTACACCGGCACGGATGGTGCGCCGAGAGATTGGCAGAAAACGTCCAGCGGGCCGTTCAGGCTGACCCATCCGTCAAATCTGTGGAGTGACATCACCGTTCCATTCTGGTCGATGCCGGAGAACACGGACCATCCCACCCAGAAGCCGGAGAAACTGTTCGCTAAACTTATTCTTGCCAGCACGAATGAAAACGACTTTGTTTTTGACCCTTTTATGGGCGTCGGTAGCAGCATTGTCACGGCCAGGAAGCTAAACCGCAGGTTCCTTGGGGTCGAGATTCAACGACAATACTGCCTCCTCGCCGCAAAGCGTCTGCACCTGGCCGAATTTGACCAAGTGATTCAAGGGTACCAGGAGGGCGTGTTCTGGGAAAGAAACGCGCTCAAAACGCGAAGATGCACGATGCCGAAATAGAAAAGCAGTTCTCCGGCAGGAAGGTTGTGGCTTGTCATCCTGTCCATGGTCAGGATTCGCAGGATACCGTTGGCGCTTGAACATGGTTGACAAAGAGCAGATCACGGCTGTAGGCGATGGATTATCAGTGCGGGCGCCGGCGAAAATCAACCTGTCTCTGCTCATAGCGGGCAGGCGGCCTGATGGCTTCCATGAAATAGAAACGATCATGGCCAAGGTCAACTGGTATGACGAAGTGCTCATCCAGCCGGGTCGCAAGGCTGGGATCGAGCTTGTCTGCAAAGGCCCGCACTGGGCGCCGGCGGGTGAAGAAAATCTTGTCTATAAAGGGGCACGCAGGTTGTTAGACGCTTGTGGTTTGGCGGCGGATCTGAGAATCACGCTGACAAAGAACGTCCCTGCCGGGACAGGACTCGGCTCGGCCAGCAGTGACGCCGCCGCAGTTCTTATCGGTCTGAACCGCTATCTGCATCTGGGCCTCGGCAAGGACGACCTGCACGAATGTGCCGCACAACTCGGCAGCGACGTCGCGTTTTTCCTGGATGGCCCACTGGCCTTTTGTACGGGAAAGGGCGAGAAAGTTGAGAAAATAGACGAAATTTTTGACTTTCTGGCTCTCTTGATAATTTCAGACGTAAGTGTCTCTACAAAGGAGGTTTACGCCAATTACAGGCACGACCGCCGTATGTACGAGAAGCTCAGTGCGCAGATAAACCGCCTTATCAAGGAAAAGAGGGTTGATTTGGCGGCGAAAATGTGCGCCAATATGCTCCAGGAAAGCTGTCTCGACCTGGTGAAAAGCCTTGCCGAGCTGAGAGAAAAGATTGAGTCGTTGGATATCGGGCCTTGCTGCCTGAGCGGTAGTGGTTCAGCCCTGTACTGTATCATCGAGAGTGGGGATGAAGAAAAGACCGGACGATACAAGCGCACGCTTGAGGAAAAAGTCGAATGTGAAGGCGTCATCGTGAGGAACAATAGATGGTAGACTTTTGAGCGAGGCGAAGAATGGAGATCAGTGAGGTCAGAGTCAAGCTGGTGAGCAACAAAGACGACAGGCTGAAAGCTTTCTGCTCGGTAACGATGGACAAAGAATTTGTTGTTCGCGACATTAAGATCATCGAGGGAGGCGGGGGGTTCTTCGTTGCTATGCCGTCAAGGAAAATGAGCGACCATTGCGAAAAATGCGGAGCCAAGAACCATCTCAGGGCCAAGTACTGCAACAATTGCGGATCAGCTCTCCACGAAAACCGGGCAAAAAAGAATTTCAGGGGCCGAGTGAAGCTGCACGCCGACATCGCCCACCCGATCAATTCCGACTGCCGCAGAAGGATCCAGGACAAGGTCGTATCGGCCTTCAAGCAAGAGGTGGAGAGGTCCAAGCTGCCAGGCTACAAACCTGTTCGCATGGACGAGCCGGACGATGATGTTCCTGAAATCGTCTCGTAGCGAAAGCAAAGAGCTCGAGCTTCCGGCACACAGCAAAATGTGACCCCGGAAAGGAAGAGGGGGATAGACGCAACGACCGCCAATCAAATCCTTAACTGCTGCCAAACGGCTCTTTGCTGCTGCATCACGTCCGCAACAAACAAACCTGTAAAGGTGCGCGTCTCTTTGTTACGTGGTAAGGTTCTCAAGAACTCTGTCGACAGCTACGTCTAAACGCTCATTCAGGTCATACCTGCCTTCGGTGAGCTGGCGACGGACGTCGAGAACCTTTTCCTTGCGGACCTCCGGCAGGGACGCGATCCTCCTTAACACTTGGCCGATAGGCGTGGTATGGATATTCTCAAGGATTTGCTCCATCATGAAATCCATGTCCGTAGTGAGACCAGCGTCTGGAGCGTTCATCAGGTGCTTTTCTGTCTTGAAACGACTGTCGAAATTGAAACTTGGCATTAACGCTACCTTGTAGGACAAGCCTCAAGTGGAAAAAACTCCATTCTTTCCTCTTGAGGCAAACAACCACTATATCTTGTGTGTCCCCTAAATCCCTTTCGAGGCTCAAAACGACCTACCAATACTGCTATCGACAACAACCTCTCCAAAACTTTAGAAAAGTTCGGTCTTTACCCACTTCTTCCAGACTAAAACCCTGCGTCGATTCGAGGTAAAATAGCCGTTAACAGCCCAGGAAACAGCCCTTGGCAGGCCCATTTTGAGGCCGAGGGCGGCAACAGAGGGCCGGCGTGAGAAAACCGGCAATATACTATATGTAGTGATGGCAACTCTTTCAGCTTGTCTGAGGTTCCGTCTTTTGCGGCAGGAACACCGCACTTGCGAATTACGGCCGGCAAAGAGAGCGCGATTTCTTTGTGCGTCAGAGGACCTCAGTCCGGGGCGGGCAATGTGTGACGGGATCAGGTCAAAAGTAGTATTTGAATTCTATGTCCACATCCCATACGTCGTTGTCGGCCAGACCTTCCTTCTTGGTCAGCTTGACCCGCTCACACTGCAAATTGCCCCAGCGAAGCTGAATCATCGAGAGGAATTTGGCGAACTTGGCTATGTCAACCTGCCTCAGATCCACATTGGCGGTTTGGCTCTTCTGATTGTTTGCAGTAATGATCATCGATGAGCTGACCTTGTAGGCAGTCGACGGTATCTTGCACAGGCTGGCGACCCAGTCAACGGCGCCGCCGTAGCTAAAGTCGGCCGCGGCGTCGTTTGAATCTGCGAACTCCAGCCGGCCGCGGTCAAGCGTCACAATCTCATCCATGATCGGCCTGGTCTGCTTATTATACTGTTCCATCTGCTCTTGAACGTCGGTACGCGCGGCCGGCAGGTAGATCGCCCCGACTAATAGCGGCCACAGGCCCACGATGATGGGAACGGCTACGTAATACAGGATTGGATTCTTGTATATGTCTTTCATAGATGTCTTTCCTCGATCACATCTTCGGCACAATGGTGATGCTGAAGTTTTCCCGGCTCCCTACGAGATCGTACCGTTCCTGCAAAATCTCCAGCCCGTTGGTTCTGATGGTTTCGAAAATCTTCTGCCTGTTCTGCCGGCTCGAGGTGTCGGCGGTGACGAGAATGTCCTTACTTGTGATGGTGATTGAGCTGATATTCAAGTCTGTCTGCGCGGCGCACTTGTTGAAAGCGGCCAGCACGAGTGTAAGTTTGGATGATATCGACGTCTTATCTCCAATGCCCTTTTTCTCTGCTTCGACGCGGCGCAGGAGTTTTTCAAGGTCGGCGAGAGCCTTCTTATCGCTGGCGCTATTCGGCAGCTTCTCCAAGGTCACGTCTGCATAGTCTTTGGCGAATTTGCCGCGCACACCGTTCCTGCCTCTGTTCACGCTGAACAACTCCGTTTGAAAATACAGCCCCACAGCCATCAAGAGCACGGTCACGGACACCGCCGCGAACTTCAACGCCTTTTGCAGCCTGAGCTTCTTGCCCTGGAAGGGACTGAAATCGCTGCGAAAATCCACTCTGGGCCCCTTTTGCGAATGAGCCAGGGCTGCGCCATAGGCAATTGCCAAATCGACCGGGTCAAGGCCATCAGTCGCAGCCGGCATCTCGGCTCCGGCCGCCTGCAACAAATCAATGGCGCCGGCTTCCATGCCCAGCTTTTCACCAAGCTGCCGGCAATCCACAGCGCCGGCGGAATCGAAGAGCCGCAGGGTGCGTGTGGCTCCAGTGTCCTCGACCATCGAAGCAGTCACGAGCACTTCTCGTGCCAGTAGTCCGGCGCTGTTCTGGGTCTTGCCGACGAGGAACGTCCGGACGGCAGATGCTTTGCGGGATGCCTCATCTGCCTGGACAGGCGGGACAATCAAGTAGCCGCTATGCCGCGAGAGTATCCCAAACAGGGCCTGCGCCTGCTGCGGCTCGGCCGAGGCTACTTTGCGAACGATAAATCGTGACAGACAGACAACGTCCGGCTCAATGGCTACGGGGTCGAGACCGTACTGTTGTAGAGCGGTCAGAATATCTGACAGAATTTTTCGTTCTACCGTGAAGACGGTCAGCTCCGATCCGGCTTGGCTGCTCACGGTCACCTCGAAAGCCAGCGCTACGTTAGTTATGTCCGTCGCAAGGGTCTCTTCCGTATCGAATTTCACCGTTGCGCCGATTTGCTTGGCGTCCTTGAACTGACTGTGCACTCTGTGCTGCATGAACATCGCGCAATCCAGCGCCACGGCAACTTCGGAGAACCTCCACTGTCTTTCGGCGCAGCCCTGGGCGATACGATCTGCCAACGTCTGCATAGTGGCCTGGTCCTGCTGTTCCGCAGAGACGCTGAAGCAACCCACAATGCTGCCGTCCTTTCCTCGCGGATTGAGACAGACGGCCGTTGCCGTGTCCTTGTATAGATAAATTCCCAAATAGTTCTGAGGTTCCATTGTCTGTGAGATCCTAAACGGTCATGGCCATTCAGCCGTTTATGACGGCAATTTTCTTCACCTGGTTTCCTTCTTTTGTCATCGCAATGACGGACGAGGCCTTTGCCGCCCCGCTGACGGCCGTTATTCTGATCGTAAACAGCTTGCTCGTTGCTGTAATATACTTTTCGCACTTGCCGATTGAGTCGGAGTAGCGAGGAAGCGCACTCTTCAGATCTCCTACGCTTGTGAAGGTCTTCTCCCGTCTGTGCAGGATGATTTCCTCGGCGATCTTGACTTCGTTGCCGCCGAAGATGAAGGCCGCCTCCAAGACATGCCGAGGCGCCGTGTTGATATTCACCTCTTGCGATCCCCACAGTCCCATGTATTTCAGGGCGGATTCTTTTCTGTTTTCGCTGATAATGGTCGGTGCCGCAAGGGCCTCGGTGTCGATGAGCGAGCTGTGAAAGAGTTTGGCAAAATGGATCGTTTGCCCGAGGACCTGTTCGGCGACGGGTATCACCTTCCTCTGTACCGGAGGCGGGGGCGTTTTGGTAGTACCACTCTTGGCGCCGGTCGGTGCCGGTGTCGGCGCATTGACAGCTTTCGTGATTGGTTTGAAGTCCGTCACGAACGGCCGTATTTCGCCTATTTGTTTGAGCTGCTCTTTCAGCGAGTCGATCTGTGCGGCATTGAGCCTCATCAGCTCGCAGAAAGTCTCAAGGCCCACCTCCGCTTCTCGTTTGAGGGCTTCGTCATCCAGCAAAGCCCAGCAGAGTGGATATTTTGCGTTTTCATCTTCGATTTCAATTCGGACTTTGGTCGGGCCAATCTCAAACTCGACCGGCTCGGTTACGAGCGGCCACGGCGGGCCGTAGGGACCCCGAATCACCACGGAAGAATTGGGGTCACTCAAGCTGGCCTTCCTGCTCTTCTGGCGACTGATGTCATTAACGTCGTTGGACTCGCCAATACCTTCCAAATTGTTTTCCCTGCCCAAACCGGCCAGTTGAGACCCCATGCCCCACTGGGCCAGAAGGTCCTGATATCCGATCTCGTCAAGGGCAAACAAGTCAGAGAAATCCGGCTCGTTCGGGCGATCCACCAGTTGTGCGTCGAGCTCTTCCAGCGTGGCAAGGGCGTACTTCACCGCCGAGTCACAGCCATAGCGGGCCCTGCTGTAGTCTATGATGTACTGGTTGCGATGGCGCTGGGCTGCTACGCGGCTACTGAGCGTGTAACCGAGCGTCGCCAGCACAACCAGCAGCGCCAATGTGACCAGCAGTACAATGCCCGGCCGGGTTTGAGACATATTCCAGTTGTCTTGAGCCTTGTTCATTTCGTGAGCTTCTCGGCTTTTTTCGGGCTGTCCGGCGGAACGCTCTCTTTTACACTTGTGCCCTCGGGGGCATTGGCGTCGGCTGCTGTTCCATCGCCTTCACCGTCCGGACCCGCTGCAATTTCAAACGTGATTTTCCTGGTTCTGTCCAGGGCAATGGCCCGCGTGACCTTTTCGTCGTCCAGCACATCAAAGGTGCCATCGACTCTTTTGTAAGGCTCTGCAAACGAGATTGTTACAACGATGCCGGGCGGCGGCGAGCCGCTCCATCGTTCCACGAGGTTCTTGCCCGTGAACGCTTCTATCTTGAAAAACGTAACGCCGCTGCAAATCGGCACGAAGAGCTCTCTTTCCCAGTCCTCCTTACTTTTGTCCAGCACCTTGTCCTCCAGGGTGATTCCGCTGTGGCTGCGGTATAGGACCTGGCCGCCGGCGGGACTCTCAAAGTCGTAGCTGCTTTGCCAGATGATTTCCTCGAATTTTTGCTCCACATCCCTGCTGTCCTGGATCGTCCGCGTGAGGGTAAGCCTGGCGGCGGGAACCAGTTGAATGCCGGCCACGTTCTCAAACTTGTTCTCAATCGTGATTCTCGCATCGGAGCTGGCCGAGATGACGTGGTCCAGGTCTTCGGCGATGCGCTGGAGGACCTCGCCGGGCAGGCGCGAGCTGTCAAGCCTGCGCATCACGGCGGCGGCCGAATGCTCGGCCCGATGATAGATCCCGAGCAACGCCACCAAGACCATCGCGCCGATGATCAGGGCCGCAAGCACCTCAGCCAGCGTATGACCCGGCAGCCGTCTGCGTGTGCCGCACGCCTCTATCGTGTTGTGACCGGCTATTCCTGACTTCATCGCAGCCAAAACTCCTACCGCCGTTGCTTCTTCATTAAGTCCCAAATTTGCGAAAAATCCATTTGTTCAAGCTCTTTGTAGCTCACGCCCGTCTTCGGGTCTATTTCGTCCTGCTGTCCCTGCTGGTCGGCGGGTGTCTCCTTGCCCGACCCGCCGGCCTTGTTTGTCAGCTCCGCCTTGGATCTTATCTGCGACTTCTTGTCTTCTTCACTCGGGTTGCCGTTACTACGCATGTAAAGATCGAGATTACTCTTGATGAAAGAGCCGTCTTCGGTGGTGAGCAGCCCGTTCTCAAGCCACTTCTGAATGGTTTCGGTATCGACCCCGGCGTACTCGGCGGCCTGTTCTAATGTCTCGATGACTTGGCCGGCTATGTCACCCTTTTCTTCGTCCCGCTTCATAATCTGGAGCAACTGCTCTTTCGTCAAATCGGTCAGCCAGTGTTCCAGGTCGATGGTTTGCTCTTGCCCGTTCGGATCGCTATACCGGGCCGAACAGACGCCCCTGATCCACATCCGTGACGTAATCGGCTCATAGAACGTCTCTACGACTGTCTGCCATGAAATCTCCGGGTATCTCTCACTTTCGCCGTACTCCACGCTCTCCTTCACCGTCGCAGAAGACAGAAGCTTCTCCATGTTCTCCCGGGCGACCTCAAAGGCGCGCATCTGCTGCGTCGAATTGGCCGCCGAGTCCACGCAGCGGTCGATCACGGCCAGCACGCTTGCGCTGATCAGCGCAAGGATGCCCAGGGCGGCCAAGACTTCCACCAAGCTGAATCCCCTGCGTTTGGCACCACGTGTGTTAGAACGGCAGCTCATCTTTAAGTTTCGGCTCCAAAAGCTGGACGTCGCCTTCTTCCAGTGCGACAATTCTGTTCAGCCGGTTGACCACAAGTGAATACGGCTGCTCCTTTTCGTCGAGCAGAACGATTTTTCCGCCGTACGCCCAGCCGGCGTGTCCCGCCCTGAACTTCGCTCTGCCCTCGTTGGTGTACTCACCGTCGTCGAACTCGACGTAAACCACCCGACAACTACTGCTCAGATCATCCTCGACGACGATCTCCTCTTGCAGGACTTCCGAAAGGTCGGGCGTCGTAATCTGGCGCAGCAGATAGCCCTGCTCTGCAATGTCAATAATCACTTCATACCGTTTATCGCTCTCGGCGGCGGCGCTGGCGGCCATTTGCATGGTCGAGACAAGCTCCTGAATCTGGGCTCTGAACGTGTTCTTTCTGAGCAATCCGAAAAGGTGGATTTGAGCCAAAAGCACGAACAGCGAGATGACCGCAAGCACAACCAGCAGTTCGGCCATCGTAAGGCCGTGTCTCGTATTGCGTGCTGAGTATTGCCTCATGGGCATACCGGACCTCGAATACATCATGCCATACGCGCTATACAGACGGCGAACTCAGTTTGCGTCCGTGCTGAGCAGGTCGTCCTCAGTGCCCTCTTCCCCGTCGGGACCGACACTCCTGATGACAAACTGCTTGCCGCTCTCCGGGAAAAGCTCGTAGATGAAATCGTATCCCCAGCCGTCTTTGGGCAATTCCGTTGTTTCCAGGTAGCCGCCCGCCTCCCATTTTCCCTCGCCGTCATCCGGCTGCTCAACCAGTTCCAGCAATCCCTTATCTTCGGTCGGGAACCGGCCCATGTCCATCCTGAATTGATTGACCGCAGAATGAAGCATTTTCAAATTCGCCTTCGTCGTTATGAAGCGTGCCTGTTCTATCTTACTGGCTACCTTCGTGACCACCAAGGTGGCGAGCAAACCGATGATAATGAGTATGGCCATCAGCTCGACCATCGTAAAACCGCGTCTGACGTGTTTTATTCTCTTCTTATCTGTCATTTTGACCTCCAGAGAGTTTGCTAAAGGTTACCCGCTGAGACCTCCAGTATCGGCAAGATTGTTGCATACGCGATGACGCCAATCACGGCAGCCATCACAATGATGATCAGCGGCTCGACCGCAGCACTAAGCCTTTCAATCACGACGTCCGTTGAGGCTTCGAGATTATCGCTGATACTCTTGAGCATTTTTTCAAGCTCGCCGCTTTTCTCGCCGACGGCCACCATGTGGGCAATCGCCGGATCGATCACGCCGCTGTCCCGAAGCGGCGTGGCGATGTCAGCCCCGGCCAGAATCCTCTCACGCGCCTGCTGGACCGCTCTTTTCATCAGGATGTTGCCCGTCACCTCGGCGACGACCCGAAGCGACTCGGCCATCGCCAGCCCGGAGCCCAGAAGCGTCGAAAGAGTGGAGGCGAAACGCGCCACAACACGCTGCTTGATCAGAGGGCCGAACAGCGGAAGAGACAGGATGAGCTTGTCGCGCACATAGGCGCCACGGTCCGTTTTCAGAAACCGCCTAAGACCCCAGACAATCGCGACCAGTGCGGCAATAACGACCAGCAGCCACCAACTGGTGAGCACATAGCCGACGTCCATCAGCCGCTTCGTGATCCAGGGCAACTCCCGTCCCGCCCTCTCGATCTCCGTGCCTATCTTCGGAATAACCATCGTTGTCAGCACTACGATGGCAAAGATGCAAAAGCAGATCAGGACAACCGGATAAACCATGGCCGTCTTCACCTTCGATTCGACTCGCCGGCGCTTCTCCATGAAGTTGGAGATCGTCGAAAGGCTTTCTCCCAACGTGCCGGTCACCTCCCC